>Ga0335085_10007948_pt1 | contig 16279 bp, 10 predicted proteins | sample Lox_Sample_45_FD_206712 | JGI IMG/M metagenome (GOLD analysis project Ga0335085, IMG submission 206712) | Soil microbial communities from Loxahatchee National Wildlife Refuge, Florida, United States - Lox_Sample_4.5 | ecosystem: Environmental > Terrestrial > Soil > Wetlands | place: USA...
GCAAATGGAATGCCTTGCAGAGTCCAATCACGACAACGGCACTCTTCGTATGCCGACTCTCACACGCCGGGACCCAGGTGCCGATGAACCTCAATCGCCGCGCCGATGATCTTTTCGGTGAGATCGTTTTCCTTCATGCTCTTCTCTGTGCCAGCTCTCAGCCTTTTCTCTCTTCGCTTTCCTCCGCGCTCTCCGCACTCTGCGGTGAATCGGTGTATCCCTACTCCCGCGGGGCGGCCTTCCACTCCAGGACCTTTTTCAGGATATCGTCCTGTTTCAGGCGGTCGGATTCGGCGTGGAAGTTCAGGAGGATGCGGTGGCGCAGGATGGGGATGTACAAGGAACGAATGTCGTCGTAGGTGACGTGGTAGCGGCCGCGCATCAGGGCGCGGGCTTTGGCGGCGAGCACCAGGAACTGGGCGGCGCGGACGCTGGCGCCGTAGTTGACGTATTTCTTGACAAAGTCCGGCGAGGATTCGTCGCTGGCGCGGGTGGCGCGCACCATATCGACGGCGTGGCGGGCAACGCTTTCGCCGATGGGCACCATGCGGACCAACTGCTGGAAATCGATAATCTCCTTGTCGTTAGTCACGGTGTCGGCCTGCGGAATGGTGGTGACGGTGGTCAAGTCGACGACCTTCACTTCTTCGTTGGCGTCGAGATAATCGAGCACGACGTTGAACAGGAATCGGTCGAGCTGGGCTTCGGGCAGCGGATAGGTGCCTTCCAACTCGATGGGGTTCTGAGTGGCCAGCACGAAGAACGGCTGCGGCAGTTGGTAGATGTTGCCGCGCACCGTGCAGCTTCGCTCCTGCATGGCTTCGAGCAGCGCGCTTTGCGTCTTGGGCGGCGTACGGTTGATTTCATCGGCCAGCAGGATATTGCCGAAGATCGGGCCGGGGACGAATGTCCAGGTGCGGCGGCCGTTCGTCGGATCTTCTTCGATGATATCGGTGCCGGTGATATCGCTGGGCATCAGGTCGGGCGTGAACTGAATGCGCCGGAACACCAGTCCGAGAGTCTGGCCGAGCGTGCGGACCAGCAGCGTCTTGGCGGTGCCCGGCAATCCGGTGATCAGGCAATGCCCGCCCACGAACAGGCCGATCATCACCTGCTCGAGAACCTCGTGCTGGCCCACGATGACGCGGCGCACCTGTGTCACGATGTCCGATTGCACCTGCCGGAAGCGCGCAATCCGCGCTTTTAAAGCATCCGGCTCCAACTGCTGCGTTACGGTTGTCGACATTGGTTATCCAATCTATTTCTTTACGGGATTGGGCGGAGTCTCCTTAACGTCCGCCGCGCTCAGCTCGAGCAGCAACTTTTGGGCTTTAGCGAAGCCCGGAGCGGCCTCCAAAGAGGCGATGACCTCGTCTTTGGCCTGCTCGTCCTGATGGTTCACGCGGTAAGCGAGCGCCAGGTCGTAATGCGCCTGCGCCGGATCGATGGGCTTGTGGTCCACCACCGCGTGGAATTCGCGGATGGCCTCGGTGGGACGGCCCAGTTCGAGCGCCAGGGTTCCGAGCTGTTTGTGCGCCTCATTCTCCATCGGGTAAATGTAATTGAGTCTTTCCAGAACGGCTGCGGCTTCCTTCTTATTGCCGGCCTCTTCCAGCATTTTGGCGAGGCTGATGAGCGTGTCGGGATTGCGTCCGCCCACTTTGGCGTAGCGCTCCAGGTCCTCGATGGCGTGCGCCTTGTCGCCCTGCGCGATGTAGGCATCCGCCAAAATTTCGTACACGCTGTGCTTCTCCACGTAATCCGGGTACATGTCGCGGAGCTTGGTGGCTTCCTTGATCACCGCCGGCCAGTCCTTGTTCTTAGATAATGTCACCAGCTCGGTGACCCCTTTCTTCCATTCGTCAAAATGTTGGACGGTATTTTTGGTGTCGGCTTCCACCCAGGCGATGAACTGCTTGTCGAAGTCCTTCGGCTCGATCTTCAGTTCCTTCTTGACGACCGCGCTGGTTTCTTCGCCGTTGGCGAAATCGTGCAGCATGGCCAGGATGGTGTCCCAGCCCCAGTGGTCGGTGATGTAATCGCAGATGCGACCGGCCTGGAAGTAGCTCACCAGCACCTGCACCGGCGTGACCGGGTGGACGAAGCCGCGATCGATTTGGGCGATGGGCAGCAGCTTCTCTTCGCGAATCCACTGGATGATATCGGGACTGAGGCGGTCACCCCACTCGGGGTTGACGGCGGTCTCTTCGTGCACCGCGATGCCTTCGGTAAACCAGCGGGGCACACGCGACTGGGTCATCGACAGCGTGTAAACGTGGCTCATCTCGTGCCACAGAGTGGAGGCCCAGTGGAACGACCCGGGCGGACGCTGATCCGAGGACGGGCTGTCCATGGCGATTGAGTAATAATCCACGCCACTGAGCTTGCCGGTGAACGTGACCCCCAACGCCCCGAGGCCTGGCATGCCGAGCGTGCGCACGGCGAAATCTTCGTGGTCCGGATAAACTTCCACCTCGACCGGCGCATCCAGTTTGTACTTATATTTCTTGTCGTAGGTTGCGATGATGCGCTTCATCTCATCTTCAATGTATGGATGCAGCAGGTCCGACTCCTTCTTATGCAGCATGAGGATCGTGGAGTCGGTCTTGAAGGTGACGAAGTTCTTGTAGCTGTCCATCAAGGTGAGGCTGTTCTTGGTGGCAGTGTCCTGAAAACCGTTGTCCCAGCAAAGCTTCAACTGGTTGTAAGCTTCCTGCCCCTGCCCCAGGCGCATGAGGTTGATGGCCATCTCCGACCGCGCCGGAAACAACTGAGGATCGAGCGCCAGGGCCTTGCGGTAGAACTCAATGGATTCAGAGTAGCGGCGGTTGAGGGTGAAGAAGTGGCCGGCGGTTTCGTAGCCGCGCGCATCATGCGGGTCCCACTGGGTATCTTTTTTGTCGGCCAGCCAATCCATGACCGCGAGGATGGCTTTGGCCTGGACCGAATTGGGGTCGAGCGCGAGCGCCTTTTTGGCCTCGGCGGCGGCCTTGTCGTTGTTGTTGTCTTCGAGCGCCAGGCGGGCCATCAGTTCCTGGGCTTCCACCAGCTTGGGATCGAGATCGAGCGCCTTGCGGGCCAAGTCCTCGGCATGACCGTCGAAGTGTTCTTCGGCTATCAGCGCCTGTCCGAGATACGCTGGCGCATAGTTCTTATCAATCCCCAGCGCTTCGTTGAAAAGCTTGGCCGCTTCGTCCGCCTGCCAGTGCTCCAGGTAGAGCCGTCCCCAGCGGACGCGGTACTCGGCGTTGTTAGGATTCTTCTCGACTAGCACGCGGAAGACCTCATTGGCGTCCTGATAGCGCCGGGCCTTGCGTAACGATTCGGCCTGATCGAGGGTTTGGGAGAAAAGGAGAGGAGCGAGGAGGAGGCAGGCGCTGAACTTACCGCAGAGCCGAAGAGGTCGCTGAGAAAAAGCAGAAAGAAATCGAGAGAGATAAAAAATGCGTTTCTCCGCGTGATCTCCGCGTACTCCGTTGCTGCGCGGTGAATCGATGGCCACCCTCACTTGTCCAGCTCCGTTTGGGTCTTGGCGAGTTCCAGGAGGAGCTGGGTGAGCTGGCGCTTGTACTGCTCGGCGGGCATGGCGGCCTTCTCGTACTTCAGTTTGTCGATGGCCTGCTCCAACTCTTCCTTGTGTTCGAGGAGCGCGCGCTTATTGGGGTCGCGCGCGGCCGCGGCGTTAGCGCCCAGGCGAACCACTGCAAACGTACCTGCCAGCTTGCCTTCGCCATTTTCCGCCGACGGTTTGCGCTCGCCCTCGCCGCGTCCGGTATCTTCCAGGACGGCGTGTTCGGTGGAAAGACGCTTCTGAGTATCGTAGAACTCGGAGGTCTTGGTGTTCGCGAAGTTGAAGGCTTCCAGCGCGGAGATCGCTTCGTTCTTATCCGAATCGGCGGCCGGATCGCGCAGGGCTTCAGCCCAGTAGCGGCCGAACACGGTGGCGTTCTTTTCGCTTCCGCTTTTCGTGGCGGCGATCACGATGCGGGTAGGACGCCGCAGGGCCTCGATCGATCCGCCGCTGGAACTGGTGGTATTCACGACAAGCTGACGCTGCGCCGGAAGCTTGTCGAGCATGGCGGCCAAGTCGGCGCCGCTGATGTCGGAGCCGGGCACGCAGAACTTGTACTCGACGCCGTCGTAGGTGCCGTGGCCGATCAGGACCAGCACCAGCGCGTCGGTGGGCTTCATCTGCTGGCTTAGGGTGTTGAAGCGGTTGCGAATATCTTCGCGCTTGGCCGCCACCATGGTGATCACCTGAATATCGCCGCCGGCTTTCTTCATGCTGGAGTCGATATCTTCGGCCCACATTTTGAAGCGCTGCTCGTAGTCGGGCTCGCCGCCCAGGCCCGAGATGGTGACGTAATAAGTGGTGGCGTGCGCAGCCGCAGCGGCCAGAAGCAAAAGCGCCAGGCGTTTCATACTACTCCCCACCTCCGCCGCAGCAGCCATTCGCTGGAGCGGATTGCCAGCACCAGCAGGAACAGAATCGGCATATCCCACAGGTCGCGGGTCTCGCGGCTGGTGATGCCGGCTTCGGAATAGGAAATCTCATTTGCCAGTTTGGACGCTTCAGCGGGTTTGTAGTAACGGCCGCCGGTCTGTTCAGAAAGCTTTTCGAGCAGCTCGCGGTTTTGCGAGGTGTGGAAGTTCTCCGCCACGCCATCTTCGCGGCGGAAAGTCAGCACGTCGTGGCCGATCTCTTCCTGCTCGCCGCCGGCCAGGATATCGACGACGTAGGAGCCGGTCTTTTCGGCGGTCCACTCGCCGGCGTAGACGCCTTCTTCGAGCGGCACCGGCGCAAGCTGCAGGGTCGCGGAACTGCCGTCGGGGCTGAGGAAGCGAGCCTGCACCTTGGCGTTGGTGGCGGGCTTGTATTGCTTGTCCTTCACCTCGACGCGGATCGGGACGCGGGTCTCATCGGCCAACACGCTACGCGGGGTGGTCGCGACCACCTGGCCCGGAGTATCCGTGACGAGATAGCGATAGATCTGCTGCCAGAAAGTGGCGTGGGTTTTGTCGCTGTGGTCCATCCACATCTTCCATCGCCAGCTTCCTTCGGTGGCAAACAGGACTGTGCGGCCGCGGCCGTAATTCTCGATCGCCAACAGCGGCATCTTGCGCTTGCCGGCTGGGGCGGACTCCAGCAGCACCGTGGCGCCGGGCTTCTTATCGCCCACTTCCTGGTAATTGGCGACCTGAGGCATCCGCTTCCACATTTCCAGATTGCGCGCCGGATCGTCGCTGAGACGGCAGATCACGCTTTGCGCACCTTCCGGCGTCAGTTCCGCGGTGGTGAAGGTCATCTGGTGGAAGGTGCCCTTGTTGGGCGAGAGTTGAACCGGTATCAGGTCAGCCAGGGTCGAGCCGGGATAGCCGCCATCGGAGAGTGTCGCGCGGCCGCCCATGAAGAGCAGCCCGCCGCCGCGGCGATCGACAAAATCGTGGATCAGTTGCTGCTGTGTGGGAGTGAAGTAGTTGGCTTCGACGCTGCCGATGATCACGGCATCGTACTTGAACAGGTCTTCCGCCTTGGTGGGAAAGCCGTCAGACACCTCGCCTTTCTCGGGCGGATCGGGCGTGCCCTGCGTCAGGAGTTTGTTCTGGGTGGTGCGCAGGATGGTGATGAGCTCGATTTCCTTGTAATCATCAAGGGCGCGGCGGGCGAATTTGAATTCCCAGCGCGGCTCACCTTCCATGTAGAGGATGCGGGGCTTGCGCGATTGAACGCTCACCAGCCGGGTGACGCGATTGTTCTGCGTATTGTCTTCGCCGGGTAGCGGATCGACTGCGATCTCCAGCGTGCGCGGTCCGGCATCGCCGCAATTGAACACCACGTTCTGGCTCTGCAACTGGCCGTCGGAAGCAAGCGTAACGTCCTGGGTCGCCAGGACCCTGCCGCTGTCTCGGATGCTCAGCCGCGCCTTCTGTCCCGAGAGGCCGTAGCTCTGCAGCGTGACCGTGGCGGTGAGCTTGGATTGCGGCAGCGCGCGCGCCGGCGCCACGGCATCGACGATCTCGACGTCGCGATCGGGATGCTCCTTGCCGAAGCCGATGGTGTGGACCGGGATGCGCTGGCGGCGGATGGCGGCAATGGTTTGCAGGTCGATTCCGCCGGCGTTATCCGCTCCGTCGCTCAGCAGCACGATGGCGCCCAGCGGCAGCGACGAAGACTCAGCCATCACGCGCTCGAGGGTGTCGCCGATGCGGGAGGCGGGCGCGGTGCCGGTGACGTGATCGGTCGAGGGGATGCGCTCCGGCTCCTTGCCGAACTTGTAGAGCCGCACCTGGAACCGATCGCTGAGGCCTTTCAGCAGACCATTGTTGAGCACGGCTTTGGCAGCATCTTCGCGCGAACCGCCCGCATCTTTCAGAGCCATGCTGCGCGAATCGTCCACCAGCACCGCCACGACGTTCTGCTGCGGGCGCAACGTCGCCACGCTGAGCGCGGGATGCCAGAGCAGGAACAGAATCACGGCGATCATGCCGGTTTCAAGCAGCCAGATGGCCATGGGGCGCAGGCCGCTGAGCATGCCGTGGTGACGGCGGACGTGCCAGAACATCAGGACGGCGGCCGCCACGATAGCCACTCCGAGCAGCCAGAGCGGCCATGGCGTCAGGAATACGAACTGGCCCTTGTGAAAGAGGCTGGCCGGATACTTGAACAGAAGTTCGAACATGTCAAGTCAATTACCGGAACGTGACAGGAATAGGGACGCGCGGGACCCGAGCCGGAGTTACAGAGCACCGCCAACTGCGGGGAAGTTCAACACACGGGCACATTTGCGCAAAGCCCTCGTATGTGAAAAGAATAGCACGCGCGGCGAGGCGGGTGATCCGCGCGGGGCGGTGTCGCGCGGGCAGCAGGCGGCTGTAGAAAGAGCCGGTCGGCAGGCGGCAGCGCCTGCCCATGACGCAGGATCAACAGCTTGCATCTGATTGTGGGACGGGCATTCAGCCGGTCGACCCTTTACTGCAACCTGCTACGCGAGACCCGGCAGGCCGCCCATGGTGCGCGCCTGGCGGACCGCGCGCAGAATCGCCTGCACGACGCAATCGGCCGCGGCCGCGCCCAGCGAATCGAGGTTGCCGCGCTGTGTGCCGAGCGACAGGGCGAAGATGGTGTCACCGTCGGAGTTGGTGTTGACCGGGTAGATGGCGCGCGCCAGTCCGAGACTGCCGAGTCGCGCGAGTTTGGTGGTTTCGACTTTCGACAGCGCGGCGTTAGTGGCAACCACCGCCAGCGTGGTATTCTGCCGCACCAGTCCCGCCGGTGGACGCTCGATGATCAGCTTCTGGCTGTCGGCGAATTCGCGGCCATCGTTGGTGGTGCGGGCGCCGGCGACGATCTTGCCGGTGGCCGGATCGCGCACATCGCCGACGGCGTTGACCACCACGAGGCTGGAGACCAGCACGCCGCCTGGCATCGAAATGGTAAACGAGCCGAGTCCGGACTTCATCGCCCGGTTCATCCCCAACATCTTACCGACGCTCGCGCCGGTGCCAGCACCCACGCAACCTTCCGCCACCGGATCGGTGGATGCTGCCGTGGCGGCCGCTTCGCCCATCGCCAAGTTGGGGCGCACGTGCGATTTGCCGAGTCCCAGATCGTAGATGATGGCACTGGTCACGATGGGGATTTTGCCCGCGGGAGTAGAGACGCCGGCGCCGCGGGTTTCGAGATACCGCCGTACGCCCGACGCCGCTTCCAGGCCGAAGGCGCTGCCACCGGCCAGCGAGATGCCGTGCAGCACCGGATCGACGTGCAGCGGATCGAGCGCGGGAGTCTCTTCGGTGCCGCTGGCCGAGCCGCGGATCTCGTAGCCGCCTACCGCGCCCTGCTCACAGAGGATTGCCGTGCAGCCCGTAATCGCGTCGAAATCCGACACATGCCCCACGCGAATACCGGGAATATCCGTTAAGCCTTTCATGGGTTTGCGGACATTCTCATGGTAGCATCGAGGTACGGGGACCGACCCACATTGTTCGAACTGCTGAAAGAGCCTGTTTCCGACATTCAGGATTTCTTTCTTCTCGCCGGAAAAGCCTATAGCAACCTTGTCCGCCGCCCACATTACTGGGATGACGTGTTTCTGCAGATGGACAGCATCGGCGTGGGCAGCCTGGCGATCGTAGCTCTGACCGGCTTCTTCAGCGGCGCGGTAATGGCGCTGCAAATGGCCCGCGCCTTGCAGACGTATGGTTCCGTAGGCAAGACCGGCATGCTGGTATCGATCTCTCTGGTCCGCGAACTTGGACCGGTGCTTTCCGCCCTGATGGTGGCGGCGCGCAACGCCAGCGGCATGGCCAGCGAACTCGGCTCCATGAAGGTCACCGAGCAGATCGATGCCATGCGCGCGCTGGGCACCGATCCGGTGCAGAAGTTGGTCACCCCTCGGCTGATCGCCACTGCCACGATGTTGCCCCTCCTCACCACCATCGCCGATTTCGTCGGCATGTTCGGCGGATGGCTGATCGCGCGCTTCAATCTGGGCATCGGCAGCGTGCAGTACTGGAATTCGGTGTGGAAGATCCTGGTGTGGAACGACGTGCTGCAGGGGCTGCTGAAGCCGTTCATCTTCGCCAACGTCATCGCGTTGATCGGCTGCTATTACGGACTGCGCACCACCGGCGGCACGCAGGGCGTGGGCCGCTCGACCACCCAGGCCGTGGTGGCCGCCGGGATCATGATCTTCGTGCTCGACCTGATGCTGACGCAGTGCTTCGTGTACGCAACGTCGTAGGAGAATATGGCCGACGAACCCATCCTCCGGTTCGACCACGTGACCGTGTCGTTCGATTCCACGCCGGCTCTGCAGGACGTGTCGTTCGAGGCGCGCGCCGGCGAATCGCGGGTGATCATGGGCGCAGCCAGCAGCGGCAAGACCGTTCTGCTGAAAGCCGCACTGGGCCTGGTGAAGCCCGACGCGGGCAAGGTGCTGGCCTTCGGCCGCGACCTCACGGTGATGCGCGAGAGGGACCTTTTCGAGACACGCAGCCGCATTGGCATGCTGTTCCAGGAAAGCGCCCTGTTCGACTCCCTGACGATTGAAGAGAACGTGGCGTATCCGCTGGTGAACCAGAAGTCCATTCAGTGCCCCAAGAGCGAGGTGCATTCGCGTGTGGAGCAGGCGCTGGAGTTTGTGGAGCTCGGCGGCACCTTGCGCAAGTTTCCGAGCGAGCTTTCGGGCGGCATGCGCCGGCGAGCGGCGATCGCTCGCGCGGTGGTTACGGAGCCACCCCTGGTGCTGTACGATTCCCCCACCGCCGGCCTTGACCCCATCACGGCCCACACCATCATCGCGCTACTCATCAAGGAGCGCGACGTTTCTCATACCACCACCTTGATGGTGACCCATCGCTACCAGGACGGGAACCTGATGGCCAATTTCCGTTACAATTCGAAGCAAGGGGGTTTGGAGCCGGCGCACAACGGGGCTCAGGCGCAAACCGTTTTCATGGTGATGCGCGATGGCCGGCTGATCTTCGAGGGTGACCAGGACCGCCTGGAGGCGTCGGACGATCCTTACATCAGGAAATTCGTGAAGGCGCGGGAATAGATTATGCCGGATCGCAGAAGAGTGCGGTGGTCGCAGTTGAAAGTCGGAATGATGGGAATCACCGCCTTCGTGATCGTCTTCGTGCTGGTATTTCTGCTGACCAGCTCGAAGGGCATCTTCCGCCGCAATGCTCTGCTGCGCACCTACATGCACGACGCCCTGGGCATGACCAAAGGATCGTCAATCCGCCTGAACGGCATCGAAATCGGCTACCTGGACTCGATCTCGCTGACGAATTCGCCGGATTCCAAACGCGCGGTGGAGTTCGACATGCGCGTGAACCCCAAGTTTCTCAAGGATATTCCCGTCGACTCTGTAGCCACCATCACGGCGGCTAATCTGCTGGGTGATAAATTCATCGACATCACCCGTGGCAAGGACTCCCGTACGGTAAAAGACGGCGACGAATTAACCGCGCTGCAGGGCCAGGACATTCCCGAGCTGATGGCGCAGAGCGCCACGCTGCTGGATTCCTTCCAGAAGATCATCAATCGAATTGGCGGCCTGCTGGCGTACGTAGAGGAGGGCAAAGGCAACATCGGCCTGCTGCTGAAGGACCGCGAACTGTACGACCGCGCTATCGCCATCGTCTCCGAAGCCAACCGGCTGCTCAGCGACATCCGGACCGGCCGCGGCAGTTTGAGCAAGGTGCTGTACAGCGACGAGCTCTACAACGAGATCCGCTCGCCCATCAACCGCCTGGACACGATTCTGGCAGGGTTGCAGAACGGGCAAGGCACGGCCGGCCGCCTGCTCAAGGATCCGGCCATGTTCGACGAAGCGCAGAAGACCATCGCCGACATCCACACGCTGATCGCCGAACTGAACTCCGGCAAAGGCACAGCCGGCCAACTTCTGAAGAACGACGAGATCTCCAAGCAGATCACGGCGCTTACCACTAAACTGAATACCCTCATCGACCGCATCAATTCCGGCCAGGGGACTGTGGGGCAGTTGGTGGTGAACCCCGCCCTCTACGACGCCCTTACCGGCGCCACGCGCGAATTCCAGTCCATGGCCAAAGACATGCGCGCCAATCCCAAGAAATTCCTCACGATCAGGCTGACGCTGTTTTGACGCGGCAACTGGTAGTGAATGCGGACGACTTCGGTTTTACCGCGGACGTAAATCGCGGCATCCTGGACGCGCATCGCCACGGCATCCTCACGGCTACCACCCTGATGGCCAACGGCGACGCGTTCGAAGACGCCGTGCAGCTTGCGCTCCGTACTCCGACGCTCGATGTAGGCTGCCACCTGGTGCTGGTGCAGGGGCGGTCGTTGATCACCGGCCGCCCCTTGCCGCCGACGGTCGCGGGGCTTCTGGCCGCACTGGCGCGCCGCGAACTGGACCCTTATCGCGAGATGCAGGTGCAGGTGCAGCGCATCCGTGCCGCCGGCATCCGCCCGACGCACCTCGATACCCACAAGCATACGCATCTGGCGCCGCCGGTGTTGGAGGCTGTGGCGCGACTGTCGCGGGAGACCGGAATCGCCTGGGTGCGGCGTCCGTTTGATTTTCCGATGGGCGCCGCTCCCGGTGTGCCGCGTCTGGACCGCTTCACCAGCGCCACCATCGGCCTGCTGCGCCCGCGCTTTCACCGCGTGCTCTCGCGCGCCGGATGCCGCACCACCGATCATTTCGCCGGATTCCAGATCACCGGCCGGTTCCGCGCCGCGGGCCTGGTGAAGCTTCTGGACGCACTCCCCGCGGGCAGCACCGAGTTCATGTGCCATCCCGGCTACTGCGGCGACACGCTGCGAGAGGCGCCGACGCGGTTGAAGGAAAGCCGTGAAGAAGAGCTGCGCGCCCTGACCTCGCCCGAGGTGCGCGCCGCCATCGCGCGCAATGGCATCGAGCTGGTGAGTTACAGCCAACTTACAACAGCGAGTAAGTGAGCGATCGCCGACTTATTGTTTCGCCAGCACCGGCCGCGGACGTTCGACGCGCCACTGCACGGTACCGGCGGCATCGCGCTCGGTGCGGCTGATGCGCAGATCACCCTCCGCCAGGTACTTCAGGTGGACATAGTCGAAGGCCAGGCCCGCGGACGCCATCAGCTTCATGTAATCGCCGTGCGCGGTTTCATCGGGCGCTTCGGTATAAGCCGCGTCCCAAGTAACGTCCGGGTTCAGACCACTCACGCCTCCGCTGCCCGGCGTCGATGCACCTCCGGCGCCGCCCGCTTCGCCACCACCTCCCGCGCCTCCCGCTCCGCCGCGTCCGGCCGAACCCTTCAGCGACATATAGATGCGGATGCCGTTGACGATCGGCTGGAACATATCGCGGGGCTGCCAGCGTTGGCCGAAGCGTTCGTAGCGCGCGTTCATGCGGTCTTCGAGCGGCAGCAGACCGGGCACGCCGCGCTCTGCCTCCACGATGCGGTCTTGAATCGCGAAGGCCACCTGCTTGCTGTAGGGATGCTGCTCATCGCGCAGATACCCCATGCTGGTGAACCATCCGCGGGGGATCCACCAGGCCCGTCCCGAGTTGGCGCCCTGACGGCTCTGCACCCAGCCGGTGTACTCCGAAAAAGGTTGCACCCATTCGTGCGAGGGATAGCCATGCGGGTTGAGGAAGGCATCCGGCAACCACGCATCGATTAACTGCTTGCGCGTGCGCGATTCCGGATAGATCGGATCGGTTTCGCCCTGCCCCGTCGAAACATCCGCGCTCAGCGTACCATGATAGCCGGGGTGCAGTAAGTTGTCCGGCGTGATCTTATATAAATCCACCGACAACTGGGCGCCATCGGGGTTAGTGATCGGATGCAGCACCACGTTGACTTGCTTCAGTAGCGCGCGCCTGGCCGGATCGGTGAGTAACTCTTCCGCCAACTTATTAATGTGACTGGTGGAAGAAACTTCGTTGGCGTGCTGCCGTCCGGAATACACGATGGACGCCTTGAGCGTGGTTTCCTTGGCCCACGAGCGCAGCAGCGCAGGTGTGGGCAGCGTCACATCGGCCGCCCAGATATTCTCGCCCAGGTAACTACGGCCCATCCAGTAGACATTCACGCCGGGAAATTGAGCGAAACGCGCCAGAATGGACGCATTTTCCGCCGGGCTGATGGGATCGTCCCACTGGACAATAGGATTGCCTTCGCGCGCCTTTACCTCCGTGATCATCGGCCGCGGCGTGGCCGGTGCGGTCACGGCGAAGGTGGCGAATTCACGCGGCGAGGGGCTGCCCGCTTTGGCGTGCACATCCAGCGGCAGGTCGAACTCCACTGCCATTTCCTTCAGATGCGGATAGGCCAGATCGTCGCGATACAAGCCGCCCTTGTGCATCTCCTCCATCCAGTGCAACTGTCCCTTTGCCTTGGCTGCCGAGAAGATGCTGCGGTCCACCTGGTCCTGACCCTCGACCTTGAGCCACTCGTCGTACTTGTCTTCGGCGAAATCCGCGGGCAGCAGCCAGGTGAGCCGCTCGATGCCAGGCTCGCCCGCCTTCACCCGCGCCTGAATCAACCGCGGCTGCATCTCGCCCGTAACGGCCGGTAAGTTGCGTTCGAACTTCTGGTGCTTGCCGTGCGCGTCGGTCCAGGTAAGCCGCACCAGCGGATTGGCCGCGGGCTTGCCGTAGAACTCGATGTGCACGCGCCCGTCCTTACCGTCTTCCGAGCCGTGTACGATGGGGATGATACGCCCGGTGTAGCTGATGGGCCGCCCCGATTCCAGATCGCCCATCATGCTCAAAAACACGCCGGTGGAGTAGAAAGTATCTTCCTGCAGGGCTTCGAGCGAGGAGATGCGCTCTTTGTCGAGGTCCAGGCTGTAATCCGGTTCGCTCATGTGGATGTCCAGCGTGAGTGAGTCGAATGGCGGCGCGTACTCGGCGCGCAGATCGCCTTTTGCCTGAGCCATGACGAACTGGTAAATTTTCGGCAGAGTCTTGCTCTGGTAGTGATCCCAGAATTCTTCGATGTCGGTCTTGATTCGCTCATCCACCAGCGCCTTGCCGGCGGCTTCCATGCGCACCCAGCCGGTCGAGACCTGCACCTGTTCGTAACGCGGCATCACACCGTTGTACGGCTGCATCACAGTCGTGACTTTGAAATCGCGCGTGAGGATTTCCTTATCCGCCGCATCGAAGGCGTGCACGCGGTAAGTGGGACCGTTGGCCGGCGGCTCCTCGATTTCGTTCAGCGTCACACTGGCCAACGGCAGATTCAGCTTGCGCGCTAGCATCTCATCTACCGGGTAGAGTTCCTGCACCCAGCGCGCCTCCGACTGCATGGCGCGGATGCTGCTCGGATCCACGTTCTTGGCGAAGTCGATGGCGATGCGCCGCACCGGCTTTCCCGCGAGCGCCGGCGCGATTTCGTCCATCAGCCAGCTATAGCCCTGCTTGTAGGCCGAAAGCACTTCGACGGTTAAATGCTTTGGATCGGCGCCCGCCTGCGTGAGCACCTGCTCGATCTGCGCTTGCAGTTTGCGACGCTGCTCCGGGCTTTCGCTGACGCGCGCCACCAACTTCACCGGCTGGCCGGCCGCGATCTTCGTTGCCCCGCGTCGCACCGCATCCAACAGCCGGCGGCCTTCCCACGGGATGGTGATGTCCTCTGCAAAATCGGGCGCGCTCCGGTGGAACGTCACCCCTGGAGCGCGATAATGTAGCGCCGGATTCTGCGCGCAGCAACGCGTCCCCGCGTGCAGGCTGGTCGAGGTCACCGATGCCGTGGTGTGCAGGCGCTCCTCTACCAGGTCCTTTATGACCTTCTCAAGCTTCGAATCGGCCACGTCCACGTAGACCTCGGCCTTCACGTTTTCGATGCCGGCGCAGTCGATGGTGCTGGTCCACTGGTCGAGATGGTACAGCGCCGCGGCAGCCTGTCCGGCGCTCGAACGCAGCGAGAAGAAGCGGTGCAGGTCATAACGAATTTCTTCGACCGATGCATGCTGCTTGCCCTGCTCCCACAGATTCGGAAAACGATTCGCCAGAAGATCGAGTGTCGCAGCCGAACCTGCCGCATCGCCGCGCGTCAGAATCGCCGCACGCCGTCCGAAAGCGTCGTCCACCACGCGCACTTCCCCTTCGCCCGCCGCGAGCGCCGTCTCCGATTGCGCGGCCACGGTATCTCCCGCACGCAGTTTCGATTCGGCCTCGCGCGAGAGTGCGCCATCGCCCGCCACCACCGCTTGGCTGCGCACGTCGCCGGGTGTGGCCGCATCGGCGGGACTGGCCAAGGGGAGGCTGATGCCGGTGGTCTCCATGCCCATCCGCGCGGCGAGGTTGGCCATCGCGATGCCCGCCGCTCCCGCAGGCACGTACAAGTGAGAGTTGAGCGTGGAGGGCACCGGCATGCGTGCCGCGCCAGTGAACAGGCCGCGAGTGGTGTAGAGCGTTGCCAGATCGAGATGCGTGGGTGCGGCGGCCCCGCCTGCAGCAGTGTCGGCAGCCGCGCCCTGACCCGTGGCGGGAGTAGCGGCGGCCGGCGCGGGCGCACTGGCCTCCGCGCGCGAACTGGTCGCTGCGACGGCCGTATCGCCCGTCAGCACCACCAGCCCATGCACTGAGGCCAGCGGCGCCGAGGCTAGCGCCGCCTCCAATGCCGATTGCGCCACAGGCGCACTACTGCGCAAGAATGCCCGGTGGATGCCTGCCTTACCGTGCAGGTACGTGACAGCCGCCAAATCGATGGTGGCGCCCGGCGCCGCGGAGCGCACGGCTGTCGCAATCGCCGATAACTTTTCGCCCGGCACGCGCCACTGGTACGGCGCCCGCGCAGCATACCCGTCCGCCGCAGCGACCAAGCCCTGGCCAGCGCCGATCACCGCCAGGTTGCGTCCCTCCGCCAACACCGCGCCTTCATCCTTCTCCAACTGAATCGCCCGGCTGTCCGCAGCCGCGCGGCCCACCAGAATTCGCGGCTCCCCTTCCGCGCGATTCACCACCAGGGGCGGCGTCAGCCCGGTCGAGCCATAGCCCAGGCGCGCGGCGAACTCGGCTGCCGCAGAGTTCTCGGCCGCGGTCGGGTCGGCCGGCACGACGATCTTGCCGTTGATGAAATCGGCCAGCCCGTCGCTGTTGGTATCCGCCAGCATCCATCCGGTGGCGAAGGCGTCTTCCAGCGGACTCTCCGATGCCGGCGCACGCTGCGAGCGTAGCGCGACAGCGCCGCCCAGCAGCAGAACCGCGGCGCAGGCCAATCCGGTGAACGAGGCGCGTGAAGTGGACATGCAGTTTATCCTACATCGGTCCACTGCACCCCAGCCGCGGGGTATAACAGATCCTATGACGCGATTCGCCTCCCTCCTGCTGTTCGCGGCGGCCCTTCCAGCAGCCGACGTCAACACTTTCTCGATCGTGGCCTACGACCCGGTGAACGGCGATTGGGGCGTCACGGTAGCGTCGCGCTACTTCTCCGTCGGGTCGGTGGTGCCGTGGGCCGAAGCGGGCGTCGGCTGCATCGCCACGCAGGCCAATGTGAATGTCGGCTATGGCCCGCGCGGCCTGGAGCTACTACGCCAAGGGATCAGCGCCAAAGACGTGCTCGCGAAGCTGCTGGCTGAAGATCAGTTCCCGCCCACCGACGGACGGCAGGTGGCCATCATCGACCGCAACGGTAATATCGCCACCTACACCGGGCCGAACGCGCCGAAGTGGGCCGGCGACCGGCAGGGCAAGAACTGGTCGGCGCAAGGCAACATCCTGGTCGGGCCGCAGGTGCCCGAAGCGATGGGCAAAGCGTTCGAGGCCACGCAGGGCGAATTGGC
>Ga0335085_10007949_pt1 | contig 16279 bp, 8 predicted proteins | sample Lox_Sample_45_FD_206712 | JGI IMG/M metagenome (GOLD analysis project Ga0335085, IMG submission 206712) | Soil microbial communities from Loxahatchee National Wildlife Refuge, Florida, United States - Lox_Sample_4.5 | ecosystem: Environmental > Terrestrial > Soil > Wetlands | place: USA: Florida...
TATCTTGACTGGGCACCCAGTCATTCAGCATGAGGCGAAAAACCTCCATGAGCTTTTCGACCGCTTCGGGATGCTTATAAGCAGGTACGGTTCCCATGCCGGTTTCCAAGAAGGCCGTCAGGTCCGAAAGCTTGACCAGCCTGCATAAAACCTTGACTCCATGAGTGTCCTCCGGTTTCGATACATCTGTGTCAAACCGAGCGTGGTCTGGGACAACAATCACGCTAAGAATCTGGAGGTCGGCCGGCAAGAATTTCATCGCGGCTCTGTTCGCCAGACTCTTTAGATTGCTGACAATTTTCTTTCCCTTGTTAGCGGCAACGCCAAGAGGTTTCGATAGCCTGCCATGTAACTCTGTGAATTCTTGCTCGCCGTCCTTCCGCCACTCCAAAGCCATATTTAACCCGCCGCGGTAGCTACCCGGCTCGTAGGCTTTAGCGTCCATCGTGCACACACCTGCCTGAGTCACAAGCACGATATCCTGCTCGTCCAATCCATATTCCGACGTCGGAACCAATACATTGGCGTGAAGAGTACCCTCCAATTTACTCGCCGACACTCGTCTGAACACCTGAGCTTCAAATCTGTCTTCCGGCTCATTACCTAAGATTCGCAGCATCACTGCGCCCCTGTATGGCCTCGCGCCCAAGAAATCAGCACACATGTTGCATCATCGCGCCCATTCGCTTCAATCGAGTGTTCCACAATTTTTCTCGCAATATCTTGATGGCTCATCCTTGCGCCAGTAAACCGCTGGACTTCGTCGACCAGCACTCCGTCGGTGCAGAGCAGCAGCCCTTCGTCGGCATCCAGCCGACCGATTCCGACTTGGGGATTCCAATCAGCTTTCCGGTCACCAACTGGACTCAGGACGGCGGATGAGACACGCGCCTGTTTCGTCCCAGCTACTAAGAGGTTCCGCTTACCATGGAAATCGACCTTTAGAATAAAGGAGTCCCCTGCGGAAGCCCAAACAAAGGATCGATGCTCGGCCAGCACTATCGACAGGGTCGATTTGCCTTGGCGACGGTTGTCGGTCATTTCGAGCTGCCGATTCTTAAAGTCCGCCTGGATTTTGTCGAGCAGGGAGCGCATTTGATTCTTTCGCTGGCTACCTTGGCGCGCCAGCGCAGTATGGTTCCGCCGAAGAGGGCTTTGTGCAAGTCCGAGAGTTAAATACGTAATCGCCTCAGCCGAAGCCCACCAACCCGTATCCGGCGGGTTACTTACACCATCAGCGACAGTTGCCATGACGCGTATTCCTGGAACGACCGCGTCAACGACGAAGTCGTCTTCATTGAAATCGTGATCACCCCCGCGAAGGGAATACGCTCCGACTTCGAGCTGGCGGACAACCCGCACTTGCACCGCGCGGAACCTACAACTTCTTCCCGGGTGCAAGCCGTCGTCGACTCTTACAAACTCAACGATATCGCCCTCGTTCAACTCGTCGAAGCTGTCTTCAGCCAGGCTGCTGGGATGAAAGAAACAGTCGTCGGGATATTCCTTATCGCTGGACCGAATGAACCCGAACCCGTCGAGTTTATTCGAGACTGAGCCCCGAATAAAAACGTCTTCACTAGACATAGTAGTGTTTCCCGTCCTCGAATGGCGCATCGATTGATTGCAATACCGACGCATAGGATGGTGGTCGGCCTCCCGCATCAAGACTCACCATGGCTGCGATTACGTCGCGCGCGGGGGCTGGGATCTCGATGTGAGAGGGCAATTCGCGATAATCCGGCGGATTGTCATTGTCGTATTCGTGCCATTCGGCCTCATCGTAAGGTCGCCAACCTGTCAACATTTCGTACCAGATGACGCCCACTGAAAATATTTCCGCACGGATAGTCCACGACGTTCCAAATCGCGTCTCGGGTGCCTTGTATACATCCCGCAGATTCAACGTCCCCGAAGTGGAGCGGCGCGCACTTCCGAGTTGAGCGTGTCCAAAGTCGAGCAGTTTGACACCTCCATCATGCACTATCATGATATTCCGCGGTGCAATATCCCTATGGTAGAACTCATGACTGCCAAGTTGCACACTCCGGTCCGCGGCATAGGCAAGTGCTGACAACAGTTTCCGTACTATCCCGGCCGCCTCGTTCCAGCCAAGTCTGCCGCGGCTCTGCAGAAAAGTATCCAACGCCTCCCCCTCGACGAATTCCATAACGATGAACTGTTGTGGACCGTCTACAACAAAGTCGTACGTATTTACGATACTCTCGTGTTGAAGCGACTTCGCAACTCTAGCCTCAGCTTCAAACTGTTGCCGAGCCCTTTCAGGATTCGAAGCAAAGCGGCTGCTCGCCCGAAGCACCTTGACTGCGCATAGTTTGCCACCGTGCATGTGGTCCTCAGCCTTGATCACTATGCCTGAAGATCCTTCGGCGCCCTGAAGCCTCTCAAGTACTTTGAAACGTCCTCTGCAGAAGAAAGCTCCCACTTGGAGTTGGTCCAATCGGTTCTGTTGCATTTCTCTGATCTTCTGATGGGCATGGCGAAACTTAAGTTCTCCCGACCTAATCAAGTAACGCTCGCCTTCGCGCGTTTCACCTCGTGAAAGATATAGTTCGGCGAGAAGGTAATGCAGTTGTCCAGAGTTAGGGCGTAACGGAATCAAGAAATCCGCCATAAGATTAATTCCCTCGTCGAAACTAATGATTTCGCCAGATACCTCTTCGCCGGTAAGAAATTCCAGAAGCGTGCGGCCAGCCGTCCAGTATTCGGGCTCAGTAGCCAAGCATTGGATTAGAAGGTCTAAAACCTTTGAGAACTCGGTGTCTCCGCCTGCTAGCAGACCGCGCGCAGTATAGGTCAGTCCTCTAGTCTCTGGGAAGCCCAACATAATTCGTCCGCAGAGGGCTGAGGCATTTCTCTCCAATTGTAAGCGCATCTGTGCCAAGTCCGAGTCAGCCATCGGCATTTCAGTCTGAATCTCTGACATCAAGCGCCGACACGCTCGTGAAGCGTAGTATGCCGCAAGTCCTTGATACCCACTTTCGCGGCACTGTCGGCTTAGTATGTCAAGTCTTTGTGGGCTTGGCGCGAGCGTGACTGCTCTGCTCCACGCTCGCCAGGCTCCCTCAAAGTTACCGACGTCCTTTTCACCGTACCCGTAATCAACCAATAGTCCCGCGTTGTCCGGGAACAGCTTCGTCCACTCACGGAATAGTCGCAGTGCCCCATCTGAATCGATTGCTCGAAGCCTGTCCCGCAGATCCTGGCGATACTGACGTATGTTGAGGTCGCGAAATGCAGATTCAGCCAAGTGCCGGTTTTGGCCATCCTTGTCGAGGCCCATTGCGCACCCCCGCTCGCTGCACAGTCCGGCTTCGTAAAGGGACACGTCAATTTCCTTGTAGAGGTGATTGCTCGCCAGCCCCTCTTCGAGTTTGCGCAGATCGGAATCGGGAACGCCCGCACCTTTTAACAAAGGCAATGCTCGCCAAAGTATGTCGTAAACCTGACCCTGGGAGTCAACGTGTTCCATCAGGCGGTCTACCGCCTTTTGCAAATCGCGGCTACGGACATAATTCGTAATCTCTTCTAGCAGCGGGCTCGTTCCCGGCTGACTCGTAGGAGTGTCCTGCGTCACCGTCTTCGGTCGCGCAGCATCTGGCGCGGACCAATCGCCCTTTAACATCTCCTCTGCTAGAAGGACTTCACCAGCCATCGCCGACTCGAAGGCTTGCTGAAGGGTATCCACGTTGCTGGCACCCAAAAGATCCCCCTTCCCTAGAGCGTCCAATTGGCGCAGAATCGTCCGAAGGACCCGGATCTGATTGTCCGATAAGTCGAGTGCAGCATCCTTGAAACGGTCCCTTGCCTTTTCGAATGTCTGGCGGAGAGCAGCCCTTCGCTCGGAGACTATTCTCGCGATCTCGACGCTAGCGCGGTCCAGAGTTAACCGTGCCTGAGTAATGTCCTGGGACGCCTCCCCTAGCCTTTTGGATAGAATTAATCGTTCTGCGCTGTCGATGCGGTGCTGAAAATCGGTCCAAGCTTCGGCATCATGGTTGATGCCCAAGCCTGCCTCCTGTTTTCGGATTGTCTCGGCTTGCGCCGCCAACCCATCGAGGGAGGCTCTCAAGTTGCCATATGACTTCGATTCTTCTAAATCTAGAATCTCTTGGTCGCGTGGGTTCGGATATATGCTTAATATTGCATGAGCCAATTCAATCTTGCCCATCTTTATGAGGGCGGCGATGGCTCGGCTGGCGTCATAGTCATTCCCTACCCATTCATCTTGGATAAGCTTATTGAAGGTGTCCCGCACATCCAGTTGATCAGCGTCCGCGTTTTTGCGGTGGGTTGATAAAACCTCCGCTAGCCCTAGGAAGTATGCCAAGTCTTTAGCCTGGCTCGCACCAGTGTACAGAAACCACGCAGTTGCCCCCAAGGGCGGCTGACCTTGCGGCGGCCATGGCCTCTGAATGAGACTTGAGATGTTAAGAAGCAGCGGACGCACTCCGAGCGGGCATAATTCAGCCAGTAGGGGGCCTACCGATTCGTATGAGGCTCCTGCGCGAGTGGACATCCATGCCCGCAGCCTTTCCAGCCGACGCTGGCTCCTTTGGACTAGCGACTTGTATACACCTTCCTTCGCCTCGGCCCTGTGACGAAGCCTCTTCTTGATCTCGTGGCGAATAATGCCTGGAATATCCGTAGCCGCGATTTGGCTCTCAATCTTTGCGACGACGGATGAATCGCCTGCCTCAATTTCGTAAACCCAGTCGCGGAGCTGCTTTAAGATGACATCCTCTTCTATCATGTACGCGAACCGTGCATTTCCGTAGCTGTGTGGCTTTAGCATTTCCTCCTTGAGTTCCCGGGATCCGTCAGCCCCAGGTTGCGCAAACTGCTCAATTCGGCCATGAAGCGGGACCCTCAAAAAGGCGTCTATCGCCTTCCTCAACCGCGCGCGTACCTCCACAGGCATCGACTCTGCAAGTGAGTAAAGGTCCTCAGCGTGTTCTTCCGAGCCCTGCGCCATCGCAGCAGCTACGATAAGGAAGTATGTCCACAGCCCGTCTGCGGACTCTCCAAAACGGAGGAATGCCTCGCGCGCTTTTAGAAACGCCGCCGCCTTCCTAAAATCGTAGCCGGTGGCCTGTTGTAAGGCGGCGTTTACAGCATCGCCAACGTACTCTTTCAAAACTGCTGGCCCGAAATCCCAGTAGGTGTCTTCAGTTTCCTTGAGAATCTCCCACAGAATGAATTGCGACAGCATTAACTTATTCCGCGAGAGCCAGCCGAGCAGTGAGCAGCCAGCAGCAGAAAGAATGCGTTTATCGGTCTGGTCGGGCTCAGCTAGCGAGGCCCGAAGTACAGCCAACGCGGAGCCCGGACACCTATGCATCAGGCTGGTGGTGGCTTCGGGCTGTACGTTTCCAATTTTAATGAGCAGCGGCCACAAGGGCCGCGCGCGCCCCACGGATAGCGGCCACGTATTCTCACAGATTTCGACCGCCAGTCTAACGAACCCGCAGGTGACCGGATCAATCAAATTGGAACGGGTTGCCCGAACAATCGCTTCACACCAATTATCGGGAGTATGGCCTTCACCGGCTGTCGCCTCCTCTGCAAGGTAGTCCTGCACGGCTACCCACACCCTTTCTTGGTCGTCGGGTTCTTGGTAGCCCAAACGGGGAGGTTTGAATGGGGCCGATGCCGATTCTTGAGCAAAAATTCCCACGGCGGAAAGAAGTAAATCAATATCGTGCCGAGCGGTGTCACGAGCAGTCTCCAGCAACTCAGCAAGTTGGGACTCCACCATACCGAAATCGATCCCGAGTGAGCTTTTTGAGAGCCCATCGCGTTCGAGGAAGTGACGAGCATCCTCTACCTTCTGATCCCTGACATGCCATTGGTCGATCCGCGTAATCAGCGCCTCTATTCGAACCGCTGATGCCGTTATGTCGTAGTCTGCTGAGACTCCTTCACAGGCTTGCAATAGCTGGTGGTAATTGGTCCCAAATTGATCAGCGTTTCTAACGATTTCCTCGGCCGCTGTGGCAAACCTTCTAATACTGTCCGGGCAACGGGGATACCCAATCATTTCAGCGGCCATCTGCTGCAGCGGTCGCAAATGGCCTACCAGTGTCATGTGCTTGTCTCGGATTGTCTCTTGACCGTCTTGAATCGCTGCCCCCAGTATCCCGACCTCCTTGAGCGTTAGGTAATGTGTAGGCGTTTGCACACTGCGCCGCACTCGCTCTGCTAGATCCCTGAGTTCGCGGTCTATTTGCGAGGCTAATTCTCTAGCATTATCAAGCCGCTGTGAAAACTCGCCTTGAGCTTTCTCGCCAACGGATGTTGTAACTGGCCCGCCGGTCTCCACGTCGACCCGAGGCGATTCCTCCTTGATGGGCTCCAGCAATTCGACAAAGCGATGGTTCGCACCGAGCATTGAGGAAATGACATCTGCATCATCGTTTTGAAGAATCGCGAACGCCAAAACGCACCGGAAGCACCTTAGGGCAAGCGCCGGATCCGCCTCACTCGATGTAACTTCTTGCAATAAATCGGGAAGCTTTTGAGGGTCTAAATAGGTCTTATCGCCCCTCGACACCTGCGCCTTATCGAGCACTCTGCTAAACGTTTCGTCCAATATTGCCCATTGCCATATCGCCAAGTGAAAGGGCGTCATGTCGAACTTAGTTCGTTTATAGCACGTGGCTTCGTAATTGCTGCGGAGACTAGGGTCGGTGAAAAGTCGCTTCAAGAAGGGGCCAATTTCGCTGCGAGTGAGCGAAAACGGCAGTTCGCTCGCGAACTTGTCTTTGCAATATTTCTTGATACCTTTCCACGCGTGCTTGTTCGACGCAAAGACATCGGCCAAGAAGTCGTTATCGGCTAAGATGGGGCAGAGCGGGCCGTTTTCGTTAAACGGATAGTATTCCTTCAGCTTGCTCATGATACCCACCCATGGAGCGACCAGAGGTAGTCGATACGGCGTGGGTGGACCTCTCCGATAGACAGAACTGCGGTCCCTCCGTCATACCGTGCGCGGGACATTCTACCACTTCTTCTATTTGGAAACTTGAGCTCATGTTGCACCACAGCGTACGGCGTCTCACACACCAAGGTGCGTGACGCCGCTTTCTAGACCTGCGTCAGGCATCGGGCAAGATGACTCTGAGGTCGTTGCGCTGCTCAGCGGAACGCGTTTCCGAAAACGTTGTTGGTCTCTAACGTGCCTTCCCAGCACCACCCAAACTCTGTATGCGCGCGGCTCATTGGGAGACGAGCGACTTCGGTCTATGCCAGGATACCAGCGCTTCACAGGTTGCGTGCTGCAGCCAGGCGATGTTAAGCAGAGACTTGTCGGATAGCCGGGCTTTGGCCCGAAGCATGGACTATCAGACATTTTCCATCATGTGACGGTTGCGCGGGACACTCGGGCCAGAAGAGCTTGATTTTGTCCAGCCATTGGCGAAGCGTCTGCCGGAAGCGCTTGTTCCTGGAATATGTCGCGGCACCCAGTTGTCCCTGCAATCCCTGCGGGCCGAACAGGGGTATCCGGGCGGGAGCGGTTTTCACAGTCCAGCTTTTCCAGACGATCCAAACGTAGAAGTCAAGTAATCCCGGTGCATTGGCCAAAAAGGCGACAACTTGCCGTTCTACTGGGATGGGATGCTGCCTGACTTCATCATAGAAGCTGTCGCTGAGCGTGATCACATTTTCGGCATCGTTAGGCGGTATAGAGCTCTCCGACTCGGCACGGTTGAACCACAATTGCATCCGATCAAAAAAATGAAACCTCGCCCAGTCGAATACTTGTCCGCCTGACCGTTCTTGATCGGTGCCGAAGAACATACTCGCGGCAAAGATGCGCTCGAAACCCTGGATCAGACGGCGGTAGTGAATGCCGTCCTTTGGGAGTTGCAAGAATTCAAGCAACTGAGCAGCTCTCTTGAAGTGAACGGTCCGGCTCTTCTGCTTGACCGCCAACGTCGCAACCCAGATCGGAATTAAACGGTCTTGGCCAAAGGGCAAGCCGAAACGTGGATGGGCGACAACCTCCAAGAAGAATTTGCCATTCTGCCGGCAATGAACAATCTGCCCGGCTGGGGGCCGGCGCAAGGGAAGGCCGCAAAGGACGAAGGGGCGGGCGTGGTAAGCGATTATCTGTTTTCCATGTTCCCGCTGCTCGCGGACCATCTGGATGACCTCCAGCTTCTTGACAGCTTGCTTGGTGATGCCAATCTGTGGGAGGATTGACTCGACCGACACGAAACTGTTGCTGAGCAACGGGGTATGTGCAGTTTTGACAGGCGGGAGCCGGGCGCGCTCCCAGAGATGGTCAGGTCGGGAGAGCTGAGACGCGCTCGGGCGGATCTGCGGTGAAGGTAAGTTCATTCTGCACCGCCTTCTCCGTCCTTCGCGTCAGGTATGCTGTCTGGAGGCGGATCTTGGTTGCGCCGGGGTTGCGGATTTTGCCGGAGTTGTTCGGAATTTGCCGAGGTAAGTTGCTGATTTGCTTTAGAATCAGAGGGGCTTAAGCCTCTCATAATCCCTAGGTCGGGAGTTCGATCCTCCCCCCCGCTACCAATCTTTTCAGGGACTTGCAGGAAATCAGGATTGAGGCTTTGACTTATGGGCGCCATGCGAGGCAGCGGGATGGGTATGCGCCTGCACGCCGAGGGGACGCGTGGTGCACACTCGCGCCACAAGGAAACGCCCAAGCGGTTGCCTGACCTCAAGACGTTGTGGCCACAGGTTTGGGCGCTAGTTGAGCCGCGCAAGTGGCTAATCATTTCCGGGTTGATTTTAATGGGCATCAACCGTGTAGCCGGGTTGGTGCTGCCCTACACCAGCAAGTCGCTGATTGACTCGGTGCTTTCCCCCGTAAATCCCCATCCGGAGCGGCTGGCGCGCCTCATCGCCCTGGTCTTCTCCGCCATGGTGGTGCAGGCCATCACCTCTTATTCCCTCACCCAACTGCTTTCCAAGGCCGGCCAGCGGCTGATTGCCGAAATGCGCCGCCAGGTGCAGAAGCACGTTGGCCTACTCTCTGTGGCCTATTACGATGAGAACCGCACCGGCGCGCTGGTTTCCCGCATCATGTCGGACGTGGAAGGCGTGCGCAACCTGGTGGGAACGGGCCTGGTGGATTTCGTCGGCGGGTCGCTGACTGCCGTGCTGGCTTTCATCTATTTGCTGCACCGCAGCGTTTCCCTGACGCTCACCGTGTTCGCCGTGGCCGGGGCATTTGTGGGCATTTTGCAATACGGTTTTCGAACCATCCGCCCCATCTTCCGCGAGCGCGGCAAGATCAATGCGGAAGTCACCGGCCGCTTGACGGAATCGCTGGGCGGCGTGCGTGTCATCAAGGGCTACCACGCTGAGGAGCGGGAGGCCGGGGTATTCTCAGCCGGCGTCGAGCGCCTGCTGAACAATGTGATGAAGTCGCTGACCATGACCAGCGTGCTCTCCTCGGCATCGATGACCGCCCTGGGTGCGGTGTCGGCGCTCGTGATGTGGATGGGCGGCCATTACGTGCTCAACCACTCTTGGACAGTCGGCGACTACTTTGCCTACAACATGTTTCTGGCTTTCATGATTGCGCCGGTGTTCCAGATTGTGAACATTGGCACGCAACTGACGGAAGCCTTTGCGGGCCTGGATCGCACCCGGGAGATCATGGCCGAACTTGAGGAAAACCAGGCGCCCGGGCGCACGATCAAGATGCCGCCTATTCAGGGCACCGTGCGCTTTGAGGATGTAGAGTTCGCCTATGACCCGTCAAAGCCGGTGCTGCACGGCGTCTCATTCCTGGCCCTCCCCGGCACCGTGACCGCCTTGGTGGGCTCCTCGGGCTCGGGGAAGTCCACCATCATCAGCCTGCTCTGCGCCTTCCATACGCCGTTGAAGGGCCGCGTGTTGGTGGATGATATCGACCTTGCGAAGGTTGACCTGAACACCTTCCGCTCGCAACTGGGCGTGGTGCTGCAGGACTCCTTCCTTTTCGATGGGACGATTCGCGAGAACATTATGTTTTCGCGGCCGGAGGCGAGCGAGCAGCAATTTCTCTCTGCCTGCCGCACGGCTCGCGTGGATGAGTTTGCCGAGCGCTTCGCGGAGAGTTATGACACCGTCGTGGGCGAACGTGGCGTCAAGCTTTCCGGCGGGCAACGACAGCGGCTCTCCATCGCGCGCGCGCTGTTGGCCGAGCCGCGCATCCTCATTCTGGATGAGGCCACCAGCTCACTCGATTCCGAATCCGAAGCGATGATTCAGGCGGGATTGAGCCAATTGATGCAGGGCCGCACCACCTTTGTGATCGCCCACCGGCTTTCTACCATCCGCCGCGCCGACCAGATTTTGGTAGTGGAGCAGGGGCTCATTGTGGAACGCGGCAACCACGCCAAACTGTTTGCCATGGGCGGCCGCTATTATGACCTCTATACCCGCCAGCACGGCCTGGAGGAGAACCTGTTCCTGGCGCCGGGCGAAGGCGATGTCGTGCCGGCGTGAGTGCGTTGAAATCCCCCAGTTTTTGACCTTCCCCCTCTCCGCAACTGTGAAAAATTCGACCCATTTGTTGCGGCGGTCTCCGACCGTCGTTTTCGGCGCTCTGCGAGCGCCATTACAAACAGACCCTAGTCACCATATTTCATCGCGCTCAGTGGAACCCAGACGCAATTCCTGTTATATTCCCCCGCATGAAAAACAAAGCCCTGGCATTTTTGGTTTTGCTGGCCGCATCTGTATTCCCACTTGCGGCGGCGGACGCGCCGCTGCGCTGGCTGACCCTCCCGAGCACCGAGGTTCAAATCAACGGCCTGCCTTGGTATGGAGAAAACGGTGGTGAACTGTATCGCTTGCCGGTCAAGCTGAAGGATACGTACCGCCCGCCGGTCTGGGAGCTTGCCCAGGAGCCCAGCGGGGGCCGCATCCGGTTCCGCACCGACTCATCCACAGTTGCCATCCGGCTCGAATATCCACACCCGCCCAACGGAAAGAACATGCACGCTTTCGGGCAGACCGGAGTGGACCTCTACGCTGACGGCGCTTATCGCGCAACCGCGATCGCGAGCACTGACGCCGGGCCGGGCAAGACGATCGAATACACTTATTTCAAAGATCAGCCGCGCGTGGATCGCGAAATCACGCTCTACTTGTCCCTCTACATTCCCGTAAAAGTTCTGGGGATAGGGCTCGACCCGCAAGCGCACCTTCATGCTGCCATGCCGTTTGCCTTAAGCACCCCTGTGGTCTTTTATGGAACCTCGATTACACAAGGCGGATGCGCCAGCCGGCCCGGCATGAGCTACCAGGCGATTCTGGCGAGAATGCTCAACCTGGACTTCGTGAATCTCGGGTTCTCGGGGAACGGCAAAGGCGAGCCCGAATTGGCGCGCGCCGTGGCCAGCATCAACGCCTCGGTTTACGTGCTGGATTTCGCCCAGAATAATCCCACGGTCGACTCTCTTACCGAGGTGTACGCACCGTTTCTGGACGTCATCCGCAAGGCCCACCCGGAAACTCCCATAGTAGTCGTGACCCCGATCTACACGGCCCGCGAGTCATGGGCGCGCGACGCCAGGTTGGAGGGGATGCGGGAATTGATTCGCACCGTCGCCGCCCAGCGTATTGCCTCGGGAGACCGGCACCTGGAAATTATCGAGGGCACGGATTTATTGGGGCCGGCGCGGGGCGATGGCTTGGTAGATGGCACCCATCCCAACGACCTGGGTTTCGAGTGGATGGCGGAGGGCATTGGCGTGCGCATTGCGAAGATGCTGGCCCTTCAGGCAGCCCGGTAATGGGAAGTTCAAACGGCGTTCGGCCCGCGCCCCATGCCCTTGGACCTCACGGCTTCGGTTGCGGTTCGGGAGCCCTTTGCCGTTCTCGCCGCAAACCGGCGGGGCCTCGGGTCATGGCAAAGTGCAACACGCTGCGCGGTAGAGAACGCAGCAACCCGACAAGCAATTTGTAACGCCATCCGGGCACCACGAAGAGCTTCCCCTTCTCCAGTCCGCGCAGTGAGGCCGCGACAACGGCCTCAGCGGGCATCCACCACGAGGGCGGGATTTCCTTCCGGTCGACTCCCAGCACGTCGTGGAACTCCGTCACCGTAAATCCCGGGCAGAGCGCCTGCACGCGCACCTTGGAGCCCGCGCTCTTCAGTTCCAGATACAAGCCTTCGGTAAAGGAGTTCATCCAGGACTTGGTGGCGTAATAGCTGATCCCACCGGGGCGCGGGACAAAGGCAGCAACCGACGAGACGTTGATCACTGCCCCCTGATTTTGTGCCGTCATGTTGCGGAGGGCGGCGTGGGTAAGGCGCATGGTGGCGATCACGTGCAGTCGATGCATGGCGTCCTGGGCTTCGACGGAGCCCTCAAAGAACCGTCCCAGGGTGCCAAAACCAGCGTTATTCACCAGCAAGCGCAGGTTGGGCGCATTAGCGAGGAATTGCTCGACGCCGCGCAAATCCTCGTCACGAGTCAGGTCAGCACTCAGCAGCTTACAATTCGCGCGGAAGTGATTGGCAACCTCGTCCGCCATATGGCGCAGGCGGTCCTGGCGTCGCGCCACCAGGGCCAAGTCATAACCACGCGCCGCCAGCACCAATGCGAAGACAGCGCCGATCCCGCTGGAAGCCCCCGTTATGACCGCCAGCGGCTTTGCATCATCCATGCTTTTCTCCTGCCAGGCCCTGCAAACGGTTTTGGCGTCTGCTGGCCAGTGTGTTTTACCTTATCACGATAGCCGGTTCTTGTTGAAGGTCCACCCCATCGTGTCGAAAATGGCGAGGGCTGACCACCTTTGTGGCATGGCCATCTTGGCCATGACTTGACACGGGCAGGATGCCCGCGCCACAGCGGGTGAGACGCCCACGCTACCACACGCAGGACCGCGCTCAACTTCTGTATTGCCCCCCCGCCCTGCGCCGTTTGCCTTCTTCGACTGTTCTTGGCATGATGTCGCCGGCATTTTTGCAGATCTACGGAACCGTTCCGCAACAAAACCGCGCCACCGGCAGGTTGGCCGGCAAACGTTGAACGCACAACAGGAGGCAGCATGACACGCAAGATGGGCACATCGAAGAAGCATTCTTCAACTCAAGGGGGTTTTTCGCGCCGTGACTTTTTGAAAGGAACTGGCGCGGCCGTTTCCGGCGGGCTCCTGGCCGCGGACGGTAAGGCCGCCGCAGTGCCCCAGGAATCGGCACGGCTCACGGCGCTAAAGGACGAAGCGGCCCGCGAGATCCAAGCGCGGCAGAAGTTAACACAGCAAATGGTGGATTCAATTTTCAGCTTTGCGGAATTGGGCTTTCAGGAGTTTGAGACCTCAGCTTATGTATCTGGGATTCTCGAGAAGGAAGGCTTCCAGGTGACTCGCGATGTAGCCGGCATGCCCACGGCCTTCGTGGCAACGTGGGGGTCGGGCAAGCCGGTTGTCGGGTTCATGGCGGACATTGACTGCCTTCCGCAGTGTTCGCAGAAGCCCGGCGTCGCCTATCACGACCCCTTGATTCCCGGAGGTCCGGGCCATGGCGAGGGTCACAACGCCGGGCAGGCCGTGAATGTCACCGCCGCGATTGTGGTGAAGGAGTTGATGCGGAAAAACCAAATCCCGGGGACGCTGCACGTCTATCCGGGCATTGCCGAGGAACTGCTGGCCAGCCGGACCTACATGGTCAACGCGGGACTGCTGCACGATCTGGATATTATGCTGAGCGCGCACATCGCCAATCAGTTTACGACCACGTTTGGGGCCAGCGGCACCGGACTGGTCTCCACGTGGTACAACTTTCATGGCCGCAGCGCGCACGCGGCCTCACCGTGGCTGGGGCGCAGCGCGCTGGACGCCGCCGAGTTGATGGATGTGGCGTGGACCTTCCGGCGCGAGCACCTGCGGCCCGAGCAGCGCTCCCATCGGGTGATTGTCAACGGCGGCGACCAGCCCAACGTGGTGCCTCCCGAAGCAACGGTCTGGTATTACTTCCGTGAGTGGGATTATGAGCGCATCCGCGACCTGCACGATCTGGGAACAAAGCTGGCCAATGCCGCGGCCACCATGACCGACACCACGATGACGGAGCGCGTGCTTTCTGCCACCTGGCCGGGCCATTTCAACAAGCCCCTGGCGGAGGCTCTCTTTGCCAACATCAATCGCGTGGGCATGCCACAATGGTCGGATGCCGATCAGCAAATGGCGCACGCGGCCCAAACCGAGCTTAAAAGCAAGGTGGACGGGCTGAAGACGGCCGTGACGGAATTGAATCTGCCTGAAAACCTCTCAGGCGCGGCCTCCGATGACATCGCGGAAGTTTCCTGGAATCTGCCCACCGTGGTCCTGCGGTACCCGGGCAACATCCCCGGCATGGTGGGGCACAACTGGTCAAGCGCCATCGCCATGGCCACGCCCATCGCTCACAAAGGCTCAACCGCCGGAGCCAAGGCGCAGGCGATGACGGCGCTCGATTTGCTGCTCAACCCGCAACTACTGGAAGCCACGCGCAAGTACTTCGCGGAACAGACCCAAGCCACCAAATGGATTTCACTGATTCCGGAGGGCACGCAGCCGCCCATCGATTTGAACCGCGACAAGATGGAAAAGTTCAGGCCCCAACTGCAAAAGCTCCGCTACGATCCCAGCCGCTATGGGAGCTATTTGGAGCAGTTGGGGATCCGCTACCCGACGGTGCGATGAGTACGGAGGACGCTACCCGCTCCAGCGGGGTTCGCCATGCACTTCCACATCCTCGCGCTCCAGGATGGAAGGCTCAGGCTCGGGGAGCTTCCCCTTCCAGTCCGCCCAGCCCCAAAAGATGGCCGTGGTGGAACTGAGCACGCCCGCCGCAAAACCGATGGTGCGCGGCCCATGATATTGGGAAGCGATGCCCGCCACGGTCATAGAAACCATCATGGTGGACCACGTCAGCGATTCGACGGTTGAGAAGACTCGACCGCGGAACTCATCCGGAACACGCCGGAGCAGTTGCGAAAAATTCAACACGGAACTGACGGCGACGCCGGCGCGAGATAGGGCGATGAAGAACAGCGCCGCCGCGAAGCTCCGCATCTGGCTGAAGAGGACGTACGCCCCACCATGGACGATGTAACAAATGACGATGGCCTGCTTGTAGCCGCGGAAGGTGATGCGCTTGCCCAGCGCGTGTCCCACCGCGCCACCCACCAGCAGGCCTACTCCCGCGAAACTCCACACGATGCCAAGGCCCGCCGGGCCGCGATTGAACACCTGCTCGCCGAATAAGGTAAAGAGAATCTGGGCCGCTCCCCCGCCCGTGGCCCAGCCCACACCCACCAGGGCGATACCCAGGATCAGGGGGGACGAGCGCATATAGAGCAGGCCTTCCTTATACTCGTGCCACGGCCGCACCACCCGATCTTCCGTCAACGCTTCACGCTTGGCGCGAAATCCGCCGGTGCCGCGCAATTGCCATATACACGCTGCCGACCCGAGGAAGGAGAGTGAATTGATAACAAAAGCCCACTGGTAGCCCAGGCTCGCCGCGCTCAAGCCGGCTATCATCGTGCCAATGGTTAAGGTGGTCCATTGGGTGGTCTGGGTCAGGGAATTGGCGGTGTGCAATTCCTCCCGGCTGGCGATGGAGGGGAGAATCGATGTGCGTCCGCTGGTGAAAAATGGCGACGCGAACATGAGCAGCGCGCTCAATCCGTAGAGCAGCGAGGTTTGGTGATGATGGACGGTCAGGACAAACGCCAGAGCCACCACGGCGCGGATCAGGTCGCTGGCCAACATGATGCGCTTGCGGTCCAAGCGGTCCAGGACGACGCCCGCCAGCGGCCCCGCCATCACCGCCGGCACCGCCCGCGACAACATGACACCGCTCACCACCAGACCGGAGTGGGTGGTCTCCATCGCCAGGCTGAACACGGCAATGTTGTTGAAGTGATCGCCGATCTCACTGACAACTTGCCCGATCCAGGTGTAGCGATAGTTCCGGTTCTGGCGCAAAAGCTGGCGAAAATCGTTTAGCATTGCGAGCCCTGTTTTATCCCCAACCCACTAGGTTCTTTGTCTGAAAACGCCCAGACAACCGGCCCCCCAACCGGGCCTTCCGGCCCTGCCTGACTCTTCTCGTCGATCCGCTGGGGATTCCTGAAAAGACAGGGATAGGCACTGACTTTCGAATGCGAACCTGACCAGAGGGGCGGCTAATATTTTACATCAGCGACGCGATTTGCGGGGCTTCCTGCGAAAATGCATCTGCGCACAGTGTTGCTGCGCCGTCGGAATGCCCTTCCGAAATTTGAACCCGCCATCTCGGCGGGAA
>Ga0335085_10007950_pt1 | contig 16276 bp, 31 predicted proteins | sample Lox_Sample_45_FD_206712 | JGI IMG/M metagenome (GOLD analysis project Ga0335085, IMG submission 206712) | Soil microbial communities from Loxahatchee National Wildlife Refuge, Florida, United States - Lox_Sample_4.5 | ecosystem: Environmental > Terrestrial > Soil > Wetlands | place: USA...
GATTGCGTGCGATACGGACGGAATCGATGGCTCCGAAGACAACGCCGGCGCCGTGCTTTTTCCGGAATCGCTCGAGCACGGACTCAGAGTCGGTCTGGACCCAAGGGCTCTGCTTGCCAACAACGACGCGTACGGATTTTTCTCCGGCATCGGTGATCTCGTGATCACCGGGGCGACGCGCACCAACGTCAACGACTATCGCGCAATTCTGATCACTTGACGAATCGGCAGGGCTTCGTCGACGAGAGTCCCGCGCCGCCGAAAGCCAGGGTGCATCGACTTTGGTGGCACGAGCGCGGGAATGCGCACACATCGACCGGTAACTCCAATGAGCTCCGCAGCCGACAGCAGCAGGATTTCCTCGAGCGGACCGGTGCCGTGGCCGACCGTCCAGACCTTCAAGCTGCCCATCCCACTGGCTCTCCTATTTCCAGCTCGAGGTCGGCGGCGGCGTTCCCCTGGTTGGCCGCGATTTCAATCAGGCCCTGGCTGTTCGGGTACCAGAACACTGCGCCCCGCGGCACAGCTGAGAATATCGGGGCGTGCTTGATTTGGCTCCCGTTTGCAATGAGCACAGCGTCGCGCCGCACCGCCTCTGCACGCAACCCGGTCATCGCGTTGCCATAGTGATCCACGTAAATGATTTCGGGGAGGTCTCCCGCCCCGAATCCGACGGACAGCCTCCCAAGAGGAGCAAGCCAGCCGTCCGGAAGCGGGCCCATCTCGATGCGTGCTGCGACCGGCGCGAACAGATCCCGCCCGTGGAACGAGGAACTCAAGGCCTGGGGCCTCCACGCAATGCGAAACGCCTCAGCGTGCGCCGCGCGTGCCGCGAATACCGAGAGGAGCCCGTTGTCCGGCCCGACAAATCGATAGCCGCCCGCCCGCAGCGCGACCGGCTCGCGGGCGCTGCCAACTCCGGGATCGATCACGGACAGGAAGACGCTCCCTTGGGGAAACGTTGGAACGAGCGACGCAAGCAGATGGGCAGCGGCCCGGACGTCGAACGCGGGGACATCGTTCAGCAAGTCTATGATTGCCGCGCCGGGCGCGTCCCGAGCCAAGACAGCCTTCACCTGTCCCAAGTACGGATCCTGAGACCCGAAATCGGTAAAAAGGACGATGGCCACGTCTGTCCGGCACCCGAAGCCTTCTCCAACAACCACGATTCTAGCGGTTGTGTGGAGTTGCCGATATCAGACAATTCCCGGGTTCATGCGGCACAAGACTTGTGGACAGCCGCTCCCCGCGCCTAGCCCCGGAGACGGCCTCCAAGAGCGACAAAGCCCGGAGCAGTCCGGCCTTTGCACTTTGGGGAAAACGAGGCGACTAGGGCTTCGCTTGCTCGGTCTTGGTTTCTCCCTCGGGTTCGGGCCGGTCAAGCAGTTCGACCAGAGCCATGGGGGCGTTATCGCCCTTCCTGAAGCCGTACCTCAGGATGCGCAGATAACCGCCGTTGCGCTTGGCGTAGCGCGGTCCGAGTTCGGCAAAGAGCTTGAGGACCAGCTGGCGATCGCGCAGACGGTCGAAGGCAAGGCGCCGATTGGCAAGCGTCGGCCTCTTGCCCAAGCTTATCATCGGCTCTACAACGCGGCGCAGCTCCTTCGCCTTGGGAAGCGTGGTGCGGATGACCTCATGCTTCAGAAGGGAGACCGTCATGTTGCGCAGCATCGCCAGACGGTGGGCGCTGGTGCGATTGAGCTTCCTGAGTCCGTGGCGATGACGCACTGTGTTTGTCCCGTGTCGATGCCTCTAACTGCGTGCCGTTTCCATACCCGCCGGCGGCCAGTTCTCAAGCTTCATTCCCAGCGTGAGGCCGCGTGAAGCGAGCACTTCCTTGATCTCGTTGAGCGACTTGCGACCGAGATTGGGAGTCTTCAGGAGCTCGGTCTCGGTGCGTTGGATCAGATCCCCGATGTAATAAATATTCTCAGCCTTGAGGCAATTCGCAGAGCGTACGGTCAGCTCCAGATCATCCACCGGTCGCAACAGGATTGGATCGACCTGCGGAGCCTTCTTTTCCTCTACTGCGGGCGCAGTCCCCTCCAGAGCGGCAAATACCGACAGCTGGTCGACGAGGATTCTCGCGGCGTAGCGGATCGCTTCCTCGGGTTCGATGACCCCGTTCGTTTCGATGTCGATAATAAGCTTGTCGAGGTCCGTGCGCTGCTCGACGCGCGCCGACTCGACCGAATAGGAGACTCGCCGCACCGGCGAGAACGATGAATCGAGAATGATCTTGCCGATACCCTTCGATTCCTCGGGAATCACGCGCAAGTTGCCGGGGACGTATCCGCGCCCCTTCTCGACCTTGATCTGCATTTCCAACTTGCCCCCGGGGGAGAGGTGGGCGATCACGTGTTCCGGGTTGATGATCTCCACGTCGTGGGTGGCTTCAATATCTCCCGCAGTTACCGGGCCCTCGCCCTTCTTCTTGAGATTGAGGAGCGCGTCGTCCCGGTTGTGCAGCTTCAGCACCACCCCTTTCAGGTTGAGCAGAATATCGACGACGTCCTCCTGGACACCTTCGATCGTCGAATACTCGTGAAGCACGCCGGCGATCTGCACCTCGGTCGCCGCAAACCCGGGCATCGAAGAAAGCAAGACACGACGAAGCGCGTTGCCAAGCGTATGACCGTAGCCGCGCTCGAACGGCTCCATCAACACCTTGGCGTGATTGGGTGCGATACCCTGAACATCGATGATGCGTGGCTTCAAGAATCCACTGGTTTGCATGTAAGACCTCGAGACAAATAAGGCGGCTGCCGCCGTACTTCAACCGAATGCAACGTTACTTCGAGTACAGTTCCACCACCAGGCTTTCGTTGATCGTAGATGGCAGGTCCGAACGAGCGGGAAGCGCCTTGAACCTGCCTTTCATTTCCTTTGTGTCGACCTCTATCCATTCCGGAAAACCGCGTCCCTCAGCAGCCGTGACGGACCCCTTTACGCGGAGCTGTTCCTTTGCCTTTGCCGAGACTTCCACCATGTCGCCGGGTCGCACCGGGTAGGAAGGCATGTTCACGCGCTTGCCGTTTACGAGGATGCCGTTATGGCGCACGATCTGTCTCGCCTCGGTCCGGCTCGACCCGAATCCCATGCGGTAGGACACCGTGTCGAGCCGTGATTCCAGAAGCTGCAGCAGGCGCTCGCCCGTGACACCCTTGCTGCGCGAGGCCTCTTGGTAGGTCTTGCGGAATTGGCGTTCCAGCATGCCGTAAATACGGCGCAGCTTCTGCTTCTCGCGCAGCTGCTTTCCGAAATCCGACATACGGCCTCCGCTCTTCTGTCCGTGCTGCCCGGGAGCGTAACTGCGTCGCTCGATCGCGCATTTTTCGGTGAAGCATTTCTCGCCTTTGAGAAAGAGCTTTTCTCCCTCCCGGCGGCACTGGCGGCATTTGGCGTCTAGGTTTCGAGCCATGCAAAGTCCTCTGTCAGAATCGACGATCCTGTTGGGGATCGGTTCCGGTCAATTCAATTGTCCGGCGCCGGGTCATATGCGGCGCCTTTTCGGCGGGCGGCATCCGTTGTGCGGCACGGGCGTTACGTCCGCAATGCTGCTGATCTTGAGACCCAATGCATTGAGGGCACGAACCGCCGACTCGCGACCGGGTCCTGGTCCTTTGATGCGCACCTCGAGATTCTTCACGCCACACTCCTGAGCCGCACGACCCGCCTGCTCTGCAGCCACCTGGGCGGCAAACGGCGTGGATTTCCTCGAACCCTTGAATCCAGCGGCGCCCGAAGTCGCCCATGCAAGCGCGTTGCCTTGGCGATCGGTGATAGTGACGATCGTATTGTTGAACGATGCGTGGACGTGCGCGATGCCCTCCGCGACGCTCTTCTTGACCTTCTTGCGGACGCGCGCGGCGGCAGTCGGCGCGGCAGGGGGTTTTGCCATTTATTCGATTCCTCTATGCTTCTCTAGTGTTCAACCGGCCTTCGCCGCCGGAGCGGTGATCTTGACCGCCGCCTTGCGGGGCCCCTTGCGCGTCCGAGCGTTGGTGCGGGTCCGCTGCCCGCGGACTGGGAGCCCCTTGCGGTGACGCGTCCCACGGTAGCAACCCAGGTCCATGAGCCGCTTGATATTCATCGATACTTCGCGGCGCAGGTCACCTTCGACCTGGAACCGGGCCACCTGCTCGCGCAAACGTTCCATATCTGACTCAGACAAGTCTTTGATTTTGCGAGCTTTGTCCACCTTCGCAGCGGAGCAGATCGCCTGCGCGCGAGCTCTGCCAACGCCGAAAATCGCCTGCAGGGCAATTTCGGCGTGCTGATGATTCGGTATATTGACTCCGGCAATCCGGGCCATGCCTTACTCCAACGAAGAACTAGAAACGAAAACCTGAAATTATAGCGTGATATCCGTTAATTACCTAGTAGTACTCAACCCTGTCGCTGCTTGTGGCGCGGATCCTTGCAGATCACCCGCACGACACCTTTGCGCCGGACGATCTTGCAATTCCGGCATATCTTCTTGACCGAAGCGAGCACCTTCATGGGACTTTCCTTTCCTCTTCCATCCGTTCATTTCGCGCGGAACACAATGCGTCCTCGCGTCAGGTCATAGGGCGTCAGTTCCACCGTAACCTTGTCGCCCGGCAGGATGCGGATGTAATGCATGCGCATCTTGCCGGAGATATGTCCCAGAATGATGTGTCCATTTTCCAGCTTCACGCGAAAAGTCGCATTGGGCAGTGTTTCCATGATCTCGCCCTGCATCTGGATCACATCTTCTTTCGCCATGCTCCCTCACCCTGATCCATCAGCGAGCCGTAAACCCCGCGCCCTTGAAATTCGCTTTCTTCAGCAGGCTCTCGTACTGGTGCGTCATGATGTAGGCTTGTACCTGCGCCATGAAATCCATGGTTACTACCACGATGATCAGCAGAGAGGTCCCTCCGAAGTAGAACGGCACGTTCCATCTGAGGATCAGGAATTCAGGGAGCAGGCAAACTAGCGTCACATAGATTGCCCCGGCGAGCGTCAGCCTGAGGAGAATTTTTTCGAGGTACTTCGCGGTCTGCTCACCCGGTCGGATGCCCGGGACGAATGCTCCCGACTTCTTCAGGTTGTCCGCGGTCTCTTTGGGGTTGTATTGCAGAGCCGTGTAAAAGAAGCAAAAGAAAACGATCGCGCCTGCGTAGAGCATTACGTACACGGGCTGTCCCGGGGTCAGCGTGGAGGCCAGATCTCGAATCATGAGGGTGAATGCCGCCCCAATCTGACCTTTCGTCAGCAATTCCCAGGTGCTGCCGCCTGCAACGCCGCTGGTGAACCAACCGGCGAGCGTCGCAGGAAACAGGATGATTGAGGACGCGAAAATCGGCGGAATCACTCCCGACATGTTCAGCTTGAACGGCAGATGCGAGGCCTGCCCGCCGTAGACTTTGTTGCCGACCTGTCTCTTGGCGTAGTTGACCAGAATCTTGCGCTGCCCACGCTCTATGAAGCACACGCCCCACGTCACCACGGCGACGGCGGCTGTAATCGCGATTGCCGTCAAAGGATGCATAGCCCCGGTGCGAACCAGCTCGAGCAGGCCGCCGATTGCGTTTGGCAAGCCTGCAGCGATGCCCGCAAAGATGATGATCGAGATGCCATTGCCCAGACCGCGCTCGGTCACTTGCTCCCCAAGCCACATGAGGAACATCGTGCCTGTCACCAGCGTTACGACCGTAGTAAAGCGAAACAACAATCCAGGGTCGATGACCAGTCCGGGTTGAGATTCGAGTGCTACGGAAATCCCTGTTGCCTGGAAGAGGGCCAGGAACACGGTGCCATAGCGCGTGTACTGCGTGATCTTGCGTTGGCCCGCCTGCCCCTCCTTCCTGAGCTGCTCAAGCTGCGGAGACACCGCTGTCATGAGCTGCATGATGATCGATGCTGAGATGTAGGGCATGATCCCCAGGGCGAAAATTGTGAAGCGCGAGAGGGCCCCGCCGGAGAACATGTTGAACAAGCCGAGAATCCCGCCCTGCTGAGACTGGAACAACTCAGCGAGACGAATCGGGTCGATGCCCGGCACCGGAATATGGGCCCCGATGCGGAAAACAACCAAGGCACCGAGCAGGAACAGGAGCCGTTTCTTCAGGTCACCGTACTTACCGGTCTTACCGAGCTGAGGGGTCTGCGTGGCCATCTAAGCCTTACTTGCCCTTTTTCCCTTCGGGCCCAGCAGGTGATGCCGGCGAAGTCTTGGCCTCGTTCTTCTTCTTCTTCGCTTGATCTCGGGAGGCACCGTCTGCGGGTTCACCCGCCTTCGCCTTCATTCCGCTCTCGTCCGGCTTCCCCTTCGCTTCGCCTGCGGGCTGCGTCACCGCAAGCGGTTTCGGTTCCCGTTTCGGCTTCGGTTGAGGAATGGGCGCGTCAGTGCTTCCGCCGGCTGCTTCAATCGCAGCGCGCGCACCCTTGCTCACCGCGATTCCCGTGAGCGCGAGCTTGCGCGTGAGTTTGCCCGACAGGATCACTTTGGCGCTCAGAGCCGACTCCGGCACGATGCCCGCTTCCTTCAGCGCGGCAAGATCGACTGCTTCGGCCTTCATGCGATCAAGATCAGACAGACGAACCTCGGCACCGCCGCTGACCAGGGACTTGAAGCCGCGCTTGGGCAACCTGCGCTGGAGCGGCATCTGGCCGCCTTCGAAGCCGACCTTGTGAAAACCTCCGGAGCGCGCTCTCTGGCCTTTGTGTCCACGTCCTCCGGTTTTACCCGTGCCTGAGCCGATGCCCCGTGCGACGCGCTTGCGCACGCGCTTCGAGCCTTCGGCCGGTTTCAGATTATTGAGGTTCATCTATGCCTCTAGGCGTACAAGGTAGCTGACGCGGTTGATCATGCCGCGTACTTCGGGCGTATCCTGCACTTCGACGGTCTGGTACAGCCTCCTGATACCCAGGCCGCGCACGGTGGCGCGATGCTCAGCCTTGCAGCCGATGGTGCTTTTCACGAGAGTCACGCGAATTTTCTTGTCGGCCACGAGTTTCTCCTTCAAGCCGTGATTTCTTCAATCGACTTGCCCCGCTTGGCCGCGATCTCGGAGGGCGTGTTCATCCTCTTGAGCCCGTCGAGCGTCGCGCGAACAACGTTGTAGGGATTGGTTGAGCCGATGCACTTGGCGAGCACATTGGTAACGCCCATCACCTCGAATACTGCCCGCATGGGCCCGCCCGCGATGATACCGGTGCCTTCCGAGGCCGGCTGCATGATGACCTTCGACGAACCGTGCTTCCCGATCACGGCATGCTGAAGCGTGCCATCCTTCAAGGTGACTCGAAACATCTTGCGGCGTGCTTCCTCCAGCGCTTTCTGCACGGCAACCGGCACCTCGCGCGCCTTGCCCTTACCCATGCCGACGGCGCCGTCTCCATCACCGACGACGGTGAGCGCGGCGAAGCCAAGAATTCGGCCGCCCTTGACCACCTTGGTGACGCGGTTCACGGAGACCATCTTCTCCTTCAGGCCGTCCATGCGCTGTTCGCTGCCTTGCATCCTGGGTTGCATTCTCGCCATCGTGAGCCCCTAAATCAGAATTTCAGCCCGGCTTCGCGGGCAGCGTCGGCGAGCGCTTTGACCCGTCCGTGGTACTTGTAGCCCGAGCGGTCGAATGCCACGGACTGGATGCCCAGACTCTTCGCTTTCTCGGCGATCCGCTTTCCGACTGCCACGGCCGCCGTCTTGTTTCCGCCATTTGAGATCTTCGCGCGCATTTCTTTCTCTGCCGTGGACGCCGACGTCAGGACCTTGCCGTCCGCAGCGCAGACCTGAGCATAGATATGCGTATTGGTGCGGTGGACGGCGAGCCGCACACGCCCGAGCTGGTGGAGCCTGTGTCGGGTTTGCGAAGCGCGCTGAAGCCTGGCTGCCTTCTTGTCGCTCATAGTTACTTCTTCTTTGTCTCTTTTAGGGTTACCTGCTCGTCCGAGTAGCGCACGCCCTTGCCCTTGTAGGGCTCGGGCGGCCGGTACGCACGCACCTCTGCGGCTACCTGGCCCACGAGCTGCTTGTCCAATCCCTTGATGACGATCTCGGTCTGCGATGGCGTCTCGACTTTCACTCCTTTGGGCATGGTGTGCACAACGGGATGGGAAAAGCCGAGCGCAAGGTTCAGCTTGTCTCCCTGCGCCTGGGCGCGGTAGCCGACCCCCACCAGCGTAAGGCGCTTCTCGAATCCCTTGGTAACCCCAAGGACCATGTTGGCGACCAGCGCACGCAATGTGCCGGACATGGCATTCGCCTCGGCCGAATCGTTCAGGCTCTTGAACAGCAGTCTGTCTCCATCCTTCTCCACGCCAATGTCACGGCGGAGGGGTTGCGTCAGCGTCCCGAGCGGTCCCTTTATCGACAGCGCCTCCACCGCAAGGGTCGCTTCGACGCCCTTGGGAAGATTCACGGGATTCTTTGCGATTCGCGACATGCCGACTCCTAGGCGACGATGCAGAGCACTTCGCCGCCGATTCCGGTGGCCCGCGCCTTACGGTCGGTCATGACACCCTTCGAGGTAGAGACGATCGCTACCCCCAGCCCGTTCATGACCTTGGGCAGATCGTCGCGGCCGCGATAGATACGGAGCCCCGGCCGCGACACCCTTTCGATTCGTTCAATGACCGGCTGCCCCGCGTAATACTTTAGGTTGATCTCCAGCTCCTGCTTCCCTTCCTTGTCGTGTACTGCAAAGCCCTCGATATAGCCTTCGTCCTTCAGCACTTGGGCAATCGAAACCTTCAGGGTTGACGAGGGAATGCCGACAGCGGTTTTCCGCACAGCCTGGGCATTGCGGATCCGCGTCAGCATGTCGGAGATCGGATCGGTCATGCTCATTCGGCCCCTCCTTCTACCAGCTCGCCTTGATCACGCCGGGGATCTCCCCACGCAAGGCAATCTCACGCAGCTTGTTCCGCCCCAGACCGAACTTGCGGAATACGCCGCGCGGGCGCCCGGTCAGCCTGCAGCGGTTGCGCAATCGAACCGGCGAGGAATTGCGGGGCAGGCGCTGGAATTTTTCGCGCGCCTCCTGGCGCTCCTCGTCGCTTCGCGCGGCATCGTTGATGACCGCGAGCAACGCCGCTCGTTTGGCGGCGAACTTCACCACCATCTTGCGGCGTTTCTCTTCGCGGTTGATAAGAGCAAGCTTGGCCATGGCTACCTCAGGTCTTGAACGGAAAGCGAAACGCCGCCAGAAGCGCACGCGCCTCTTCGTCGGATTTCGCGCTCGTGGTAATGCTGATGTTGAGTCCCCGCAGAGCATCGATTTTGTCGTACTCGATCTCGGGGAAGATGATCTGTTCCTTGACGCCGAGGCTGTAGTTGCCGCGACCGTCGAAGGCTCGGCTCGAGATTCCGCGAAAGTCTCGGATTCGCGGTATGGCCACGGTGACGAGACGATCCAGAAATTCGTACATGCGCTTGCCACGGAGCGTCACCTTGCAGCCCACCGGAAAATCCTTGCGGATCTTGAAGGTCGCGATCGACTTCTTTGCCTTGGTGACAATTGGCTTCTGGCCGGCGATCTTGGTCAAGTCGGCTACGGCGTTGTCGAGAATCTTCTTGTCCTGGGTCGTTTCACCTACGCCCATGTTCAGGGTGACCTTCTGGATGCGCGGCACTTGCATAGAGGTCTTGTACCCGAACTTCTTCATCAGGTCAGGCACTACGTTCTTGCGGTAATACTCTTGCAGGCGTGCCATAGACTATGCGTCCACCATTTCGCCATTGGACTTGAAGACACGTACCTTGCGCCCGTCGTCCATTTTCTTGAACCCGACTCTGTCGGCTTTCTTGGTCTGCGAGTTGAACAGAGCGATATTGGAAACGTCGATCGGCATTTCCTTTTCTGTGATGCCGCCCGTGATGTTCTTCATTGGATTCGGGCGCTGGTGCTTCTTCACCCGGTTGACACCTTCCACGATGACGTGCCCGGTATCCACGATACGCAGCACGGTGCCGCGCTTTCCCTTGTCTTTGCCTGCGATGACGATCACGTCATCGCCCTTTCTGATCTTTTCCATAGTTTCGAAACAATCGATAGATTCGGTTGTTACTCGGACTGCCGGAGGCCGTGCCTCGGCTGTCTAGAGCACCTCGGGCGCGAGCGACACAATCTTCATGAATCGTTCGCTGCGAAGCTCGCGAGTCACCGGCCCGAAAATGCGTGTCCCGATCGGCTCCATCTTGCTGGTCAGGAGCACCGCCGCATTGGAGTCGAAGCGGATGCGGCTGCCGTCGGCCCGCCGCACTCCCTGGGCAGTGCGCACGACCACGGCATGATAGATCTCGCCCTTCTTCACCCGGCCTCGCGGAGCAGCGTCCTTGACGCTCACTTTGATCACGTCGCCGATGTTGGCGTATCGGCGCTTCGAGCCCCCGAGCACCTTGATACACATGACCGCGCGCGCGCCAGTGTTGTCGGCGACATCGAGCACCGTTTGCATCTGAATCATTTCTTCTCTCCAACTTGTCTGCCGGGCTTGCAGCAGGGCAGGCAGTTTTGGATCCCGTCCGGGATGATCCGCTTCGGGCCTGAAAGAACCGGATTACCTGAAGCGAAGGGCTTAGATTCTACTTTGTATCGACCCTCTTCCGCAAGGTATCGTTTAGACCGTGCGCCCCTTTTCGACGAGCTTGGCCACCCGCCACGCCTTCGTCCGGGAAATCGGGCGACATTCCTCGATCAGCACCACATCGCCCTCGTGGTACTCGCTCTTTTCGTCGTGAGCGTGGTATTTCTTCGAGCGGGTAATGATTTTGCCGTACATGGGATGCGTCACGCGACGCTCCACCAGTACCGTTACGGTCTTGCGCATCTTGTCGCTGACGACTCTGCCCGTCAGCGTCCGCGTCGTCTTGGTTCCGCTCATTTCGCTCCCGCTTTCTCCCTCAAGATGGTCCGAGCCCGGGCGATGTCCCGGCGCACCTTCTTCAACTGGCTGCTGTTGGTGAGTTGCTGCGTCGCCTTCTGCATGCGCAGGCTGAACTGTGCCCGCAGCAGATCCTCGAGCTCCTTGGAGAGCTGTGCCGGATCCTTGGCACGCAACTCACTGGTTTTCATATTGATAACCCCGCTTCATTGTTCTTACCCGCCCATCTGGCGGAATACAAATATCGTGCGCAACGGAAGCTTAGCCGCGGCCAGCGCAAATGCTTCGCGTGCCATGGGCTCGTCGACTCCATCCATCTCGTAGAGGACCTTCCCTGGCTGGATCTCGGCGACGAAATATTCCGGATTGCCCTTGCCGTTACCCATGCGCACTTCCGCCGGCTTGTGCGAGACGGGCTTGTCGGGAAAGATACGGATGAAGATCCGCCCGCCGCGCTTGATATGTCGAGTCATGGCGCGTCGCGCTGCTTCGATCTGGCGAGCCGTCAGCCGGCCACGAGTCGTCGCTTTCAGGCCGTACTCTCCGAAAGACACCTTCGTTCCGCGGGTGGCTACCCCCCGGTTTCGTCCCTTTTGTTGCTTGCGATACTTGGTCCTAGCTGGCTGAAGCATGGAATCGTTCCCTTCCTACGAAGAAGCCTTCGGCTTCCGCGATTTCTTCACCGTGGTCTTCGGTTTGGCTTCCGACTTTGTCTCGCCCTTGGCCTTGGATTCGCCTGCGGCCTTCTTTGAAACGGCAGGGCGCGGTCGAGAGGCCTTTGGCTTGGTCTCCGCCGCTGCAGCCCCAGGCGCGGGCGCACTGGGGGTCACCGCCACGGAACCCGGTGCCTCTGCTGCAGCAAGGGGGGCGGGCCTGACGGGCGCCTTCTTCACTGTTTTCGCCGCCAGAGCCTCTTCGGAGGCCGGAGAGGGCGGCGCCAACGGCTCCTCGCCCTTGGCCATGACTTCGCCCTTGTACACCCAGCACTTGATGCCGATCACCCCGTAGGTCGTCTTCGCCTCGGAAAAACCGTAGTCGATGTCCGCGCGCAGCGTGTGAAGCGGCACGCGACCTTCGCGATACCACTCGGTGCGCGCGATCTCGATGCCGTTCAGGCGCCCCGCGCTCATGATCTTGATCCCCTGGGCTCCCAGGCGCATGGCGTTCTGCATGGCGCGCTTCATCGCGCGGCGGAACATGATGCGCTTTTCCAGTTGCTGCGCGATCGAATCGGCGATGAGCTGGGCGTCGACCTCGGGCTTGCGGATCTCCTCGATGTTCACGTGCACCATCTGCACGCCGAGAAGCTTCCTCAGATCGGCTTTCAGCATCTCGATATCTTCGCCCTTCTTTCCGATTACCACTCCTGGCCTTGCGCTGTAGATCGTGATGCGAGCGTCCTTGGCCGGCCGCTCGATGACCACCTTGCCGACCGAGGCATGGGCGAGCCGCCCCTTCAGGTAGTCGCGGACCTTCAGGTCCTCGTTCAGCATCGTGGCGAAATTCTTGGTGTTTGCGTACCAGCGTGACGACCAGTTCTTGTTGACGCTGAGCCTGAATCCGGTCGGATGAATTTTCTGTCCCATGAGAGTCCCTATTTCTTCGCCTTCGTCGGGGTCTTCTTCTTCTCCTCGTCGCCGACGGTGACGAAGACGTGGCAGGTGTGCTTGGTTACGCGGTTGCCCCGGCCCTTAGCCCGGGCGTGGAATCGCTTCAGCGGGATGCCGCGCTCGACCAAGATTCGCTTCACTTTCAGCTCGTCGACGTCCGCGCCGTCGTTGTGCTCCGCGTTGGCGATTGCCGATTCCAGGACTTTCTTGATGATCTGTGCGCCCTTCTTGGGGCTGAAGCTCAGCAGGTTGAGCGCTTTCTCCACCGGGAGCCCCCGAATCTGATCGGCCACCAGTCGCCCCTTTTGGGCCGATAGCCGTACACCGTAGAGCTTTGCTCGGGTTTCCATCGTTCGCTCCTACTTCTTATCGCCGCCCGCGGCGGGGGCCGCGGGCGCGGGAGCGGCGGCTGGCGCGGACGCGGCGGCGCCGGGAGGTCCACCCCCGCCCGCCCTGGCGGCAGCGGCTGCCTCCAGGACCCTCTTGTCCGCCATGCCGTGACTCTTGAAAATGCGTGTCAGGGCGAATTCACCGAGCTTGTGCCCGACCATATTTTCGGAGATGTAGACGGGAACATGCTGCTTCCCGTTGTGCACGGCGATCGTCAGCCCGACGAAATCGGGCAGTATCGTGGAGCGCCGTGACCAGGTGCGGATCGGACGCTTGTCGTTTGCAGCACGCGCTGCATCGACCTTCTTCATCAGATGGTGGTCCACGAAGGGACCTTTCTTGACCGAGCGCCCCATTGTCTATCCCTTGTCTCTCTTCTTGCGCCTGAACTGAATGATCATGCTTCGCGTGCGCTTGTTCTTGCGCGTCTTGTATCCCTTGGCGAGCGTGCCCCATGGGCTCACGGGGTCCTGTGCCGCCGCAGTCTTGCCTTCGCCCCCGCCGTGGGGGTGATCGATCGGATTCATCGCGACGCCGCGCACGGTCGGCCTGATGCCGCGCCAGCGAACGCGCCCCGCCTTGCCGATCGAAACGAGGTTGTGTTCCTCGTTGCCGACCTCGCCGATGGTAGCGCGGCAGTCCACGTGCACTTTGCGAATCTCGCCCGAGCGCAATCTCACCTGGGCATAGCTTCCTTCCCTCGCGAGGAGCTGTACCGAAGTGCCCGCGGCACGCGCCAGCTGCGCCCCCTTACCCGGCAGCATTTCCACGCAGTGGATGGTCGTGCCCACCGGAATATTCCTGAGCGGCAGCGCGTTGCCCGATTTGATCGGCGCTTCCGCGCCGGACAGGAGCTGCATTCCGGCAGCGAGCCCTTTGGGAGCAATGATGTAGCGACGCTCGCCGTCCGAATAGCAAAGCAAGGCAAGATTGGCGCTGCGGTTCGGGTCGTATTCCAGCCGTTCGACCTTCGCGGCGATGCCATCCTTGTCGCGGCGGAAGTCGACGATCCGGTAGTGCTGCTTGTGGCCGCCGCCTTGGTGGCGCATGGTGACATGGCCGTTGACGTTGCGTCCCGCTTTTCTCGACTGCTTTTCGAGGAGCGGGGCATACGGAGGGCCTTTGTGCAGGTCCGGATTGACGAGCTTCACGAGCTGTCTGCGGCCTGGCGAGGTGGGTTTGACCTTGACGAGCGGCATCGCCTACTCCGTAGCCTGGAAGCTTATTTCCTGCTTCTTGCCGTCGGGCCCCGGCATGAGGGACACGTAGGCCTTCTTCCAGCCGCCGCGACGCCCGACGAAGCGCCCAGAGCGCTTTTCCTTGCCCTTGACGTTTGTTATCTGCACCGATTTGACCTTGGTCTTGAACATGAGCTCGACTGCCGCCTTGATCTCGGGCTTGGTCGCATCGGCCAGGACGCGAAAAACGTACTGGTTGTTCTTTTCCCCGACAAAGGTGCTCTTCTCCGAGACCTGCGGGGCAAGGAGTACCTGCATCAGCCGCTCCTTCTGCGCTGCCGCGTTCACTTCAGAACCTCCTCGAATTTCGCAACAGCCTTCTTGGTGAGGATCACCTGCTCGAACTGGATCAGGGATACGGGGTCGGCATGGCTGACGTCCAGGATTCGCACGTTGGGCAGATTGCGTGCGGAGAGATGCAGATTCTGGTCCACGCTGTCGGTAATCACGAGAGCGGATTGCAGCCCCATGCGACTGAGTTTCTGCGCAAGCAGTTTTGTCTTCGGCGCCTCGACGCTGAAATCCTCGACCACCTTGAGCCGGTCTTCCCTGGCGAGTTGCGACAGGATCGAGCATATGCCGGCGCGGTACATCTTGCGATTCAGCTTCTGGGAGAAATTCTCGTCGGGCAGGTTCGGAAAGATCTTGCCGCCCCCTCGCCACAACGGACTCGCAACGTCTCCCGCGCGCGCGCGGCCGGTGCCCTTCTGACGCCAGGGCTTCTTGTGCGAATGGCGAACATCGCTGCGGCCCTTCTGCGCCCGGGTGCCCTGACGCCCGTTCGCTTGGTAGGCGATGACGACCTGGTGCACCAGCGACTGGTTATAGTCGCGCCCAAATAGCGCGTCGGAAGCCGCGACCGTCGCTGCGCTCTGGCCTTGGTCATTGATGAGCTTCAGCTCCATTAGGCACCACCCTTCGCCGCGGGCGCTGCCTTGGGCGCGGGTGCCGGCTTGGCTGCGGCTGCAGGCTTGGCCGCGGTAGCGGACTTGCCTGCAGCAGGCTGCCTGGCCGGAGCGACAATGGGACGCGCCGCCCTGGAAGTCGGCCGCACGACGATATCGCGCCCGCGGCTGCCGGGAACAGAGCCCTTTACCAGAAGCAGCTGGCGTTCGGCATCAACTCGCACGATCTCGAGGTTCTGGACGGTGCGCTTTGCAGCCCCGAGATGGCCTGCCATGCGCTTTCCGGGAAATACGCGGCCCGGGTCCTGTGCCATTCCGGTCGAGCCAGGTTTGTTGTGCGAAATAGAGTTGCCGTGGCTGGCCCGGTTGGAGGAGAAGTGGTGGCGCTTGATCACGCCTGCGAATCCCTTGCCCTGCGATGTTCCGGAGACATCCACCATCTGGCCGACCTTGAAGATGTCGATCCCGATTTTTCCCCCGACTTTCAGGTTTTCCAGGTCCTTTTCAGGGATGCGGAATTCACGCAGGACATGCCCTGCCTCGACCGCTGCCTTGGCGAGATGCCCCGCTGCCGCCTTGTTCACGCGCGATGCGCGGCGCTTCCCGAAGGTGACTTGCACGGCGCTGTAGCCGTCCGTGGCAGGCTTCTTGATCTGCGTGACACGGTTGTCGGACACGTCCAGCACCGTGACCGGCAGGGAATCGCCGTCATCGGTGAAAACGCGGGTCATGCCGACTTTGCGGCCGACCAATCCTAATGTCATTTTCTTGCCCTTTTTGAAAGGTGCCGACTACTGTTGGTCGGCGAAATCTAAACGGCTCTCTACAACTTGATTTCCACGTCTACGCCCGCCGGCAAGTCGAGCTTCATCAATGCGTCGACAGTCTTGTCGGTGGGATCGATGATGTCCATGAGGCGCAGGTGCGTCCTGATCTCGAGCTGGTCGCGCGAGGTCTTGTCCGCGTGCGGGCTGCGCAGCACGTCGAATCGCTCGATGCGTGTCGGCAGCGGCACCGGACCTTTGACAACGGCCCCGGTGCGCTTCGCCGTATCCACGATCTCCAGCGCCGACTGATCGATCAGACGGTAGTCGAATGCTTTGAGCCTGATCCGGATCTTCTGGTTCACGGTCGTCACTCGATCACTTTCGCCACCACGCCGGCGCCCACGGTCTTGCCGCCTTCGCGGATGGCAAAGCGCAGGCCCTGCTCCATGGCGATGGGCGCAATCAGCGTCACCACCATCTTGATGTTGTCCCCCGGCATCACCATCTCG
>Ga0335085_10007951_pt1 | contig 16275 bp, 12 predicted proteins | sample Lox_Sample_45_FD_206712 | JGI IMG/M metagenome (GOLD analysis project Ga0335085, IMG submission 206712) | Soil microbial communities from Loxahatchee National Wildlife Refuge, Florida, United States - Lox_Sample_4.5 | ecosystem: Environmental > Terrestrial > Soil > Wetlands | place: USA...
TGCAGCAGGATCGACGGACCGAGGTATTTGTCCTGGTTCCACCAATAGCTCGGGCACGAGGTCGAGCAGCAGAAACAAAGGATGCACTCCCACGAACCGTCGAGCTTGGCCCGCTCTTCCGGCGACTGGCGGCGCTCGCGGTCTGGCGCCGGCTGGTCGCTTTGCAGCCAGGGCTCGACCAGTTCGTACTGCGCGTACAAACCCGAGAGGTCGGGCACGAGGTCTTTCAGCACCGTCATGTGCGGCAGCGGCGTGATCCGGCTCGTGCCCTTTTTCAACTCGTCCATTGGGGTCAGACAAGCGAGCCGGTTCTTCCCATCGATGTTCATCGCGCAGGAGCCGCATACGCCTTCCCGGCACGACCGCCGGAACGACAATGTCGGATCGATCTGGTCATTGATCGTCGTCAGCGCGTCGAGGACCATCGGCCCGCAGTGATTGCGGTCGATCTCGAATGTGTCCATCTGCGGGTTGGCGTTCTTTTCCGGATCCCAGCGATAGATCTGGAAGCTTTTTACGTGCTCGGACGGTTTCGGTAGCGGCCAAGCCTTGCCTTTATCGATCCTCGAGTTTGCGGGCAGGGTAAATTCAGACATCGAAATTCTCCTGGTAACGAACCGGTATGCCGAAACTGGCGCGGTATTCCGGTTAGTTTGTCTAGTGGGTGCGCTCCGCGGGCGGGAAGCTCGGCGCCTCATTGGAGAGCGCATGCAGATGCACCGGGCGGTAGTCGAAACGGACGTTCCAGTCCGCGTCCTTCCACGCGCAGGTGTGCTTCAACCAGTTCACGTCGTCGCGCTTGTGGTAATCCTCGCGTGCATGGGCGCCGCGGGATTCAGTGCGGTTGCAGGCGGAATGCGCGATGACGACCGCCTGCTCCGCCAGGTTGGCAAGTTCCAGCGCCGAGACCAACGCGACATTCCACATCAGTGTTGGATCGTCGACGGTGACCCGCTCCAGCGGATCGCGGAGCGCTTCCAGCTTCTGCAAGCCCTCGTCCAATGTATCGCCGCGGCGGAACACGGCGAACCCCGCTTGCATCGTCTCCTGCATCAGCGGTCTGACCTCGCCGGGCTTGTTGCCACCTTTGCTGTGTCGGATGCCGTCAAAGCGATCGATAGCGCGTTCCAGCGAGTGACCATTCACCTCCGGCACCCGTGATCCAGGCTTCACGACCTCCGCCGCGCGCAGCGCCGCCGCACGTCCGAAGACGATCAAATCGAGCAGGCTGTTGGTGCCGAGCCGATTGGCCCCATGCACCGAAACGCACGCCGCCTCGCCAATCGCCATTAGCCCCGGCACCACCGCATCCGGGTCGTCCTTGGAGGGGTTAACCACCTCGGCCCGGATCGTGGTCGGGACGCCACCCATCACGTAATGGACCGTCGGGATCACCGGGATCGGTTCCTTATGCGCGTCGACGCCGGCGAACACGCGCGCCGTCTGGAGAATGCCGGGCAGGCGCTCGTCGAGGACGTCGGCCGGCAGGTGTTCGAGGTGCAGGTAAATGTGGTCTTTCTTCTCGCCGACGCCTCGTCCCTCACGAATTTCAATCGCCTCGGCGCGGCTGACCACATCCCGCGAGGACAGGTCCTTCTCGTGCGGCGCGTACTTGGGCATGAACCTGTCGCCCTCGCTGTTAGTGAGATAACCCCCTTCGCCGCGCGCGCCCTCGGTGATCAGGCAGCCCGCGCCATAAACGCCGGTCGGGTGGAACTGGATGAACTCCATGTCTTGTAGGGGCAGTCCGGCGCGCAGAACCATGGCGTTGCCGTCGCCGGTGCAGGTATGCGCCGAGGTGCAGGACTGGTAGACGCGGCCGCAGCCGCCAGTGGCGATGACAGTCATATTGGCGCGGAAGCGGTGGATGGACCCATCTTCCAGACACCAGGCGAGCAGGCCGTGGCAGGCGCCGTCCTCGGTCATCAACAGGTCGAGCGCGAAATACTCGATAAAAAACCGCGCTTTATGCTTCAGGCACTGCTGGTAGAGCGTGTGGAGGATCGCATGGCCGGTGCGGTCCGCCGCGGCGCAGGCGCGATAGGCCATGTCGCCCTTGGCGTAGTCGGTCGTGTGCCCGCCGAAGCGGCGTTGATAGATCGTCCCGGCTTCGGTGCGGCTGAAGGGCACGCCCAGATGTTCGAGTTCGATCACCGAAGGGACCGCCTCGCGGCACATGTATTCGATCGCGTCCTGGTCGCCGAGCCAGTCGGAGCCCCGGACCGTGTCGAACATGTGCCAGCGCCAATCGTCCTTCTCCATATTGCCCAGCGCCGCGCTGATGCCGCCCTGCGCCGCGACCGTGTGACTGCGGGTCGGGAACACCTTGGTGATGCAGGCGGTGTTAAGACCCGCGGCAACCATGCCGAGCGTCGCGCGCAATCCGGCCCCGCCGGCGCCAAGCACGATGACGTCGAAGGAATGATCGATGATGTCGTAGCTGTTGGGCATGATAGCCTCCTAACGACCGAGAAAGAGCTTCAGGACGGCGAGCACGCTGGCACCGGTCAGCAGGATCGCGGCGGCCCGCACCACCAGCCCAGCCGCAACCAGGGGGACGTGCGTGTGCACATAGTCGAGAAGCACTGAGCGCAGCCCGACAACCGCATGCATGAAGAGCGCGATGACGAAGAGGATCGTCAGCAGCGCCGGCACCGGTGATGCCAACCATTGCACGGCAGTCGTTTCATCCGACGTTGCGAGCCGCACCATCGACCCGACGAAATAGAGCCCCAACGGTATGAGCGCGAGCGCGGTCTTGCGCTGCAACCGCCACTCGCCGAGCCCGTCACGCGCGCTGCCAGATTGGCGGACGCGTCGCAGCACGGTTTCGTCACGCAACGCGGTTGCGTCGGACAACGCAGGATTGATAGGCATTGCCGTCCTCCTTCAGATCAGCCAAACCGGGAGCCAGGCGATAACCGTCAGCACGACCGTCGCGGCGAGCACGGCATAGCTGCTGCGCCGTGCGGTGCGGAGTTCGAAACCGTGACCGCTATCCCAGACGAGGTGTCGGACCCCGTTGCACAGGTGGTAAAAAAATGCCACCGACCAGAGGAACAGCAGCAGCACCCCGATCGGTGACGCGAGAAACGCGTGCGTCGCAGAGAAGACCTGGCCGCCCGCTGCGACCGCGATCAGCCACCAGGTAAGCAGGATCGAGCCGACCGACAGCGCGATGCCAGTGAGCCGATGCAGGATCGACAAGGCCGAGCCGATCTGAAAGTGGTACCAGTTCGGGAACATAAACGGCGACAGCGGTCGTTCCATGACTTATCCCTTCGTATGACCAGAGTGGGAGGCGCGCAGCATGTGCATCACGTCGTGGTCGTGTGCCGGTGGTGGTTTGCAGTGCCCGGTGACCCAATCGAACAAATCAGTGTCGTCGCAATCGAGCAAAGCTTCGAAGCGGTCCAATTGCACGGGGCTTAGCCGGTAGGCGGCCCTCTCGGCGAACGCGCCGAAAATCAGGTCGATCTCTTGCGTGCCGCGGTGCCAGCAGCGGAACAGCAGGCGCCGGCACCGGATGTCACAAACCCCTCTTGGCGAAGCGGAAGCCCGATGGAGGTCGCTCATCGCTGCTCTCCTATTTCAATAGTGGATTTCCGTCTCAGTAGTGGATTTCCGTCGACCGCAGCTTGCCGCGAAACACCGCGTAGCTGACGACGGTGTAGACGAGCATCAGAGGGAAAATGAAAAGTCCGGCGCCCCAGAACATGAAGGCAAGGCTCGAATGCGGCGCCGCTGCCTCTTCGATGGTGACGGAGAACGGGACCATGTACGGCCAGAACGAGATGGCGAGCGTGCCGAACGCCACGGCGAAGATCATCAATACCGCCGCGAATGGAACCGCGTCGCGACGCCGCCTAACGCTGAACCCAGCGACCGCCGCTGCCACCGCCCCGATAGCTGGAAGTGCGAAAAGATACGGCCGCTCGAGCCAGCGGCTCATGACCGCCAGGTTTTCGGCGAGCGCGTAAGCAAACACGACGAGCAGAAAGGTGAGCAATCCGGCGGCCAGGTAAGGGATAAGACGATAGGCCCAGTCGCGAAGATTGGCCTCGCACTTCTTCACCAGCCAGCAGGCGCCGAGCAACGCGTACCCGATGCACAGCCCGACACCGCACAGCACCGCGAAAGGACTGAACCAACCGAATTCACCGCCGATGTAACGGCCGCCCACGATCGGCAACCCCTCGACCAGGCCGCCGACCATCAGGCCCTGGATGAACGCGGCAGCCAAGGAGCCGCCGGCAAAGCCGGCATCCCACAGCCATCGCAGATGCACGGCCTTGTGACGGAATTCGAATGCGACGCCGCGCAGGATCAGCCCCGCTACCATGACCAGCACCGGCAGGTAAAACGCTGAGATCAAGGTCGCGTATACGATAGGGAAGGCGCCCCACAGCACCACCCCCGATGCCACAAGCCAGGTCTCGTTGCCGTCCCATACCGGCGCCACGGCATTCATCATCGCGCGGCGGCGCGCGTCGTCACCGGTCAAGCCGAACAGCATGCCGACACCGAGGTCGAAGCCGTCGAGCAGCACGTAGAGCAACGTGGCGACGGCGAGGATCGCCACCCAGAACATCACCATGTCTATTCTCCCGGCGCGAGGTGATGGGGGCCGGCGCCAACGATCGACAGCGGTCGTTGCGGGGTCGCCGCTGCGGCAGGCAGCAGCTCGGCTGCCGGTCCGACGCGCAGCAGCCGGTAGATGTAAAAGACGCCGCATGAGAAGATCACGGCGTAGATCGTGCAGAACACCACAAGCGATATCGCCGCCTCGCGCGCCGTCAGGAACGGTGTCATCGCATCCGCGGTGCGCAATACGCCGTAGACGGTCCACGGCTGGCGCCCGACCTCGGCGGTGAACCAACCAGTCAAGGTCGCGACCCACGGCAGCGGGAAGCACATGAAGATCAGCCACAGCAGCGGGCGACTGCTTTCGACCCGGTGTTTGCGGATCAAGTATGAGCCGGCCCAGGCGGCGAGCGTCATGATCAGCCAGCAGCCGACCATGATCCGGAACGCGAAGAACGGGATCAGCACCGGCGGCCGCTGGACGGGCGAAAAGCTTATCAATCCCACTTCCTTCGAGGTGAAGCTCATGCTGCCGATCAGGCTACCGAGCACCGGAATTGCGATCTGGTATCGGTTGGTCTGCGCCGCTGGGTCGGGCAGTGCGATCAGGACTTCGCTTGCCGGTTGCTCGTCGTGCCAGCGCCCTTCGATCGCGGCGAATTTGGCGGGCTGATCGTTGTGGACGTAGTCGCCATTAAGATGCCCAAAGAAGAGCTGCACGGGCAGCAGCACGGCCGCCAAATAGAGGCCCATGCGCAGCATGATGCGCGCCTCGGGCTGGCACATGCCGCGCAGCAGGTACCACGCCCCGGTTGCGGCAACGCAGAACGCGCCAGTCAAAAAGGCGGCGAGCAGCATATGCGCGAAACGTACCCACACGACGGGGCTGAAGAGGATCGCCGCCCAATCGGTGGGGACGAATTGGCCGTTTTCGATCGCGTAACCGACCGGAACCTGCATCCAGCTGTTGTTCACCATGATCCAGTAGGCGGAGAACATGGTCCCCAAGGCTACCATCGCGGTCGAGAACAGGTAGAACCACGGCAGTACGCGCGAGCGACCGAACAGCAGGACGCCGAAGAAGCTCGCTTCGAGCGCGAAGGCGGTGAAGGTCTCGTAGGTCAGCAGCGGGCCCTGGATCGGCCCCGACATCCGCGACAGCTCGCTCCAGTTGCTGCCGAACTCGAACGCTAGAACGATACCGGACACCACACCAAGGCCAAACGCGACGCCGAAAATCTTGAGCCAAAATTCGAATATTGTTCGATAGATCGGGCGTGCGGTCGCGAGGTGCAGCGCCTCCAGCACGGTGAGCCACGCCGCCAACCCGATCGTGAACGACGGGAAGATGATGTGGAACGAGACCGTAAACGCAAACTGTAGTCGCGACAGGAGCAGCGCCGTCAGGTCCACTGGAAGTCCCTTTCAGCGCCAGAGGTTGGAACGGGCGAGGTCGATCACCTCGTCGCCGCGGCCGTTCATCACCGCCTTCACCATGTAGAGCGTGAAGCCTTTCGCCATTTCCAGGGTGACGGAGGGCGGCATCGCGAGCTCGCTGCGGTTCACCACCGCGTCGACTAGGACGGGACCATCATGCGAGAGCGCGGCGGCAATCCCACCATCGACCTCGGCCGCGTCTTCGAGCCTGATCCCGTGAATGCCGACCGCCTCGGCCATTGCGGCGAAATTCGGGTTCCTGAATTCGGTGCCGAAATCGAGAAAGCCGGTTGATTTCTGCTCGAGTTCGATAAAGCCGAGCGCGCCGTTGTTGAAGACGACGACCTTCACCGGCAGGCCGAGCTGCACGAGGCTAAGAAAGTCGCCCATGAGCATCGAGAATCCGCCATCGCCCGACAGCGAGATCACTTGACGGCGCGGGAATGTCGCCTGTGCCCCGATCGCCTGCGCCATCGCATTGGCCATCGAGCCGTGCCAGAACGAGCCGAGCAGACGCCGCTTGCCGTTCATCGCCAGGTAGCGCGCGGCCCACACCGTCGGGAGCCCGACATCGCACGTGAAGACGGCGTCTTCCGCCGCCTGTTCGCTGACCGCCTTGGCCACCTGCTGAGGATGAATAAGGCCTTTGCCGGGCGAGCCGACCGCCAGATCGTCAAGCGCCTTGCGCGTCTTGGCGTAATGCGCCCGCGCCTGCGCCAGGTGTGCCCCGTCGTGCTTCGGCTGCAGCAGCGGCAGCAGCTCGCGGATCGTGGCGGCGACATCACCGGCGACACCAAGGTCGACCGCCGCGCGACGCCCGATGTTCTCGGGGCGTAGATCGACCTGGGCTATGCGCACCGCGCTGCCCTGCGGATAAAACTGGCGGTACGGAAAATCGGTGCCGAGCATCAGCAGCACGTCGCAATCGAGCATCGCGTAATAGCCGGATGAGAAGCCGATCAGCCCGGTCATGCCGACGTCGTACGGGTTGTTCCATTCCACGTGCTCCTTGCCGCGCAGGGCATGCACCATCGGTGCTTTAAGGCGCTCGCCAAGGGCCAGCAGTTCGGAATGGGCGTCGGCACAGCCGGAGCCGCACAAGATCGTCACCCGCCCGCTGCCGTTCAGCAGCCCGGCCAGCTTTTCCAGATCACGTTTTGCCGGCGTGACGACCGGCGTTAACGGCAGCAAGCTGGCGAGTTTGGTCGACGGTGCATCGACGGCGGGCTGCAGGGCCACGTCGCCTGGGATCACGATTACCGAGACGCCGCGTTTGCCGAGCGCCTCGCGGATCGCGATTTCAAGCACGCGCGGTATCTGGTTGGCGCCAGACACCAGCTCGCAATAATGGCTGCATTCCCGGAAAAGCTCTTGTGGATGGGTTTCTTGGAAGTAGCCGGCGCCGATTTCGGCAGAAGGGATGTGCGCGGCGATCGCCAGCACCGGCACGCGCGAGCGGTGGCAGTCGAACAGTCCGTTGATCAGGTGCAGGTTCCCGGGCCCGCAGCTTCCGGCACAGACCGCGATTTCACCGGTCAGGTGCGCCTCAGCGCCAGCCGCGAACGCAGCGACCTCCTCGTGGCGGACATGCAGCCACTCGATCTTCCCCTGCCGACGAACCGAGTCGGTAATGCCGTTCAGGCTGTCGCCAACGATGCCGTATATGCGCTTGACACCAGCAGCGCTAAGGATCTCGACGAACTGATCAGCGACAGTTTTCGTCATTCGTCCTCTCCCCTAATTCGGGCGACTTCAGAGATAGCTCTTAGAAGGCGGATGTAGCGGGAGGTCCGGCGAACAATGAGACCCTATCTAATCCGCCGGCACCTGGACCACGTGCTGGATTTAGGGGTCCTCGGTTGAACCGCCAATGTGCTGTGCTCACTAAAACATCATGCGGGCGGCGCTGTCGTGTTGACTTTGGTGAGCGGTGGTAAGTCTTCGTAAGGACGGCCTAGTCACTGCCCCGGGCTGGCCGATAGCCATTCGGCAGCGGTGTAGCCAATCGCGCTCCGATGTCGACTTACGTAGCCCTCGCAAGATCGAACAGCCTTTGCATTCGATCTGAGAACCAGGTCGTCAGGCCGCTCGCGGGGACATTTTTTTCGAGTTCGCCCGAGTCGATTAGCTGGCTTGCGGCCTGGCGTCGAGCGAGGGCGCGGCTGAGCTCCTGGGCGACCTGCGGTCGCGCGGCGAGAATTGGCAGAAGATCGTCCTTTGCCAGCTCGTAAACTGTGGTTGGTGCGAGCGCCGAAATTCGCGTGATTGCAGGGGCTCCCGTCAACATCCCGATCTCTCCGAAATGGTCGCCCGGGCCCAGGCGCATCACCTCGATCTCACCGTCGTCGTCTTCCCGAGTGAGCGACAGTACGCCGGAGCCGACAATGAACAGGGAACTGACTACGGTACCGGGTTCAACTAATGTCTTACCCCGCTCGTATTCAGCCGGTTTCAGCTTTGCCGCGATGGCCGCCCGCTCGTCTGCCGTCAAGGCACCAAAAATTACAACGAGTTCAAGCAGTTTTTCGAGGATGCCCTTCTCCCTCGGGAAATCGTGTGCTGATGGCTGATCCAATTGATTGCCGGCTTGAGAGGGCGCGAGATTGAGACCGGACACAGTAAGATGCCGGAAGATCAGATCGAACAGCTGGTTTTGCGCTTTCGTTGACGAAGCTAAGTCTGCGACAAAAAACGTGATCTCAAATTCCGCGCTCCCTGCCGTAATCGACTTGATCACAACGCTGGGGGCTGGAGACGCCTGAATCAAAGCGCAGTTCAAAATCGCGCGTTCGAGGATTTCTGTACCCGACGAGGGCGGCCCGCTGGTGTCGAGCGCGATTGCGAGGGTTATGCCATGCAGCCGCGAGGGGGAGCTGACGTTGACAATCTTCGACTTTGCAATGGTGCTGTTGGGCACGATCGCAAGGTCGCGCCTTCCGGTCAGGATATTTGTCGCCCGCCAATTCATTTCTGTCACACGGCCGTCGGTGCCTCCTTCGAGGCTAATCCAATCGCCCGGCCGATAAGGACGGCTGAAGCTCAGCACGATCCCAGAAAACACATCGTTCAACGTGCTTTGCAGCGCCAGGCCGAGAATGATTGCCACAGCCCCTGAGGTCGCGAGCACACCCTGGACCGGTAAATCGAACACATAGCCGATGATCGCGAAGAAGGCCGCAAGATAAGTCAAACCAGCGAGAAGATCCTGGAGTAGTTTACCTTCGCGCGGGAGCCGTTCGATGACGACGACGGCCCGAAGCAGGCCTACCAAAAACCACGCCGCCCAAAGCCACCAAGCGATTGTAAGGAGACCGTGGACGGCGTCGCGTAACGGCGAGCCGGTTGATTGCAGCGGTTGATAAGGGACGATGTCTGCGCGTATAAAGGCAATTGTCAGCAAAACTAAAAACGACACTCGCATAATTGATCGGACCAGTAATTTCCTTTTGAATAGGAAGTACGTCGTGAGCCCGCCAATGATAAAAATTGTAAAGACCACGACAAGAGGATCGCCGACCGCAGTCTTTAGGGTAACCGATAAATTCATGATAATAACTAGATCCTTCGCGTTATCGTTCGGCGATAAGTTCGTGCAGAGATAGTCGCGCGAACGCGGTCTTCATGTAGGCTGAGATTGCATTTGGAATTGCGGACGCCGCTTCACCTAACAGGGCGGCAGTCGCCCATTGGCGCGGCGGCGTCTCGACGACGACGGTACAGGTCATCCCGGCGCTGATCAGCATCCCCTCGGGAACCTTGTCGATGTGAATGCGCACCGGAATGCGTTGGGCCAACCGAACCCATTCGAAGGTTGGGGTGGTGTTTGCCAAGAGCTCGGGACCGTTGGAGTTATCGCGGTCAGTGATGCCGCGCGCAACACCAACGACGTGACCGCGCAGCGGCGGGCCACCGCTCATCATATAAATCTCAACCGGATTGTTTTGTTGCAGTGCCGGTATTTTTGTCTCCTCGAAGTAGCTCGATATTCGATAGGAATCGCTGTCGATCAGGGCCAAGACTTTGCTGCCGACGGGGACGTATTGACCAATGTCCAAGGTGAGGTTGGTGACAAATCCGTTGACCGGTGCGTGGATGACAGTGCGGTCGAGGTCCAACTGAGCTGTCGAGCGATTTGCCACCGCTTGCTCATACGCCGCAGCAGCTGAATTGGCAGTGAGAACGGCGTCCTGTCGAGCTTCATCCGAGATCGCGAGGTTCGTCAGTCTTACGCGACGGGCAGCCTCTTGCTCGCGCATTTCCCTAATGGCCTTTTGGGCATCGACATTTGCCTGGGCCGTAGCGAGAGCGCGCGTATAGCGTTCTTGATCGAGAACGAAGAGTATGTCGCCCTTGTGGACGAATTGATTGTCTTTGACCCGAACGTCGCTGACAAAGCCCGAGACGTCTGGGGCAACCGACACGACATCTGCCTGCACCCGCGCGTCGCGAGTCCACGGTGAGAACATATAGTAGTCCCAGAGTTCATACCCTGCTGCACAAGCCACGATGACCACAAAGAGCGTTAGCAGGACACGCGCGAGGGTCTTCATCGGATGATCTTTCAGGGTTTGGTAAACAAGACGAGCCCGGAAAAGACGCAAACAAAAATGGCCAGGCGCACCAGGGGCGGGTGCCAGACGAGACGATAAAAACCAAGCGGTGAGAGCAGCCGGTCGATCATGATAAACAGCACGATTGCTGCAAGAAAATAGAGAACCAATGAGGGCATTAGGGCCCCTAAGAAGTGCGTTTCACGCAGCATCGGATCGGGTTCCAATCGGCGTTTGATCGCACCGCAGCACGGCGTCGTGGTTGCGCGCATCGTCGGTCTTGGGATGAGCAACGATCTCGCGGCTCGCCGCTTCGGCTCGTTGGATGCTGACCGCCTGATCGCGGAGTTCGAGACGATAGCGGGAGACGGCGGCCTCTAATGTGCTCCGAGCCCGTTCGAGCCAATCTCTTTCCCCGACGTGAACAAGTTGAGCGATATCGAGCAATGGGTCATCTGCGGAGGATGAAAGTCCTCGTTGGGCTCGCAGGTTGATGAGATCCTGACCGGCGCTGAGGAGTGCAATTCCGGCCTCGTAGACCGCAATATCCTCTGGCCGATTAGGCTGGAGACGACCTCGCAGCTGATCGAGCGCGTCGGCCAACGCCGTCTCGAAAGCGACAAATTGGTTAGGCATGGGCCCGCTTGCCGTAATCGCCATTAAGGTCTTGCGAGCGGTGCGCACGAACCGGCGCCGGGCAGCTTCCGGCGTTACCGGCGCGACGACGGCCCACAGCACCATTGCCGTAGTTCCCGCCACAATCGCGGCGACGCAGGTGTTGAGCATTCCGATGGGGTCGTAAACCATTCCATTTAGGAATTGCCCAGCTGAAGCGAACAGCAGGGCCGACATGTACCCAATCAGCATGGTCTTTTTGTGCGCCATCAATAGAGCGCACAAAAACAGCATCGGCCCGACAACGAGAGCGAACATCCCGTACCCGTCGGCCAGAGGCAATAATACTTCGATAATAATAAAAGCAGGAATGGTTGCCGCAGCGAAAATCAAAGTGGTAGCACCCGCAATCAGCACGGCCGGCCCCATTGTCGCGAGCCGCGCCGTCGCTACGGCGGCAAGGACAGTAGCTGTCGACCCGTGAGGCCAATTGCTCAGGATCCAAAAACTGCTGACGAAAACGACTGCTAGCGTGGCGCGTAGCCCTGTCCACAGCGCTTCTTGCGCGTCATTACCGCGAGCGAAACCAAGATGGCGTCCCGTCAGCGGTCTTCCGGCGACGAAGCCTTCATACGCTGCCGCATACCCGGTCATGCCCGTCAGGAATTGGCACAGGTGCGCGCGTGCCGCGATACGGCGAACTACGACATCGTCCGGCGCCGGATCGATGTAGGCCTGTTGCGGGGATGGCAGATGGCTGATTATCCGGTCGAGCCGCTCGCTGAGGCTGGCTGCGTCGATCGTTGCATCTCGCCATTGCGTGATCGCGCCGGCCGCTTCGCTCATTGCGTCATGAAGTCCCGCCACACCGGTGATGCCTGGTCGGCCGGGGATTTCTAGCTCCCGACCGAGGAGCTGCCCCAAGCCAATGAGCCTGATCAGTGTTGATTCGACAAATTCGATGGTGGCGCTTTGATAGCGAATCTCGCGATCTTCGAAGATTGCCGAGGCCCGCATGTTCTCGATTGAGATCGCTTGGCTCAACAACTGGGTTCGAAGAGGCGCCGACGCGCCCGAGCCAAGCAGCGCAATGGCGTAGTCGCCAAATTTCGTCCGGGCATCGGCAATCGCCTGCCATAGCGAAACGGCCAGGCGCTTTGGCAACACAACTTGGCTCACCGTCGCCGCTACTATGATGCCCAGGCTGATCTCGGTAACGCGCCCAACGGCGATGTAAAAAGCGTTGCCAGGATCCAGGGCGCCGGGAATCCCCACAATGGCCGCGGTGTAACCGGAGAGGACGAAGCTGTAGGCCACAAAGTTTCTCGCGTATTGGGAGCCAAACGTGCAAACCCCGATCCACAGGGCGAGGCCGCCAAGAAAGAGCACACGCTCCTGGGCACAGAGGGCGACGAGAAAGAGCGCCGCTGCGGCGCCGGTCATAGTTCCGATAACGCGGTAAAAACATTTCGCCAAAACTGGCCCGCCCTGCTGTGGCTGCGAGACGATAAAAACAGTGAGCAGCGCCCAGTACGGCTGATCCAGATTAAAGGTGAAGGCGACGAGCAGAGCGATCAGCGCCGAAGCCGTTGTCTTCGCGGCGAAGACAATCCCATAGCGATCTTCCAATCGTGTTTTAGGCGGCGCGGTGACTCCTCGAGCGCTCATGGCTGATTGCTTCACCTCGCGGTTGGCAGCGCGCGCGCTTTTAGGCGGCTTACGCGATTGCGCGGCTATATCAATGGATGGCAGTCGAATGAATAGTGACCTGTGCGGCACCGGGCACCGGTCTCAAAGCCACGCGAACGGGCTTTGGCTTGCTCCCAAGTTTAACTTCGCAAGCATCTGCTAAGAGGCTCCTGGCGTAGCCGTCGGCCCACTGCATGAGCCGCGCAGCTACCTTGGGATCCTCGGTAAAAAACCGGTTCCGAAGCACGTCCCAGATGAAACCGGCCGATTTTGCGGCAGCGTGATCCTCCAAGCCACGGGTTAGATAGAACTGGTATCTTGCTGGGTCAAATAACAGCTTTGGCATTTCCACTCTCCTTCGACGAGGAGCGATGGTGCTTTGGCGGCCTCAGCTAGAGGTTCCGTCGCTGCACTTGACCGTATTGGTATGCCGCTTCGTCGTGTAGGCCCAGTGAAGCTCGGTCAATCCGGGTGAGTTATGGTAAGCGGGCGTTGACTATGCGCATCGTTGCGCCGCGCGGAGGAGTCGCGCGAGCCGACGTCGCTCACACCGGCGGGCTTGTTTGTTCAGCTAGATGGTCGATCATTTCCTTCGCAGCCGTGAGATCAGCGGTCCCAAACCCTTCAGTGAAACGGCCATACACCGACGATAGCAACAGCCTTGCCTCGCCGATGCGATTTTGATCGCGCCGCAATCGGGCAAGACCTGTCGCCGTGCGTAGTTCCCACGACAGCGCGGCTTGGCGATGCGCCAAGTCCAGGGCACGAAGGAAGTGGCCTTCTCCTGCTGTCGCATCTGCATTCTCCGACAGCAGCAGCGCTTCACCTTTTATGCGCAGCGCTTCTGGCATCCACCAGAACGCGTTGCTCCGCTCAGTTCGCTGTACGGCCTCGTCGGCTGCGGCAAGGCTCTCGCTAAATTGCCCCAGCATCATCAGGACTTCGGCCATGCCGCTGAGGAAGGTGGTGTAGAGCGTTTCGGATTGAGTCTGCTGCAAACGCTTGAGCCCAGTGTGAAAGAGCTGCTGCGCAGCCGCCAAGTCACCCTGTTTCGTAGCAAGTTGGCCCTCAAAGCATAGGCCGTTTGCATAGTAGGCGCTCAACCCGTGACTTTGCGCATGCTCCTTTAGCCGAGCGACGGAGCTCTGCGCGGTCGCCAAGTCCCCGAGCCGAAGCGGAATCATACATCCGCACCAAGTCAGCGCGAGACACAGTGAGACAGGATGTTTTCCAGCTTCGGCAGCAGCCAAAACATCCTGAGCCGTTTGAGCCGATTGATCGGGCCGACCTTGCACCCAACGGATAAGCGCCATTGTGGCGCCTGCCGAGATAAAGCTGTCCCTCCCCAAACGGGCGATATGGGCCCGCCGCACCGCCGGCGCGGCGGTACGAGCATAGGTCCGCTGGGCGTACGTCAACGCCTCGGTATACTCCCCTAGCAACTGCAAAGAAGCTCCCAGTATCCAATCAGCAGTCGAGAGTACGATCGGGTCGGATGAAGCCTTAACGACCTCCTCGGCTCGGCGCCCGAGAGCGACGGCGCCGAAAAAGTCCTGCAAACGGTGGCAAATGGCTGCTAGGCCGGCAAGGGCCCGCAAGTGGTAGTCTAGATCGGCGAGGCGCTCCGCGATCTCGCCTGCCCTTGTCAGCGCCGCGCGTGCCCGATCATTCATCCCTTGCGCGAACATTAGCGAGTAGCCGAGCGCATATTGCAGCACCATCTCTCGATGCGGGCCGCGCCCGACCGCATCGGCGCGACGGAGAGCGTTCTCCACCCAGCCACGACACTCAGTCAGCAAGGATTTTTCGAACCAGAGCGGCACGGACGCTACCGCCAGCGCCACGCCTATTGAGGTGTCGCCCTCGGCGCCGAAGGCCCAAGCCAGCGCTGCGCGAATGTTATTGATTTCGGCTGCGCAGGCGCCGCAATCGTCAATGGCCGGCGTATCACCGGCACCACCTTCCACCAAGTCTCGATAATATTCGGCATGGCGTCGTCCGATCGAGTTGGCCTCGCGGCTCTCGACGAGCTTCTCCAATGCATAGGCGCGCGTCGTGTCGAGGAGCCGGAAGCGCGGGTCGGCCCCGCTGACATCCGCCGCGACAAGCGATTTCGCGACCAACTCCGCAACGGGCTCGGCAGTTCCGTTTTCGGTGAGGGGAGCATCGACGATCACCGCGCTCGCAGCTTGAAGCGTGAAGCCGCCGGCGAAGATCGCTAAGCGCCGCAGGAATATTTGCTCGGCCTCCGTCAGTAATTGATAGCTCCAATCGAGCGTGGCGGTCAGTGTTCGATGCCGGGGCACCGCCGTGCGACGGCCGGTTGTCAGCAGCCGCAGTCCTTCGTCCAGATGCGCCGCGAGGTTGCGCACCCCTAGAGCCTCAACGCGGGCGGCGGCAAATTCGAGCGCCAGCGGAAGCCCATCCAGCCTGCGGCAAATGTCGATGACAAATGGCGCATCGGCATCGCTCAACTGGAATGCGTCCAAACTTGCCGTTGCACGCTCGACGAACAGCCGAACAGCGGGAAAGGCGAGCGCTTCGGCGGCGGTAAGGTTAGTCGACGCGGGAGGGTTCGCGAGCGGAGGGAGTCGCACGATGCGCTCCCCCTCGACGCGCAGCGGTTCGCGGCTTGTCGCCAGGATGTGCACCTCCGGCGCCCCTTTGAGGATCGCTGTCGCCAGGGCAGCGGCGGCCTCGATGACGTGCTCGCAATTGTCCAGTACCAGCAGCGCCTTTTTGCCGCTCAAACTGCCGATCAGGCCGGGGAGCGGATTTTCGGCGCGGACTTCCAGGTCCAGCACCGTCGCGACCGTGCTGGGCACCAAGCGCGGGTCGCCTAGCGGCGCCAGATCGACCAGCCAAATGCCGTGCTCATACGCCGGAAGCAGCCTCTCGGCCACAGCAAGCGCAACCGAGGTCTTACCGATCCCGCCTAGTCCGACGATGGTCAGAAGCCGCTGTCGGGGCAATTGCGCGGTGAGCCTTTCGACGACGTCGGCGCGGCCGACCAATCGGGTCAGCTGGGCCGGCAGATTGTTCGGATGGGCTGTGGTGACGGCCTGTGCAGGCGCCGCCGCCGAGGCTTCCTCGACGAGCCTGACCGAGGCGACGAAACTGTAGCCGCGTCCGGGAATCGTGGTCAGATAGCGATTGCCATCGCCGAGCGTCCGGCGCAGCGCGCTGACCTGAAACTTGAGATTGCTTTCGTCGACATGGGTGCTGGGCCAGGCGCGGGCGATCAGCTCGTCTTTGCCGACCACTTCGCCGGGACGCTCGACCAAGGCAATCAGAATATCGAGAGCGCGACTACCAAGGCGTACTTGCTTGTCGTTTTCCAACAGGAGCCGTTGTCCCGGCAACAGGCGGAACAGACCGAACGAGATAGCACGATCCGTCG
>Ga0335085_10007953_pt1 | contig 16273 bp, 15 predicted proteins | sample Lox_Sample_45_FD_206712 | JGI IMG/M metagenome (GOLD analysis project Ga0335085, IMG submission 206712) | Soil microbial communities from Loxahatchee National Wildlife Refuge, Florida, United States - Lox_Sample_4.5 | ecosystem: Environmental > Terrestrial > Soil > Wetlands | place: USA...
ACGGGCGAGGGTTCAGTCAAGGTCGAGCGAAGCGAGCCGGAGGGCAACCTTGACGGGTTCCTTGCCCGTTTGCATGCTTTTCCGCAAAACGAAGGCAAGATGCACCCGGAGGGATACCGGTGTGGTGTTTTGGGACCGTTAGAGGAACTACATGGTTGACGAATGTCGGGATTTCTTGTGAGAAGCTCTCCCGTATCCTCGCGACTTGGTCACTGAGATCGTGGTAGGGAAGTTACTTTGCGGTAACTCTTATCGCAGCGGAGATGATGAGTTTCATTCATACCGCAGCGCGACCATGGGATCGACCTTCGCCGCGCGTCGCGCCGGGAGGTAGCCTGCCAGCAGCATCACCGTAGCGAGCCCTAGCGCCGTGCCGGCAAAGAGCCAAGTTGGACCGTATTTGAGATTGGGGATTTCGGTGCGCAACACATGGACGGCTAGCCAACCCAATGCTGTGCCCGCCGTCATGCCGGCGACAACGAGGTATCCAACCCTTCGAGTTACCGTTAGCGAAATATGTTCCCGGCTGGCACCGAGCGCAATGCGGACGCCGATTTCTCTTGTCCTCTGTGCCACTGAAAACGACAACACGCCATAAAGGCCAATAGCGGCGAGGGCCAAAGCTAATGCGCCGATTGAAATCGCCAGTGCGGTCATGAGGCGAGTTTCGAATAGAGTGTCGCTGATGCGTTCGTCCATGGTCTCCAATCCAGTTACTGGAAGACTCGGATCGACTTCATGAACGAGGCTGCGAATGGTGTTTGGTAATGAATCCGCGTTCCCCGTCGTTCGGACGTAGAAGTTGGCTTGATGCCATTGGGCCGGTTGAGTTGAATCGGCCGGATATGTCTGGTCGTAGGGAAGGTAGAAGAAAGGTTTCGAGGGTGACGAATCAAGCCGAGTCGCGCGAACTACAGGAATCACACCCACGATTTGAATTTCTATGCCTGTTGCCGCTCCAAATGACCGCGAGCTCTCGCCTTTTGCGAATGCAAAAGAGCCTGCCAGCGCGGCCTGGATGTTTCCACCGTAATAATGCTTTACGAAGGCCTCGTCGACCACTGCGACTGGCTGCGCGCCAATTCTGTCGTCGTCCGTAAACTCACGTCCTGCGAGCAGCGGGATTTGCGTAGTCGAAAAAAACTCGGGGCTTACCCAATCCTGAAAAGTGCCCGGCTCATTTTCGCCATTCGGGTACCCGTTAACCGTTATCTTGCCCCAGCTGTGTTCCCCTCCGAGCAGCCCGGCACGAGAGAAACTCACGCTCCGTACGCCGCTTAGTCGCCGTATTGAATCGGTAATGCTTTGGTACTCGTTCCTCACCTCAGCCTCATTCTTGCCCAACGCGGGGGCGTCTACATTGAAGGTCAATAAACGAGTGGGGGTAAAGCCGGGGTCGATGATGCGCATTTGATAAAGCGTCCAACCAAACACAGCCGCTGGGACTAACAGCGTCATGCTCAGCGCTATTTCGACGGAAACGAGACTATTGCGCAAGTCACTGTTGCTGGCCATGGCTCCGGATTGCGCGTGTAGCGCCCGAATAAGATTGACCCTCGTACTGACCAGGGCCGGAGCCACGCTGAACAAAACGCTGGTGAAAACACCCAGCCCTGCACAAAACAGCAGGCTCGTCCAATCCATCCGCCCCATCAGGGCGCTGCGCAGTGGGTTTGACTCTGGAATAACCTTCAGCCCAAGTCGTAGGCTCGTCCAGCCCACGAAAAGCCCGATCGCAGCACCTCCAAGTCCTAGCAAAAGGCCTTCGGTGACCACCTGTGAAAGAACGCGGGTGCGGCTCGCACCGAGTGCGCAACGTACCGCAAGTTCGCTGGCCCTGTTGACCATTCTCACCAGAAGCAGGTTGGCCACGTTCGCGCAGGCAATCAGGAGAACGACAAGCGTCATCATTTCGAGAACCTTCAGCAATCCCCCAATGGAACTCTCCAGGAGAGTCAATCCACGATCGCCATTGCGCAAATCGAGGCGGGAATCCAACCAAACAGTGCGCTGCTGAACAGGAATGTGGTGGCTCATGGTATTGAGCACTTCTCTCCGCCAATCCAGCCAGATGGGATTCAGCTCAGACAATGCCCGCGACCGAGTCATGCCAGGAGACAGTCGCCCGAAAACAACAAGCCAACGAAACAGCGGGTCCACGAGCCGGTCGTATCGATCTGTGTTAATGGCTTGCTCGACGGATAAGGGAATAAAAACATCGGAGGGATGCTTGTCCATGAAACCGCGATGCTGCGCGACTCCGACGATGGTCAGGGCCTGTCCATTGATGTGCACCACTCGATTCAGAACTGCGGGATCGCTGCCAAAGTGGCTGTGCCAGTATTCATCGCTGAGCACAATCACGGGATTTCCAGCATGCTCAATATCGTCTGATGGAACGAGCACTCGTCCCAAAATTGGCTGGACGGTGAGCACGCTGAAATAGTTCCCTGTCACCATGCCCAATTCGACTCGATTTGTGTCATCAGCGGTCACCAGAGTTGCGCTTTCAAAGTCAACCGCGGCGAGGCCGCTGAACACATGATTTCGATCCCGCAGCTCTTTGTAGCCCGGGTAAGTTAGTGTCAGGTCTTCATCCCAGCCCCTGGTGCTCAAGCTGCCCGTCTCGGCCTTCGAATGCTCGCTCAACAGAACCAATTCTTCGGGCTTGTGGACGGGCAGTTTGCTCAGCAGCACTTGATTGAAGACGGTAAAAATGGCCGTATTTGCCCCAATGCCGAGGGCCAACGTCATCATCGCGACGGCCGTGAATCCGGGATTCTTGCGCAATTGCCTCGCTGCGTAACGGACGTCTTGGAGTAAACCGTTCATAGTCTTTCCTCACTCATAGCGGAGCGCCACTAGGGGGATCGCTTCCCAGCTCTCCGAGTTTACTCGTGAAGCAGCAACAAGAGGCCCTCGAATTTCGGGTCCATGCGGAAGGATACAACCTTCTTATGGCAAATTCGCTGCCAGACCGCCTGGCTGGGAAGTATTGGGCACAAAGGGAAAGTGACCAGTTTGGCAGCCTCCTAGCAAAAGGCGGTGTCCGCTTATGGCATTGATTGTCCAGAAGCGGTCACTAGGGGACACGTCTTAGTTCCGTCGTTCCGAAAGCCTAAGTTGGTGATCCCACAATGACAAGTTTGCCTCATCACTCCTGCGCTAGATCAAGCGATTCAACGATTCAACGTGTCCCCCAGGAACTTGCAAACGTGATCCCGAACGCAAAACGAGTTCTGGAACAAGAGGCAAGACTTGAACAAACACACTTCTGCAGACACGCGCGGTATTGCAATGATGGGGCGAGCCTCCTACCTAGTTCTTCGTAGTTATGGACCGGGCATCTTGGAGTCGCTAGATGCCGTGTGAAACTGATCGCCACGCTTCCATTCGCACTTAGTCGGCTGCTGTCGAGGCCGGGTGCACATTGGGGTTCTCAGCATCAGGTTGGTGCTGCAATCTTTCTGTCGGCCTCGAAGGCCCGGGAAAAAACACGCAGTCACCGTGAACACGGTATCTTTCGACAAATTCCTCCTGGCTCGTAGTCGTTTGGCACGGTTACTCACATGGGCAATGTGAAGACTGCTCAAGACATCATCGTGTGACGGAGCTGATTGAGGCGTTATAAAGAGGATGGTACGTATCACCAGTAACCCACAGGCGGTGGAGAAGAACCGCCAGTTTCCGGGCTACTGCCACAATGGCTCGTTTCTTGCTGTTTTTCCCGCCCCGTTCGAACATTCGGGTGCCCCAGCGTTTGAGGTCACTGTCCGGGCCAAAACGTCCCAGCAGATATTGCGCACACTGAACCAGCAACGAGCGGAGCTGTTTGTTGCCGGCCTTGCTGATCCTGAGTTGTTGCTCGACCGAGCCGGATTGGTGGCGACGTGGTGTCAGACCAAGATATGCAGGGACATCTCTGGAATGAGCGAACCGGCCGGGGTCTCCTATGGTGAGGACGTACTGAAGTGCAGTGATCGAGCCCACGCCGCTAATCTGACGCAGCCGATTCGTCTCTGGGTAGCGATTTTGCGCCGTGCTCTCAATCGCCTTGTCCAATGAATAGATTTGCTTGTTAAGATGTGAAATCGTTTCCAGCAAAGGGGTCAAGCTCGGCTTCAACTCGTCAGGAATGCATGTGGCTGCCTTGCTGGGAAAGCACGATGTTCCGGAGGGAGGCACACGCAATCCGGCGGACTTTAGAACGCCGCGCACGGCATTCATGAGTCGCGTTCTGTTCTTGACCAAGAGATCGCGAGCTTTTAACTGGATGAGGTCGGGGTAGATTCCCTGTTTCCGATGCACGATCGGAGAGAGCAGTTTCGGATCGACACGTGCGAGCCTGGCGAGCATGTGCGCATCGACTTGGTCCGACTTGCGAATGCTGTCTGCGATCATTCGAAGATTGCGCGGATTGGCCACGATCACCTCGTGACCCCACTGCCCAAGCAGCTGACTCACCCACCGCGAGTGAGTCCCCACTTCGATGGCGATGCGCGCAGGCGGAAGATCTTGAAAATGGCGAGCCATCGTCTCGGGTGTAGACCGCAGACGGCCCTCGGTGAGTATCTTTCCATCAGGTCCCAGTACACAGCAGTGGCTGAAACGATCTCCGAGATCGATCCCAATCGTGATTTGCTCTGTCGTCGCGTGAAAACTTGGTTGCAACTCCTGGCTTTTGGCCAACGTTCCATTCCGTGCCATTGGACATCCTCCTAGCCAGCGTTCTACCACGGCACGCTGGCGCCTTCTCATCCCATCTTTCTGCCGTTTCCGGCTTGTTTCTTCCTTCACTTGAGCGGCAGCGGGAAGAAACAAGGCGGAACGGTGAAAGGGACAGAACGGAGTCCGAGGGAGGGTGGCAGGGCGTGAGTGAGAGCGCGGTGAGTGCCAAACGGGGTGGGGGTTGGTTTGGCGCGAAACCGGCGCCATCCGAAACGCCCGTCCGAGCCGCGGCCGAGCGGCACCCACCCGGTGGAGGGCGGAGTGGAGATATATTGTGTGAATTCCACTTTTACGAGATCTCCGTTTGATTTGGAACGAACAGTAAAATGGCAAGTCTGGGCCAGGGGAGGTTTCTTTGAAATCGGATACAAACGATGTGCAGCAGCTGTTTCAGGATAGGCGACAGTATAGAGTGCCCTTTTACCAGCGGGCATACGTATGGGTAAAAGAGGAACAATGGGAACCGCTGTGGAATGACATTCAAACGAAGGCCGAGTCCAGAACAGATGGTGAGACTCTCACTCCGCACTTTTTGGGGGCGATTGTGCTTGAACCGCAGCCGCGCCGCGGTTTAAAGGGGGTCGAGACCTACAACATCATCGATGGACAGCAACGGATAACGACCTTGCAGTATTTTCTTGCAGCCTTGCTGATTTCAAGCCGGGAAGAGTCTGCCTCAGCACTAGTTCCCCTTATTGATGGCTGCGTATGGAATCCGAATCCCAATACCATGGAGAATCCGGCGATTGAACGTTTCAAAGTCTGGCCGACTTTTCGAGATAGAAATGCCTACCGTATCGCGATGCAGGCAGCAAGCAGAAATGAGTTGAATCAGGGTTTCCCATTGAGCTTCACTCAAGGAGGTACGTTAAAGAAAATTGGAGTAGACCATCCCGCGGCACTGGAGGCGATCTGGTTTTTTTGTGATCAGATTGAGAAGTGGTGCGGCGAAGATGCTGAGATACCAGAAGGGCGAATCCTGAAGCTCGAAAGGCTTACGGAGGCAGTCTTACGTGACCTGAGGGTAGTAACGATTTGCCTGGAAGACGGCGATGATGCACAGGTGATTTTCGAGACTCTCAACGGGCGTGGAGCTGAACTGCATGCAACGGACCTGATTCGGAACTTCATATTCATGCGTGCAGATCGGGAAGAAGCCGACAGCCAAGATCTCTATGACACATTTTGGATCCCATTCGAAAGCACTTTCTGGACCGAAGGTCAGCGACGAGGACGTTTAAAGCGACCGCGGTTAGAGTGGTTCGTGCAGACTGCACTCCAGGCGGAACTATCGGACCTAGTTGAGGTTGGCAGGCTTTATACCGATTACAGACGGTACGTAAATCAAAAGCCACCAATCAAAGCCGAAGACCAACTGCGAATGCTGGCCAAGCATTCAGCCAATTATCACCAGCTCACGAGCGGGTCCGGGACAGAGCCTATTGCTCGGTTTGGACAGCGCATAGGGATCTGGGATGTTTCCCCAACGCATGCGCTCGCCTTGAAGGTCGCGTCGATCGGCTTGCCCGAAGAACTTCAATCGCGGATTTTTGATGACATTGTGTCATACATCGTGCGGCGGGCCATGTGCGGGCTGACTACGAAGAACTACAACAATGTTTTCCTGGCATTGGTGAAGAGTTTTTCGAATTCGGATACCGCAGAAAGTTTTGGTAAGTCCCTCTCTCTCCTTAAGGGAGATGCTTCTCGATGGCCAACAGATGATGAGTTTCGCGTAGCATGGCTTCGAGCTCCAGCACATGAACGTCTGGGCGATTCTGCGAGAGTGCGGACAGTCTTGTCGGAGCTAGAAAACGGTCTCCGTTCTGCACGAACTGAAGCCGCTTTTGCTCCGGGCGAAGTTCCGCTAGACGTTGACCATATTCTTCCGGATAAATGGTACGCGTATTGGCCGATGGATGGGAAAGCCGTCACGGCGGAGGAAGCCGTTAGCGCGATTGCACTTTCGTATGGAATTGAGAAGCTGAGCCCTCTGAACCAGGCGATAGTCAATCGTGAACAGCTTAAGGCAACGATCGGAAATTTGACACTCGTGCATTATGGGATTAATCGGTCCCTTCAAAACGGGGACTTCGCAGATAAGCGAAAGGCATTTTTTGCAGAGTCAAATCTCCAACTCAACCGATTCCTGATGGTGGCGGAGCATTGGGGTGAAGACAAGATCCAGGAGCGTGGCAACGCTCTTTTCGAAGTTGCCCGGACAATTTGGAGGGGACCGGCATGACTTTGGTTTTGCATGCTCCAGGTCAGTTGCCTGGAACCACGCGCGCATTGCGCAATACGGTAATCGCATGGCCCTGCGGGAGCGCCGCATTTCGCACAGCCGGAGAAGGGAGAAGTGGAATGAATGCGGACGCCATTCTCATTAATAATTATCAGCGTTGTTCTTCGGACCGCCTAAGCGAGCTAAAGTCAGCAGTCAGGGCGTCCATCGTTACTGCCAGTCCGACACGAAGGCTCTTCTGATTGGTTGGAGAATGGACGGTAGTTCTTTCCTACAGGTGACACCTAAATACGTGGCCGCTCGCGTCGAACCTACATACAGATAGCCGGGGAACAGATCAGTTTTTTCATCGGCAAGGATATCTAGGTCCACGAAAAACACGGCTTCGAATTCGAGGCCCTTAATATATTGGATGTCAAAAACCCGAATTTCATTTTGGTGGCCGACCACTTGCCCGTTCGGGCATGCCACAACCCGGAAATTCTGTTCCTGCAACTCTCGATTCAGAGCTTCGGCAACCGGTTGCACTTGAGCTTCCGAGGGAACGAAAATCGCAATTGAAGGAAACTGCCGAACAAGGCTTTCAATTTCTACAATCCGTTTGGCTAACCATTCTATATGCGATTGGTGAGCAGAATTTTCTAAAAGAGCGGGAGCAACGCCGTCGTTGTCAACATCAGGGGGCAAGCTGATTGTCGGTTTAATCCCGCCGGTTAACTCAATAATTGCGGAGCACAGTTCGTTCAGTTGGCGGGTTTGTCGATAAGCTACGGTGACTTCGCGAGTCACTAGGTCTGCACAGGCCCAGGTCATTTCATTCGGCGTTCGCGTTCCCCAGCTAGTTAGGCGCTGGTTGAAATCACCGCAGGCGAAAAACGAACGGCTGCGCGGATGGGCGAGGCTATACATACATGCAAGCTGAACGGGGGAGAAGTCGGTAGCTTCATCTACCAGAATCTGAGTTCTGTATTGGTCCAACACGTTCTTTAGCTGCGCCCATGTCGGAGAATCTATGTCTCGCAAAACATCAGAGCGACGGAGCAATTCGCCGGTGCTCTTTAAAATTGCAAGGAGAACAATATCAACTTCGAGAGGGTGCACATCGGCACTAGCTACTTCCGTGTTTGTGTACCAGGAATTCGCTTCGCGACTAAACCGGCGAAAAGACCGATAGCGGTTGCGCAGGCACTAGCTGCGGGGTTAGCTGCCTCACCCGTTTGACTGCCTCCTGAGTGCCTTTCGGGCCGTATTTCATCCCGACAACTAATATCTGGTCTATCTCCTCGAACCAAGGGAAGGACTGGCTTTGCTTCTTTCTCTGAGGATTTATTCCATCTTCCATAGCGAATCGGCCCTGCATCTGGCTCCGGCTTCTGAGAATCACAGTCGCCCCATACTGATAAAAGGAACCAAAACAGTACCGAACCTATCGAAAATATTTTCGCTACTTTTTGCTCGCGGGCGGGTTGGTCTTGACATCCCTTTCTGTCGGATGGCAGGCTTGCGTAATCCCTCTGGCCGGGTACCACGCAATAGCTGATGTGAGGCGCTTGGTATGCCAGCCCCCGAACCCGGTCCCGAGTGGGTGCTCTCAGGCGCTAACCCTCGTTTAGATCCGGCCACCGAAAGCGAACTCTCGAAAGCCGCACGATCAGCGTGGCCAAAGGCGTTGGCCCACGTCCGGCAGCTTCAAGCACGAGATCCATTCGATGACGACGGAATCTTGGTAGCCGAAGTCTGGGAGAGCGTTCTTCAATCTGTTTCCGGGACGCTCAATCGGATGAACGGAAGGCGCGGTGAGATTGGGGATCTGGAGGCCTACCTTCTCGGAAGCTTCTACCATCGGCTTGGGCGTGCTCTCAAGAAGGAAGAACGCCGCGAGGAAACGATCCATCTTGTGTCTTCAGCCCAGGAGTTGGAACTTCTCGGCAAGACAAGGCGCGGGGTGCAGGACGACATTGAAGGAAACGTTCACGCACGGGAGATTCTTGATCGGATGGACGAGTGGAGCCGCAAAGTGTGGATTGCGCGCGAATATGGGTATACCTGGAAGCAGATTGGCGACGTTCTGGGAACTCCTGGCGATAGCGTTATGCTTCGCTTCCGACGCCGCATGAAAATTTTACGGGAACGTTTATTCGGCGGTAGATGAAATGCCAATGTGTGCTGGGCCCTCTTTCAGTTACACTTGGCCTGTTTTTGAGATTGAAGTGTTTAGCGAGTTGACTCTCTCTGAGCAACGAAAGCCAATCCAACACGGCAGACAAGCGCTTGCTCGATATTCTCCGGCGGGGCTTAGCGAAGGAATTCCCTAATCCCGAGAGAATCGGCTGTCCGGGGAGCTCTCTACTCAAGGGCATTGCACAAGGACAGGTATCGCTTACTGAAGCAGAGCCTTGGCTTGACCACCTCGGCTCATGCAGCCCGTGTTTCCAGGAATTCAACGAGTTTCGCAGACAATCGACACGCCGCCGACGTGTACTGACTTTGATGGCCACTGCTGCTGTTCTGCTTTTCGCGGTTGGGGGATGGTTGTGGGTGCGGGCTCGATACTCGGTGGAAGCGACTGACACGGCGGTTTTGGACCTTCGGGAGCGCTCGGTAGCTCGTGGGGAAACGCCATCTGAGAGTGCACCTTTGCAAATCTCGCGAACAACTAAGCACCTGGTCCTTGAACTTCCGGTCGGAAGCAAAGAAGGGCCCTACGATGTGGGTCTCCTGACAGAAACGGGTGGTCAGATTTTGCGCGCTACGGGGACAGCGCAATTGCACGATCACATTACTGACTTGCGGGTTGATGTTGACCTCAGTAGCATTCGGTCGGGAACATATTTTCTTGGAGTTCGACAGCCTAATCTAGAGTGGACCAAGTATCCCATCCGCATCTTTTGATCCGTACGCTCCTGGCGATTATTGGCCGCAGCGATTCTGCACGGTTAAGCCAAACGTCGTAAGCCTCCTTCTCGGCAAAGTTGATAATCTGTTGAAGAGATCAGGCGATGCCTTTCCTACACGACGCTGCCTCACCCGAGTTGCGGAAGGCAGTTCAGGACGTCGAAGACCGTGCCGATAAATGCTATGAACCTTTGCGACTTTTGAAGCGGCCCGCCAATGAGGCAAGATGGGCATTGTTGACCGCCATGGCTCTTGAGTTGGAACTGCGGCAGCAGAAGTTTGGAGCTAACAGTCCTTTTCACAAGATCGCGATGGTTACTCTGGATCGATGCACGTGCGGGTTCAAATTCATCTCAGAACACGCCAAGGCTGTATCGCGACTCGTCGAAAAATACACTTGGCACGGTTCGCTTATCCAAGATGCGAGTGATGCGCTTCACGTGACCGAGCAGTACCAACATTTCCTCCACGTCTTCCCACTGTGGCACAAGAACCATGAACCGGTCGATGTCCAGCCGGACGGACGAATACGTTTCTTCATGCCCAGGGACTCTCCGAGGCAGCGACAGGTCATTGCCTTTCAGCAAAGCTACAGACCCAAGGGAAGTGAAATTGTTTCACAATACACCGAGCCGTCGAAGGTTGAGTCCCCGCATGTTAAGCGGTTGCTTGACGAATTGTGGCAGAAAGCACGGCCAGGCGGAAAGGGGAAGAAGTTCTCGTACGAGCCTTCGTGCGAAGTCGTTGAGGCGCTGCGCCCCAAGTATCAGGATCGCCTTGACGAAAACTTCAGACACCCCGATGCATTTCAGCTCAATGGTTACACTCTCGGCGAGTTCAAATCGTTCTATATGGCACTACTCATCTTGTGTTCAATTCACGAATATATCTGTTATCCATTCGATAAACCGGGTCAGCCAATACCCGAATCTTCTCTCGTGATGGTGAAAAAACGTTCGGCGTGGACAGCGAGGTTAAGTCAGATATCAGGAGTACCCAAGGCAACGTGCGAAGCAATCATCTCCGATCTGACTCTGGATCCGGTGGCCCAGCCCGGCGCTAGCATGTGCATTCATCCATTTGTTCCATTAGATGGGTTGTCTCTTGCCGTAGCCCCGCAGTTTCCGCTAGCGAGCGCCGTGGATGACAACATCCTAAGGTCCTTTTCTTATCGGTACCCGGCGCTCTTTTCGGCCCAGAACACTGAAAAGGAGTCGGTCATGAGACAGCGGATCAAGGAGGCCGCCCTTCGGTTTTGGGTTGGCTACTCAATCGAACTGCCGGACAAAACAACGGAAATCGATGTGCTCCTGGCTGATGAAGCATCTTCGACTGTGGTCTTGGCCGAATTGAAGTGGAGCCGAAAGCCCAACAGAACGCTGGAACAAATTGACCGGGACAAGGACATAGCAAAGGGGCTCACTCAACTTCAACTCATACGCTCATACGCTCGAAAGCATCCCGATTTCCTGCGCGAGCGTGGGAAACTACCACGCAGTCTCACGTCCTATGCGAACGTACACTACCTTCTCGTGGTGTGGGATCATTGGTTTTGGATTGATCCCGAAGACGGAATCGCTGTCGTCAATTTCGATGCGTTTCTTCCTGCTTTGAGGGGAGAGACAGACCTTCAGTCTCTGCTTACCCAGTTGCTAAAGTATGAATGGTTGCCAGTCGAAGGGCGCGACTTCCGTGTGATGTATGCACCCGCAATCGTGAATGGTGCCGTGCTTGAATCACCTATCTTCAGTCCAGCCTGAGGGTAATCGTTCAACGTGAGATTTGTATATCCCCGGTTTCCGTCAGGTCGCCGCATCAGGGCACAGGCAGCAATTTTGAAACTGAGAACATTTCGGGTGGTGACCAGGCGGCTCCGTGCCGCCCCCGATTCGTTTTGCTGAGGTGCGGCATGGGGCAATTTATGCAGTACTTCGCCACTCGTTGGCTTCTTCCGGCCGGTAGGAAACTGGCTGCGCTTTTCGAAGCCACTTCGCTAGTTCGTGCGGATCGAAACGGATTGCCCCTGCCAGTCGAAAGCATGGGAGTCTCCCACCTGCTGCCATCTTATATACATGTTGGGGCGTGACTTGGAACAATTTTGCAACGTCCCGCGCGCGCAAAACCCTGGTTTCCTTTTCCAACTGCGTTATCAGACTCATATTTGGGAACCTCAACAGAAGACGATTCAACCTCTGCCAATCTCGCTGGTTTAGAACAGTCAGTGACGTCTGTCAAACGGCTTCGAGGTTCAGAGTCCCAACGCGCCGCGATGCCGCGAAACCGGCGCGGCTCAAACCAGCCAGCATTCCGACTTGCTCGTCACGCAACGTACTGGGCCAACGCTCCAGCGTTAACCTTGGCGAGTGCGTCTTTGGATTGCACTCCCTTCAGGTAGACCATCGTGGACTTAATGTCGCGATGGCCCATCCAGCTTTGCAATGTCCGAATGTCGACGCCGTGCCGCAAATGTTCTGTTGCAAACGTGTGCCGGAACTTGTGGAGGAAGAAATGCCGGCAGTAAGGCCCTTGGGCGCATTTGTTTCCGTGCTTGGTGACGCACTGTCCGCAGTTCAATTCGGCGCGTTCGGCCACGCGCTTGACGATCATGTCATTTTCACTGTCGGGATTCCCTTTCGAGTTTGGAAACACCAATTGTGAAGGAAGCCCATTCCGGCGTTCTCGGAGCTTTTGTAACTGTTCTACAAGCGCGGTAGGGAGCGGCACGGCCCGCTCCTCCCAGTTTTTCGGCCCGAACCCCCAAAGCGGTTTTGCAGTCACGCGCACCAAACTGTTCCGAAAATCCATGTCCCGCCAAGTGACATGGCGAACCTCCCGATCCCGAAAACCGGAGGCGACCAGAAATTTTAGAAATACGCCTTCATCTTGGTCCGCGTGTTCGAGCATAGTGCTGATCTCGTCTGCCTCGTACATGGGACGGATGGTGTCGACATAATCAGGCCAATCGTTCGACTCAATGAGCTTGGTTTTTCCGTGACGTTTGAAAAGCTGGAGAACAACGACTAGCTTGTCATACACCGTGCGGCTGCCCAGTCCTTGTTTGTAGCAGTCAGTTATGAAATTCAAGATGTCTTGGCGCTCCACCTGATCGACGTACTCTTTGGCATAGGATTGGCGCAGCAGGGTGTCTAAGGTGTAGCGGTACGTTCGATAGGTCCGAAGACTGCGGTGATGCTTTACGAGATCAAGATACGAATCGATTGCCTTGGCGATGCTGATGCGGTTCTCGTTGTCCCGCGCCGGTTCCACCTGGGGACGAATGAGGCCTGCTTTGATGGCACCCAGTTCGATGGCCTTGCGGCGAGCTCCATCAATGACGTTTTCAAACCCACCAACGGAGTGTCTCCGACGTTTCCCACCCTGGTACCATTCTAGGAAGTATCTGCCCTCAGGGTGGTGTTCCTTGCGGCGGGCGATCCAGACTTGGTCGCGAATGACCCTCCCCTTTTTCTCAACGACCGAAGCAAAGCGCCACTTCTTTTCGACTCGGACGTATTTGACGATATTGACACGCTCTCCATACTGCTTCGCTTCAACCATCTCCATTCTCCTGGAACGGCGATGGATTTTTGCTCAGCGCACGGATTCGGTCAAACGGGCATGGTCACCGAGGTGGTGACCGGGGACTGGACAGTAAGATGGACAGTAAGCGAGCTAGACGTATGAAAAGAAAGGTATTCGGTTAGAAGGCAGCGTTCTAACCGGATGGAGCCTCGACAGACTATCAGAGTCATTGAAGGCCTTTTACGCGATTCAGAGAAGATACATCACAACCTCTTTGCGATAGGCTCAGCAGATAGATTCCGGTGTTGCCGAGCGGCCAAAAGCCGAGGCTTGACCAGTACGATCTTAGCTTCCGAATGGCCTCACCTTTGCTTACGTGCGGCAGGGCAAGTCTTTTCAACGCTTCTTGATCGTCCGCAAAGGACGGAGTCAACTGTAGCGGCCAAGGCTTACACGCTACCAGCCCGCACCCTGTCCCGAAAATGTCGATAGTACGGTGAATGGCGGACTCAGCAATCCTCAGTCCCCGAAACTTCGGATGGATCGCGACGTAGTCGATGATCAATAGATCTAGATCCACCACCCCAAACTCATTTTGTATCTCTTCTTTCGGATAGCCAGTTTCCACGTCGAAAAGATGTTCCCAGTATTCGGAGATGTCGCCCGAGATGCCATCTCCAAGCCTTTCCGCACTGATGCCGTGGTCCAGTGCCTCGCCGAACTGAACGAGTGAAGCGCTAATTTGCCCTGCGTCCTCTTCTCGACGGCTTTCGGCCTCGGCAATAATCCTTCCGGCAATGGAGTGGACAAAGTCATCCTCAACGGAGTCGTGCAGCGCGGCACGGACGACGAACTCAACACTTGCAACTACGTTGGTCCTCACCTCAATGTCCTTGGCCCTAACGACGGTTCTTTTTTCAGTCTGCATAGGGGCACCTCATGTCGCTATTTACCCCCAGCATTCGTAATTCGTCAACCGGGCACAGCCCCCTCCAGAAGGCTGTTTTACGCCGCCTAGATTGGCAAGCCCGATCGCGTTTTCCCCGAAAATCATGCCCGTTTGACGGAAATTCAGTCTGCATTTATAGAACATGCCCAGTAGAAGCCAAGTCAGCTCGATTCTCGTGATTTGGCTCAGGAGTTCATTATGTCCGCATCCCAGCCTTCGAGGTTCGCTCCTTCTCCAAGCCAGTCTAGGCCAAGGACCGAATTCGTTTTTGAGCCGCTCTTAGACAGCGACGAAGCAGCTCACTTGCTTCGCATCCACCCAAAAACGCTACAGCGAATGGCCCGCAATCGTCAGATTCACGGAATTCAAGTTGGAAAACTATGGCGCTTCCGAGCTTCTGATCTCGAAGGGTGGTTGAAAACGAAAAGAGCAGGCTGATTCGCCGATTTTTCAACAGACGTTTTGTCGACCCGCCACTCAACTTGCGCTAAGCTGAGGCAGCCATCCGTGTCGCCTCAACCGAAATGGAGGAAATTAAATGAGGCGCACGAGTTATCAAAAAGGCAGTTTGAGACTGGCGGAGCGCAAGAAGGGAAAAGTTTGGGAATTCCTATGGAGAGAGGTTCAGCTGGACGGTACTATCCGGCGAAAACACATCGTCATTGGAACGCAGGAAGACTTGCCGACCGAGTCTTCCGCCCAGGCTGCCGTAGATGCAATCCGCTTGGAGATCAACCAACAAACCCCTCAAAGGCTCATCAAAAGCATCAGTTTCGAGACGCTTGTGAATCACTATCGCCAGCACGAGTTGCCGGACATTTTCAACAAAACGAAGCCGGGGCTCGATGCGGCAGACGAAGATCGCAAATCGTACTCGACGCAGGTGACCTACGAGGGCTATCTGAAGAAGTGGATTCTTCCGCGTTGGCGTGCATGCAGGCTGACGGACCTCAAGGCAACCGAAGTCGAAAAATGGCTCAAGAGTCTCTGTTTTCCAAAGACCGGCGTTCCGCTAGCGCGGGGCAGCCGGGCCAAGATCAGAAACATCATGAGCGCGATCTATTCTCACGCGATCAGATGGGAATGGACGGAGAAGAATCCAATCACGAGCGTTCGCCAGAGCGCGAAACGGCAGAAAGCACCCGATGTTCTGACGCCGGAAGAGATCATGGCATTTCTCAAGGAACTGCCCGACCCACTCCGCACGATGATCGAGTTGGATGCTTTCACTGGGTTGCGCCGAGGAGAACTGATCGGGCTTCGGTGGCAGGATGTGGATTTCGAAAACCTCATCTTGCACATACGTCGATCGGTAGTGGCGATGGTGGAAGGTGCGCCGAAAACGGAAGCTTCTCTGAAAGACGTTCCGTTGGATGCGCAAACGGCCGAATCGTTGTGGGCATGGAGACATCTTTCTCCGCACGCTGGTCCGAGCGATTGGGTATTCGCCTCGCCGCATATGAAAGGCCGACAGCCGTATTGGCCGGGCACGTTGTGGCGATATTACGGCAAGCCGGCTTTGCAGCGTGCCAAGGTGACGAAGCAAGTTTCGTATCATACCTTTCGGCACACCTTTGGAACGCTGCTGAATGCAAACGGGGAGAATCCCAAGGTCGTACAGGAACTGCTGCGCCACGCGAGTCTAAAGGTCACGACCGACGTTTACATGCAGGCGGTCAGTCCGCAGAAGCGCGAAGCACAGGGCAACCTGGTCCGGTTGGTGAGGAAAGGCGCGGCTTCGGGAGCCGCGTCCCGCTAAGTGGATCAAATTGGATCATGAAGAAAAACGGTGGTTTTGCGGAAGCCTTTTATTTTGTTGGCGTCCCCGACGGGATTTGAACCCGTGTTACCGCCGTGAAAGTCGTCCTAGAGTTCGTAACTGATTGAAATTAAACGGTACGGATAGCGCTCTAGGGCCCTTATCGGACTGTGGA
>Ga0335085_10007954_pt1 | contig 16273 bp, 9 predicted proteins | sample Lox_Sample_45_FD_206712 | JGI IMG/M metagenome (GOLD analysis project Ga0335085, IMG submission 206712) | Soil microbial communities from Loxahatchee National Wildlife Refuge, Florida, United States - Lox_Sample_4.5 | ecosystem: Environmental > Terrestrial > Soil > Wetlands | place: USA: Florida...
CCTGGAGAAGGCGGTCGCCCAGGGCAGCTTCTACCCGGTGCTCGTCACCTCCGCGCCGCAGAAGATCGGCATGCTCGAGCTGCTCGAGGTGATGACCGAGGCGTTCCCCTCCCCCGCCGAGCACCCGATGCCCGCGGTGACCACGCCTGACGGCAAGGCGGTGGCCGGGCTGTCCTCCGATCCCAAGGGCCCCTTGCTGGCCGAGGTGGTCAAGACCACGACCGACTCCTATGTGGGCCGGATCAGCCTGGTCCGGGTGTTCTCGGGCACGCTGCGGCCTGACGCCTCGGTCCACGTATCCGGCCACGGCCGTGCGGCCAGCGGGCACGAGGACCACGACGACGACGAGCGGATCGGCGCGCTGACCTCGCCGCTGGGCAAGCAGCAGCGCTCGGTCACCAGCTGCGAGGCCGGCGACATCTGCGCGGTGGCCAAGCTCGGCACCGCCGAGACCGGCGACACGCTCTCGGACAAGGACAACCCGCTGCTGATGGAGTCCTGGTCGATGCCGGAGCCGCTGCTGCCGGTGGCGATCGTGGCCAAGTCCAAGGCCGACGAGGACAAGCTCTCCCAGGGACTGAGCCGGCTCATCGCCGAGGACCCGACGCTGCGCCTGGAGAACAACGCCGAGACCAGGCAGCTGGTGCTGTGGTGCATGGGCGAGGCGCACGCCGACGTACTGCTCGACCGGCTCGCCAACCGGTACGGGGTGGCGGTGGAGACCACCGACCTGCGGGTGCCGCTGCGGGAGACGATCGCGGGCAAGGCCCAGGGCCTCGGCCGCAACGTCAAGCAGTCCGGCGGTCACGGCGAGTACGGCATCTGCCACATCGAGGTGGAGCCGCTGGAGGACTCGGCCGACTTCGAGTTCGTCGACAAGATCGTCGGCGGGGTGGTACCCCGGCAGTTCATCCCATCGGTGGAAAAGGGCGTCCGCTGGCAGATGGAGCAGGGCGTCACGGCCGGCTACCCGATGGCCGGCATCCGGGTCACCCTCTACGACGGCAAGGCGCACTCGGTGGACTCCTCCGACATGGCCTTCCAGAAGGCCGGGCGGCTGGCGCTGCGGGACGCGGTGGGCAAGGCGCAGCCGACGCTGCTCGAGCCGGTCGACGTGGTGAGCATCCTGGTGCCCGACGACTTCGTGGGCGCGGTGATGTCGGACCTGTCCTCACGCCGCGGCCGGGTGCTCGGCTCCGAGCCGGTCGGCGTGGGCCGGACCCTGGTCAAGGCGGAGGTCCCGGAGCTCGAGATCAGCAGGTACGCCATCGACCTGCGCTCGGTCTCCCACGGGACGGGCTCGTTCACCCGGTCCTACCTGCGGCACGAGCCGCTCCCGGCGCACCTGGCCGCCAAGGTCGCCGCCGAATCCAAGCCGGACTAGCGCCCGGCTGACGCTGCGTGTCCCGGCGCCGCCGGCGCCCCGTTCCTGGGGCGCCGGCGGCGCCGGCCTTTTGAGGTGCGCGAGGCTGGCCTGCGGGCCGGGGGATCGTCAGGAAGACGGCCAGGCGTCGGCCAGGAGCTTGCGGGTGTCGGCCAGGAGCTGGGGCAGGACGCGGGTGTGGCCGGTGATGGGCATGAAGTTGGTGTCGCCGCCCCACCGGGGCACCACGTGCTGGTGCAGGTGGGCGGCGATGCCCGCGCCGGCGACCGTGCCCAGGTTGATGCCGATGTTGAAGCCGTGCGCGCCTGAGGCCTGCCGCAGCGCGCGGACCGCGCGCTTGGTGAAGGCGGAGAACTCGGCGGTCTCCGGCTCGGTCAGGTCGGTGTAGTCGGCCACATGCCGGTAGGGGCAGATCAGCACGTGGCCCGCGTTGTACGGGTACAGGTTGAGGACGGCGTAGACCAGCTCGCCCCGGGCGACGATCAGGCCCTCCTCGTCGGTCAGCCGGGGCGCCCGGTCGAACGGGCAACCCTGGTCCTCCCCCGGGCCCGTCGGCTTGTTCTCGCCCTTGATGTACGCCAGCCGGTGCGGGGTCCACAGCCGCCCGAAGGCGTCGGGAACCCCGGCGAGGGCGTCCGCCGGGACGGGCACGGGCTCCGGGTCAGGCACGGGGCAGCCCTAGACCTGGACGCGATCGCGCACGGCGGTGACGATCTCCGCGACGGCCTCGGCCACGGGAACCGTGTTCTTCTGGGTGCCGTCCCGGTACCGGAACGACACCGCCCCGGCGGCCACGTCGTCGTCGCCCGCGATCAGCATGTACGGCACCTTCTGCCGCTGCGCCGTCCTGATCTTCTTCTGCATCCGGTCGTCGCTGGCGTCGACCTCGACGCGGATGCCCTGCTCACGCAGGCTCGCGGCGACCTTCTCCAGGTAGGGCACGTGCGCGTCGGAGACCGGGATGCCGACCGCCTGGACCGGCGACAGCCAGGGCGGGAACGCGCCGGCGAAGTGCTCGACCAGGATGCCGAAGAACCGCTCGATCGAGCCGAACAGCGCCCGGTGGATCATGACCGGCTCCTGCCGGGAGCCGTCGGCGGCCTGGTACTCCAGGCCGAAGCGCTTCGGCAGGTTGTAGTCGACCTGGATGGTGGACAGCTGCCAGGTGCGGCCGATCGCGTCCCTGGCCTGGACGGAGATCTTCGGCCCGTAGAACGCCGCGCCGCCCGGATCGGCCACGAGCTCGAGGCCGGACTCCTCCGCGGCGAGCTGGAGCTCGCGGGTGGCATGTTCCCAGTCCTCGTCGCTGCCGACGAACTTCTCCTTCTCCTCGTCCCTGGTGGACAGCTCCAGGTAGAAGTCGTTCAGGCCGTAGTCGCGCAGCAGGTCGAGCACGAAGGTCAGCAGCTGGCGCAGCTGGGTGCCCACCTGTTCCTTCGTGCAGAAGATGTGCGCGTCGTCCATGGTCAGGCCGCGGACCCGGGTCAGGCCGTGCACCACGCCCGACTTCTCGTACCGGTACACGGTGCCGAACTCGAACAGCGGCATCGGCAGGTCACGGTAAGACCGGCCGCGGGACCGGTAGATCATGATGTGCATGGGGCAGTTCATGGGCTTGAGGTAGTACTTGGCGCCCTCGAACTCCATCGGCGGGAAGATGTTCTCGCCGAACCAGCTCAGGTGACCGGAGATCTCGAACAGGTCGGATTTGGTGATGTGCGGGGTGTTCACGAACTCGTAGCCCGCGTCGGCGTGCCGCTGCCTGGAGTAGTCCTCCAGGGTCTTCCTGATCAGGCCGCCCTTGGGGTGGAAGACGGCCAGCCCGCTGCCGATCTCGGTCGGGAAGGAGAACAGGTCGAGCTCCGCGCCGATCTTGCGGTGGTCGCGCTTCTCGGCCTCCGCAAGGAACTTCAGGTACTCGTCCTGGGAGTCGCGGGACTCCCAGGCGGTGCCGTAGATCCGCTGGAGCTGCGGGTTCTTCTCGCTCCCGCGCCAGTAGGCGCCGCCGGAGCGCATCAGCTTGAAGGCCGGGATGGCCCGGGTGTCCGGCAGGTGCGGGCCGCGGCACAGGTCCTTCCAGCACAGCTCGCCGCTGGACCGGTCCAGGTTGTCGTAGATGGTCAGCTCGCTGCCGCCGACCTCGACCGACTCGCCGTCATCGGCCGACGGGTTCCCCTTCAGGCCGATCAGCTCGAGCTTGTACGGCTCGGCGGCCAGTTCGGTCCTGGCCTGCTCGTCGGTCACCACCCGGCGGGCGAACCGCTGGCCCTGCTTGACGATCTGGCGCATCCTGGCCTCGATGGCCTTCAGGTCTTCGGGGGTGAACGGCTTGTCCACGTCGAAGTCGTAGTAGAAGCCGTTCTCCACGGGCGGGCCGATGCCCAGCTTGGCCTGCGGGAACAGTTCCTGCACGGCCTGCGCCATGACGTGCGCGACCGAGTGCCGCAGGATGTAGTGGCCGTCGTCGCTGGCGATGCCGACGGGCTCCACCAGGTCGCCGTCGGCGACCTGGTGGGCCAGGTCGCGCAGCTCGCCGTTGACCTTGGCCGCGATGACGCCCGGCTCGGGACCGAGGACCGCGCCCGCCGTCGTGCCCGCCTCGACCACATGCTCGCTTCCGGCGAGGGTGATACGAAGCTGCTGGCTGGACACGGTGTGCTCCTAGGAAGTCGGGGGAAGTGGTTACCCGATGCTATCGGTCGCCGGGGGCCTTGGGGACCAGCCCGGCCCGGCGCAGGGCGTCGGCCAGCGCCCCTTCCGGGGCCGCGTCGCGCCCGCCGCCCCGGTTGCCGCCACCGGGGCGCCCGCCCTGACGCCCGCCGCCCTGGCGGCCCCCGTCCTGACGCCCGCCCTGTCCCGGCCGGGGACCGCGGCCGGTCCGGCCTTGATCGCCAGGGCGGCTCTCACCGCGCGGGCGGCTCTCACCGCCCTGGCCGGGAGCGCCGGCGACGTCGTCGTCGAGCCGCAGGGTGAGCGAGATCCGGTTGCGACCGATGTCGACCGAGAGCACCTTGACCCGGACCACGTCGCCCGACTTGACCACCGAGTGGGGATCGGAGACGAAGGTGCGTGACATGGCCGACACGTGCACCAGGCCGTCCTGGTGCACCCCGATGTCGACGAACGCGCCGAACGCGGCCACGTTGGTCACCACGCCTTCGAGCACCATGCCCGGCTGGAGGTCGCCGACCTTCTCCACGCCCTCGGCGAACGTCGCGGTGGCGAACGCCGGGCGGGGGTCGCGGCCTGGCTTCTCCAGCTCGCGCAGGATGTCGGTGACGGTCGGCAGCCCGAACTGGTCGTCGGTGAACTGGCTCGGCTTGAGCGCGCGAAGGACTGTGGTATTACCGATTAGCTCGGCTGATGGGGACCCTGTCGCGTCCAGGATGCGGCGGACCACCGGGTAGGCCTCGGGGTGCACGCCGGAGGCGTCGAGCGGGTCGTCGCCGCCGCGGATGCGCAGGAACCCGGCGCACTGCTCGAAGGCCTTGGGGCCGAGCCGCGGCACGCCCATCAGCTGCTGGCGGGTCTGGAACGGGCCCTCGGCGTCGCGGCGGGCCACGATCGCGGCGGCCATCCCGGCGGTGACCCCGGACACCCGGGCGAGCAGCGGCTGCGAGGCGGTGTTAAGGTCCACGCCGACCGCGTTCACGCAGTCTTCCACCACGGCGTCCAGCGAGTGCGACAGCTTGCCCTCGGCCACGTCGTGCTGGTACTGGCCGACGCCGATGGACTTCGGGTCGATCTTGACCAGCTCGGCCAGCGGGTCCTGGAGCCGCCGGGCGATGGACACCGCGCCGCGGAGCGAGACGTCCATGCCGGGCAGTTCCTGCGAGGCGTAGGCCGAGGCGGAGTAGACGCTGGCGCCCGCCTCGGACACGACCACCTTGGTCAGCTTGAGCTCGGGATGGCGCTTGATCAGGTCCGCGGCCAGCCGGTCGGTCTCCCGGGAGGCGGTGCCGTTGCCGATGGCGACGAGCTCAGCGTGGTGGGCGCGGGCCAGCTTGGCCAGGACGTCAATGGACTCGTCCCAGCGGCGCTGCGGCTCGTGCGGGTAGATCGTGGCGGTGCCGAGCACCTTGCCGGTGGCGTCGGTCACCGCGACCTTGACGCCGGTGCGGAAGCCCGGGTCAAGGCCGATCGTGGTCCGCGCGCCGGCCGGGGCGGCCAGCAGCAGGTCGCGCAGGTTGGCGGCGAACACCCGGACCGCCTCGTCCTCGGCCGCCTGCCACAGCCGGACCCTGATGTCCACGCTCAGGTGCATCAGGATGCGGGTCCGCCAGGCCCAGTGCACGGTGGCGCCGAGCCACGGGTCGGCGGCGCGGCCCTGGTCGCTGAGGCCGAACCGGCTGGCGATACGCCCCTCGTACTCCGCGTCCTCGGCCCCGGGATCCAGGGTGAGGTCGAGGACCTCCTCCTTCTCGCCCCGGAACAGGGCCAGCACGCGGTGCGCGGGCAGCCGCGTGAACGGCTCGCCGAACTCGAAGTAGTCGGCGAACTTGGCCCCCTTCTGCTCCTGGCCCTCGCGGACCTTCGAGGTGAGCGAGCCGCGGGCGGCCATCGTCTCGCGCAGCTCGCCGAGCAGGTCGGCGTCCTCGGCGAACCGCTCGACCAGGATGGCGCGGGCGCCTTCCAGGGCGGCGTTCGCGTCGGCGACGCCGGAGTCCGCATCGACGAAGCCCTCGGCCTCGGCGCGGGGGTCCCGGGTGGGATCGGCCAGCAGCAGGTCGGCCAGCGGCTCCAGGCCGGCCTCCCTGGCGATCTGCGCCTTGGTCCGCCGCTTGGGCTTGTAGGGCAGGTAGAGGTCCTCCAGCCGGGCCTTGGAGTCGGCCGCGCGGATCTGGGCCTCGAGCTCGCCGGTCAGCTTGCCCTGGCTCTCGATCTCCTTCAGGATCGCGTCCCGGCGCTCGTCGAGTTCGCGCAGGTAGTGCAGCCGTTCCTCAAGCGTGCGGAGCTGGGCGTCGTCCAGGCCCTCGGTGACCTCCTTGCGGTACCTGGCGATGAACGGCACCGTCGAGCCGCCGTCGAGCAGCCCCACCGCGGCACTGACCTGACGGACGGCCACGCCGAGCTGGTCGGCGATCCGCTGGTCCACAGACTGGTTTTGCGTCACCAGAGCATTGTGCCAGCGACGGCCGCGCTGGCCGGCATTTACAAATCCTAAAAAGCTGGGCGCCCTCCTTTTGCTCCGTTGCGTCATGTGTTAATTCTTGTCTGGTTACGTGTCCATATCGGGGGATTATGGCCTGAACCGGAGGACATCGTGATCATTGGTGCTCGTGTTTGTCATTTTCTGTCGCGACGCCGCTTGGGGCGCCCGGGACGGGTGGTGACCGCGGCGGCGCTGGCCGCCTTGTTCGCCGTTCCCGCCACCGCGGCCGTCAGCCCGGCCTCGGCGGCCGCGCCCCGGGCCGCGAGCGCCTCCTGCCCGTGGGTCACCTCCCGGGCGCCGGTCGCGCAGCGGGTGGCCCAGCTGATGGCCCGGATGAGCCTGGCCGACGAGATCTCCATGGTGGAGGGCCACGGCACCGGCAACCCGTACGTGTTCTACACGCCCGCGATCCCGGCGCTGTGCATCCCGGCGGTGGGCGAGGAGGACGGGCCCGCCGGGGTGGCCGACGGGCTGACCGGGGTCACCCAGCTGCCGGCCGGCGTGGCGCTGGCGGCGACCTGGGACCCGTCCCTGGCCGACCGCTACGGCCAGGTGATCGGGGCCGAGGAGTACGGCAAGGGCGCCAGCGTCAACCTCGGGCCGACCGTGAACATCGATCGCGACCCGCGCTGGGGCCGGTCGTTCGAGGCGCTGAGCGAGGACCCGTTCCTGAACGCCTCGCTCGACGTCCCCGAGATCGCCGGGGTGCAGGGCCAGGACGTGCTGTCCCAGGTGAAGCACCTCGCCGTGTACAACCAGGAGACGTACAGGAACACGCCGGCGGACAACGTCATCATCGACCCCCGGACCGAGCACGAGATCTACCTGCCGTCGTTCTACGCGGCGGTGAAATCCGGCGACGCCTCGGTGATGTGCTCGTACGCGGTGATCAACGGTGACTTCGCCTGCAATAACGCCAACCTGGAAACCACCATCCTGCGCGCTGAATGGGGCTTCCGCGGCTTCGTGACCTCGGACTACGGGGCACTGCACTCGACCCAGGGGGCACTGCAGGGCACCGACCAGGAGCAGCCGTTCAACACCTACTACGGGGCACCGCTGCAGGCCGCGGTGCAGAACGGGACGATCCCGAAGAGCGTGCTGAACACGATGGTGCAGCGGATCCTGACCGAGATGTTCCGGTTCGGCCTGTTCAGCCAGCCGCGGACCGGGACGCCTTCCGCCACCGTGACCACGCCCGGGCACGTCGCGCTGGCCACTCAGGTCGCCGAGTCCGGCACGACGCTGCTCAAGAACGCCGGTTCCGTGCTGCCGTTGTCCCTTTCTGGCGGTTCCGTCGCGGTCGTCGGCCCGGCCGCGGACGCCGCACCGACCTACGCGGGCGGCGGCAGCGCCTACGTGATCCCGTCGGGCACGGTCAGCCCGCTGGCCGGGATCAAGGCGGCCGCCGGTTCCGGGACGAAGGTGGAATACCAGCAGGGCCTGCCCGCTGATACGGCACTGCCGTCGATCCCGGCGTCCAGCCTGACCCCCGCCTACGCGCCCACTCCGTTCGGCGGCAGCTACACGGGCACCCTGACCGCGCCGCAGACGGGCACGTACGTGCTGGCCATCACCAACCCGTGCGGCTGCTACACGTCGGCTTACCTCTCGCTGGACGGCAAGAAGATCATCGACGACCCGTCCACTCCCCCGGTGCACACGTACTCGGCGGCGGTGCAGCTGACCGCGGGAAAGACATACACGCTGTCGATCAGCGGCGCGTCCTCTCAGCTGCTGTGGGGAACGCCGTCCGCGCTGGCGCCGGGTATCGCCGCGGCGGCCGCCGCGGCCAAGTCGGCGTCGGTCGCCGTGGTCGTGGTGTCCGACCCCGCCGAGTCCGAGGCCATGGACCGGCTGTCGCTGAGCCTGCCGTCCGCGCAGGACGAGCTGATCTCGGCGGTGGCGGCGGCGAACCCGCGCACGGTCGTGGTGGTCAACGCGGGCGCGCCGGTCGCGATGCCGTGGCTGCCGGCGGTGGCGGGCGTGCTCGACACCTGGTACCCGGGCCAGACCAGCGGGACCGCGCTGGCCAGCGTGCTGTTCGGCCGGACCGATCCGGGCGGGCACCTGCCGGTGACGTTCCCGGCGTCGCTGAGCCAGGTGCCGGCCTCGACCACGGCCCAGTTCCCGGGGAACGGCTCGACCGTGCAGTACTCGGAGGGCGTGGACGTGGGGTACCGGTGGTACGACGCCAGGAATGTCACGCCGCTCTTCCCGTTCGGGTACGGCCTTTCCTACACGCACTTCTCGTTCAGCCAGCTGTCGGTGAGCCGCCAGGTGACGGACGGGACACAGGATGTCCGGGTGTCCGCGGTGGTTACCAACACCGGTCACCGGGCCGGGTCCGAGGTCGCCCAGCTCTACCTGGGCGACCCCGCTGGCACCGGGGAGCCGCCGCGCCAGCTGGCCGGCTTCCAGCGGGTCAGCCTGGGACCGGGGGCCTCGGCGCGGGTCTTGTTCGAGGTGACCCCGCAGGCGATGTCCTGGTGGGACGACTCGGCCAACGGCTGGACCCAGACCGCCGGGCAGTACCAGGTCTATGTGGGCGACTCCTCGGCGCTGGCGGACCTGCCGCTGCGGGGCTCGTTCACCATGTCCGCCACGCCCGGAGCCCGCCAGGTGACGGTCAGCGCGCCGCCGGTCATGCGGCCGGGCCAGGCCGCCACGGTGCGCGTGACGCTGACGGCGGCCGGCACGGCGACGTTGCCCGGTGTCCGCCTGGCACTGCAGCTTCCGCAGGGCTGGCGGGCGGTGCCAGCCGGGCCGGCGGTGTTCGGCTCGGTGCCGCCGGGCCAGGCCGTGGCTGTCCGCTTCCTGGTGACGCCGCCTGGTTACGCGCCGGACGCCACCGCCGTGGTGCACGCCACCGCCACCGCCGGAGGCTGGCTGCGAGAGGCGGGGGCGAACGTCACGGTGTCGGGATAGGACGCCGATCACCCTGGCCGGGCGAGGCGGCACAGCACCGTGGGGAGTGATGATGACGGTGATGGATGGTCCATCGATGTAGCGCCTGGCTAGCGCCGTTCCGATTATGAGGTCGCCATGTCACTCGCCAGTTCGTATTCCTACCCGCTGCTCGGGGCATTCTGGACGATCCTCGAGATCTTCCTGTGGGTGCTCTGGATCTGGATCCTGATCTACGTCTTCATCGACATCTTCCGCAGCCATGACCTGTCCGGCTGGATGAAGGCGCTGTGGTTCGTGTTCGTGCTGTTCATCCCGCTGATCGGCGTCCTCGTCTACCTGATTGCCCGCGGCGGCAAGATGCAGGAGCGGGCCGTGCAGGATTCGCGACAGCGGGACCAGGAGTTCCGCAGCTACGTCCAGGACGCCGCGGGTTCGCAGACAACGGCCGACCAGCTGACCAAGCTGGCCGACCTGCGGGACCGCGGCGTCATCACGGCCGACGAGTTCGAGCGCGAGAAGGCCAAGGTTCTCGCCGCCTGAGCGCCTACGGGGCGGCATGACCGAGCACGTCACCCAGGCGAGCGCCAGCTCGCTACCTGGGCAGGAGCTCCTGCGGGGCTGGCGCTCGGCCATGTTCGCCCCGGTCGGCAGCGGCCAGCGACGCCGGCGCGGCAGCGACGGCGCGCGCCTGGCCGCCGCCCTCCTCACCCTGCTGTGCTGCCTGCTGGTCATCCGGTATGACTCCCGGGTGGACCGGGCCATCACCCAGGTGATCCATCCGCCCCCGCGGAGCATCACCTGGCTGGTGACGGTGGTGTACCAGGCGGGCTCGTTCGGTGTCGCGGTCACCCTGATAGGACTAGCCCTGCTCGCGCGCCGCTGGGAGATCGCCCGCGACATCGGGCTGAGCGCGGCCGGGACCGCGGCGGCCTGCGGGATCCTGATCGCCGTGCTCGGAAGCCACGGCGGCCGGCCGGCCGGGATCGTGATCGACGGCTACTCCATGAGCTTTCCCGTCCTGCAGATTGCCCTGTTCGCGGCGGTCGCCACGGCCGGGCTGCCGTATCTAGCGCGCGGTATGCAGCGCCTGGTGGAGATCTTCCTCCTCCTGGTCGCCCTGGCCTGCGCGGTCGGCGGCCACGGGCTGCCGCTCAACGTGCTGGGGAGCCTGGCCATCGGCTGGGGAGCGACGGCGGTCGTCCGGCTCGTCTTCGGCTCGCCGCTCGGCCTGCCCTCGGCCGAGGACGTCCGCCTGCTGCTCGGGGAATTCGGCATCCGCTCGGGCGAGCTGCACCCGGCGGCCCGGCAGGTCTGGGGGGTGGCGAAGTTCGAGGCGACCGAGACACGCCGGGCGGACGGGCCCGGCCGCCTCGGCATCGCGGTCTACGGCCGGGACGCGGCCGACGCCAGGCTGCTCACCAAGGCGGGCCGGTTCCTGCTGTACCGGGACTCCGGGCCGAGCCTGACCATCACCCGGCTCCAGCAGGTCGAGCACGAGGCCTACGTGACCATACGAGCGGGGCTGGCCGGTGCCGCCGTGCCCGAGATCGTCGAGGCGGGAACGGCGGGACCGTCCCGTGACGCGCTGCTGGTCTCCCGGATGCCGCCGGCCGGGATCGCGCTGTCGGACATCGACGCCGCCGAGATCAGCGACGCCGCCCTCGATGACCTGTACCGCCAGCTGCTGACCCTGCGGCGGGCCCGCATCGCGCACGGCGCGATCAGCGGTGACGCGGTGCTGGTCGACCCGGTGACGGCAACCGTTGTCCTGGCGGACTTCCGCAACGCCTCGGTGCGGGCCGCGCCTGACCGGCTCGATCGCGATCTGGCCGGCGCCATCGCGGCCACCGCGGTGGCGGCCGGCGCCGGGCGAGCCGCCGATGCCGCGGCGCGCTGCCTGGAGCCGCGGATGCTGGAAGGGGCGCTCAGGCAGCTGCAGAAGCCAGCGCTCGACCCGCTGCTCGGCCGGAGCCTGCGGGGCAGGCGCAGCCTGCTGCCCGAGGTCAGGCAGCGCGCCGCCCAGGCCGCCTCGATCGAGCTGCCGCAGCTGGCCGAGCCCCGCCGGGTGAGCTGGCCGACGCTGATCATGATCGTCGGTACCATGATCGGCGGCTGGGCCCTGGTCGGGGTGCTCATCGACGTCTCCCAGTCCTTCGACACCGTGATCGGGGCTGACTGGCTCTGGGTCATCATGGCGCTCGTCCTTGCCCAGCTGGCCTACGCGGCCTCGGGCCTGGAAGGCGTGGGCAGCGTGGCCGGGCCGCTGCCGTTCGGCCGGGTGGTGGCGGTCGAGTTCGCCAACGCGTTCAGCGCGCTGGCGGGCGGCACCGCGGCGGTCTTCGCCACCCGGGTGCGCTTCTTCCAGAAACAGGGCTACGACGCCACGGTGGCGCTGAGTTCCGGCGCCATCATGACCACCTCCAGCTGGATCGCCACCGCCGTCCTGTTCGGGGTCTCGCTGCCGTTCGCCTGGGGATCCCTGGACCTCGAGGCCACCCCCCAGGCGGGCGGGGATTCGAAACTGGTGTGGACCATCCTGGCCGTCGTGGTGCTGGTCGCCCTGGTGGCGGGCCTGGTCCTGGCCGTGCCCCGGCTGCGCAGGCTGGCCGCCGACAAGCTGCGGCCCAAGGCGCGCGACATCTGGGGCAACCTCACGCGGGTGGCCAGGTCCCCGCACAAGCTGGTGCTACTGGTCGGCGGCTCGTTCGGCCAGGAACTGCTGGTGGCCATGGCGCTGTCGGTGTCGCTGCGCGCGTTCGGCGATCATCTGCGGCTCCCGGTCCTGATCGTGGTCATCACCCTGGCCGGGATCATCGGGGCGGTCTCGCCGGCGCCCGGCGGCATGGGGGTGGTGGAGGCGGGCCTGATCCTCGGCCTCACCGCGGCCGGGGTCGCGGAATCCGATGCCACCGCCGCGGTCTTCATCCAGCGCCTGTTCACCTCCTACCTGCCGCCCATCTGGGGCTGGATCACCCTCGTCTGGATGCGGAAGAGGGACTACCTATGAAGCAAGGAGACGTCATGGCGGGACATTCGCCTGAGGGCGCGGGCGTGCCGCCCGATGCGGTAGGACCGTTCGCGTCGTCGTGGCGGCGCAGGCACCTCACCGTGGACGAGCGGGTCGCCCGCGGCCAGGCCGCCCGCCAGGAGGCGCCACGGCGGAGCCACGGACGGTGGGAGCCCGCGCCGGACCGGCCCGATCCGGTCACGCTGCTGGAACAGCAGGCGGCGAGCCGGGTGCCCGACCTGGTCCCGATCCGCTACGGGCGGATGCTGGCCTCGCCGTTCACCTTCTACCGGGGCGGCGCGCTGATCATGGCGGCCGACCTGGCGGCGACCCCGGTGACCGGGGTCACCGTGCAGTTGTGCGGTGACGCCCACCTGTCGAATTTCGGCCTGTTCGGCACGCCGGAGCGGCAGATGCTGTTCGACATCAACGATTTCGACGAGACCCTCCCGGGCCCGTGGGAGTGGGACGTGAAACGGCTGGCGGCCAGCTTCGAGATCATGGGCAGGGACCGCGGCTTCTCCCGGGCCGACCGCCGCGCCGTGGTCATGGCGGGGGTCCGGGAGTACCGGAGCCGGATGCGCCGCGCCGCCGGGATGGGGAGCCTGGACGCGTGGTACGAGCATTTCGAGGCCGGGATGCTGCTCAAGCTGGTTCGCCGAGAGGTCCGGGTCAGGCGGGTCGGCCGGACAGAGGCCGAGGAGATCGAGAAGATGGTGGCCAAGGCGAGAACCCGCGACAGCACCCGGGTGTTCGCCAAGCGGGCCGCGGAGATCGAGGGCGAGCTGCGCATCGTCGCCGACCCGCCGGTCATCATCCCGATCGAGGACATCGTGCAGCCCGGTTCTGAATGGGAGAACCCGGCGCCGCTCATCAAGAAGCTGCTCAGCTCGTACCGGCGCACGCTCGCACGCCACCACCATCCCCTCGAGGAGTACCGCTACGTCCACTCGGCGTACAAGATGGTGGGCGTGGGCAGCGTCGGGACCCGCTGCTACATCTTGCTGCTCACCGGCCGCGATTCCGACGACCCGCTGTTCCTGCAGGTCAAGGAGGCACAGCCCTCCGTGCTCGAGCGTTTCCTGCGCGCGAGCAGCTACCCGCACCACGGCGAGCGCGTGGTCGCGGGACAGAAGCTGATGCAGGCGGCGACGGACATCTTCCTGGGCTGGCAGCGCATCAAGGGCCTCGACGGCGTAACCCGCGACTACTACGTGCGCCAGTTCCATGACTGGAAGGGCAGCGCGGACGTGGACACCCTCCTCGTGCCGGGCGCCACCCTGTACGCGCGCATCTGCGGGGCGACCCTGGCCCGGGCGCACGCCCGGTGGGGGGACCGGATCGCCCTCGCCTCCTACCTCGGCAAGAGCGACGCCTTCGACCGCGCCATGGCGGACTTCTCCGCCGCCTACGCGGACCAGAACGAACGGGACTACCAGGCGTTCGCCGCCGCGGTCGACTCCGGGCGGCTGACCGCCCTGACCGGGGTGTAACCGCGGCCCGCCGTCATGAGCGATCAGTCAGCGGCCCCGGGCAGGCCGTCCCTGGCCACGAGGATCGACCGGGAGAAGTCGCATCCGCTGGCCTGGAAGACGGTAGCCACGCGCGCCGCGATGGCCGTCATGGCCGGCCTCGCCATCTACCTGGTGTTCCCGGCGATCACCGAGGTGCTCGCGTCCTGGCCGCGCCTGTCCACCCTGAACCCGTGGTGGCTGTTCGCTGCGATCGGCGCCGAGATCGCCCACTTCACCTGTACGTTCGCGCTACAGCGGCTGGCCTTGCGGACCAGGGCGTGGTTCCCGGTGATCACGTCCCAGCTGGCCGGCAACGCGATCACTTTGATCATGCCGGGAGGTGCCGCGGTCGGCGCGGCGGTGCAGTTCCGGATGCTGGCGATCAGCGGCATGGACACGGGCTCGACCGTGGGCGGGCTGGCGGCCTTCTCCCTCCTCGGCGTGGGCGGCCTGCTCGCCCTCCCGCTCTTCGCTCTCCCCGTCATCTTGATAGGCGCGCCCGTCAGCCGCGGCCTCGAGCACGCGGCGCTCCTCGGCGCGGCGGGCTTCGTGGCCTTCGCCGGCCTCGGCGCGGTCGTCCTGACCTACGACGCGCCGCTGCGCTGGGCAGGCGGGGCGGCGCAACGGCTCAGGAACTGGGTCCTGCGCAAACGCCCCCCGCTGGAAGGGCTGGACGAGACCCTGCTCGCCCAGCGCAACGACATCCGGGCGGTACTCGGCAGGCAGTGGTGGCAGGCGCTGCTGCTCTCCGCGGGCCGACTGGCGTTCGACTACCTGTGCCTGCTGCTGGCGCTGCGGGCGACCGGCAGCCACCCGCGCCCCTCGCTGATCCTGGTGGCGTACGCGGCGGCGGGCATCGTCGGGATGATCCCTATTACCCCCGGCGGTCTCGGGCTGGTGGAGGCGAGCCTGACCGGTCTGCTGGTGCTGGCCGACGTGGACTCCAGCCAGGCCGTGCTGGCCACGCTCACCTACCGGATCGCCTCCTACTGGGTGCCGCTATGCGCCGGGCCGGTCGCCTACGGCCTGTTCCGGATGCGGTACTCCAAACGGGCCGGCGAGCCGGCCGCCGGCGAACCCGCCGGGGGTCAGTGACGCTCGAGGCCGGCCAGCCCGAGGAGGTCGTCGAGGATCTGGTCGAAGGCGCTGACGGTCATCGACAGGTGGCCGTCGCCCGGCATCAGGTGCACGCGCGCGCCCGGGATGGCGGCGGCCAGCCACTGCCCGTGCGCGAACGGGACCATCCGGTCCTGGTCGCCCTGCCAGATGGCGGCGCGCAGCGGCGGCTCCCCGTTGATCGCCGGGTCCAGGGAGAAGCCCCAGTCCCTGGTGAACGCCAGGTCGTCGTCGCGCCAGCCCGCGATGCCCGAGCTCAGCGCGGCCCGCAGGCAGGCCGCGACGTGGTCGGCGTACTCCCCGGTGAGCACGGCCTGGTCGGCCTCGATCACCAGGCCGCCGAACGCCTGCGCCACGTCCTGGCCGGTCACGGCGCCCATCGTGGCCGCCTCGCGGTCGAGGAAGGCGGTCAGCTCGGCCTCGCCGGCCAGCGCCGCGCCGAACTCGGCGACGTTCTCCGGGCCCATGCCCGCCATCCAGTCCAGGCCGGGGGAAACCCCCTCCGGCCTCCGGCCGTCGGGGGCCGGGTAGGGCGCGACCCCGGCGATGGACGCCGCCGCCAGGCAGCGGCCGGGCAGGGCGGCGGCGCAGGCCAGCGCGTGCGGGCCGCCGCCGGACCAGCCCGCGGTGACGAAGCTGCCGGCGCCGAGGTCGTCGAGGACCGCCGCGGTGTCACCGGCCACGTCCACCACGCGGCGTCCTGGCCGGGGCGTGGACCCCTCGTAGCCGGGCCGGGCGGCCAGGACGACCCGCAGGCCGCGGGCCGCGGCCGCCCGCACGGTCGGCGGGTACAGGACCAGGCCGCAGGGCGTGCCCTCGTGCAGGACCAGCGGCAGGCCGTCGGCCGGGCCGGCCGTCAGGAACTCGATGACCCGGCCGCCGGGGCGGGTGACCGAACGGCGTTCGGCGTCCGTGCTCACGGGCGGGGCGAGATACGAGACGGACGAACGAGGACGGCGAGACGGCGTTCTTCCGCCATCACCCGGTCGTAGGCGTCGAAGTCGTCGTGCGTCCCGCCCGCCGCGGTGAAGATCTCGCGCAGCAGCAGGCGCAGCCGCTCGGCGTCGACGCCCGGCATCGGGTCGTCGGGGCCGGCCAGTTCCACCGGGCCCTCGACGCCGGCCCACTGCCAGCCGGCCCTGATGACCACGCTGGCCCGCGGCCGGGCCCGCAGGTTCGCCACCCGGTGC
>Ga0335085_10007955_pt1 | contig 16273 bp, 18 predicted proteins | sample Lox_Sample_45_FD_206712 | JGI IMG/M metagenome (GOLD analysis project Ga0335085, IMG submission 206712) | Soil microbial communities from Loxahatchee National Wildlife Refuge, Florida, United States - Lox_Sample_4.5 | ecosystem: Environmental > Terrestrial > Soil > Wetlands | place: USA...
CTCGCGGAGCGGCCCCCGCGCGTAGCAAGAGACTCGCGCGCCGTTCGCGCGAGGCTCGCAGCGTGTAAGCGCGAGGGCCGCGGAGCGAGCCCCCGCCGCCGGCTCGCCCCGCGCACCAAAGCCGGCCTAGCAGATCCGCGGCAGCTGAACCCCAGGGAGCATGTCCACCACGCGCGTCCCGCCGAAGCTCGTGCGCATGACCACCAACTCCGATTGCTCCCCCATCATCCACCCGATCCGACGCCCGTTGCGGCGCGACGGAGGAGATCCACATGTCCCAGCAGGCCGCGAGCGGGAGGAAGGAAAGCAGTGAGGAGTGGATCGATGGCAACTCCGCAGGCACAAGCAGTGAAGCAAGGGAGCGATCGGCCAGGGTCTCACCGCTGTCTTCCAAGAGTGGCTCCGTGCATGAAGCGTTGGCTCACTTCGGCTTGTAGGTGAAGCGGTACTGCCCCTTCGCCGGGTGGCCATCGGTCGCCGCCGTCTTCCAAGCGACGATGTAGGTGGCCGGTGCGAGCGCGCCGGGGATGGGCGCGGCGATGGACTTGCGATCATCGGTAGCGGCCACCACGAGCTTCGCGATCACGGTGCTGTCGGCCTTCTCGAGCGTGATCGAGCTGAACGCGAGCTCGACCGGTTCCGAGAACCAGAGGCGGATCTGAACGGGTGCCGCCGCCACCGTCTCGTTGGCGCTCGGCGCCGACTTCGTGAGTTGCGTGTGCATGAGGGCCGCGGCGGGGAACGCGAGTCCGAGACCGAACATCAGGCTCGTGCGACCGATGCGTGTGAACATGAGCGTCCTCCTAGGGAGTGGATGTGTTGTGCCCGCCAACGGCGGGCGTTGGGGCGGAATGCCCCTCACGGCGTCCTGCTCACCTGCACTGCGCCATCCTTCGCCCACGCGACGGCGAGCGTCCCGCCGCCGGCGGCGATCGCGGGAAGCGTCCCGGTCGCGATCGCGACACCCTCCGGTTCACCGGCGCGCGCCACCCGCACCGTGGTGGTTTGGAGGCGCTTGTCCTCCCAGGCGAGCCACGTGTCGCCGCCGAACGACGCCAGCTTGACTTCGGCGGGCGCGCGCGCCGCGGCCAGACGCACGGGCGCACTGAAGTGCGCGCCCTGATCGTTCGATGACGCGTAGTACAGCCCGGGCCCGTGCTCGCTCCCGGTGTACCAGGCCGCGTGGAGCACGCCGTGCGCATCGATCGCGAAGCCCGGACCGATGTCCGGGCAGCCGTCGATCACCCAGTGATCGTCGTGCACCCGCGATGGTGCCGCGAACGCAACCGTGCCGCCGGTGGCGCGCGCGGTCACGAAGTCACGCACATTGCCCGCGAAGACGTGCCGCCAGAGCGCGTGCGCTGCGCTGTCGGGGCCGGCGGCGACGGCCGTGCGGCAGCAGATGCACGTCGTGGTGTCGAGCAGCGCCGGCGGCGCGAAGCTCGCCGCGCGATCAGCGGACCGCGCGACCCAGAAGAGCGCATATTCGGGCGCGGGCCCGAGTCGCGAGGCCACGGAGTCGCCATGCGCGCGCGCCGAGTCCTTCGCCGCCGCCCATTCGGCGTACGCGTGCAGGTCCAGCCAGCTGATGTAGAGCGCGCCGTCGGGCCCGACGGCGAGATCGTGGTACTGCTGCACGAGCCGGTGGGCGCGCGTTCCCTCCCGCACCGCGACCGACGGCGAGAAGGTCGCGCCATGGTCGAGCGAGCGCGCCACGCGAATGCCCACATCCGTCCGCGCCGCCCTCCCCCGTGACGTGTCGCCGACCCACGCCACGTACACCTCGCCACCCGGGCCGACCGCCACCTGGGGCGGCTCCTCCTTGCTCGCCCGGAGATCTCCCAGCCGGTCATTGACCCGCACCGGCGCGCCGAACGCCCCGCCGCGCTCGGCGCGCGCCAGCATCACATCCAGTGTGCTGTCGGCTGCACGCTGCGCCCACGCCACATAGGCCGCGCCGGTCGCGTCCACGGCGATCGTCGGGAAGTTCGCGTGCGCCGCGGCGACCGTGGAGGCGGCGCCGAACACGGGCGCCGCCGGGCGGCAAGCGACCGCCGCCAGGAGACCGCACAGGATCACGTTTCGCGCTTGTCGCCGTGCATGCATGAAGGTCACCGAGAGTTGATGGTGGAGGCGCCGTGCCCTGCGGTAAGTCGCGCCCTTGTCACGCCGCGGCGGGCACCAGCGGCTTCCACCGCCCGGCGCGCGAGAACCAGACGAGATAGACCCCGATGAGCCCATCGAAGAGCATGCAGGCCACGGGCAGGTCGCCGTACGACGGCGGCAACTGGTGCGGCAGGAAATCCCAGCCGATGTGACCTAGCCACGCGAAGGCCAGGAACCAGGAAGACCGGAAGACGCCAAGCGCGCCGAGCGCGACGTAGACGAAGAAGACGACGGTCTCGATCGGCCCGCCGGTGTGCGCGTAGGTCATCCCCAGCCACGCCGTCAGCGCGGCCCACGCCATCTGCTCGGCGTTCGGCCCGAGAAGGCGGAACGCGACGATGATGACCGCGGAGAGCGGCAGCGCGGCCGCGATGAGGATCCGTTGTTGCGCCGCGATGCCGACGCCGATGCCGGTGGCCGTGATGACGAAGACGATGAAGAGGGTCTTCGCCGTGGGCTTGAGGCTCTGATGCCAGGTGGGCACGGCGTGCTCCTGCGAGGTAGGGTTCACTTGGCCGCGGGATTGAGCGTGTCGCCCCACGGATTGGCGAATCGTGGGTCCCGGATGAACGATGAATCCGTCAGACTGTTCAGGAAGGCGATGACATCCTTCCGCTCCCGCGGCGAGAGCGTGAAGCCGGTGATGAACTCGCTCTTGAATGGGTTCGCGCTGCCGACGCCCTTGTTCGGGCCTTCATGCACGGTGCGTCCGCCGGCCGCATAATGGTCGAGCACCCCCTCCAGCGTCGCGATGCTGCCGTCGTGCATGTACGGCGCGGTGAGGGCGACGTTCCGCAGCGATGGCGCCTTGAACTTCCCCATGTCCTCGGCGCGCTGCGTGAATTCCTTGATCCCGGGATTGTCCGCGGGGTACGAGCCCTTGCCATCCACGTTGTAGAGACCGGTGTTATGGAACTCCACCTCCGCGATCCCCTTCCCCACATAGTCCGTGGTGCCGGTGAAATTGAAGCCGCCGTGACAATGGAAACACTCCAGCCGCTCCGAGAAGAAGAGCTTCTCGCCGCGACGCGCGGCCGGTGACATCGCGCCAGGCTCGCCGTGCTGCGCACGGTCGTACGGCGAGTTCCCGGAGATCAGCGTGCGCTCGAAGGAGGCGATCGCTCCGGTAATGTGCTGGAGCGTCACCGGATCCGGGGAATCCGGATAGGCCGCGGCGAACAACCGCTGGTAGCGCGGGTCATCGCGGATGCGCGCGAGCAGTTCGTTCTCCTTCCCGGCAAGTCCCAGCTCCACCGGTTTCTCGCCGAACATCGGCACGAGCGCCTGCTGCTCGAGCCGCTTCATATTCGGATTCGCCCAAGTGAGCGCCGGACTGTAGGCGACGTTCGAGAGCGCCATGCTGCCCCGCGGATGCATCTCGCCCGTGGAGCCGACGCCACGCGGGAGCGCGTCGGCGAAGGCGCGCGACTGCTGGTGGCAATTCGTGCAGGCGAAAGTCCGGTTCCCCGACAGGCGCGTATCGTAGAAGAGCCGCCGTCCGAGCTCCACCTTCTCCACTGTCATCGGGTTGTCGGCGGGCACGACGGGCTCGGGGAATCCCTTGGGCAGGTGCCACACCCATTGCGTGGGGGCACGAACTTCGTGGGCAGCCGCGCCGGTGAGCACGACCGCCAGCGACGCCGACGCGGCGCGCTTCGCCCAAACGCCGGCGCGGCTCATTTGCGCGCCGAGTCCGCTGCCGCCGCGGCGCGCAGGAAGGTCTGCGTCCCCGCGGGCGATCCCTTGAATGGAAGGCCGAGTGCGGCGAATGGCCCGGCGCACGCGGGCTGCTTTCGCGACGACATGCAGACCTGGTCCGAATCGGGGACGCTGCCGCTGCCCACGAAGAGCGCGGCCGCATCGGCGATCACGACGTCCGCGTCGGGGTCGAAGCCGGCGAGGGCCACCGCCACGCGGTTCGGCTGCGCACACGACGTGGGCACCGTGGTGACGGTGGTCGACGGTGTGCACCCCGTGCTGCCGAGATGGAGCACCCAGCCGCGCCCCGTCGCGGATTTCGCGTCGAAGCGCAGGAACTTGTGGCCGGCGTTCCAGACCCAGAACATGCGCGTGACCGACAGCGGGGAGGGCTGTGAGACCGGGTCGAGATGATTGCGGTCGAAGGGCACTCCGATGACGAAGCGGAGCCCCGCGTACTTCCCCTCCGGAACGGTGCCGGTGATCGCGGTGTGCATCTCCGCGGAACCGTTCGAACAGGGGCCCGTGCCGTCCTCGAAGTCGAGCAGCGCGAGGGACTGGCTCTGGTACACACCATCCTGATCGAGCGCGACGGGCACCTCGCGTCCGTCGGAGGTGACGAGTCGCACGTCGGAGACGAACATGGCGAAGTCCGACGGCGTGAGCGTCGCGTGCCCCTTGCCGATGCCGGCGTAGGACGTGCCGCAGGCGAAGGGCCGTCCGCCAACCATGGGGCGGAAGTGGATGGAGACGTGGCGCGTGGCGGTCTGGCGGGCGGCGCCGGCCGTGACGGCGAGCGCGGCGGCGAGCAGCAACGCACCGGCGAGCCGCCGGCGCGGACTGGAGAACGTGCGCATGAATCGGTCCCTCGGATGTGAGAACCCCGCCGCGCGACGGTCGCGTGGCGAACTTGCCGGGCTTCTCAGACCGTTGGAGGACCGTTGGCGAGGGGAAGCGCGAACGCGACGCGAGCCCGCGCCGGCGTGCGACGGACGGCCTCGAGCTTCGTGACGGCCGGCCATGCACGCGACCACCGCGCGCCGAAGCCCGCCAGTGGAAGCGAGGACCGGGCGCTCCCGCAGCCGCAGCCGGCGCAGCAACACGGGCCCTGCTTCCCGCCGCCGCTCTGCGAGTGGCCGTGGCCGTGCGAGGCGGCGGCAGGATGATGGTGCCCCTCGCTCGCCATCGCCGCCCCGGTCATCTGATCATGCTCCGGACAGGGCAGCGCGGGAAGCGCCGCACTGGCGAACAGGAGCGTCGCCACCGCAGGTACCGCCCCGATCAGGCGAAGCATCCGCCGAAACATGGCGGCCAACATGCATCTGTGCCGCCCCGCGCCGCAAGTCCCGCGCATCCCAAACCCGCCGCACCGCGTGGTCCCGCGGCACTGTTGGAACCGGCACTCCGAACCGTTGGACTGCACGTCCAGCGCGATCACCGGGCGCGCGGGGCGCGGGGACGCAGGCACGCCGAGGCCGATCCCCTAGTGCTCGTGATCGTGCGGCGCATCGTTGTGCGACGGGTCGCTCAGGTCGTGGTGCGTGTGGTCGTGCGGAGCCCCGCCGGCCCCGTGGGGATGTGACGCGTCGCCCGTGGCACCCGCCTCGCCATGCACGTGCTCGTGCGTGTGCTCATGCGTATGCGGGTGGCTGTGGACGAGATCGCCATGGCGATGCGTATGATCGTGCACGTGTTGGTGCGCGTGCTCGTGCGTCTCCGTCTTCGCGCCTGGATGCTTCTTGGCCATGGTCCCTCCGAAAGAACGGTTGTCGCCGGCCGTGCCCGCGTCAGTCCGCCGGATACCGTCGGCGGTATCCACGGGCAATCTCCGCGCGCCGGAATGGCGCGATGAACCGAGCCTAGCAGATCCGCGGCAGCTGGTCCCCCGGCAGCATGTCCACCACGCGCGTGCCGCCGATGCTCGTGCGCATGACCACCATGCCCGGATGCTCCGCCACCACGCGCCCGATCACGCGCGCGTTCCGCCCCAGCGGCCGCGCGCGCAGCGCCGTCACCGCAAGATCGGCGAGATCCGGCGGCACGATCGCCACGCACACCCCTTCGTTCGCCACATAGAGCGCGTCCAGCCCGAGCATCTCGCACGCCGCTGCCACCGCGGTCGGTACCGGGATCGCCCCCTCCTCGAGCACCATCCCCACGCGGCTCGCCGCCGCGATCTCGTTCAGCGTGCTCGCCACGCCGCCGCGCGTCGGGTCGCGCAGCGCGCGGATCTCCGCCCCCACGCTCTCGCGCAGCGCGTCCACCAGCGGCGTGAGCGCGGCGCTGTCGCTCGCGAGGTCGGCGTCGAACTCAAGTCCCTCGCGCGCGGCCATGATCGTGATCCCGTGCGCGCCGATCTCCCCCGTCACGATGATCGCGTCCCCCGCGCGCGCCTTCTCGGGACTCGGCCGGAACGAGCTGTCGATCGCCCCCACGCCTGTGGTGTTGATGAACATCCCGTCGGCTTTGCCGCGCTCCACCACTTTCGTGTCCCCCGCGACGATCGCGACGCCGGCGCTCCGCGCGGCCTCCGCCATCGACGCCGTCACCCGGTCGAGCACCTCGAGCGGGAGCCCCTCCTCCAGGATGAATCCCACCGTGAGCCACAGCGGCCGCGCCCCCATCATCGCCACGTCGTTCACGGTGCCGTTCACCGCGAGCGTGCCGATGTTCCCGCCGGGGAACTCGAGGGGACTCACCACGAATGAGTCCGTCGAGATCGCGATCGCGTCGCTCTCGACGCTGACCACCGCGGCGTCTCCGAGCTGCGCCAGCTCGGCGCTGTCGAACTTCGGCAAGAACCGGTCGCGCACGAGCGCGGCGCTCAGCTTGCCTCCGGAGCCGTGGCCGAGGAGAACGCGGTCGCTCGTGTTGAACGGCACCGCGCAGTTGAGTCCCGCCGCGATGCGCGCGCCGACCTGCTCCTCGATCCCCTTCGTCGCGCTGCTCATACGCGCGCCTCGCTCGCCGCCGCCACCGCCGGCGCCATGCCGCCGGTGCGGAAGCGTCCGTAGTTGTAATACGCCGCGCACGCCCCCTCCGAGCTCACCATCGGCGCACCGAGCGGGCGCTCCGGCGTGCAGAGCGTACCGAAGGCGGGACACTGCACGGGCTTGATCTTCCCGCGCAGCACGTCGCCCGCGTGGCATTCGGCGGGCTCGGTCGCGTGGATGTTCTCGAGGCTGAATTTCCTCACCGCGTCGTAGTCCGCGAACTCCTCGCGCAACGCGAGCCCGGACAGCGGGATCTCGCCGATGCCGCGCCATTGCCGGTCGGTGAGCTCGAACACCTGCTCCACCAGCGTGCGCGCGGGCACGTTCCCTTCGCGGCGCACGGCGCGCACGTACTGGTTCTCCACGCGCGCGTCACCCGCTTCGAGCTGCTTCACCGCCATCAGCATCCCCTCGAGCAAGTCGAGCGGCTCGAAACCCGTCACGATGATCGGCACGTGGTACGTGGCGGCGATCGGTTCGTACTCGCTGTAGCCCATGACCGTGCACACGTGCCCCGCCGCGAGGAACGCCTGCACGCGGTTGTCGGGGGCCGAGAGCAGCGCGAGCATCGCCGGCGGCACGGTCACGTGGCTCACGAGCACCGAGAAGTTCGTCACCCCGAGCTCGCGCGCGCGGTACACCGCCATCGCGTTCGCGGGCGCCGTCGTCTCGAATCCCACCGCGAAGAACACGACCTCGGTGTCCGGGTTCTTGCGCGCGAGCTCGAGCGCATCGAGGGGCGAATACACGATGCGCACGTTCCCGCCGCGTGCGCGGATCTGGAACAGATCGCATTCGCTCCCCGGCACCCGCAGCATGTCGCCGAAGCTCGTGAGCACCACGCCGGGCCGGGCCGCGAGCGCGAGCGCGCGGTCGATCTGCTCGAGTGGGGTCACGCACACGGGGCACCCCGGCCCGTGCACCATCTCCACCGCCCCCTCGGTGAGCTCGTCCAGGCCCTGCTTCACGATCGTGTGCGTCTGCCCGCCGCACACCTCCATCATCACCCACGTGCGCGTCGCGGTGGCGCGGATCTCCTTGGCCAGCGCGCGCGCGATGCCGGCATGCCGGTACTCGCTCAAGTACTTCATGCGCGCGCCTCCTCGCCGATCGCGCCGGGGGGGATGGCATCTTTCAGGAATTGGAGCTCCTCGAGCTGGCTCATCTCCTCCAGCGCCTCGAACGTCCGCTTCGCCTCCGCTTCGTCCACCTTGCTGATGGCGAAGCCCACGTGGACGATCACGTAGTCGCCGACGGACACTTCGTCCTGCACGTACGCGAGGCACACATCGCGCCGCACGCCGCCGAAGTCGATGGTGCCCATCGCGAGATCGCCGTCATGATGGAGCTCGATGATCCGGCCGGGGATGCCGAGACACATGGTGTTTCTCCTTACTGGGGCCGCGCGGTCGCGCCGCCGAGTCGGGCCGCGGCCACCGCCGCCTGCCCGTAACTGATGCCACCATCATTCGCCGGCAGCGCGCGTGCTGTCAACACGCGGAGCCCGGATCGCTCCAGCCGTTCGCGCAGCGCGTGCGTGAGCCGCGCGTTCTGGAAACAGCCGCCGCCGAGCACCACCGTCGACAGCCCCGCTCCCTCCGCCGCGCGCCGCGCCACCTGGGCCGCCGCCTCGGCGATGCTCTCGTGCAGCGACGCCGCGAGCTCGCCGAGATCCGCCTCGGTGCGCGCGAGACGCCCGAGCTCGGCGAGCATCGGCACCGGGTCAAGCACGGCGTGGCCGATCGCGGGATCGCGCGCGAGCGGCATCGCGATCACCCGGCCATGCCGCCCTTCCGCGAGCGCTTCGAGCTCCATCGCCGCCTGGCCTTCGAAGTGCGCGACGCGACGCACGCCGAGCACCGCCGCGGCCGCGTCGAACACCCGCCCCATCGAGCTCGCGAGGGGCGTGTTCACGCGCCGCGCGATCTGCTTCTCCGCGATCTCGCATTCGCGCGCATCCACGCCGTCGAACGCGAGCGCGAAGTCGGCCGCACGTTCCGGCTCGAGACTCAGGTACCCGAGCGCCGAGCGCCACGGCTGGCGTGCGGCGATGTCTCCGCCTGGGAGCGGGCTATAGCGCAGCTGCGCCACGCGCTCGTAGCCGAGCAGGTCGGCCACCAGCCACTCCGCCCCCCACACGCGGCCGTCGTCGCCGTACCCGGTGCCATCGAACGCCAGCCCCAGCACGCGCGAGGTCACGCCATGCTCCGCCATCACCGCCGCCACATGCGCGTGGTGGTGCTGCACCGTGATCGTGGGGAGCGCGAGCTCCTCGGCGAGGCGCGTCGAGAGGTAGCCGGGGTGCAGATCGCGCGCCACCGCCTGCGGTGCGATGCGGAACAGCGCCCGCTGGAGCGCGAGCGTCGCGCGGAAGTGGTCGAGCGTCTCGAGGTTGTCGAGGTCGCCGATGTGCTGGCTGACGAACGCGGTGCGCCCGTGCACCAGCGTGAAGGTGTTCTTGAGATGCGGGCCCACCGCGACGAACGGGACCGGGCTCTCGAGCGGGAGCGGCACGGGGAGCGGCGCGTACCCGCGTGCGCGCCGCAGGAACACGGGCGCGCCGTCGATCACGCGGCGCACGGAGTCGTCGATGCGGGCCGCGATCTCGCGGTCGTGCAGCAGGAAGGCATCGGCGATCCCGCCCAGCCGAGCCGTCGCCTCATCGATCCCCGCCGCGATCGGCTCCTCGCTCAGATTGCCGCTCGTCATCACGAGCGGGCGCCGCACGCGCTCCAAGAGCAGATGATGGAGCGGTGAATACGCGAGCATGACGCCGATCCATGCGAGCCCCGGGGCCACCGCGTGCGCGATCGGCGCTCCGTCGCGACGCGCCAGCAGCACGATCGGGCGCTCCTGGCTCTCGAGCAGCTCCGCTTCCGCGGGTGACACGTCCGCGATCGCGCGCGCCTCGTCGAGCGTGCGCACCATGACCGCCAACGGTTTCTCGTCGCGGTGCTTGCGCTCACGCAGCCGGCGCACGGCCGCGTCATTGGTCGCGTCCACCGCCAGGTGGAAGCCCCCCACGCCGCGCACCGCGACGATCTTCCCATCGGCGAGGGCCGTGGAGGCGGCGCACAACGGATCGCGCTCGGAGAGCTCGCTCCCCGTCCACCCCGCATCGCGCCACGACAGCCGCGGCCCGCAGGCCGGGCACGAGTTCGTCTCGCTGTGATGGCGGCGGTCGCCCGGGCTCTCGTATTCGCGCCGGCACGCGTCGCACTGCGTGAAAGCGCTCATGGTCGTGCGCTCGCGGTCGTACGGGAGCGCCTCGATCACGGTGTACCGCGGGCCGCAGTCCGTGCAGGTGATGAACGGATAGCGATAGCGGCGGTCCGCGGGATCGAAGAGCTCGCGCGCGCACGCGTCGCACATCGCCACGTCCGGCGGGACGGGCTGCCGCCGGTCCGCCTCGAAGGTGCTCTCGAGGATCTCGAAGCCCTCGGCCCCCGCGAGCTCCGACTCGAACATCGCGATCGCGTCGATGCGCGCGAGCCGCGGCGCCTCGGCGCGCAACGCGCTCGCGAACGCCGCGAGTTGTTCCTCGTTCCCTTCCACGCGGATCTCCACGTCGCCGCTCTGGTTGCGCACCCAGCCAGCGAGCGCGTGGCGCGCCGCCAGGCGATGCACGAAGGGGCGGAACCCGACCCCCTGCACCACCCCGGTCACCCGGAGCGTGCGCGCCGCGCGGAGCGGCGCCTCGACCGCCGAGCTCACCGCGCCGCCGATGGCGTGGGCCGCGCCGCGCCCTTCACCAGCGCGCGGAGCATGTCGCACCAGTCGTCCATCCCGTCTCCCGTCATCGCGGAGACGTACATCACTTCGATGGCGGGATTCGCCTGCCGCATGAAGTGCACCGCGCGTTCCACGTCGAACGGCACGTGCGGGAGGAGGTCGGTCTTGGTGATCACCGCGTAGTCCGACTGGCGGAAGATCTTCGGATACTTCTCCGGCTTGTCGTCCCCTTCGGTGACGGAGAGGAGCACCACCTTCGCGTCCTCGCCCAGGTCCCAGCTCGCGGGGCACACCAGGTTGCCGACGTTCTCGATGATGAGGAGGTCGGTGTCGTCGAGGTCGATCGCGGCGAGCGCGTGGTCGATCTGGCGCGCATCGAGGTGGCAGCCGCCGTTCGTCACCACCGCCTGCACGAGCGCCGACGTGTGCTCGGCGAGCCGGCGGGCGTCGTTGTGGGTCTGCACGTCCCCCGTCACGAGCGCGATGCGCAGGTCGTCGCCGATCAGATCGAGCGTGCGCTCGAGGAGGAAGGTCTTCCCCGCTCCGGGCGAGCTCACGAGGTTGATCGCGGGCACCCCTGCGGCGGTGCGCCGCGCGCGGACGTCGCGCGCGATCTCGTCGTTCTTCTCCATGATGCGCTCGCGGACGTCAATGATGCGGACGCTCATCGTCCACCTCCAGGTACGTGAGGCGCAGGTCGTCGCCGGGGACGCGCGTGATCTCCGCGCGCGCGCCGGCGAAAGGGGGCTGCGCGAGCAGCGCCTCGAGACAGAACGAAAGGTTGTCGGGCTCGAGTCCGGCATCCCCGCCGACCTCGAGCCCGACCATCACGAGTTGACCGAGTTGCTGTGCATCGAGTCGTTCCTCGGCCATGCGACACACCTCGAGCGCGACGCTCATCTCATGCACAGATCGCCTCCAGGCGCGGACGGCAGGTGAACCCCCATGTCTCGAGCCGGCTCACGATCGTGGCCATCAAGCCATCAAGCTTGTGCTCGAGGGTCGGCGAGAGACCCACCATCATCTCGACGCGCTCGGGCTGCATGCCGAGCGCGATGGTATCCGTAGGGAGCGTGCCGCGGAGCTCCGCCACCGCCAACACGTCGCGGAGATCCACTTGGTGCGGCGAGACCTTCATCGCCAGGTAGCGCGGGATCTCGTCGCGTGCGAGGGCGATGACCGTCCCCGCGGGCGCCCCGGTGTTGATCGCGTCCACGAACAGGAGATGGTCCGCGTCCTCGATGATCGGGAGGAGCGACATCCCCCACGTGCCGCCATCCACGAGCTCCACGCCATCCGGGATCTCGTACGCGTGGCGCAGGCGCTCGAGCGCGACGAGGCCGAGGCCGTCGTCGCCCATCAGCGGGCTCCCGAGCCCGATCACCGTGCAGCGCGCGCTCTCAGTCATCCACGTACTTCTCGTCCCGGGGGACGAAGCGGCCGCCGCTCACGATGGAGGAGATCGTCCCCGTACGCTCCATCACCTCGGCGCGCAGCGCCAGATAGACGTGGATCGGGATGAAGATCAAGAACACCCACGAGGACACGTGATGGATGCTGCGCACGTACTGCGTGCCGCCCGCCGCGGCGTTCACCCAATGGAACAGCGTCCAGATGAACCCGCCGGGATTCGATTGCCCGTACATCGCGAACCCCGTCACCACCATGATGCCGCCCACCACGTACACGAACGTGTACGAGAGCTGCTGCAGCGGGTTGTGCCCCAGGTAGTGCGGGACGCCCTCCGTGTCCAGCATCAGGTAGTACTTAATCATCTTGAACAGGTTCTTCCAGTCGCGCGCCCGCACGGGGAAGAGCGCCTTGAGCCGCTCGAACTGGTTCCCCGCGAACAGCCAGTAGATGCGCACCACCGCCGTCGCCACGAGCACGCCGGCGGCGATGAAATGGATGAGCCGCGTATAGCCCATCACGAAGTGCGAGCTCGCCTCGCCGCTCGTCATGAACCACGGCTTGCCGATCATGAAGCCGGTGACCGCGAGCACCACGATGCTCACCGCCGCGGCCCAATGCATCGCGCGGATCGGCCACTGCCACAGGTAAACCCAGCGATAGTCGCCGCGGGGCGGCGGCACCTTGCTCGCGAGCGTGAGCGGGCGTGCGCCGGGCGGCGCCTTCGCCGACGGGCCGTCGGCGGGCGTCATTGCACCTTCACCTCGGCGAGCAGGTCCCCGTTCACATCGATCACGTGGACGCCGCAGGCCATGCAGGGATCGAAGCTGTGGATCGTGCGCAGGATCTCGAGCGGCCGCTTCGGATCGGCGAGCGGGTGATGATCCGTCAGCGCCGCCTCGTACGGCCCCTTCACGCCCTGCGCATCGCGCGGCGAGCAGTTCCAGGTGCTCGGCACCACGCACTGGTAGTGCGAGATCTTCTCATCTTCGATCGTCACCCAGTGGCCGAGCGAGCCGCGCGGCGCGTCGAGCCATCCGTACCCTTGCGCCTTCTTCGGCCAGCTCGACGGCTCCCACTTCGAGCCGTCGAAGGTCTTCGTGTCGCCGCTCTTCACGCGCGTGACCAGGTCGTCGAACCACACCTCCATCTGCGCGGCGAGGAGCTTGGTCTCGATCCCGCGCGCGGCCGTCCGGCCGAGCGTCGAGAAGAGCGCCGCGGGGCCGACGCCCAGCGTCTTCAGCACGAAGTTCACCGTGTCCACGACCTGCTTGTCGCCCAGCCCGTACGCCACGAGCATGCGCGACAGCGGCCCCACCTGCATCGGCTTGCCGTTGTAGCGCGGCGACTTCATCCACGTGTACTTGCCGTCCTTCTGGTCCTGCAGGAATTCCCACGGCGGCTTGGGCCCCGTGTAGTTGGCCTTCGTCTCCCCCTGGTAGGGGTGGAGCACCGCCTTGTCGCCGCCCGAGTAGGTGTACCATGCGCTGGTGATTCCCTCGGTCACGCCCATGTGATCGTAGGGGAGCACCTTCGAGAGATCGTTGTTCAGGATGACGCCGCGCGGGAAGAACAGCTTGTCGACATCCTTGATGCCCGCCTGCGGGAACTCGCCCACCGACATGTAGTTCGGCGTGCCGCCGCCGATCGACGCCCACTCCTTGTAGAAGCCGGCGATCGCGAGCAGGTCGGGGATGTACACCTCGTCCACGAACTTCTTGGCGCGCGTGATCATGCCTTTGATCTCCGCCAGCTTCACGGCGTTGATCGTCATGTCGTTGTCGAGATTGATCGCCGACGCCATCCCCCCCACCAGGAAGTTCGGGTGCGGGTTCTTGCCGCCGAAGATCGTGTGCAGCCGGATCACGTCGCGCTGCCAGTCGAGCGCCTCGAGGTAGTGCGCCACCGCGAGGAGGTTGACCGCCGGTGGGAGCTTATACGCCGGGTGCCCCCAGTACCCGTTCGTAAAAATTCCCAGCTGCCCACCGGCGGCGAACGTCTTGATGCGGTCCTGCACCTGCTTGAAGTACGAGGCCGAGTTGTTCGGCCACGGGGAGATCTTCTTCGCGATCGCCGCGCTGTCGTCCGGGTTCGCGGAGAGCGCGCTGATCACGTCCACCCAGTCGAGCGCGTGCAGGTGGTAGAAGTGGATCACGTGATCCTGCACGAACTGCATCCCGTGCACGAGGTTGCGGATGATGTTGGCGTTCGGCGGGATCGTGATGCCGAGCGCGTCCTCCACGGCGCGGCACGAGGCGACGGCGTGCACCACGGTGCACACGCCGCAGATGCGCTGCGTGAAGGCCCACGCGTCGCGCGGGTCGCGCCCTTGCATCACGAGCTCGATGCCCCGGAACTGCGTGGAGCTCGACCACGCATCGGTGATCATCCCCGCCTCCGATTGCGCCTCGATGCGGAGGTGCCCTTCGATGCGGGTGATCGGATCGACGACGACCTTGGTCTTAGCCATTGCTCTTCCCTCCCGAGGCCGCCGCCTCACGGCGGCGCGACTGGATCTGATGGATCCCCGTGGCCGCCGCGTGCGCCGCGACTCCCGCCACTGCGCCGATCGCCAGCGCCGCGCCCAGCGTGTCCGCGGTCTTCTCGACGCCCACGCCGTACACGTCGGGGAGCCGCGTGTAGAACGGGCTCATCGTGTCCCAGAAGTTCCGCTCCGTACATCCGATGCACGGGTGTCCCGCACCGATCGGGAAGCTGGTGTGGCCGTTCCACATGAAGATCGGGCAGGGCGAGAACGTCGCCGGTCCCTTGCATCCCACGTGATACAGGCAGTAGCCCTTCCGCGCGGCCTCGTCGTCGAACATCTCGACGAACTGCCCCGCGTCGAACTTCGCGCGGCGCGGGCACTGGTCGTGGATGCGCGAGCCGTACGCGAACAGCGGGCGGTTGTCGCCGTCGAGGTCCGGCAGCCGGCCGAACGTGAGGAAGTGCACCAGCGTCCCCGTGATCACATCCGCGATCGGCGGGCAGCCGGCGATGTTCACCACCGGCTTGTTCTTGATGATCTGGTCCACGCCCACCGCGCCGGTCGGATTCGGCCGCGCGCTCTGCACGCTCCCGAAGTGCGCGCAAGCGCCGATCGCGACGATCGCCGCCGCCCCTTCCGCGGCGTGCTCGAGATGCTCGCGCGCCGTCCGTCCCGCGATCGTGCAGTAGATCCCGTCGTCCTTGGTCGGCACCGAGCCGGTCACGAGCAGGATGTACTTGCCGAAGTTCTCCTTCATCGCGGCTTCCTTCGCGTCCTCCACCGCGTAGCCCGCGCCCGCCATCAGCGTCTCTTGGAAATCGAGCGAGATCACGTCGAGGAGGAGATCGCCGATCGTCGGATCGGACGTGCGCAGCACGCTCTCGACGCAGCCGGTGCATTCCTGGAGCTGGAGCCAGATCACGCTGGGGCGCCGTGCTTTCTCCAGGGCCTCCGCGATGCGGGGCGTGAGCGCGGTGGAGAGACCGAGGATCGCGGTCATCTCGGCGCAGAAGGTCAGGAACTCGCGCCGGCTCACCCCCCGGCGCTCGAGGTGTGCGGCCAGACCTTCGCCATCCTTCCAAGCGACGCCGTTGAAGAACATGTTTCCCTCCGTCCGGGTCGGCGGGCGCTACTTCGACGCCCCCATTATCGGCGCCGGCACGCGCCTGGGACAGAGGGAATATCTGCCGGGCGCGTGAGGATTCCGCCGACAGACCAAGTTGAAGTGACCTATAGGTTTACTCGGGTTCGTCATCGGGAGATCGTTACAATGAGCAGACAGCGCTTGGCCGCGGCGATCGTCGCGTTGGCGACGGTGGCGGCGTGCACCGCGAAGGAAGGCCCCAAGACCCCGCTGGCGCGGCGCGCGGGGCTGCCGATGGTGGACACGTCCCCCGCGGCGATCGCCAACAATCCGCACACCGTGCTCCCGCCGGCAGCGAAGGCCGCGCTCGACAGCGGCAACGCGGACTACCGCGCGCATCGCTACGACGCCGCGCTCGCGGCGTATCGCCGCGCCTCGGCGCTCGCCCCGGCGCACGGAGCGCCGTACTACGGCATCTACATGGCCGCGAGCGCGCTCGGCCAGAAGGCGCTCGCCGACAGCGCGCTCAAGGCGTTCTCGGCGCGGACGGCGGAGTCGGGGGAGATCCTGTCCGATTCGCTCATGAAGCACGCGCACGAGGACACGGCGCGTAGGTCGTAGGAGCGTAGGGGGGCCGGGGGCGGGGGCTCTCTCCGCGGCCCTCGCGCTTACACGCTGCGAGCCTCGCCGCATACTGCGCGG
>Ga0335085_10007956_pt1 | contig 16272 bp, 15 predicted proteins | sample Lox_Sample_45_FD_206712 | JGI IMG/M metagenome (GOLD analysis project Ga0335085, IMG submission 206712) | Soil microbial communities from Loxahatchee National Wildlife Refuge, Florida, United States - Lox_Sample_4.5 | ecosystem: Environmental > Terrestrial > Soil > Wetlands | place: USA...
TCGCCGATATCGTTCCCGGGGGAAAACGCCTTCTCGCCGGCCCCCCGGAGGATGATGCAGCGCAGGCGATCGTCGACGGAGAGTTCAGTGATCGTGTCGCCGAGAGAGCGCCACATCGACTTGGTCAGCGCGTTGAGCTTCTCGGGGCGGTTGAGCACGACCGTCGCGATCGCGTCGTCGCGCAGCACTTCGATATGCTCGGTCATGGCATTCCTAGCGATAGAAAAATTCGACCAGACCCATCCCGGTGACCGGAACGTAGGTCACGAGAAGGAGCACCGCGAGCAGCACGCCGATGAACCAGATGTTGATCCGCGTGACATTCCAGATCGACTCTTTGGCGATCGCGCTCGCGACCATGAGAACGCTCGCTACCGGCGGCGTTTGCTGTCCGATACCGAGGTTTACCGTGACGATGAGGCCGAAATGGACCGGGTCGATGCCGACGGCCCGGACGAGCGGCATGACGATCGGAACGACGAGAATGATTGCGGCCGCCGAGTGCAGGAACATGCCGAGAATGAGAAACAATACGTTGAGCAATGCGAGCACCACCCACTTGTTGTGCGTGAACGCGGCCATGGCGGCCGCGAGTTCCTGCGGTGCACGCACCTCCGAAAGATAACTCCCGAGTAGCGCGCTGGTGGCGATCAGCAGCATGACGACCGCGGTTTGCACGCCGCCCTCGAGGATCGATTTGTACAAATGCGCGAGATCGAGCTCGCGATAGATGAACAGGCCGACGAAGAGTGCGGCCACGACGGCGAGCGCCGCCCCTTCGGTTGCGGTAACGACGCCGCCGAAGATGCCACCGAGTATGATGATCGGCATTAGGAACGCCCATAAAGCATCGCGCCCCGTCGTGCCTACGCGCTTGAGCGAAAACGACGCCTCGCGCGGCAGGTTGTAGCGTCGGGCCATCCAATAGGCCATCCCCATCAGGCCCAACCCGCCGATGATGCCAGGCACGATCCCGGCGACGAACATCTGCACCACCGAGGTTTCCGCCATCACTGCATAGATGATCATCGGGATCGACGGCGGGATGATGATGGCGAGCGTGGCGGCGCTCGACATGGTCGCCGCCGCGAGCGGGGCCGGATAGCCCTGGGCCTTCATTCCCGGGATCAGGATCGAGCCCAGCGCTGCGACGCCGGCGACCGCCGAGCCCGAGATTTCGGCGAAGAACATCATCGAGCCAATCGACACGTGCGCAAGCCCACCCCGGATCCAGCCGAACAACGCGGACGCGAACGCGATCAGCCGCCGCGAGATGCCCGAGGCGTTCATGATCGCGCCGGCGAGGATGAACAACGGAATGGCCAGCAGCGGAAAGCTGGTCGCCCCGTTGTAGGTCACGAGCGCGAGGTTCGGCAGCATAGTGACGCCGTGTGTCGCGACCATCGCCGCCAGCGCAACGACGCCGAGGGCCACCGCGATCGGAACGTTGATGAGCACGATCGCTATTACCGCCGCGAACAGCCCCAGCATGGTGACCATGAGACGCCGTCCTCAGCTATTGCAGCTCGTCAGCGAGCGCGGCTTCGCCGCCCGACCGGGGTGGATTCTTCGCAGCGATCAACTCCAGGAGATAGGCCGTCTCGGCGATTACGATCAGCAGCGACGAGATCGGAATGACCGACTCCACCACGCTCATTGGAATCTCAGGAAGACTGATCAACGCGTCGGTGGCGAGGACCGGCATGATCCACGCGCCGACGCCGCCGAGCAGCACGAAGAAGGTAATCACGATCAGCTGGGCGACGATATTCACGAACCGTCGTGCCCGCCACGGCATCATCTCGACGACCTCGGGGCAGCCGATGTGCGCCCGCTTGACCGACGCGAGCGCGGCCCCGTAGAAGGTGAGCCACGCGAGCAGGTGCGAGGCGAGCTCGTCGTACCAGGCGAGCGACTGACCGGCGAAGCGGAAGACGACACCGACGGTCACCTCGGCGAAAAGGATGATCATCAGCGCGACCACTACCCATTCGAGCAGCCGCCCGTACGCGGCGCGAAAGCGCTTCATCACTGCCCGGGTTCCGCGCGCGCGGTCACTTCCCGAGCGCTGTAGCGCGGTCGATCAGCTCCTTCGCACCAGGCACTTCCCTGCCGAATTCCTCGTAAATCGGCTTGCTCGCTACGATGAAGGCGTTCTTGTCGACCTCGTTCACCTGCATCCCCGCCGCGCGAAGCTTGCCGAGCAGCTCCTCGTCGTCCTTGGCGGCGACCTCGTAGACATAGGCCTGCGTTTCCTTGGCGGTGTCCTCGAGAATCTTGCGCACATCGGGTGGCAGCGTAGCCCAGTGCGCCGTGCCCACGGTGAGGTAGGCGGGAGTGTAGACGTGCCCGGACATCGACAGATATTTCTGCACTTCCTGGAACTTCGCCGAGTAGATCTGCGTCAGGGGATTCTCTTCCCCGTCCATCACGCCGGTCTGCAGCGCGGTGAAGACCTCGGAGAACTTCATCGGGCTCGGGTTGGCTCCGTAGGCCTGGAACATCTTCACGCGCCATTTGCCGCCGGGCACGCGCAGCTTGATCCCGGCCAGGTCCGCGGGACCCTTGATCGGGCGCTTGCTGTTGGTGATCTGCCTGAACCCGTTCTCCCATACCGCGATCACCGCGAGGCCCTTTTTCTCCACCTCGGGCTCGAGCTTCGACCAGAAGAGCTCCTTCTCGATACGCTGCATGTGCGCCCGGTCCTTCACGAGATAAGGCATCTCGAACACGCCGAAAAGGTCCACCTGCGAGCTCATCACGGTAGACGGCAGCGCCATGTCGATCGTGCCGAGCTTGAGTTTCTGCATCATCTCCTCGTCGCTGCCGAGCTGGCTCGAGCCGTAGGTGATGACTTTCGCCTTCCCGGCAAGCTTGGCGTTCGCGCGCTTGGCGAACTCATCGGCGCTCTTCTGGAACAGCGAGCCCGGCTCGCCGACGTGTCCGAGCTTGATCTCGAGTTGCGCATGCGCTCCCGCGGCGAGCATCATCGCGACCGCCGAGCACGCGACGGCGAAGATGCGGCGTAGAGCTCGCCTCCCGCCTCTGAATGGATGCCTAGTCATCGTTGCCTCCTCAAGTCGGTGCCTAATCAGCACCGTATTATTTTGCGTCGCTCGCTGCGCTCAGATATTCCAGAGCAGCCTGGACTCCGCCTGCCCGGTGCGTCACGCCGGCGAGTCCGAGACCCATTTCCACGCCGCAGAGCGTTCCCGCGAGCGTGAGATCGTTGAAAAAGCCCAGATGCCCGATGCGGAAAACCCGGCCGGCGAGCCTGCCGAGCCCGGTGCCGAGCGACATGTCGAAACGCTCGAGCACCAACCGGCGGAAGCGATCCGCGTCATGTCCGTCGGGCAGCTGGATCGCCGTCAGCGAATTGCTGTATTCCTCCGGATTGCGACAGAGCAGCTCGAGCCCCCACGCGCGAACGGCGCGACGCGTCGCCTCACCGTGCCGCTGGTGGCGTGCGAACACGGCCGGCAGCCCTTCCTCGAGCAGCATCGCGATCGCCTCGTGCAGGCCGTAGAGCAGGTTGGTTGACGGCGTGTACGGAAAGTATCCGTCGCGATTCGAAGCGATGATCTCGTCCCAGCTCCAGTAGGACCGCGGTAGACGAGCCGCTTTGCTCGCGGCGAGCGCCTTCTCGCTCACCGCGTTGAACGACAGCCCGGGCGGCAGCATCAGGCCCTTCTGCGAGCCCGCCACGGTGACGTCGACCCGCCACTGGCGGTGCCGGTACTCGATCGAAGCGAGCGAGGAAATCGTATCGACCATGAACAGCGCCGGATGCTGCGCGTGGTCGATCGCCTCCCGGATCTGCGGGATGCGGCTGGTCACGCCGGTCGATGTTTCGTTGTGCACGACCATCACAGCCTTGATCGCCTGCGCCTTGTCGGCGGCGAGCTTCTGCTGGACGAGAGTCGGATCGACGCCGCTGCGCCAGTCGCCGGGGACGAAGTCGACCTCGAGCGCGAATTTCGCGGCCATCTTCCGCCACAGCGTCGCGAAGTGGCCGGTCTCGAACATCAGCACTCGGTCGCCCGGAGACAGCGTATTGGCGAGCGCTGCCTCCCATGCGCCGGTGCCCGAGGCCGGGTAGATCACGACCGGGCCGTCGGTCTGGAAGATCTTCTTCAGCCCGTCGAGGATTTCGAGCGTCAGCCGCGCGAACTCCGGGCCGCGGTGGTCGATCGTCGGGTGGTCGAGCGCCCGCAGGATGCGGTCCGGGACGTTGGTCGGCCCGGGAATCTGCAGGAAATGACGGCCGCTGGGATGATCGTCGAGGCGCAGCATCGGTCTCTTAACGCGTCGCGTTGGTTGGCATGGGCGTCGGCATATTGTATACAGGTTGCGATGCCCGCCCATAACGTGGACACCTCGCTGCTGGCGCGACGGCTTCGAGCCGAATGCCGCGGCGACGTGCTGTTCGACCTTGCGTCGCGGGGCCGGTACGCGACGGACGCCTCTATCTATCAGATCGTGCCGCTGGGGGTCGTGGTGCCCGCGGACGAGGCCGACGCGAAGGTTGCCCTTGCGGTCGCGCGCGAGCTCGGCGCACCGGTGCTCCCGCGCGGGGCCGGGTCCTCGCAGTGCGGGCAGACCGTGGGGGAAGCGCTTGTCGTCGACCATAGCCGGGCGCTCGACCGTGTCGTCGCCCTCGACGCCGATGCGCTGACCGTCACCGTCGAGCCGGGCATCGTGCTCGATCGGCTGAACGCACAGTTGCAACCGCACGGCTTGTGGTTTCCGGTGGACGTGAGCACTTCCGCGCAGGCCACCCTCGGCGGAATGGCGGGAAACAACTCCTGCGGCGCGCGCTCGATCGAGTACGGAAACATGGTGCACAACGTGCTCGGCATCGACGCGGTTCTCGCCGACGGCAGCGAGATCGCCTTCGGTCCGCTCGAGCAGATGCCCCGCACGGGACGCGCGGGGGCGCTCGTCGAAGGCCTGACGCGGATTGGTGCGCGCGAGAGCGACGAGATCGCGCGCATGTTTCCACAGGTGCTGCGTCGCGTCGGCGGCTACAACCTCGACGTCTTCAATCCGCAGAGCGTGCTCCCCTACACGCGCGATGGCTCGGTAAACCTCGCGCATCTGCTCGTCGGTTCCGAGGGCACCCTTGCATGGTTCTCGCGGCTGACGCTCAGGCTCGCCCCGCTGCCGACCAACAAGGTGCTCGGAGTCGTGAACTTCCCGACCTTCCATAGGGCGATGGAAGCGTCGCGCCACATCGTGACCCTCAAGCCCACAGCGGTCGAGCTCGTCGACCGCACGATGATCGATCTGGCCCGCGGGAACGAAGCCTTCCGTCCGGTGATCGAGCGTGCGCTGATCGGCGCGCCCGAAGCGATCCTGCTGGTCGAGTTCGCCGGCGATGGTACGCAGGAGCGTCTCGGCCGCCTGAGCGAGCTCATCGGCGACCTCGGCCTCCCGGGTGCGGTCGTGCGCCTCACCGGAGCGAAGGAGCAGAAGGAGTTGTGGGAGGTGCGCAAGGCGGGGCTCAACATCATGATGTCGATGAAGGGCGACGGCAAGCCTGTCTCGTTCATCGAAGACTGCGCGGTGCCGCTCGAGCATCTCGCCGACTATACGCAGCGGCTCACCGAGATCTTTCACAAGCACGGCACCGAAGGCACGTGGTATGCGCATGCAAGCGTGGGCACGCTGCACGTGCGGCCGATCCTCGACATGCGGCGCGACGGCGCGGCCAAGATGCGCGCCATCGCCGAGGAAGCCGCAGCGATGGTGCGCGAGTACAAGGGCGCGTATTCAGGCGAGCATGGCGACGGGCTGTGCCGGGGCGAATGGGTGGCATGGCAGTTCGGCCCGCGGCTTGATCACGCGTTCGCCGAGGTCAAGGCGCTGTTCGATCCGGACAACCGCATGAACCCGGGGAAGATCGTCGCGCCGCCGCGCATGGACGATGCACGGTTGTTCCGCACCGGACCGCAGTACCGGCGCGTCGAGTTCGTACCGAAGCTCGACTGGTCGGGATGGAACGTCGATCGCGATCCGCGCAGCGGGCGGGAATCCGCGCCGGGAACGGGCGGCGATCCGGCGGGCGGCTTCGCCAAGGCGGTCGAGATGTGCAACAACAACGGGCACTGCCGCAAGTTCGACGCGGGGACTATGTGCCCGAGCTTTCGAGCCACGCGCGACGAGAAGCACGTCACGCGCGGACGCGCCAACACGCTGCGTCTCGCGCTTTCGGGACAGCTCGGCGCCGAGGGTCTCGCCTCGGATGCCGTGCACGAAGCGCTCGAGCTGTGCGTCTCGTGCAAGGGTTGCAAGCGCGAATGCCCGACGGGCGTGGACATGGCCAAGCTCAAGATCGAGGCGCTCGCCGCGCACCGGGCGCGCCACGGGCTGTCGCCGCGCGAAGCGTTGTTCGCGTACCTGCCTCGCTACGCGCCGGCAGCGAGCCGCGTGCGCTGGCTCGCGCGCCTTCGCGATGGTGTTCCCGGCGCCGCTGCGCTCGTCGAGCGAATGCTGCAGATCTCGGCGCGCCGCGAGCTGCCGCGCTGGCAGCGCGGGTACGTACAAACCGCGGACGGGGCCGAGAAGGCGTTCACGCCGCCGGCAGGGAAGGAGGTGCTGCTCTTCGTCGATACGTTCACGAATTATTTCGCGAGCGAGAACGCCGTGGCAGCGCGCAAGGTACTCGAAGCCGCGGGCTATCGCCTGCGGTTGAACGCCGTGGCGGGAGAGCGGCCGCTGTGCTGCGGCAGGACCTTTCTCGCCGCAGGCCTCGTCGACGAGGCAAGGGCCGAGGCGCGCCGGACGATCGGCGCGCTCGCACCGCTTGCGCGCCGCGGCGTCGCCATCGTCGGGCTCGAGCCCTCGTGCTTGCTCGGCATGCGCGACGAGTTCCTCGATTACGGACTGGGCGACGATGCCGCGGTCGTCGCGCGCCAGGCGCTGCTGTTCGAAGAGTTCCTCGTTCGCGAGCGCGAGGCGGGGCGGCTCGCGCTCGAGCTTCGCTCGGCCGGCGTCGGCGAAGCGCTGCTTCACGCGCATTGCCACCAGAAGGCATTCGCCGCGGTCGCGCCGGTCGAGAAGGTGCTCGGCTGGATCCCCGGGCTCGCCGCGCGAACGATCGAGACGAGCTGCTGCGGCATGGCCGGCGCTTTCGGCTACCAGGCCGGGCACTACGATGTTTCGATGCGCATGGCCGAAGCGGCGCTGCTGCCCGCGGTGCGCGCCGCGCCCGCCTCAGCGTGGATCATCGCCGACGGCTTCAGCTGCCGGCACCAGATCCGCGACGGTACCCGGCGCGAAGCGCTGCACGTCGCGCAAGTGCTGGCGCGGGCGCTTCCCGCCGCCTAGCCCCGATCCTGTTCCGTCACGGTGCTTCTTGGCAACGCCGCTTGCGCCTGGGCGAGCTGACGCTTGCGCCGAATGGCGAGATCGTTCGGCGCAAGCGCTTCCGCGCGCGCGTAGTGCGCCGCGCTCTCCCCAAAGCGCCCCAGCCTGAACGCGCACAGACCGAGCGCAGCGTGCGCGTTGACACCGAAGATCGAGGGATCGTAGGCGAGCCCGTCGCACAGCGTCTCGGCGTCGATCTCCGCGAGCCGGGCGAACAGCAGCATCGCGTCCTCGTATCTTTCGCCCTCGACGAGGTCGCGCGCGCGGAGCCAGGCGAGCGCGTGGTTGTTCGGGAAGCGGGCGCACGCCTCGTCGAGCAGCGCAGTCGCATCGCGTTTTTGATCGAGCAGCTGGCGGGCGAGGTCGAGATAGGGAAGGCTGTCACCGAGCGTCGCAGCGGGCCGCGTGCGCAGGATCTCGACCGCCTGCCGCCAGGCGTGCTCCGCGCCATCGACGTCACCTAGCGCCTGCAGCGTCGCGCCCAGGTGCCACCAGCTGTAGATATGCCCGGGTTCGGCCTCCAACCTCGCGCGCAGAAGCGGCAGGTTGCGCTCGTGCTTGCGCGTCGAATCGCGATCGTAGCCGTAGTGATGAATGTCGAGCGAGCTGTCAGCGACGCGCAGCCCTTCGCGCGCGCAAAGATCCCCGAGAGCCGGCAGGATGCTCTCGTGGATCACGCCGCGGAAGCGCAGGTCCGCGCGGTTGCGGAACAGACGGTGCTCGCGGTAGCGCGTGTAGCCGGTTACCGGTCGCAGGCGAACCGTGCACGCGGCGTGCAGCGCGTCGCCCAGCAGCGCGGCGAGCTCGGCCCGCTCGAAGCCGACGACCTCTTCGTCGGCATCGATGTAGAGAGCCCATTGGCCGGACGCGGCGTCGAGCGCGGCATTGCGCGCCGCCGCGAAGTCGCTGTTCCAGGGATAGTCGAGGACGCGGGCGCCGCAGTCACGAGCGATGTCGCGGGAATTATCTTTTGAGCCGGTATCGACGACGACGATTTCGTCGGCGAGCCCGTGCAGCGAACGCAGGCAGCGGGAAAGAACGAGACTCTCGTCGCGGACGATCAACGCCGCCGAGAGCAGCGGTCGCGCCACTGGCGTCTGCGTTGCGCGGCGACCGCGAGCGAACTACTTGGCGCGGCGGCGGAGCAGAATCGCGCCTGCCGCGGCGATCGCGCCGGCGAGCGCCGTCAGCGTCCAGCCCGACGTCGCTGGGACCGAGACGGCGCCGACGGTCTGATTCTGCGACTGCGCGCGCGCCGTACCCTCCAGGCTGTCCATCGAATAGGAAAGTATGACCGGCGCGGTGTAGACGGCGGTGGCTGCGACGAGCTTGCGCACGACATCGCGCCGCTCGGAATCGACTCGTTCCAGCGCGTGCTCAAACCGGGGATTCGTGCTCATCGGAGCCGCCTTTTCGGTAAGGTTTGTAAGCATTGCCGCGGTTCGCGCGGCTCAGGGTGATGAATAGCATAGCGTGCTTCACTCGGCAAGAGGGCTCACCTGCAAGATGAGCAACCCCTCGGCGACCAGGCGATCGAGGCAGTTCGCCACCTCGTCGAGGGGAGGCTGCTGGAGTTCAAAAGCCGAGGCGAGAAGTTGCGCGAGCTCGCCCGCGCGCAACTTGCCGTCGCAACTCTCCAGCAGCATCGCCGCCGTGGAATTCAGGAAATGCAGCCGGTCGCGCCGCGGGTCATAGGCGACGAAGCCGTCGGTGACCTCGCGCAGCTCGATACCCGGAGCACGCTGCAGTGTTGCGTTCCAGTCGAAGGTCATCGGCGCACCTGGGGTCAATCGCAATTTCGTCCCACGTCGATTCTACGCAGGCTCCGAGCTCGCGCTGGCCCGATCACGCGTAGCCGAAGAAAGCCGGCATCGCATCGCTCTGACCGCGCATCTCGCGCCCTTCCACGCGACAGCCTCGTTGTCGACCGTGGCCATCACGTTGCGAGCAACAGTCCGAGCTCGTGCGCCGCGGCCTGGAGCGGCGGCAGGAATTTCGTCTCCATCTCCGACACCGAGACTCGCGACGACTGCGTGCCGATATTGATCGCGGCGACGACCTTGCCCGCAGGATCGCTGACTGGCACCGCGATCGAGCGAAGTCCGATCTCGAGCTCCTGGTCGACGATCGAAAAGCCATCGCGCCTTACCTCTGCAAGCACCACCTTCAATTCCGCAGGCTCGCACACCGTGCGCCCGGTGAGCTTGACGAGCTTCACCCGCCCGAGGTGCGCATCGAGCTCTGCGGGGGCGAGCCCCGCGAGCAGGACGCGCCCCATCGACGTGCAATACGCGGGCAGGCGGCTGCCGATCCCCAGATCGATCGACATCACCCGCGTCGTGGTGCTCGAGCGCGCGATATAAAGGATCTCTTCGCCTTCGAGCACGGCCATCGAGCTCGACTCGTGAACCACGCTCGTGATCTGGTCGAGCAACGGCTGCACGGCGTTGACGATCGGCGTCGAGGATAGATACGCGTGCCCGAGCGTGAGGATTCGCGGCCGCAGCGAGTACGTCCGGCCGTCGTCAGTCGCAACGTAGCCGAGGCGTGCGAGCGTGTAGAGGCAGCGGCGGACCGCCGCGCGGGGAATGCCCGTGCGCTGGCTGAGCTGGGCGATCGTGAGCGGCCTGCGCTGCTGCGTGAATGCGCGGATCACGGAGAGGCCGCGCGCGAGCGAGGCCATGAAGTTGGGGTCGCCGGCGAAGCCCTGGATCTCGACGGCTGGCGTGACAGCCGTGGTTTTCGGCGCGATGATGTCGCTCCCCGACGGTTGAGCGCGGGGACGCGATCGCGGAAGGTTGCGTGCTCTCGGCATCGCAGGCTCCTGCGCAAGACTCGACGGCCTCAGGATAGCATGTGAGGGCGGTAACCGCACGCTTTATCGATTATCGCCCTTGACGCGATTTACATCGCCCCATAGACTTGTTCGGTGAGCGCCCGAATGTTCGATAATCGATCAAAGAGTTGGCCTTGCGGGCGCGGCGCGCCAAAGCTGGGGGAGAGCAGGTGATAAGCAAGATCGTGGCCTCGACAGCGGCGGCCGTCGCCGACATTCCCGACGGTGCGACCGTGATGGTCGGCGGCTTCGGCACCGCGGGGATGCCCTCCGAGCTCGTCGACGCGTTGATCGCGCAGGGCGCAAGAGAACTCACCATCGTCAGCAATAACGCCGGCAACGGCGACACGGGGCTCGCGGCCCTGCTCAAGGCAAAGCGCGTACGAAAAGTCATCTGCTCGTTCCCGCGGCAGACCGATTCCTGGCACTTCGACGCTCTCTATCGCGCCGGCGAGATCGAGCTCGAGCTCGTGCCGCAGGGCAATCTTGCCGAGCGCATACGCGCGGCGGGCGCGGGCATCGGGGCCTTCTATACGCCGACCGGGTTCGGCACGCAGCTCGCGGCAGGCAAGGAGACGCGCCGGATCGACGGCCGCGACTACGTGCTCGAGTACCCGATCCGCGCCGACTTCGCCCTCATCAAGGCTCTGCGCGGCGATCGCTGGGGAAACCTCGTCTACCGCAAGACAGCGCGCAACTTCGGCCCGATCATGGCGAGCGCCGCGAAGTGCACGATCGCCCAGGTGCGCGAGATCGTGAATTTGGGCGATCTCGATCCGGAAGCCGTCGTGACGCCGGGGATCTTCGTGCAGCGCCTGGTCGAGATACCGACTGCGGCGAGGCTCGTCGCGCTCCCAGGCGCTGCTGCCTGAGGCGGGCGCGGGACGACCGATGGAGGAGTCAGCGTGAAGCGGTACACAAAGGAGCAGATGGCGGCGCGCGTGGCGGCCGACATACCGAATGGCGCCTACGTCAACTTGGGCATCGGACTGCCGACCACCGTGGCAAACCATCTGCCGCAGGACCGAGAGATCATCTTGCACACCGAGAACGGTCTGCTCGGCATGGGACCGGCGCCCGAGGCGAACGCGGAGGATCCGGACCTCATCAACGCCGGCAAGCAGCCGGTCACCGCGCTGCCCGGCGCTTCGTACTTTCACCATGCCGATTCGTTCGCGATGATGCGCGGCGGGCATCTCGACTTCTGCGTGCTGGGTGCATTCCAGGTCTCGGTGGGCGGTGACCTCGCCAACTGGCACACCGGCGCTCCCGATGCGATTCCCGCGGTTGGCGGCGCGATGGATCTCGCAATCGGCGCCAAGCGCGTCTACGTGATGATGGAGCACCTTACCAAGAAGGGCGAATCGAAGATCGTCGAGCGGTGCAGCTACCCTCTCACGGGTGTCGGCTGCGTGAATCGCATCTTCACCGACCTCGCCGTGCTCGACGTCACGCCGCAGGGACTCAAAGTGCTGGAGATGGCGCCCGGCCTGTCGTTCGCCGAGCTGCAACGGCTCTCCGGCGTTCCGCTCGTCGACGCCTCGCCGAAGGTCGCGGCCTAGCGATCACCCGAAGCCCGATTGCGGAGAATCCATGCAGGAAGCTTTCATTTGCGACGCGGTACGCACGCCCTTCGGCCGCTACGGGGGGACGCTCTCGTCGGTGCGGGCGGACGATCTGGGCGCGGTTCCGATCAGGGCGCTCGTGTCGCGCAATGCCAAGGTCGACTGGGGCGCGCTCGACGACGTCGTGTACGGTTGCGCCAACCAGGCCGGCGAGGACAACCGGAATGTTGCGCGCATGTCGCTGCTGCTCGCCGGGCTGCCGCAGGAGGTTCCGGGATCCACGGTGAACCGGCTGTGCGGCTCCAGCATGGACGCGATCGGCATCGCGGCGCGCGCGATCAAGAGCGGCGAGGCCTCGCTCATCATCGCCGGCGGCGTCGAGAGCATGTCGCGGGCGCCGTTCGTGATGGGCAAGGCCGACGCAGCGTTCTCGCGCGCCGCGAAAATCGAGGACACGACCATCGGCTGGCGCTTCATCAACCCGCTGATGAAGGCGAAGTACGGGGTGGATTCGATGCCCGAGACGGCGGAGAACGTCGCGGCCGACTTCAAGGTTTTGCGCGCCGACCAGGATGCCTTCGCGCTGCGCAGCCAGCAGCGCACGGCCGTGGCGGTGGCGGCGGGGCGGCTCGCCGAGGAGATCGTCCCTGTCGCGATCGTGCAAAAGAAGGGCGAGCCGATAGAAGTGACCAAGGACGAACATCCGCGCGAGACCTCGTTAGAGGCGCTCGCCAAGCTGAAGGGCGTGGTGCGGCCGGACGGAACGGTGACAGCAGGCAATGCTTCGGGAGTGAACGACGGAGCCTGCGCGCTGCTGCTCGCCTCGGGCGACGCGGTGAAGAAGTACGGGCTCCAGCCGAAGGCGCAGGTGCTTGCCACGGCCGTGGCCGGGGTCGCCCCGCGGATCATGGGCTTCGGCCCCGCCCCGGCGATGCGCAAGGTGCTGGCGAAGACCGGGCTCGAGCTTTCCGATATCGACGTGATCGAATTGAACGAGGCGTTCGCCTCGCAGGCGCTCGCCGTGCTGCGCGATCATGGCATCCCCGACGATGCGCCGTACGTGAACCCCAACGGGGGCGCGATCGCGCTCGGCCACCCGCTCGGCGCCTCCGGCGCCCGGCTCGTTACTACGGCCACCTACCAACTGCAGCGCACCGGCGGCAGGCACGCGTTGTGTACCATGTGCATCGGGGTCGGGCAGGGCATCGCCATGATCATCAAGCGCGTCTGACCTGCGATCGAGGAGAGCATCTTGAACACGGTGACCGAGAAGACGCTGAGCACACCGCCCGGCTATCGCCGGCCGTATTTCGAATCGCAGCCGCCGTATCTGTATCCGCCTTATCGCTCGACGCTGAAGCGCTCGCCGAGCCGGCCCCTGGTCTTGCTGCCGCATACGCTTTCCGAAATCACGGGGCCGGTTTTCGGCTACGACGACGTCCGCCCCACCGACAGCGACCTCACGCGCCAGCACGACGGCGAGCCGATCGGCGAGCGCATCGTCGTATCGGGGCGCGTGCTCGACGAGAATAGCCGGCCCGTCGTGCACGCCCTGGTCGAGCTCTGGCAGGCCAACGCCGCCGGGCGCTATCGGCACGCCGTGGACGATCACGATGCTCCGCTCGACCCGAACTTCACCGGCTGCGGCCGCGCGCTCACGGACAGCGAGGGCCGCTACCGGTTCGTGACGATCAAGCCGGGGGCGTATCCCTGGCGCAACCACTACAATGCCTGGCGCCCGGCGCATCTGCACCTCTCGCTGTTCGGCCTCGGGCTCATGCAGCGGCTGGTGACGCAGATGTATTTTCCGGGCGACGCGCTGCTCGCCTACGATCCCATGTACAACAGCGTGCCGGATGACAAGGCGCGCCGGCGCATGATCGCCAGCTTCGACTGGGAGGCGACGATCCCGGACATCGCACTGGCGTTCCGCTACGACATCGTCCTGCGCGGCCGCGACGCTACCGTGATGCATTCGACCCGCAGCTAAGACGAGATCCGATGAGCCTTATCACCACGTCGTCGCAAACGGTCGGCCCTTACGTCGAGATCGGCTTCAGCGCGCTTGCGACCGGAGAGATCGCTCCGGCGGGCACGCAGGGCGAGCAGGTCACGCTGCACGGTCGCGTCGTCGACGGCGACGGCAAGCCGGTCAACGACGGCGTGGTCGAAATATGGCAGGCGAACGCGCTCGGGAAGTACGCTCACCCCGAGGATGCACAGGACAAGCCCGTTGATCGTGCCTTCCGCGGCTTCGGCCGCAGCCTCACCGATGCCGCCGGCGGGTTCCGCTTCGCCACCATCGTGCCTGGGCGAGTCCCCGGCCCGGGCGGCATCCTGCAGGCGCCGCACCTCGTCGTGACCGTGTTCATGCGCGGGCTGCTCAAGCATCTCATCACCCGCGTGTACTTCCCCGACGAGCCCGCCAATGCGGAGGACCCGGTGCTGAAGCTCGTGCCGGCGGAGCGGCGAGCGACGCTGATCGCGAAGCGCGTCAGCGGGAAGAAGGGCGAGCTGGAATGGAATATCGTTCTGCAGGGCGAGGGCGAAACGGTATTCTTCGACTACTGAGGTCGCTGCGCCGAAGCGAGCGCAGAAGATTCGGCGCCGGCTTCGCGAGCGCGAGGGACCGGGGTCTGCAGAGGAGGAAGCAGTCTTGAGCGCGCAGCGCTCGCAACGCCTGCTCGATTCGCTGTTCACGACGGAGAAGCTGAGCGAGATCTTCTCCGACCGCGCGCGCCTGCAGGGGATGCTCGATTTCGAGGCAGCGCTCGCGCGCGCCGAGGCGCGAGTGGGCATCCTGCCGACGGTTGCGGCAAATGCCATAGCGGCGCAGTGCAAAGCCGCGGGCTTCGACATCGATGAGCTCGCCCGCGCGACGGCCCTCGCAGGCAACCCGGCGATCCCGCTTGTGCGCGAGCTGACGGCGCGCGTGACGAAGCATGACGCTGAAGCGGCGCGCTTCGTGCACTGGGGTGCGACGAGCCAGGATGCGATGGACAGCGGCCTCGTGCTGCAGTTGCGCGACGCATTGGCGGTGATCGATGCCGACCTCGCACGGCTCGCCTCGGCGCTCGCGGAGCTCGCCGGCAAGCATGCACGGACGGCGCTTCCCGGGCGGACCTGGTTGCAGCAGGGGCCTCCGGTGACGCTCGGTCTGAAGGCGGCCGGCTGGCTTTCAGCGGTCGAGCGGCATCGCGAGCGCCTCGCCCGCGCGGCGAAGAACGCCGCAACGCTGCAGTTCGGTGGCGCCGTCGGCACGCTGGCGGCGCTTGGCCGGCACGCGGAGAGGGTCGCGGAAGCTCTCGCCGCGGAGCTGCAACTCACGCTTCCCGATCTTCCCTGGCACGCGCATCGCGATCGCCTCGCCGAGGTGGCGACCGTGCTGGGCCTTCTGGTGGGCACGCTGGGCAAGATCGCGCGCGATGTCTCGCTGCTGATGCAGACGGAGATCGCCGAGGCGCTCGAACCCGGAGCGCCCGGGCGCGGAGGCTCGTCGACCATGCCGCACAAGCGCAATCCCGTCGGCTCGGCGGTGATGCTCGCCGCCGCGGAGCGCGTTCCTGCGCTGGTGGCGGTGATGCTCGGCGCCATGGTGCAGGAGCACGAGCGCGGTCTCGGCGGCTGGCACGCCGAATGGGACACGCTCCCCGAGATCTGCCAGCTCGCCGCGGGCGCGCTGGCGCGCAGCGGAGAAGTGATCGCCGGCCTGGAGGTCGATCCGCGGAGAATGGCGGCCGATCTCGAGCTGACGCATGGGCTCATCATGGCTGAAGCCGTGAGCATTGCGCTCGCGGAGCACATGGGGCGATCGGCTGCCCACGAGCTCGTGGAAGCCGCCTGCGCGCGGGCGCTGCGCGAGGGCAGGCACCTGCGCGAGGTGCTGGCGGCTGACGCGCATGTGAAACGCCACCTGTCGCCTGCGCAACTCGATCGCGCGCTCGACCCGGCGCGCTACACGGGGCAGGCGGAGAAGTTCGTTACGCGCGTACTCGCCGCACGCCGGCGCAAGGCGGCGAAGGACGGGCGATGAGCGCGACGACGACCGTGGAAGTGACGAGAGAGCAGTTCAATTGCCGCATGGACGGTCCGCAAGGAGCGGAGGTGGTCGTGCTCTCCAATTCGCTCGGCACCAACCTTGCGATGTGGGAGCCGCAGCTGCCGGCGCTCACGGAACGCTTCCGCGTCTTGCGCTACGACACGCGAGGGCACGGCGCCTCGAGCGTCACGCCCGGCCCGTATAGCATCCCCCAACTCGGACGCGACGTACTCGGCCTTCTCGACGCGCTGAAGGTACGACGCGCGCACTTCTGCGGACTGTCGCTCGGCGGAGTGACCGGGATGTGGCTCGCCGTAAATGCGCCCGATCGCATCGATCGGCTGGTCCTCTGCAACACCGCGCCGAAGATATTCACGCATGAGGCCTGGAATGCGCGCATCGAGAACGTGCGCAAGGGCGGGATCGAGTCGATCGCCGATGCGGTGATCGGCGGCTGGCTCACC
>Ga0335085_10007957_pt1 | contig 16272 bp, 14 predicted proteins | sample Lox_Sample_45_FD_206712 | JGI IMG/M metagenome (GOLD analysis project Ga0335085, IMG submission 206712) | Soil microbial communities from Loxahatchee National Wildlife Refuge, Florida, United States - Lox_Sample_4.5 | ecosystem: Environmental > Terrestrial > Soil > Wetlands | place: USA...
AACTCACTCGCCGGCTTTGTCTTCATAACCGCTATTTCCCCCAGTTGGCTGACGTCGCGGTCGCGGTCGAAACCGAGTTCGCCAACTGGACTAAACCCAACAACACGCTACGCCGACTATGCGCAATCACTTAAGACGCTCAGTTTAGCAGGCGCGGCACTGGCTTACTGCCCTGCGCTCAACCTCAGGGAAGTCGGCTTACGGGAGACCGTTCAGAAGGTCGTTGGAATGCCCCGGAAGCCTAGGCACAGGAAACCCTGCCTGCCAGTAGAAAACCAACAAATGAAGGAGGACACATGTTTGCCGAATTGATGCCGCTTGTCGCCGGGCGCACGGTGTTGATCACCGTGGCTCGCGAGGGCGACAAAACACTCCGGGTGAACGTCATCCCCAAGATCAGAGATGGCGAGAACCCAGCGCTCACCACACCATTGAGCTACACCGGCACGCCGGAGGAGCTCGACGCCGAGCTGGGGACGCACTTGGCCAGTTACGTCGAGTGCCACACTGAGCTCGGCAGCACCCTGGCCCAGGCGAAAGCTGAGATGGAGGCTGCGGCCAAAGCTGCCCAGGAGGAAGCCCGGAAGAAGGCTGCCGACCGGGGCAAGAAAGGGGTCGAGAAGACGGCCACCAACGGGAACGCGAGTCCGGTGGCGTCACCGCCGCCTCCGCCAGCCGCAACCATGACTCTGTTCGGAGGCCCGCCAACGACGGTCGGCGCCGCTATTGCGGCCAGTCCGACCGCGACAGCAGGAGGAGGTGAAAGCGCATGCAAGCTAGCGTTGTAACGCGTGAATTTACGTTTAATGGGGTCAAAATCCCAGATCCGGACAAGTCGCTCAGTCCGGAGGAAGTCCGGTCGGTGCTCGCGACGATGTATCCGGACATTGCCACCGCTTCGATCACTGGACCCGAGGCGGTCGGCGACAAACTTCGGTACAGCTTCGTTCGCGCAATCGGCGCCAAGGGGTGATTTCCCATGAGTCCGAGGCGCAGAAAGGAGGCAGCGAAAGAGGCGGTCCTTGGCGAGTTGAAGCTGTTAGCCGGGGACCGCCACCCTCGAAACCAAACCCTGATTGCGAGGTTTGCTCGATGCACCGATTACCAAAGTTCGACCAGACTACTGACCGAGGCCTTGGGTTCAACGGGGCGTTGGCAAAAGGGCTCACCTCTATCGCCGCCGCCCGGTTGGCTTCCGCCACTGACTTGATGGCCACGGGAGATCAACTGTCTATTCCACGTCTCGAAGGAATGCCACTGAAATACCTGTACTCCGCTGACGATTCCGCTTCGGTTGCCCTGGCTCGCACGCTGGTCGAACTCGATCTGGCAGCCCCGGAGGATTGGCAGTCAGCCCATCGCGATCCTGGAATGTATGTGCTCAAGACAATCGAGCGCCGGATTGCCGCCCACGGAGGCGCCGCTATTCGACGGCGCTTTGACCTTTACGCCACGCTCGGCAGTGATCTCGACGAGTATTCCGACAACAATGAAGAGAAACCTGACGGAACGCAATTGTACCTAACGGTCGATCCCGATCGCTGCGGATTCGTGGTTCTTGGCCCAACCTTGGAACTGCTCGAGAAAGCCCATCCGCGGTTGCCGGCGACTTTTTACAGCCTGTTCGCCCGCGCGCTGAATGGCTGGGTCCGCATTTATGATTTCCACGATGCTGAGGAGCGGGTGACCATGCTGAAAGATTGGATCGCAGGCGAAGCCGATGAGGACCAATACGAGATTCCGGACGTCGAGGGGTGTATTCCGGCTTGCATCAAGGAACGACCCCTTAGCCGTCGAAACCTGCGCGAGGTGCGGGCGCAACTGGGACCAAGGCAGGCGGGACTTCTGATCGACGCGGTTCTCGATCTCGCGGACATTTCTGGGCACGCGAAGCGCCCGGACCTGACCGAGCAGATGCGCGAGCAGTTGGGTGACACCAATCCGCCGTTGCCCAGCCTGCTGGCGGTCTTTGTCGAGGGCGATTGCGTGGAGGGTTCCTTTGATGAGGATGGGCAAACGATGATGGAAGTCACTCCGGAACCGAGTGTGATCCTTCCCTTCAATGCCCACCAGCCGGAGAGCGTCCGGCAGGCCTTTCGAACCTTCGGCGTGATCTGCGACACTCTGGCGGGTGCCAGTCGCGTGATCGACTTGATGCCGGGCTCGGAGCGCTGGGTAATTCAGTCTTGAGGAGGAACTGATGGAAGCACGGATCCGAATCGGTCCGCGGCGGTCGTTCGGACTCAGCCATGCGCTGCTGATCTACCGGGACGACTCCGCCGCGTTCGTCACTCTCCATGAGGTGCAGATGGAGAAGAATCAGCCCCCGTATCTGGGGCCCGGACAGCCACTGACCACTGCATTTCTGAGGACTTTGGCACGGGGCTTAGGATCGAGAATCACGCCTGAAATCCTGCCCGGCAACGTGCTCGTCCGGACAGCCGATTCCATCGTTTGGTGGAGGACGGCAAGCCGGCGCGTGATGTTTTTCAGCGGCGGCACGGATGAGGCGGCCAAGCTGAACGGCCGCATGTATCCGCATCCGCCCCTGGTCTTCAAGGTCTGCCGGCATGAACTGTTCGTGCGGGCCTTGGAGCACGACGTGAGGCCCAATGCGAACACGCCGCTCAAGACCGCGCCTTACTGGAACACGGAGGGTTCGAGAGGCTTGGTGTGCGCCGGCACGATGAGGATTCCGCAGGAGGTGACGGCCGACAGCATCGCGGAGTGGGAGACTGCCTTCTTTTCCAGTTCCTTTACCCATCCCTCCGGTGCCGTGCGGCTGACCAGCCACCCGGAAGATTTCGCAGGCCTGTGGTTGAGCCTTACGGACTGCGAGGATCGCTTTCCGAGTGAGTTTCTGACGGACGCGAGACAGACCTTGCGGCAGTTTGTCGAGACTGGCGAGGAGCAGTGAAGGATGGAGACTCACACAATCCACAGCGAACTGCTCCGTCGTCGCGTACGAGTCCTGGTGGTGGGTTGTGGGGGGACGGGCAGTGCAATCGCAGCCGGTCTTCCCTATCTGCACTCTGCGATGCTCGCTGCAGGCCACCCAGGAGGTCTTCATGTCACACTTATGGACGGCGACACCATTTCGCCTACCAACTCTGTCCGTCAACCGTTCAGCCGTTCAGAAACGGGGTTGAAAAAAGTGGTGGTGATGGTAAATCGGCTCAACGTCTTCTGGGGCCTTGACTGGAATGCAATGCCGGTCCACTTGGGACGACACGACAAAATCGACCGAGTCGATATCGTGATCGGATGTGTGGACACGCGAGCCGCTCGGGCGGTGCTACGCGACGCGACGGCAGGCAACAGCGAGGTTGATTATTGGCTCGATCTCGGGAATAACCCAGACAGCGGCCAATTCATTCTTGGCGAGCCCTTGAACCAAGTCAACCGCCGCAAGCGGACTCGCTTGCGCTGCGTCGCTGAGTTGTACCCTACCATTGTAGATCCGCAGCTGGATGCCGACGGTCAGCCGAGTTGCAGCGCAGCGGACGCATTGGACAAACAGGAGCCGTTTGTGAACCAGACCCTAGCACAGCACGCGCTGGCACTGCTCGGGCGGTTGTTCCGACATGGCACCATCTCGTACCACGGCGGGTTTGTGAGCTTAACCAGCGGCGTCTGTGCGCCCATGAGAATTGAGCCGAAGACATGGAAACGGATCATGCGGGCAAAACGATAGCCGGGGCGGTCAGCAGGTGAATCACCGCCGTATCCGGCTGTCTTCCGAGCCCAGTGGCCGCACGGGATAAACACGGCGTGCTGGTTGGCAGCTCACTGCCGAGTCTGATCGTGTGCGCGGAAAACAGCATCGTCAAAGCAAATGGACAGCCCTTCTACTGTCACGCACGGCAGGGACGCTATCTCTGCTATGCCTCTTCTTCTCATAGTCCGATCCTCTGGATGTTGAATCTGATCTTGACGAAGATCTTCCATCTCTATGCGTCACCCGACTGGTACAGCCGCGACCTTTCGATCGACAGGTTTACACCGCTGCTCTGGGGCAAAGCTGCCGATGAGGGTGAGGGTGACGCCCAAGGATGGGAATATTGGGAACATCCGGCTTCGGCAAACGATTTAAAGCAGGTTCCAGTTTTCACGAAAGACGAATGGCAGCCCGTGCAAATATCTGAGGATCAGGCAGTGCTGCTCCAATTGATCGGAAATGATGGGATCAGCAGGAACGATGTCCTTGCCGAAATGTCCAGCCTCAACCTCACGGAGGACGAGACTCTCGCTTTGATCGACGATCTCATCGCAAAACGTCTCCTTGGCTGGGATAGCGACACTCTGGTGTTTCTGACACGTTGCTCCACGGCGTTTACTTCCAGAGACGGCATCGTTGCCCATGACATGGAAGACGAACGATTTGCTGAGTGGATGTCGCAAGCGGAACGATGGAACTAACGCGCGTCACCTGCGAAGCTTCGACGCTGTCTCGTGGGGCAGAGGGTGCGAACCGGGTACAAAATACCGTTAGTCGTCACAATGCAGCGGATCTCAGGATCAGCTTCGAATCAAATCTTCGACTGGCGATTATTGGTGTGCTGCGCCGCCAAGAGGACGCGATCAGCGATGCTTCGAGTCTACCCAAAGCTTCGCCATGCGGAGTTTGTCTAGATCCGTAGTCTGCTCTGGGTGAGAGTCGTGGAAAACAGCGGCCAATTGCGTGGTTCTCGCTTCGTGAGCTTGAGGGCGCCTCAGCCGTCAGGCAATGGTTGTGCTGCGGAGGCACGCCTTGCCGAACTTCTCTTCGAACAGAACTACGACGTCATTGGTAGAACGAAATGCCTCAATCTCCCCCCTCGTAAGGACGAGGACCTTGGTTCCGTCCCGATCGAATGCGCTCCGGATTTCGTCATTTGCTGCAGTTTGCTCTTGAAGGTCCCCGGTCACGCCGTTGGCCGCGACCAAGATGCCGACTTCCAACCGCGTAGGCCGAACCTTTGCGATGAAATCACGCACCGTAGCGCTGTTCACGGGTGCTCGCCAATTCTTGCATTCCACGATCAAGTATTGGGGCAGAAACTCGATAGGGCTGAGACGCGGATTGTTGAAGAGAAATAGGTCGAGTTCCGCCGAATTGGCATGGTTGACGAAATCACGATGAAGAACGCGGATTCCCGGGAGAGAGCAGAGAGTCCAGTCGACGACATCTTCCAGTGCGGCCCCAATCTCCTCCGTCACGATTGCTCCATCACCCTGCTCGAGCCGCTTCGCGATCTTTCGATGAGGGAATGGCATCAACGCACCCCGTGCACGAGGCGATTGCGTTCACCCCTAACCCAAGCTCCGAGCTTGCGGCTCCGCAGGGCTTCTTCAAACTTGTGTCGAGTGATGATGAAAACATTAGGGAAAGGGATGAGGTGCGGCAATCGATCGGTGGGAACGTCCGCCTCGGAGACAATCAGCCCGCAGCCGAAACCGGAGCTCGTTACGAATCGCCCCAGGCGCGCGTGAATGTCAGCGATCCTTGGAAGCTCGATTCTGCTCTTCACCTCAATCGCGGCTGGATTGAAAAACTCCTTGTCGATCTCCGGAAACCACATCAGGAAGTCGGCGGAGGCATTTTCCTTGCTTCCGCGCTCCGGCAACGTCACACGTCCGCCAGCTGTGATCACAGCAGTCGCAATAGCCTCTTCGAGTACCGAAGCATATCCTTGGGGCGACACCTTCGGTGCCTTCGGCTGCCGGAAAGCGGTGGACTGCGTGGATTTGCGTTTACCCTTTGGCACGTCCAAGCTGCTCAGCAGTAATTGAACCTGTAAGTCAAGAAGCTTAGGGTCGTTCAAATCGGTTTTGAGATGGCGGAGAGTCGCCAGATCGATAGGGACATCGAAACTCTCGGTCGTGAGCAGGATGACTGGAATCCCGCGTCCGAGTGCGTAACCAATTTCCAGAAAACTATTGGGGCTGAGGGTGCTCTCCGAAGAGATGGCGAGGAGAAAATCGGCATCCTCAATTGCCGTCGAAACAGCCTCCATGAGGGAGACGCCGGTAGGCAGGTTCTCCGCCCATTGCCAATTCACTCCATGCGCTTCAAGTGCACGTTGGAGAGCGGACAGATCAAGGCCGTACGGCGCGGTAATGAAGCATCGTCTGTTGGACATACTCAGACACCCTTTGAGTTGAGATCCAAGTATCACATGTGCGGCGGGCAGCAGAGTTTCTTCTCACGAAGGTTCATGCCCTCCGAGGTCTTGCACCGCTATTCGGCTGTCAGTCTTGGTTTCAGCACCGACGCCTGGGCCAAGCTTATCGTAGATCCGGTTCATTGTGTGAGGCACGGATGTTTCTTGACGGTGTGGCGTGTCGGAAGCCAAGGACTTGCATATTGTCGTGGAGATTCCGCAGGCTTCTTTCCCTTCAAGGAAGTAGCGATTCGTGCTGGCGGGTCAGCTCACGTGGACCGAGAAGTCGGCAAACAACTCTTCTTCCCGACAGCTCGACAGTGGCGAGCCAAATCGTGGTTAGGCCGTTTACCTGTCAAAGTGACGCGTGACCGCCCGACTTCCGAGTGGCGTGTCATCAGGCAGCTACGGATTCCTTTTCACACGACGACTGGTCGCGACTCGTACCTGAAAGGCGTTGGGAGGGACCTTCCTGCGGCTGGTGGTGTCGAGGCAAGTTATCGCCCTGGACACAACTTCCAGGAGTTTAAATTTGGCGTGGAATCTGGTCGTAGTGTTGCAGGCAGTAAATCAGATCTTCAATCATCGGGTCACCCAAGAGCGACACTCTAGGGTTGGGTGACGGTAAGAAGCTGCCCATTCCGGTTGGAGAGGGCTCGTCTTCATTGCCGTAATAGAATGCAAAATTTGTGACAAAGACGGCGCTCTCGACGGAAGGAACGGCCGCGCCATTCCACATCGAAACGAGCCGATCTCGAATTTCGCTCATCCACGGGAATGTTTCGACCGGAATACTTGAGTACGCCGGCACATCTTTTGGAAAACTTGCAGGCACATTCGGATCAATGAAAATGAGAAACGGCAGCCCGCCCCCCGGTGCCTGTTGGACCGCCTTTTGATATAGATCAAAAACATCGCCCTTGAGATGGGTTTCAGGGGTAACCGTCCCGATATAGTTCATTGCCCCGGGACGCCTCCGGCTCTTGGTTTCGACACCAACCTTCTTTGTTGTTCTCTTGTGCCTTGCAATGAATTCTGGGTGCTTCCCCGCTGACGTTGTGTCATCGATCCACTCGATTTCAAACCCAGAGCGAGCAAAAACCGCCGCAATCAAAACCTCGTAGCGCGCTCCTTGAAACGCTTGGAAATCCTTCAACCTCTCAATAACTGACTCCGGCAGTCGGTTAACCAGCTGCAGCCAGTACAGATCGTATCCGAAGCAAAGATACGCTTTTACGGGCCCGGTGAGAGTGTGCGCCGTACTCACTGCGTCATTCGCGTCTCCCGGTTTACCGAGTAGCGATAGCAGCGCGGTGCGCCAGCGTACGATTGCATTTCGATTCTTGACGGGAAGCAATTGCTGCTGCTCAAACCAATCCTGTCCCAGCGTTCTGCCCACAAGACCGTCGAGGAATTGATGAAATGTTTGCTCCTGTCGGCTGTACCAGAGTTTGTTCCAAATGATCCGAAACCTCGTATCACCCCTCACCATGCTGGAAAGGAGTTCCGTTCGAGCACCGGGCACAAGGACCGGAGCTGTACCTCGCAACATTGCGTTACCCAACGCGTTCATGCCCTTGTTCCTGCAACATGCGGCGTATGTCTTCCCGTGGAGACCGCATGGGCACGGCTTTGATGGGTCGAAGGGAGGCAGCGCCGGGCCGGTTAGGTTTAGTCTTGAGACGTCTTCAGGTTTGAGGTCATTCATACCAACGTCGTACCGAAGTCCCTCAGGGGCCAACTTGTTGCAGCGCTGGCAGGTGAGCGGGGCCACGGCCTTCCGGATCTGTTCTGCGACCGCAGCCGGATTGTGCCTAGAAGCGTTTGCGATCAATGTTTCGCTGCTTTGCTGCCCACAGTGAGGGCAATAGAAGAATACTTCGGCTTTGAACCAGTTATCAGTCATTGGCACGGTCCCTAGAGTCGTCAAAAACGCGCTTGCCGTCGTTTCCCAGATAGTCGGCCACTCGGAGCATAGCTTTGGCAGACATGCTACCACTTGACGGCTAGTCAGCAAATCAGATCTGGTTGTGTACTGCCATCCTGATGGAAGTGTTGGATGGCTGGGTACTCAGAAGTTGTCTCGGAGGGGCTCGCGATGACGTGGCTGGAGAGATGGCTTCATGCCAGCGATCGAGACAACAAAACTGCCGACGTTTCGGCAAGCCAAGTCACAGACGAGGAGGCTCATCGCCGTCATCGTGCGGATCGTAGCCGAGGAAGATCAAACATTCCAGTCTTGCGACTTGGAGTACGACCTCGATATCCGAGGTTTCGGGATCCCTACAAACGCTCTGCCTCATTTGACCCAAGGTTCTCACTCAGGTCCTCCGCGGCCACATAATCGACGTGCTTATCGACCTTGGCCTTCAGCTCTGCCAGCCAGGTGCGTGGGCTCGCACCATGAATCACGCGGCCAAGGAATCCTAACAGTTCGGCCACGTTACCCCGGTTGTGCCGAATGTCCTCCTTGGTGGTGCGGATGTAGGCAGCCAGAAATTGCTCCATGCTTCGTGGCTTCGAGAAGAGGTAGGTCGCGTGGCCCAGTTGGGGAGTCTCGACGACCGCGGCCGCCTCCAGCTCAAAGATGTACTCGTCCTGGAACAAATACAGCCTGCGCGCACGCCGACACAGCTGGTCGTAGAAGAACTTGTCGTACTCGGGCATCCACGTGATTTGAGCAATATCGAAGTCTCCCGGAATCCCCGTCTCCCAGCAGATCTTTCGGAGCGCTTCCCGCTCCATGGGCTCGCGCTCGATACGCTCGCGAATGCGGGCAAGCGCTTCCGAGAACTGGCCGAACCGGTGGTAGGTGTTGCGGGCAGTTTCCACTTGGTCCGCAATATTGGCGGGCAGCTTTACGGTCAGCCGGCTGGGTACAGCCGTTTCCCATTTGACCTGGTGCCACTCGCCACCAATGCGACGGTATTTGCCGGCCTCCGCAAAGGTTCCCCGAATCTCCACCTTGGTCCCCAGAAACTGTTTCCATTGGTTCCATGTCTGGTCCCAGACGATGGGCATGGCCGACGGGTCCATCAGCACCTCGAGCTTGCGGCGGGGGTCGCGGTACAGGGCGCGGTCACTGTGGAATTCAAATTTGCGCAGCGGCGCCCGGAAGCGGCGTTGCCTAGTTTCAGGAAGAAAGGAAAGGACTCGCCGGACGAAGAACGTCTGCCCGTCGCGGCAGCGGTCGCCAAAGACGATGATCGATCCGAATCCGCCGTAGGGAAAGAGCGCCGGCGCCGTGGGGTCCGACAACAGGCCGTCGTAGCAGGCCTGCAGTTCGGGGTGGGCCAGGATGTTGAAGGCTCGTTCTGCGGCAGAGTGGGCGGCTCTTGAAGCATCTTCGGCTTGCAGTTCCATTTCACGGAGTTTGAAGGCCAGCCGCAACTCGGCCGGCGAGGCACAAGGGGAAATGCGCAGGATGTCGTAGAGGGTCTTTTGCTTCTCCCACGGCAGTCGCCGATCTGCGACGTAGAAATAGTCACGCAGTACTGCGGAGGGAAAGTGAAGGGCGGAGATGCCAAGATCTCCTTGCGACACTGCGGCGCGGACATAGAGTTGCCCATGCTGGTCGCGCTTGGGTTGGGCAGCGTAGCCAATCAGAGCCTGGTAGACATCGCGGTTTCGTGCGGAAGGAGAGGTCTTCCGGATGTAGATCTCAGTACCGGCACCGTCGGCGTCGGAAGCCAGAGGGAAGCTGATCTCGTCGCCCGGGCCAATATGAGCCGCCAGAAACTTGGAGACGAGGATACTGCCTCCGTCCTTAAACCGGCAGGCCGTCTTGTCACCTTCCATCGTCGTGTGCGAGACCACGCCGCAGCGGATCGTCCTCGTAACCGCCATTCCGGCTTCGCCACGTGCTGTCATACCGCCTGCAGCTTAACCAGATTTGAAGATCGCCGTCAAAATACGCCCTCACCGCTGCTAAGTGCATGGCCCATAATGAGATATGGCGATAGCAGGGCAGAATGTACCGCTAATCAGACAAATGGTGATCCGAGCCGCTGCAGGTTGCCGATTCATTCTCCCCAACGCTGTTTCCACAGAGCTAGAGCCGGGCCGCCTCTTGGTGGAAACAAATCGCCCAGGTTGTTTTCAGCACGCCGGCTGGCCCAGCCCGCCGAGACTTCCACCACGAGGATCTTGTCAGTGTCGTCCACCGTCTTACGCAGAACGTCCTTCAACTCCTTTGCTGTCAGTACAGTACGTGCTGCCCAGATCGAATGCATCAGAGGGACGGCTCTCAGTTCGCGTAACTTCTGGTCGAAGTCGGGGTAGCTGTGATGTGCGAACAGTTGGCAAACGAAGACGTGCAGTTTCTTGTCCATGAGCAGGATTCTATCCTACGGCGAACAAAAAGCGAATAGCAGCTGGTTCGACTTGGGGCTCGGTGTTGCCCTGAACACGAACTTCGCTCAGTGGAACGGCCTTACGTCGCTAGGTTCCACTGCGGGCCCTTGAGTCCCTTGGCAAAGTCACCTGACACGCTTTCCGATCACCCTTCTGATAGCGCTCGTAGATCGCACGAAATCCATCGCGACTTGTGACCCACCGGAACCCTCCTCGTTTTACTCCAGGACTTGGATTACATCTTAAATGGCGCGATACGGGCCGTTGCGTTCAGTGATGTTAAGGCGTATGTTATCGGTCAAGGGGGAATGAGAAGAAGAGGAGCAGTAAACTGAATCGCCTCCAAATCCGAGAGAACCGAGTCAGGCGTAGTGTGACACTCACCGAGCCGAACTCCTCAAGAGAGCTGGAGCGTTCGCTGAGGGGAACCGTCGGGTGAATTGATGGCGGGCTAGAGATCGGGCAGTTCAGCGTAAACGCTCACCCATGAGCCTGCCTAGCGCACCGCCGCATTCTTTTTTTGAGCAGCGCGGTCTGCGGCAGCCCGCGTTGGACACTACCGGAGGTACTCATGCGGGCTGCCTGTCGTTCCCTCGTGGTCTCGTCTGCCTCCGTCCCACTGGCCACTCTGGCAATCCTCCTGTCTTCGTCGGCCGCCTCCCTCTGGGCGCAACAGGCTCAGGGCAACATCACGGGCGTGGTGACGGACGCGAGCGGCTTGAATGTCCCCGGGGCCAAGGTTACGGCCCTTGATAAGCAAACCGGGTTCAGCCGCAGCGCCGAAACCCTGAAGGACGGCTCCTACACGATTCCCCTGCTGCCGCCGGGTAACTACCAACTGAAGTTCGAGAAGCCGGGCTTCCAAACATCGGTCCAAGGCCCCTTCCAGCTTACGGTCAATCAGCATGCCGAGGTAGATACGCAGCTTAAGGTCGGCGCGGCGACGACAACCGTCACAGTCGAGGCTGCTCCCGCGGTTGTCGACAGCCAGACTTCGTCGGTCGGCACGACCATCGAGCGGCAGAAGGTAACTCAGCTTCCCTTGAACGGCCGCAATTTTCTGGAGCTGACCCTGTTCACTCCGGGTGTGGTGCCAGGAACTTCGGGGTCAGAGAACAGCTCGCGCGGGGGCGCCATCAATGTGAACGGCCTGCGCGAGAGCATGAACAGCTTCCTGCTGGACGGGATTACGAACACCTCGATCGGTGTCGGCACTTACGTGGTGACCCCTCCCGTCGACTCTGTGCAGGAATTCCGGCTCGAGACGGGTGTGTACGATGCGCGGTTCGGGGCTAACGCCGGCGCTCAGGTGAACGTCGTCACCAAGTCCGGCACCAACCAGTTTCACGGCTCTTTATACGAGTTCCTGCGCAACGCCGCCCTCGATGCCCGTAACTTCTTTGAACCCGCAGTGCCGCCCTTCGTGCGGAATCAGTTTGGCGGCACGGTGGGCGGGCCGATGATTCTGCCCGGCTACAACGGCCGCGACACAACTTTCTTTTTCTTTGGGTACGAAGGACTGCGCGAACGTCGCGACTTTTTAAATCGCGTCCGCGTGCCTACTTTGCAGGAAAGCGCCGGTGACTTCTCCGGCGATTTGGCTCCGGAGTGCTCGATCAAAACGCTGCTGCTCGACCCACTTTTGCTCAGCGGCATCCCCGGCCTCCCGGTCACAGTACCCGGCAACAACTTGAACACTCTGCTTCCCTACATCCCCACGGGAACACTGGATCCTCTGGGCCAGGCCTTCGCTAGACTCTACCCGGCACCCAACGTCGCCGGCGCTCCTTGCGGCGGGGTCAACTATGAGGCCCTGGTGAAACGAAAGATCAACCTCGATTCGTTTGTGACTCGCGTTGATCATCGCTGGGGAGCCAAAGACAGCATCTTTTTTCGGTACAACCTGACCAACGACCACGAGGTCGATCCTTCGAACAGTCAGATTTTCTTTTCCGACCTGCCGGGCTACGGCCAGTTTGCGCTGAATGGCTTCCAGCTTGCCGGGATGGATTGGACCCACGCATTCTCGGGGAGTTTCATCAATGAAGCCAAGGTGGGTTACAACCGCTGGCAGCAGAACCTCGCCGCCCAGGATCAGGGAAACCCATTTTCGGCGGAGCATGGTATCCAGGGACTCTCAAGCGGAGTGCGCAACACGGGCGTTCCCCAGCTCAGCATCGCCGGCTATGGGCCGATCGGGTCAATCGGTACCCGGCCCCAAAACGGAGCGGTGAATACGTTCCAGTTTGCCGACACTCTAACGCAGATCCACGGCAGCCACGCGCTCGCGTACGGTTCGGACATTCGACCGATTAAGCGCGGAAACTTTGCCGAAGCCATCACGATTCGCGGTTTGTATCAGTTCACCGGCGTGGCCACCGGCAACGCGGTGCTGGGTCAGCTCCCGCAACCGGTGCAACAGCAACTGTTGCAGGCATGTCCGCCTCCGATCTGTACCTTTGGGAACGGCCTCGCGGACGACTTGTTGGGCCTGCCCCAGGACTTCGTGCACAGCGGCGAGTCCTATATTTCGGGTACCGGAACCGAATACGACTTCTTTGTCACCGATAACTGGAAAGCCAGACGCAACCTGACCCTGAACCTGGGCTTGCGTTACGAATACAACAGTCTGGTGACTGAGAAATACAATCATTTCTCGAACTTCGACTTTAGGGGAATGTGTCCGGCCATCGACGGTGTTCTCCCGGCCACGCCAGGGCGGCTGTTGGTGGCCGGCAACTCCAACGCCACGGCTGAGTGCTTTGTGCCGGCTCCGATTCAACCGGTGTCCGGATTCGTTCCCGTGGGAACGGTCGCCTTCGGAAGCGGCTCTCAGAATCGGGCCCTGCAATACCCCGACCGGAACAATTTCGCGCCTCGAGTCGGCCTGGCGTGGCAACCCTGGAGCGACGGCAAGACCGTGGTTCGCAGCGGCTACGGCGTCTTCTATGATCAGACTTTTGGCGATGTGTATTTTCAGAGAAACCAGAATCCGCCGTTCATTTCGATTAACCTCGGTACGCTGGCAGGGGCGTTGCCCGCCATCTTGAACGGGACCTTCCCGCTCGGTTCCGGGAAGCTCATTCAACAGGCGTTCGTTTCGGCATCGGCTCCGGCCTTTCCCCTCGTGCGGCGTTCCAAACGAATTGGGATGACTCGACAATTCAGGAATGGACCTTTGATATCCAGCATCAATTGGGCGATGCCTGGCTGCTGGACATCGGTTACGTGGGAACGCGAGGGTTGCACTTGCCTCGCCGCGTGGATCCGAATCAGCCAATTAACTTGAGTGTCGACAACTCGCCGGCCGTCGCGCAGGAATGCCTGACTACGGGTTGTCCCAGACCCTACCCGCTGTTCGCCCAGATGTCCTACGCGGAGGCCTCCGGCAGCTCCATTTACCATGGGCTCCAGGTGAAGGTCGACCGGCACTTCGCCAAAGGCCTGGCTCTGTTGGCCGCCTACACCTACTCCAAGGCTATAGATACAAACTCGACGTTCCTGAGCACCAACGCCAACGCCAACATTCCCCAGAACTCCAGAAATCTTGCGGCCGAAAAAGGGCTCTCAGACTTTGATCACCGGCATCGCCTGTCATTCGCCTACAACTACGATTTGCCGTTTGGCAACGCCGTCTGGAGGACCGAGAATCATTCGGTGAATTACGCCATCTCAGGATGGCAGCTGTCGGGCATCGTGACAGCGCAATCCGGTTCGGTATTCACCCCGATCATCAGCGGCAATATCAGCGGCGCCTCCGAGGAACCGGGTGACACTACGGACCGGCCGGACCTGGTCGGCAACCCGATTCCCGCTCAACAGACGCCAAACCAGTGGATCTCGGTTGCCGCTTTCGCGTCTCCGGCCCCGCTTCACTTCGGCAACGCGGGACGCAATATCCTCGTTGGTCCCGGCCTGTTTAGCTGGGACTTCGCGATGCTCCGGGATTTTCGCTTGGCCGAGTCGAAGACTCTGGAGTTCCGGTTCGAAATGTTCAATCTCACCAACCGGCCCAACTTTGATTTTCCCGAGAACGATCTCGCCTCACCCAGCTTCGGCCAGATTTTCAACACCGTCCAGCCATTGGCTGGCTTGGCCTCAGGAGGCCCTGGCGATCCACGCGAAATCCAATTTGGTTTGAAATTCCTCTGGTAGCCGAGGGACTTAGGTTTAGGTGGCTGTCTCGATCGCGTGCGCCGCTGCGAGAGACAAGTTAGTTCGGGGGGAGGCCTCAACCCTATGAGATTCAGACCCGACCGATACCAGTGCCCCGTTTGCAAGTGGGACTTCGCTTTCCGCAAGAAGCGATGCTGCCGAGGCTGCGGCTCCTGCTGATCCCGTCCGATCTTCCCTCCGACGAGGAGCTCAGAGCCCTGAAGATGTGGGACCCGCTTCAACAAAAGTGGAAGTACACCTTGGACTGGGAGGAACATAAGCGCGAGATGATCCAGCGCTTGGACACGCTTCATAGACAACGCTTGTCACCGCTGCTTGAAGCCGACCCGCGTCAAACACTTCGCTCGCGCCGACTCCAGTAGGCCCTCCCTCTGGAGTCGCGCCACTGGCCGCCAACCAGGATCGCCGGGGCCCCAGACCATGTTCGTTTCAGCGTCGACCTCGGCGGCGGCGCAGTCTTGCCTTTCCCGACACCGCGCTTTCGCCACCCTCCGCGGCACTGGCTGACATTCTATGCTTCAAGGAACACTCTGCTGCTGCTGCTGCTGCCTTTTATGCTTCCAGGAGGAATCCGGTGCGATTTTCGGGCAAATCCCGTCTCGGCTTCTACGCGCTGCCAATAACCGAAGCGCAGCGCATCCGTAGGTTCCTGTCGTTTCCTGATGTCGGCTCGACGGCACTCGATCCGTGCGTCGGCGATGGAGTGGCGTTCGAAGCGATCACGAGTGGTGGCGCGGTGCTTCGCTATGGCATCGAACTGGACGCCTACCGCGCCGAGCAAGCCAGGGAGCGAATTCCAAGCACGGTTCAAGGCAATGCGCTCGAAGTGCACTGTCCGGTCGATAGCCTTGGCTGTCTATTCTGCAATCCTCCATACGATTGGTCTCTGGGTTCTACGGAGAGTCGTCGTGTTGAACAGGTCTTCCTGAGTCATACGTATCGTTGGCTGAAGCCGGGCGGTATCCTGGTGCTCATCATCCCCGGAGAGAGACTCGCCGAGTGTAGCCAGATTCTCGCTTCACACTTTCGAGACGTACGGGTTTACCGGCTGGAGGCGCCAGAGTGTGTGCGCTACAAGCAGGTGACCGTCCTGGGGGTGCGACGAAATCGGCGCGAGCGGGAACGTCTCACCGACGCCGAGATCGGCCGGGCGCGACTGCACTACGCCAGCCTGGCGAGAACTGCCATGCACCTACCCGCGCTGCCTGTCGAACCTGACGGATGGTACAGCGTGCCGCCGGGCGGTCCCGTACAGCTCGTCTATCGGGGACTGCCGCTCGACGAGATTGAGGACATGCTGCCGCACTCCGCAGCCTACCGCCAGGCCGGCCGCATTCTCTTCGCGGAGCCAAAGTCCGGGGAGGGTCGGCCGCTGACACCCCTCCATGCCGGACACGTCGGGCTCCTGGCTTGCTCCGGAGCCTTGAACGGTATTTTTGGATACGAAGATCAGCGGCATATCGCTTTCTGGCAAGCGGTAAAGGTGGTCGACAAAACCACAGAAGAAGACGAGCAAGGGGTAATTACAATCAGAGAGAAAGAGCGGTTCTCGAACGATTATATGGAATCTGCTAAGCGTTTCAGGGAATTTGGCTCCGAT
>Ga0335085_10007960_pt1 | contig 16271 bp, 11 predicted proteins | sample Lox_Sample_45_FD_206712 | JGI IMG/M metagenome (GOLD analysis project Ga0335085, IMG submission 206712) | Soil microbial communities from Loxahatchee National Wildlife Refuge, Florida, United States - Lox_Sample_4.5 | ecosystem: Environmental > Terrestrial > Soil > Wetlands | place: USA...
CAGCGTACCTACCACCCTTCATGGGGTAGCAGCCAGGGGTTGGGTACCATTCGTAGTGGCCCTTCGCCTTACCCTTGACCACGTCTTCGGTCTGGCATGCGCTGTCGCTGTATTTGCCGTGCTTGGCGGGCTCGCAGTTGACGTACTGCTCGCTGGCCGAGGGACCGCCGACGTGGCGTGGATCGGACAGCTGAGCAACGCTCGGCCTCGTGCTTTCGGTTGCCGTCACGGTGATGCATTTTGTGCCTTCGTCGTACACGGCAACCGGTTCCAGGATCGGTTCCCAACCCGTGGCGGGATTGTCCCACCAGAGGGTCTTCGCCCCACCCAGTTCACAATCCTTGTATTCGATCTTGGTGAAGGTCGCTCCCGTGCTGTGGGAAACCTGTACGTAAGCGCCGCTGCCTCCCGCCAGGCCCGGCCCGCCGATATTTTCGCTGCCGTAATGCCCGACGGTGATGGCGCCGACGCCACCGCTTGCTTCCGCCGTCACCCCTTTATCGGTTGCTGTAGCAGGAACGGCGGGTTTCGTCGTTTCTTCCGTCTTACTACTTTCCAACGTCGTGACCGTCTCATCGGCCCCGGTGAACACACCTTCCGCGCTTTCCGTAACTACCCGGTAGTGGTACACGGTGTTCGCGCTGAGTCCGGTCAGCGACGCCGACGCCGCCACCGGGCTTTCGCCGGACCCGGGCGGGGGAGAGCAGGATGCACTCGAGCCATAGGCGGTCGATTCCCCAAATTCAAAGCTGCATTTGGTCGTTTCGACTCCCTCTGGGTTGACGGTCGCGTTGACGGTCGCCGAGGAGGACGTGACTTCCGTGGCGGTCTGCGTCGTGACGATCGGGGCGGCCGTATTGACGCCGAGCGGGCTGCCCGCGCCGGTGATGAAGCTAGGTTCTATTTCGGTCCCGTTGATGTTCGCGCGACCGATCGTGCCGGTGGTCGGGTTGGCCCAGTAGATGTGCTGACCGTAGAGCGCGATCTGCACATCTTCGTTGCCGTTGGAGCTGAGCCCGGTAGTGATGAAGTTCGTAGTCAGTTCGGTACCGTCTAGCCTGGCACGGCCGATGTGGTTTTCATAGGTGATCGCCCAGTAGAGGTACTGCGAATTCGCCGCAAGGCCCATTGGGGTATGTGTGCCTATCACCCATTCCTGCTGGACTTCGGACCCGTTCAGCTTGGCCCGGCCGATGGCACTGGACCAGAAGTTGGTCCAGTAGACGTATTCACCCTCCACCGCGACGCCGTCAAGGGTTTTCCCGGGAGCCCCAGTGATGAAGGTCGGTTCGACTTCTTTGCCAGTGACGTTGGCCCGACCGACATTTTCGCCCTGCGTCCAGTAGAGATGATTCCCGCTGACGGTCACGCCGGAGATGCCTTCGATCCCTTTGATGAAGTTCTTGTTGGGTGAGCTGCCGTTCAGATTGGCGCGGCCGATCCCTTCTGCCCAGCTCCAGTAGATATGACCGGCCCCAACGGCGACTCCAGCGCCCGCGCTACCGAACAGCGACCCGCTGAAGAGGGTCGTCAACCCCGAGCCGTCGAGATTCGCGCGCAGTATCGACGTCGTGCCCGGGCTGGTTATGTACAAGGCAGCCCCCGCCGGCGCAGCGGAACAGCAACCGACGACGAGCGCGATGCACAGGATCCGGCCCAGGAACGCCAGCCTCGACGTGAACGGCTTCATGTTGATCCCCCTTCTTCGTGCCGGTGCCGCATGCCCCGGCCCTTCGCCGTAGTGGAGCGGCAAGCCTAGCTCAATCAGGCTAAACCTTATAGGCCAAAACTGGACATTCCGTCACAGGCGCGCGCCCATATAGGGGCCGACGTCGGGCGCGTGTTTTCAGCCTTTGCCGCCGGAGGCGATCGCGCGGATGCGTCTCCGTGACCTCAGTTCCAGCGCTCAGCGGTCGGCACGGGAAACGTGCTGTTGCCCATCCCGGCGCGGACCCTGGATGCGAAGAGGCGAAAAGCACCTCGTTGCAGGGCTCTTCTCAGAGCCGACGCCCGGACTCGAACCGGGGACCCCTTCATTACGAGCAGCGAGCGGATCCGGGCGGCTGTGGGTCCTTTGCGGGTCTGGGCGGAAGAACCAGACTTTCTGGCGGCCGTTTGCGGGTCTCTGCGGGTCGTATCCGGGCGCGAGACGCTTCCATAAGGCTTCCAGGCTGTACCTCGAGCCCGCTCACGGGATCTGTCACCTCAGGCCTCACTGAACGCGCTGATCCTCGGAAGCCAAACCCGACTGCACCTTCTCTACAGTGAAATAACACCCCCTGGAGCCACCTACCCATCGAACATGAGCATCGTTTCGACCCTCAAGGCGAAAACACGGAGATCGAACCGCAGGGCGGGCGATCAGACGAGCCTGCCGGTATCGAACGGCCACTCATCCCGTCTTCCTGTGGGTCGCGACCCCGGCCGCGACAACGGCGCGGGGGCACTTTGCGTTGTGTGGTGTGCATCGTAGATGCGGTGGCCCGACCCCGAGGGCCGGGCCACTGTCGTTGTTAGCTAGCTGTCACGGTCTGTGTTCGAATTCGACTGTGGCTTCTTCTAGTTTGCCGCCCAGAATCGCGCTGAAGTTCGCTCTGGCGTTGTTTTCCTTTCCGTCAGTCACGGACGCGTAGGACCCTTCCGCGTTGTTGAAGCGGCCAGTGCCGATCCAGGAATCTTCGCCGCTCGCGGTGTTGCCCACACCACTACTAACGCTCGCCTCTTTGCCGGTGGCGTGGTTCTCGAAGCCCCCGTTGACGGTGGAGGCTTCGCCGCTCGCTTCGTTGTTCTCACCGGCGGTGACCACGGAAAAGAACCCGGTGGCAGTATTGACCAAACCGCCAGACACCGCGTCATCAGGACCAGTGGCAAGATTCGTATTGCCGCCGGAAATCGAAGCGCCAGCGCCTGTTGTTTCGTTGCCTTGGCCTCCCGAGATGGCATCAAAGATGCCGTTTGCTTTGTTCAACTCCCCGCCGACTACCGACGAGAAATGCCCTGCCGCGCTGTTTTCTTCCCCACCACTGATCGAGGCGCCTTCGCCGCTCGCGACGTTCTCCCAGCCGCCGCCAACCCACGCGCCCTGTTCGCCACTCGCGGTGTTCTCCTTGCCACCGCTTATCGCGGCGTGAGGCCCAGTGGCTTTGTTCTCTTCACCGCCGCCGACTGACGACACTGGGCCGCTGGCGCGATTTTCCAACCCGCCGGAAATGGAGGACGCGTAACCGGTCGTCTTCCCCTTTTCGCCTCCACTGATCGTGGACGATTCGCCTTCGGCAATGTTGAACGCTCCACCGAGGACGGATGAGAACTTTCCCTTGGCCGTGTTGTCGACTGAGCCTACGGTGGACATTTCGCCTTCGGCTGTGTTTGCCGCGCCGCCGAGTGCGGTGGAGTTCGTGTTGCTAGCCACGTTCGATTTGCCACCGGTCACGGACGCATCGGTCCCTTCGGCTTTGTTTTGCCCCCCGCCGCTAACGGTCGAGTTAGGGCCAGACGCAGTGTTGGAACCACCGCCCGTAACGGTTGCCTTTTCGCCGCTGGCGGTGTTGCCGATCCCGAAAACCACGGTGAAGGGCGCGAGGGCACTGTTGATGTCGCCGCCCAAGATCGACCCATAGCTGCTGTAGGAATGACCCGTCCCGACGACAAGATTGTTCGAACCGGTCTGGCCTCCGGGGCTTTCATCCGGACCAACGACAAGGTTGCCCGTCCCGTCGAGTTCGCTCTCTTTGGCTTTTCCCGAGGTGACCTGGACGTTGGCCCCGGAGAACTGGACCGTCGGCTTGCCACCCACGCCTTTTTCGAGAACCTTCACGTGCTCGAGCAGCGCCTTCAGAGTCGATTCCTGTTCTGAGGAGAGGCTGACGAGTTTTTCGTACTGGCCTTCATGAGTCCCGCTGATGCTTGTGCATGCCTTGTCGGTCCAGCCGCCCGTGTAGTGCGGTTTCGCTGGTTTCGGCGGCTTGACCTTCGTGGCCTTAACGCACAACGTCGAGGCTTCCGCCCATGCGCTGGTGCTAGTGAGAGCGCCGAGTAGCAACACGCCGATCAGCGCCACAAGAATACGTCTCATGAACTCCCCCTACTCGTATTGTGGTTCGCGGGGTCAGGTCCCCATTGCGTTCGGTGAACGCCCCCAACGAGCGACAGCCCCCGAATGAGACAGCAAAGCGTAACGCAGACGGCTCCGCTTCGGAAAGTCCACTCTTGGACGTTCGCGTTTGCCCCGCTAGGGGCGGCTCCTGGACCGTGCTGCACGGTTTCTCGGTCGCATTTCGGGAAACGTGCTGTGGCCCATTCTGTGGCCCCATCCCCCTCAGCGCGATACCGTGGCTCGACCGGAAGGAGGCGATTAGCGGGGCTTTCCCCAGAGCCGACGCCCGGACTCGAACCGGGGACCCCTTCATTACGAGTGAAGTGCTCTACCAGCTGAGCTACGTCGGCGCGAGATGCTCATCCTAGCTCCATGCGGGCGAGCAGTTGAAGCAGGGATTCGCCGTGCTTCTCGCAGAAGGCACTCCCGAGCCCCCGGACCTCGATCACCTCGCTGATCCCCCGGGGACGCCTGCGCAGCACCCCACGAAGGGCGGAGTCGGTGGCGACCGTATAGGCGGGCTTTCCCTGGGCGCGATCCAGGCGCCATGCCCGGAGCCTGTCGAAGGACGCCTCGTCCACGGGCTCCTCGTCCTCGGTCGTGGGGGCGAGCTGGAGAGGACCGGCAGCGCGCGCGGCGCGTGAGGAAGACCGTCGCGTCCGGGGGCTCGCCTCGAGCGCCGCAGTGAGGGCCGGATCGGGGTCGCACACATCACAGCAGCGACCCAGCGGGGACCCTCCCTCAGGGTCGCCGAAGTGCTCGAGGACCTGCCGCCGGCGGCACACGCCCGAGCTCGAGCTGTAGCGCTCGATCGAGTGGTAGGCCTCCCACACCCGGTTCCTCGCGACGCGGATGGCCACGTGGGCCTCGCGGGTGCTCCCCCGCCCGGTGAGCGTCACGAGCAGACCTCCACGGGTCCCCGGGGCCAGCTCGGCGGCACCGGCGCGCTCGGCGATCGACAGCAGCACCCGCGAGCGTTCGTCGAGCTCGCCGTGCTGGAGCAGCAACTCGCCGTCGTCGGAGCGGGCCCGCAGCGAGCCCACGAACCGCTTGACGTCCTCGACGCTCGTCTCCCGCTCCTTGATGAAGCGGATCAGCCGGCCGAGATCCATGCGAGCCGCCAGCAGCAGCGCCCGGGCGGGCTCGCCGTCGCGCCCCGCCCGACCTGCCTCCTGGTAGTAGGCCTCGAGGCTCGTCGGCAGCGCCCAGTGAACGACCGTGCGGACGTCGGCCTTGTCGACGCCCATCCCGAAGGCGTTGGTGGCGACGATCACCTCGCTGCGGCCCCCCATGAAGGCCTCCTGGCTGTCGGCCCGCTGCTGGGAGGACATTCCGGCGTGGTAGGGGGCGGCCGAGATCCCCGCCTCCCTCACCAGCTCGGCCACGGCCTCGGTGTCCTTGCGAGTGCCGCAGTACACGATCGCCGGCCTGGGCCCCTCGTCCGAGAGCACGTGCAGAAGGGCCGCGCGCTTGCGGGCCATGGCCCCCTTACCCTCGACCGCCACCACGTCGAAGGCGATGTTCGGCCGGTCGAAGCCCGAGCGGACCGATACGGCGTCGTGCAGCCCGAGCCGCCGCTCGATCTCCTCCGCCACCCGCGGCGTGGCCGTCGCCGTGAGCGCCATCACCGGCGGGCGCCCGAGCGCACCGATGGCCTCGTGGAGACGCAGGTAATCGGGCCGGAAGTCATGGCCCCACTCGGCCACGCAGTGCGCCTCGTCCACCACGAACAGACCCACCCTGGTGTCGGCGAGGGCCGCCCGGAAGGCCCCCGAGGAGAAGCGCTCAGGGGCAACCAGCGCCAGCCGCACCCGGCCCGCACGGATCTCGGCGAGGCCGCGCTCGTTGTGACCCTCGCCCATGCCCGAAGCGAGCATGCAGGCCTCGACCCCGCCCTCCTGCAGGCGCCTGAGCTGGTCTGACATGAGGGCGATCAGGGGGCTCACGACCAGCACCAGCCCTCCCCCGGCGAGCGCCGGGAGCTGGTAGCAGAGCGACTTCCCCCCGCCCGTCGGCATCACCACGAGGCTGTCCCGGCCCTCGAGCGCCGCCACCACGGCCTCCCGCTGGCCGGGGCGGAACGAGCTCAGGCCGAAGCTGTGCAGCAGGGCCTCGGGGTCCGGAGCAGAGCCCGTGGACGGCTCCGCCGGGGCGGCTGATCGGCTCGACATCGCCGCCGGGAAGCTACCCCCCGCTGCGGCCGTCGCCCCTTCGCTCCCAGATGACCTTCGCGCCCCCCGCGGGTGCGAACGTGATCGCCCGCCGGCGCGTCCACTCCCCGTCCCGCCACAGGCGCCCCCCGTCCCGCCGCGGGCGCAGCTCGGCGAGCATCGTCTGCAGCATCAGCTTCATCTCCAGCTGCGCGAAGGAGGCTCCGATGCAGCGCCTGATCCCTCCCCCGAACGGGATCCAGGCGAAGGTGTCGGGAGCCTTTCCGATGTACCGCTCGGGTCGGAACGCCTGGGGCTGCTCATACACGTCGGGGTTGCGGTTGGTGAGGTACACGCACGGGGCCACCCTCGTGCCGGCGGGCAGCACCCTGTCCCCCACCTTCAGCTCCTGCTCGAGCACCCGCACCACGATCGGCACCACCGGCCGCACACGCAGGATCTCGTTGACCGTCGCCTCCAGGTACTCCTCGCCGCCCTCGTCGATCTCCTCGAGGAGCCGCTCGAGCTTGTCCGGGTGGCGGACCAGGCGCTCGATCGCCCACGCCACCGAGGTGGCGGTGGTCTCGTGTCCGGCCAGCAGCAGCGTCACGAGCTCATCCCGCAGCTCCACGTCGCTCATCGGCTGGCCCTCCTCGTCGCGGGCCTGGAGCAGCAGCGAGAGGATGTCCGTGCGCTCGGCCAGGTCGGTCTGCTCGCGGCGCAGGGCGATCTCCGCGTAGACGAGCCGGTCGAGCTGCTCGAGCGTGGCGGCCAGCGAGCGGGGCAACTTGTCGAAGTTGGGGCTCGTGAGGGCGACCCGCAGGAGCATCAGCGTCTGTCCCGGGGTCAGGAGGTTGCCGATCGCCCGGCGCAGGGGGTCCATCCGCTCCGCGTCGACGCCGAAGATCGCGCTCAGAATCACCTCCAGCGTGATCCGTCGGGTGGCGGGGTGAAGGCGCATCGGCCGGCCCAGGGGCCATCCGGCCATCTCCCGGCGGGTGGCATCCACGATCGTCGAGGTGTACTCGCGCATCCGCTCGCCGTGGAAGGGCGGCAGGAGCAGCTTGCGCTGGCGCATGTGCTCGGGACCCGTCAGCACGATCACCGAGCTGTGGCCCATGATCGGCACGACCGGTGACTGTCCTGCAGCCGACGGCGCCACGTCGCCGGGGGCGGTCATCACGTCCTTGACGGCCTGGGGGTCGCTCACGAACACGAGCTGGCGTCCGCTGGGGGCGAACGTGATCGTGAAGGCCGACCCGAGCCGACGGGCGCACTGCTCCATCAGCCACGTCGGTGCCAGCGTCCAAACGAGCGTCTGGGCGAGCGGCGGCAGCGAGGGGCCGGGGGGAAGTCCGGGCCCATCTGGAGGGGCGGATCCGGCCGATTCGAGTTCGCGTTCGCTCAGCTGCGCGGCGGTGGCCACGCCTTACACGCTACCCCGAGCGGGCCGCGCGCGAATCCGAGCGCCGCGGGGAGGTGCCCGGCAGCGTCACCGGACGACGTGCAACCTCCGCCAACACCGTCAGGGCGGGTTCGTTGGCGACGTGCCACAGCTCCTTCACCAGGCTGTGTTCCTGCTCCTCGAGCAGGGCCTCGATGAGCTGCTCGTGGGCGGCGTCGATCTCCTCACCGGAGAGTCGTTTCGGGCACTTGGCGAGGTATCCGAGCAGCATCCTCGCCGGCAGCATGCGCACACCCTTCCTGCGGGCCAGCGGCCTGTCCACCCACGCCCGGCTGTAAACGATCAGCGCCTCGACCTCGACGCCCGTGATCCGTTCCACCGCCCGTCGCTGGGCGCGGGCCTGCTCGATCGTGGCGCCGTGCACGCGCGACACACGCACCGGGCCGGGATGGCTCTTGGTCTCCACCGTGAAGATCCCGGCCGGGCCGATCACGATGTGGTCGATGTTCCCGCGGCCCACGGTGCCGTCGTGGATCACCAGCCAGCGGTTCTCGCAGAAGCAGTCCAGCAGCCCCCCCACGTGCTCCTCTCCGCTGGCTCCGCGATCGCGGCGGGCCAGCAGCGGCAGGATGAAGTGGGAGATCACGAACATGCTGACGAGCAGCACGATCTCGCAGGCGAGGAAGCGCCAGTCGTGCAGGCCGAAGGTCCTGCCGAGGGCCGCGGTGGCCACCGCCAGCGCGCCGAGCCAGACGAGTGTGCGCATGCGCAGCCGCCGGACGGTTGCGCGCGCGTACTGTCCGGGGGTACGGCGTGTCGGATCCTTCTCTGTTCTGGGCATCGGGCGGTCCTCGCTGCTCTGGGTACCGCATCGGCGCAAAAGCAGCCTTTCCTTGAGGGCGCTGCCAAAACCTTGCACGTGTTGACCGGCCAAAGGTGGAGCCGGGAGGGCGGCGTCTAAAGCACCCGTGGGGGCTCGCCGAAGCCAAATTCGCGAGCGTTCCGCCCCCGCATCGCTCCGAGTTGATGACCCAGTCTTCGCGCTTCTCCCAGCCCTCCGACATCTGCCTGCTGCTTCGGGCCCACGCCGAGCAGCGCTGGCTCACGAGCGAGCTGCTGCCGCTGGTGCGGGAGCTCGAGACCCCCGAACAGATCCCCGAAGAGCAGCTGGGCGCCGCGCTCGCGTACCTCGAGGTGATGTGGGTGGACGCCCGCCGGCGGGCAGCCGAGACCGAGGCGGCCCTCGAGGCGCTCGGTACGAAGGCGAGCGGCCAGTCCCCCGTGCTGTCCGAAAAAGCCCGCCGCTACAACGCCGCCGTGCGTCGCCTACGGGACTCGACCGACGTGCGGGTGCGGCGCATCACCCACTGCGGCTCGCCCCCCTCGCGCCGCCAGCACGCCGGCCTCTGAGCCCATCGCTTAGGCTCCGGCGCCGATGGCGCCACGGTTCGACCTGCAGTCGCACTCCACCCACTCCGACGGCACCCTCCCGGCCGCTGAGGTCGTGGCGCGGGCGGCCGAGGCGGGCGTGGAGCTGCTGGCGCTGTCCGATCACGACACCATCAGCGGGGTCTCGGAGGCCCTCGCCGCCGGAGAGCGCCTCGGCGTGAAGGTGGTGACGGCGGTCGAGATCTCCGCCGTCGACGACGGGGCGGCCCAACCGCGGGAACTGCACATCCTCGGCTACAACATCGACCACACCGGACCCCAGCTCGTTCAGCGGCTGACCGAGTTCCTCGCCGACCGCGAGCAGCGCACCCTGCGGATGGCCGCCGCGCTGAAGGAGGCCGGGTTCGAGCTCGACGAAACCGAGATCCAGCAGCGGATCGCCGCCGAGCAGCCGATCGGGCGCCCCCATCTGGCCCAGGCCGTGCTGTCGGCGCCAGCCAACGCCTCCCGCCTGCAGGCCGAGGAGATCAGCGACGTGGGTGCGCTGATCCGCGGGTACCTGATCGAGGGCAAGCCCGCCTTCCGCATGCGTCAGACCCCCACCGTGGCCCAGGCCGTGGAGGCGATCCACGAAGCCGGTGGCGTGGCCGTGTGGGCCCACCCCTTCTGGGACATCGCCGATCCGGACGAAGTCCTGGACAGCGTCGATCGCTTCGAGGCGCTGGGGATGGACGGGGTCGAGGTCTTCTACATAACCCACACGCGCGAGCAGACCGAGCTGCTCGCCCGCCGCTGCACCGAGCTCGGCCGCCTGCAGACGGGCTCGGCCGACTTCCACGGCCCCGAGAACCGCCAGTTCCACAGTTTCCTGGCGTTCGACACCTACGGTCTGGAGCCGAACCTGGGTCCGATCGGGGCTTCCGGATGACCGCGGCGGTCGGGACGGGTCGCAGCCCGTCGAGGACGTGCCGGGCGAGGTAAGGGGGGTCGCACCCCAGGGTGCCTTTCCGGCGGCTCCGGCTGGCCCGAGGATGGTCTTACAAACCAAACTCGCCCATCAGGAGGCAGAAGAAATGTTCCGTACCAAGATCACCACCATCGCCGTCTCACTCGCCGCGGTCCTCAGCTTTGCGGGCGCGGCACTCGTGCCCACCGCCGCACAGGCCCAGTGGCACAACTACTGCATCGCCGGTCACTGCATCACCCACACGAACTTCACGATCGGCGGCGAAAGTCCGTGCGCCCGGATCGGCTCGAACTACAGCAAGGCCTACGAAAGCCTGCTGGAAGCGCTCCAGAACCAGAAAGAACTGCCGGACAAGGTGCACCCCGAAATGACCCAGAAGGAAGCGCAGGAACAGGTCGAAGAGGCCGAAGCGGCCGTCCACGCCGCAGACCTCGCCGCCTTCGAATGGGGCTGCTCGGTCGCCGCCCCGGCGCGGACCGTGCCGCCCGTGGTCAAAGGGCAGCTCACCACCATCCTCGCGCACCTGCAGCTGACCGCCTTCACCCAGGTCCGCCTCAAGCAGGAAGCAGCGAAAAAGGTCACCGCCGCCCACGTGTCGGCCCGGTAACCCCCCGCCTGCCTGACGGGTGGATGACGGCCCCCTCGAACACGGGGGCCGTCGCCGTTTAAGGGGTCAGGACGCCCTCGGGGCCGTGCCCTAGTTGCGGTCCGGGCCCAGCGTCGCCTGCAGCCGGTAGCCGAGGGCCTCCAGGGCAAGTTCCTCGGAGACGTACTGCGACAGGCTCAGGCGGGTCCGCGCGACGAGCTCGAGGGCCTCGCGGAGACCGCGGGCGTCGCACTCCAGGGCCTCTGTCTCGAGCTCGTCGCGGCGATCGACCCCGTAAACGAGCTCGGGCGCTCCCTCGCACACGCACATCAGGTCGCGCAGCCACAGCTCGGCCAGTCGGAGGGACAGGTCGAGCATCCGCGTCCTCGCCCGCCGTTCGCCGCGCTTGCGCGACTCGAGCAGTTCCCGTTCGTGGCGTTTGCGCTCCCGCTGGGGGAGCAGCTCGAGGTCCCCCTCGGCGGCCTCGGTCCCGGCCTCGGAGGCGTGCGCGCCGGCGGCTCCCGCCAGCTCGATCAGCGCGAGCCACGCCCGCGGGACGATCGTCCCGGAGATCGCCCCCCGCACGAACCCCTCCGCGCCCCGCCTGAGCTTTTCGCCCTCCTCCCCCGCCAGCCACACGGCGAGGCGGGCGTCGCCCAGCGCGAGCCGTGCGCAGGCCCGCGCGCGTTGTTCCTCGACGCCCTCCAGCGAGTCCGCGATGCGATCGGCTCCGAGCGGGTCGAAGCGCACCAGCTGACAGCGCGAGACGATCGTCGGCAGCACGTCGTCGAGGCGGTCGCTGAGGAGCAGCAGATGGACGAAGTGCAGGGGCTCCTCGAGCGTCTTGAGCATGCGGTTGGCCGACTGGTCGTTCATCGCCTCCACCGACTCGATCACGAACACCCGCCGGGCCGACTCGAACGGGGTTCGCGCGGCCGCGGAGACGACGGGCTCCTCGATGTCCGCCACGAGCATTTCCGAGGCCCCCGAGGGGGAGACCCAGGTGAGGTCCGGGTGGGCGTCGCGGGCGACCCGCTCGGCGACCGTACCCGGGCTGCGGGCCGCGGCGCTCAGCAGACTCACGGCGAGCGCCCGGGCTGCCGCGCGCTTGCCCGTCCCCGGAGGTCCGTACAGGAGGTAGGCATGGGAGGCGGCGGACGGGTCCTCGGCCAGCGGGCCGAGCACGGCCCGCGCATGGGGCTGGGCCTCGAGCGCCTCCTCGAGGGTCTCCGGGACCTCGGTCGCGCTGGTCGCGCCCGGGGGCGCGCTCACGGTTGCAGTCCGGCGGCCGCGCGGGCCTCCTCGCGGCTGTTGTAGTAGTCCAGGCGCGCGATCTTCCCGTCGCGGAAGGCGAACAACATCGCATCCGCGCGTTCGAGCGCCACGCCGCTGCCCTGGCCGGTCGTGCGCTGGCGGATGAAGACCAGCACACGCTCGCCGGCGTCGAGGAACTCCTCGGGCTCGATGCTGTCGTCGGACCAGGCGGCCGCCCAGTCTGCGACCCAGCGCCCGAAGCCCTCGTGGCCCCGGTAGTCGCCCGCGTCCATGATGTCGTGGTCCTCGACCACGATCTCCGGATGCAGCGCCTCCCAGGGCGGCTCGCCGGTCGTGACGAAGTGCCCCAACGCCTCCTGGACCTGGACGACGTGCTCTTGCGACATGCTCGCTCAGTATCGCGCAGCGGCTGAGCCGGCGAACGCCGCGGCCGGGGGCCGGCGCGTGTACGGTGGCCGGTCGTGGCGGCTGCTCTGATCACGATCGAGGGGCTCGACGGGGCGGGCAAGTCGACGCTCGCCGCCGGGCTGGCGCGCGAGCTCGCCGCCCGCGGGACCGAGGTGCAGCTGCTCCGCGAGCCCGGCGGCGTGGAGGCCTCCGAGCGGATCCGGGAGCTGGTCCAGGACCCGGACCTGGCGGTCCTGCCGCGGGCCGAGGCGCTGCTCTACGCGGCCGCCCGGGCCCAGCTCGTGGAGGAGCTTCTGCTGCCGCTGCTGGAGCGTGACGTGGTGGTGCTGGTGGACCGCTTCGTGGACTCCTCCCTGGCCTACCAGGGCGGCGCCCGCGGCCTGGGGGTCGAGCAGGTGGCGGACATCAACGCCTTCGCCACCGGCGGCCTGCAGCCCGACCTCACGCTGCTGCTGAGGGTGGACCCCGGGGTGGGACGCTCGCGCCAGCAGGGACGCAGCGACGAGCCCGACCGGCTCGAGCGCGAAGACGAGGGCTTCTTCGAGCGGGTGGCCGCGACCTACGAGCAGATCGCCTCGACGGCCCCCGGGCGGGTGCGGGTGATCGACGCGGGCCGCTCGCCCGAGGAGGTTCTGGGCGAGGCCCTGGAGGCTGTGGCGGAGCTGCTCGGGGACCCGCGGCGGGCGGCCTAGCATTGACAGGAGTGATCAGCTTCCTGGAGATATCTGCGGCGGGCGCCCACGACGCCTCCGGGGGCGGGCTCCCGGCGGCCGCGATCGTGCTGATCGTGCTCGCCGGCCTGCTGCTGCTGGGGTGCGCGGTCTGGGGCTTCGCTCAGGCCGGGGCGTGGGAGCCGCGGTGGTGGCCGGCCCTACGCCACGCGATCGCCGAGGCCGGCTTCCGGGCCTCGGCCACCTGGCGCGAACTCGGCGACTGGGCCAGGCTCGGGCGTTAGCACTTCCGGGCGGTCTTCGGGGTCCGAAAATACCCTGAAAAAGCGGCTTCGGGCACCTAAAATTGAAGCTGTCATCGAGCGTATTTCTCGCCACTTTTCCATCCGGCCCGCGCGCGAGGATAACCGGCCCGACAAGAGCTCATTTCCACAGCGTCACGGCGCCGGCGCAGCAGAGGAGGAAGGCCCGATGAACCCGCCCATGAACCCCACCGCCTCGCACGACGCAGCCCCCGGCCGGGCGCTCGAGATCACCCGCTTCTTCAGCGACGGCGAGACCCATCCGTTCGACGCCGTCGAGTGGGAGGTGCGGGACGCCCGCATCGGCCACGGCGAGCGTGTGGCCTTCGAACAGCAGGGCGTGGAGTTCCCCGCGAGCTGGTCCCAGAACGCCACCAACATCGTCTCCCAGAAGTACTTCCGGGGCCAGCTCGGATCGCCCGAGCGCGAGCACTCGGTCAGGCAGATGATCGGGCGCGTGGCGGGCACCATCGCCCGCTGGGGACGGGAGGGCGGCTACTTCGCCACCGAGCGCGACGCGGAGGCCTTCGAGCACGAGCTCACCCACATCCTGCTGCACCAGATGGCGGCCTTCAACTCGCCGGTGTGGTTCAACGTCGGCTTCGAGGAGCAGCCCCAGTGCTCGGCCTGCCTGCCCGGCCACGCGCTCGTCTCCACCCCCGCCGGGATGGTCCCCATCGGGGAGCTCGTGGAGGGCGAAATGGTCGGGACCGAGGTCTACGACTCGAAGGGCTCCACGCGCGTGCTCGCCGTCAAGCACAACGGCCGCAAGCCGGTGTGGCGGGTGGGCCTTCGCAACGGCAGCTTCGTCGAGGCCACCGCCGACCACGTCGTCAAGGCGAGCGCCGAGCGCGGGAGCCGGCCGGCATGGCTGCGTGTGGACCGGCTGGCGCCCGGCATGCGCATGCACCTGCACCCCCACAAGGCGAAGGTGGCCGACCCCGTGCGCGTGACGGTGGGCGGTCCCGGGGGAGGACCGGCGCTCGAGCTGATCGACGAGACCGACCGCACCGCCGTCGCCGAGGCGGCGCTGGCCGGGTGGCTGCAGGCGGACGGGTTCGTCGGCGAGCGCCAGAGCGGGCAGGACGGCTCGCTGGTGCTCGAATTCGAGGTCGCCGGCGCGGAGGAGTTCGAGTGGGTCAGCGACCACCTCGACGTCGCCTTCCCGCACGTTCCCCGCAAGGTCGCCGAGGCCAGCCTGGAAAGCACCCAGGTTCGTCGCATCAGCCTCCGCGGCGACGCGCTGCGCGGCTACGCCGAGCGCTGGGGCCTCTTGGCCTGCGGCACCGAGGCGCGCGTGCCCGAGCGGCTCTACCGGGCCTCCCACGAGGAGATCACCGCCTACCTGCGGAGCGTCTTCCAGGCCGGCGGCTATGTCTCGCTGCGCCACTCAGGCGGCTACGAAAGCGCACGTGTGGGCGTCGCCACGATCAGCGGCCGCTGGAGCGAGGACGTGCAGCTGCTGCTGGGCACGCTCGGGATCTACTCCCGGCGCACGCGCAGGCGCGAGAAGCGCGACGGTCGCAACGAGCTGTTCGACGTGTGGCTCGCGATCGGCTCCGAGCGGGCCCGCTTCGCCGAGCTCGTGGGGTTCGTCTCACACGAGAAGCAGCGCAAGCTGCTGAGCTCGCTGTGCCTGCGCCACCCGAAGCACTGCGCCGACCTGCGCGAGGAGGAGATCGTCTCGATCGAGCCCAAGGGGACGATGGACGTGTACGACATCCAGACGGAGTCGGGAGAGTTCCTGACCAACAACGTCGCCGTCCACAACTGCTTCATCCTCTCCGTCGAGGACACGATGGAGTCGATCCTCGACTGGAACACCAAGGAGGGGATGATCTTCCGCGGCGGCTCCGGGTCGGGCATCAACCTGTCGAACATCCGTGGCTCGATGGAGCCCCTGGCGAAGGGCGGCACCGCCTCCGGCCCCGTGTCCTTCATGCGCGGCGCGGACTCCTGGGCGGGGACGATCAAGTCCGGGGGCAAGACCCGCCGGGCGGCGAAGATGGTCGTGCTCGACGTCGACCACCCCGACATCCGCGAGTTCATCTGGTGCAAGGCCAAGGAGGAGGACAAGGCGGAGGCGCTGCGGGATGCCGGCTTCGACATGTCGATCGACGGCGAGGGCTTCAAGTCGATCCAGTACCAGAACGCGAACAACTCGGTTCGCCTCACCGACGACTTCATGCGCGCGGTGGAGAACGACGAGGACTGGCACCTGATCGCCCGCTCCACCGGCCAGCCGATCGGCGAGCCGGTCCCCGCCCGCCAGCTGATGCAGGAGATCGCCGAAGCCGCGTGGCGCTGCGCCGATCCGGGCGTGCAGTACGACACCACGATCAACCGCTGGCACACGGCGCCGAACAGCGGGCGTATCAACGCGTCCAACCCGTGCTCGGAGTACATGCACGTGGATGACTCCGCCTGCAACCTCGCCTCGCTGAACCTGATGAAGTTCCGCCGCTCCGACGGGACGCTCGACGTCGAGTCCTTCGAGCACGCGGTCGACGTGATGCTGCTCGCCCAGGAGATCATCGTCGGGCCCTCCAGTTACCCCACCGAGGAGATCGGCCGCAACGCCCGCGCCTTCCGCCAGCTCGGTCTCGGCTACGCCAACCTCGGCGCCTACCTGATGGCCGACGGCGTGCCCTATGACTCCGATCTCGGCCGCGGAACGGCCGCTGCGATCACCGCATTGATGACCGGCCGCGCCTACCGGCGCTCGGCGCAGATCGCCGCCGCGATCGGTCCCTACGAGCGCTACGAGGAGAACCGCGAGCCGCACAACCACGTGATGCGCATGCACCGCGACGCGGCCTACGCGATCGCAGACGAGACCTGCCAGGACTCAGAGCTGCTCGCGGCCGCGTGTCGCTCCTGGGAGGAGGCGGTCCAGCTGGGCGAGCGCCACGGCTACCGCAACGCCCAGGCCACGGTCCTCGCACCTACGGGATGCCTCGTTGCCGGGAGCCTTGTGTCCACGAGCCGGGGCCTCGTACGAATCGGAATGCTCGGCGACGAG
>Ga0335085_10007961_pt1 | contig 16270 bp, 17 predicted proteins | sample Lox_Sample_45_FD_206712 | JGI IMG/M metagenome (GOLD analysis project Ga0335085, IMG submission 206712) | Soil microbial communities from Loxahatchee National Wildlife Refuge, Florida, United States - Lox_Sample_4.5 | ecosystem: Environmental > Terrestrial > Soil > Wetlands | place: USA...
TGGGAGCACCTGGGCCGGGTGCTGTTTCGCTCGACGGTGGTGGAGAAACTGTATCTGGTGGCGGGGGTGGGCGCCTTCCCGGCGCGCAACGCCGAGCGCTCACCGGCGGCGCTCAGCGCGCTGCAGCGTGCCGCCGCCGCCGGCGACAACGTGTTCGCCGAGCTCATGCAGTGCGTCAAGAGCTGCTCGCTCGGGCAGATCTCGCGGGCGCTGTATCAGGTGGGCGGACAGTATCGCCGCAACATGTGAGATCGGGCTCGCCGAGGGCGGCGAGGATGGCCGCGCGCGCCGCATCGCGCAGCGCCGGCACCGCCTCGCTCGCCGCGCCTGCCGGCGGCATGATCGGCTCGAGGATCTCCAGCTCGATGGGGCCCGGGAGCGGCAGCGCGCCGCCGGGCGTGAGCGCCCGCCGCGTGCCACGCAGCGCCGCCGGCACGAGCGGACAGCCGGCGCGCACCGCGCTGGCGAATGCCCCGGTGTGGAACTTGTGCACCCCGGGAGCCGGCACGAAGGTCCCCTCGGGGAAGAACACCAGCGAGTGGCCCTGGGAGGCGTTGCGCAGCAGCCGCCGGGCATCCCCCGAGGCTTCCACGCGGTTGCGGTGCACGAACTGCGAGCCGAGGCGCCGCAGCACGGTGGCCGCGAGCGGCACGACGGACATCTCGCGCTTGATCACGAAGCCGAAGCGCGGCGGCAGCGCCGCCGTCAGCACCGGACCGTCGAGGTAGCTCGCGTGGTTGCACACCACGACGCATTGGCCTGCCGGGAGCCGCTCCGCATGCTTCACCGTGAGCGGCATGGCGGCGAGCCACAGGAAGGCGCGCGCGGCACGGCGCGCCGCCGCGCGCCGCCGCGCGAGACCCGGGATGAGCGCGAGCAGCACGAGCGCGCCGCATCCGACCGCCAGGAACACCGCCGCGGCCCACAGTGCGTACGCGAGCCTGAGCGGGGCCAGGAGCAGTGCGCGTAGCGGGAACGCCCGCCGCGGGGACCGTGCGCTCATGGGAGTGGGATGCTGCGCCAATTTTCGATGTGAACTGGTTCTCTTTATGTTAATGCCGGGACCCAGATGTGAAGATCATCACGTCGGTTCATCCGTCGCGCTCACCATACTGCGGTCACCACATTACCCGGAAGTCGGGGCTGTTACACGGCGTGCCGCGCCGCGAGCGCCCTGACGACCAGCGAGACAGTTCTTGTCCAATCAGGCTGCGGCTTTCGCTATGACCTCCAACGCCGATTCCGCGGATCCTGCGGTCTCCCGCTTCCTGGATGCGGTCTGGATGGAGCGCGGCCTGTCGCCGAACACGCTCGCCGCCTACCGTGCCGATCTTACCGCGCTGGCGCGCTGGCTCGCCGAGCGCAACGTATCGATCATGCGCACCTCGCGCCTCGACCTGCAGGAGTTCATTGCCTCGCGGGTGCGCGGCGGGTCGCGGCCGCGCTCGACCGCGCGGCAGCTGTCGAGCTTCCGGCGCTTTTTCCGCTACTACATGCGCGAGGGCGTGATCCGCGAGGATCCCACCGCCCAGATCGCCATGCCCAAGATCGGGCGCTCGCTGCCGCGCTCGCTCACCGAGGAGGAGGTCGAGTCGCTGCTCGCCGCCCCGCTGGTGAGCGATCCGCTCGGGAACCGCGACCGCACCATGCTCGAGGTGCTGTACGCCACCGGCCTGCGGGTGTCGGAGCTCGTGAACCTGCGCCAGGGACAGATCAACCTCAATCAGGGCGTGATCCGCATCCTCGGCAAGGGCGACCGCGAGCGGCTGATACCGCTCGGCGAGGAGGCGATGCGCGCGCTGAAGGAATTCGCACGCGGGCCGCGCGGCGAGATCCTGCTCGAGCGCCAGACCGACTACCTGTTCCCGACGCGGCGCGGCGATCGCATGACGCGCCAGGCTTTCTGGCACATCATCAAGCGCTACGCGCGCAAGGCCAGCATCAGCAAGGAGCTCTCGCCGCACACGCTGCGCCACGCGTTCGCGACCCACCTGCTGAATCACGGCGCGGATCTGCGCGTCGTGCAGCTGCTGCTCGGCCACAGCGACCTCTCGACGACGCAGATCTATACGCACGTCGCGCGCGAGCGCATGAAAGAGCTGCACCAGCAGCACCACCCGCGCGGCTGAGCCCGCGCGGTGTCACACCCGAGGGCGTCTGCTAGACTGCCGCGGACGCTCCCTCAGGGGGCGCGCGCGGGGCGAACCAAGGCCGGCCACGCGGGTCCAAAGCCCACTCTGAATCTGCTCACGGAAGCCCCCATGCCCTCGAAGAAGCTGCTGTTGCTGCTCGTCCTGCTGGGCGCAGCGCCCTGGAATCTGCTGCCGGCGCAGCAGCCCGCGAAGCCCGTCGATCCGCGCGAGGAGCTCGCCAGGAAGATCCCGGGAGGAGCCCGCGTCGATGAGCTGCGCGCTACGCCGGTGCCCGGGATATGGGAGTTCACCCGCGACGGCGACATCGCCTACGTGAGCGGCGACGGCCGCTACGCGATCAGCGGCGACCTGGTCGAGCTCGGCTCGAACAACAATCTCACCGAGATGCACCGGCGCGAGCTGCGCGCACGCGAGCTGGCGGCGGTCCCCGAGAGCGAGATGCTGATCTTCGCGCCCAAGGATCCGAAGTACACGGTCAGCGTCTTCACCGACGTCGACTGCCCGTATTGCCGCAAGCTCCATGCACAGATCGGCGAGTACAACCGCTTAGGGATCCGCGTGCGCTATCTGCTCTACCCGCGCAACGGACCGAACACGCCGTCCTGGACCAAGGCCGAGCAGGTGTGGTGCTCCTCGAACCGCAACGAGTCGCTCACCAAGGCGAAGCAGGGCCAGGATCTCAAGAGCAAGGCCTGCACCGACACGCCGCTGGCGCGCTTCTGGGCGCTCGGCTCGAAATTCAACATTACCGGGACGCCGGCCATCGTGATGTCCGATGGCGAGATGGTGCCGGGCTACATGCCGCCCGACGTGCTGCTCAAGCACCTGCAGGAAGAGCAGCGCCGCTGAGTCCAGGCCCAAACCGGCACGTTGGTGAGCGGGCAAAGGCGGCGCGCGGCCCGCCGATCGATCAACGCTCCAGCAGCTTCAGCTTGTCGGGCTTGCCTTCCCACTCCTTGGCGTCGGCGGGCGCGGCCTTCTTCTCGGTGATCACCGGCCACTGTTTGGCGAGCTCGGCGTTCAGCTGCTTGAACTGCTCCTGACCCTTCGGCAGCTCCTCCTCCGAGAAGATCGCTTCCACCGGGCACTCCGGCTCGCACAGCGTGCAGTCGATGCACTCGTCCGGATCGATGGCGAGAAAGTTCGGCCCCTCGTGGAAGCAGTCGACGGGACAGACCTCGACACAGTCCATGTACTTGCACTTGATGCAGTTCTCGGTGACGACGAAAGTCATGCAGATTCCTCGAAGCCGGGGACGCCGCGCGGCCGGATATTGTGCCACGCCGCCGAGCGGCCCATGGGGTCAGCCGACGGTCCGAGGTGGCGTCGGCCGCCGGTCGAAGGTGGTGAAGTGGTGCGGCTCGCGCCCGAGGGCGCGGTCCTCGAGGTAGTGCCGCAGGGCAAAGTCGGTGCTGGGAAAGGCCAGCTCGCCCCAGGGGATTTCGGCGGGCGCTACCAGCTTGACCTCGAGGCTCTCGGCCCCTGCGCCATATTCGGCCGTGCGCAGCGCGGCACGAAAGAACACGTGCACCTGCCGGGCGTGCAGCACGTGCACCACCGCCAGCAGCGAGCCGACGTCGACGTGCGCCAGTGCTTCCTCGTGCGATTCGCGCGCCGCCGCCTGCTGCAGCGTCTCGCCGTTCTCCATGAAGCCGGCCGGGACCGTCCAGTAGCCGAGCCGCGGGTGGATGGCGCGCCGACAGAGGAGGATGCGGCCCTCGTGCTCGGGCACGCAGCCGACCACCAGGCGCGGGTTCTGATAGTGGATCGCGCCGCAGGCGTCGCACACGTAACGCGGCAGATGATCGCCCGGCGGAATGCGCTGCGCGACCGGCGCGCCGCACTGGCTGCAGTAGTTCATGGCGTGCCGCGAGGATACGGGCGCGATCCCCGGGTTGTCGACCGCCCTAGAGCAATCCGAACACCGCCACGCCGTTGGTGGTGGCGACGAATACCTTGCCGTCGGCGATCGTCGGCGTGATGAACTTGTTGCCGGCGCCGATCGAGTCCCGGGAATTGGCGGCCTGGGTGCTGTTGTAGAGCTCGGTCGCGAGATTGCCCGCGTTGTAGGCGTGCAGCACGGCACCGGATCCGGCGTTCTCGTACGCCCAGACGATGCCGTTGGCGCTGCCGTTGGCGGAGACCGCCGGTGCCGTGCCCGGGTAGCCGAAGGTCGCCGCCGAGCGCGATGAGGGCGTGCCCGCGAGCATGGCGGCGGCGAGCGGGAAGGCGAGCAGGTGTCCGCCCTGCGGCCCGTAGTACACGCTGCCGTTGAAGTAGGCGGGCGTCGACCAGATGCCGCCACCGAGTACCTGCGGCAGCTCCTGCCAGATCTGATTGCTCGTCTTGTTGAACTTGCCCATCGAGTCGCGATTGACCACGTAGAGGTTGCCATCCTTGCCCGCGCCCACCACGAGGTGGCGGGTGGTTCCGCCGGAGTCCATCACATCCGGCAGCAGCATGGCGCCGCCCGACCCGAGGTCGGTGTCGCTCATCGACTCGCTGACCTCGTTGTACATCGCGAAATAGTCGCTCACCTTGAGCGTACCCCCGGCGGTCGAGATCTTCAGGAACGAGTTGCCGTAGTCGCCCTTGTTGGGGAAGCCGTTGGCATCGAGCGTCGTGTCGAAGGCGCCATTGGCGGTGAGCAGGTAGATGTTGCCGGACGAGTCCGCGGCCGGGCCGCCGCCGGCCATCCAGATCGCCGGACCGCCGCCGGCGTTGCTCGCAGCGACGTTGAGAACGGCGGTCTGGCCGAGGGTGCTCGAGTTGTAGGCGATCACCCAGCCGGTGTAGGGCGAATTGTCGCAGTGCGAGGTCCAGGCGGTGTAGATGACCCCGTTCAGCAGCAGCAATCCCGCGCGCTCCTCGTAGTCGCCCGGAGCGAAGGTGTTGGAGCCGCCGCCCGCGGCCGGGTAGATCGCGGCGATCTCCATGGGCCCGCTGAATTGCTCGCCGCCGGTGGTGACGTCGAGCGCGTGCAGGCGCTGGTGGTAGTTCTGCGAGGCATCGATCGACATGGCGACCAGATAGATGACGCCGTGAGCGCCTGCGCTGCGGTCGATCACCGGAGTGGAAGTGATGCCGATGGTCGGCGTCACCTGACCGCAGCTGCGGTCGTCGCTCGGCATCTCGCCCGTGCCGAGGAGCGACTTCTGCCACAGCAGCGTGCCGCTGTCGCTGTCGTAGGCGTACACGGTATCGTTCTCGGTGGCGATGAACACTACATTGTGAGCACTGCCTCCGACCGACAGCCCCGAGAGGTAGAGCGGCTGGGCATCGACCAGGCCGTCGGCGCCGAGGAAGCGCAGCTTGCCGAAGCCTGAGCTGTTGACGTTGGCGAGCGTCAGGACCGACTCGGTGAGGTTCTGACCGGTGCGCGCCAGGTCGTTCTTGTAGGTCACGACATCGGTGCCCGAGCCGACCGGCGGCGGGGGCGGAGGCGGGCCGGGTGGCGGCGGGCCGGGTGAAGGCGAGGAGCTGTACGAGCCGCCGCCGCCACCGCAGGCAGCGACCGTCAGGAAGGCGAGCAACACCAGCGCGCGCGAGGCGCGGGCGCCTCGCGGCACGCTACGCAGGAAATCCGTCATGGGTCGCGACTCGCTCACAAGGCCTCGAGCGACGATGACAGTGCCCCGCAGGCGAAGCAAGCCGTCGGCGGGAGGCGACGGGCGGGCGATTATGGTGTCCGCGGCGGCACGTGCTAGCGTGGGTGGCATGCGCGCGGCCGATCCGCTCTATCCTCCCATCAGACCCTACCGCACCGGCCATCTGCGAGTCGGTGGGCTTCACCGCATCTACTTCGAAGAGAGCGGCAATCCCCGGGGAAAGCCCGCGGTGTTCCTGCACGGCGGCCCGGGCGGCGGCACGGAGCCGAAGATGCGGCGGTTCTTCAATCCGCGCAGATACCGCATCGTGCTCTTCGACCAGCGCGGCTGCGGGCGCAGCCGCCCTCATGCGAGCCTGACGGACAACACGACCTGGGACCTGGTCGCGGACATCGAGGCGCTGCGGAGGCTCCTCGGGATAGAGCGCTGGCTGGTATTCGGGGGATCATGGGGATCGACCCTGGCGCTGGCGTACGCGCAGAAACACCCGCGTCGCGTGACGGAGCTGGTTCTCCGCGGCATCTTCCTTGCACGCCGCTCCGAGCTCAGCTGGTTCTACCAGAATCCGCAGGGTGCGGGGGCGCTGTTTCCTGCGGAATGGGACCGATACGTCGCCCTCATCCCGAAGGCCGAGCGGCGCAACATGATGCAGGCGTACTACCGGCGACTCACGGGCCGCAACCGCAGGAGCGCCGTGCGCGCGGCGCGCGCCTGGTCGATCTGGGAGGGTGCGACGAGCCATCTGCGCACCGATCCCGTCGAGCTCGCGCAGGCGGGGCGCGCCCGCTCGGCACTCGCACTGGCGCGCATCGAGTGCCACTACTTCGTCCATCGCGCCTTCCTGCGCCGCGACGATCAGCTGCTCGCCGACGTGCGCCGCATCCGGCGGATTCCCGCGGTCATCGTTCAGGGACGTTACGACGTCATCTGCCCGATGCGCAGCGCCTGGGATCTGCATCGCGCCTGGCCCGAGGCGCAGCTGCGCATCGTGGACGACGCCGGACATTCGGCCTTCGAGCGCGGTAACTCCCGCGAGCTCGTGCGCGCGACCGACAGATTCAGCCGTGTGGTGCGCGGTGGCCCGGGAAAACGTGCGGCTGAGGGCCGGCGGCGTCGCGTGAGGGGAGGTCGGGAATGAACAACGCGCGCAAGCAGGGCATCAGCCTCCTGCAGGCCGTCCCATGGCTGCTGACGGCTTTGTTCGGAACCGGCTGGTATTGGCAATACAAAGCCGATCAGCGCGCCGGACTCACTCAACAGCTTGCCATTCGCGATGAGACCACCCAGAAGCTCGTGGCTCTGCTGCCGCTGCTGCAGAGCGGTACCGCGTGCTCATCGACCGAGGGCCGGGCACAGGTCGCTGCGTACATAAGCGACTTGAACGAGTTCGAAAAGCAGCTCGCAGTCTTGGAAAAGCGCGCACCGCGTACCAACCTCTACGGGGCGGTGCGCCCCTGTCCCCCCACAGGGTTGACGGTGAACTAGACTCGCCAAGCGAAGGCTGAAGTTGAATGCCCGAGGTCGGAGTCGAACCGACACGCTTTTAAGGGCGGCGGATTTTCCTGCCACTTCGGCTTTCGCCGCCCCGGCACGCGGTCGGGTTCGTGGTCTGGAGCACGCCATCACCATGGCCCTTGCGGGCTGTAGGTGCCCGCCGTCTGCTCTCTACACCTTCCCCGCGGTCGCGGGGCTTGGCTCGGCGTCAGCTCGAGCACGCGCAGCGCCTCAGGGCCTCCACCGAGTTTGACGGGCTTCACCCCGGGGATTTCTCCCAGGGGGCTCAAGTTGTTACGTCTGAGTCCGCTGCGTCTACCAATTCCGCCACTCGGGCATCGGCTTTCAGTATAAGGCGTCCCGCGCCGCTGCCTGCGACCTTTTGCCCCGCCCGCGCATCTAAGCTTCCGTGACCAGGCTGGTGGAAATCGCCGTCCCGGACGAGGTCCGGGTACGGGCGTGCGCGGGGGAGGAGCGCGCGCGGCAGCTGATCTATGCCGCGGTCGCCGCTCCGACCTTCACGCTCATCCGCCGGGTCATCGGCAGCCGCAGCGCCGCCGAGGACGTTTTCCAGGACACCATGATGATTCTGTTCGAGCGTCTCGCGGACTTCCGCCAGGAAGCCCCTCTCGGGGCCTGGCTGCGGCAGATCGCGATCTCGCGCTGTCTGATGCACCTGCGCTCGCCGTGGCGGCGGGCCCGCATGTGCCTCGAGAGTGCCCTCGAGGGCGAGCTGCCCGCGCTCGCGCGGGCCGCAAGTCACGCGCCGCCGCCCGAGGCCATCGACATCGAGCGTGCGCTGGCGACACTCGCGCCCACGGCGCGCGCGGTCATCTGGATGTACGAGGTCGAGGGCTATTCGCATGCGGAGATTGCCCGCGCCTTCGGCCGCTCCGTCAGCTTTTCCAAATCCCAGGTTGCCCGCGCCCATCTCAAGCTGCGCGCCTGGTTCGAGCCGCAAGGGAGCCGACCGACATGCACACTGAGCTAGAGCAGCAGCAGGCCGTCGCGCGAGCGCTGCGGGAGCTGCCCGACGACGGCGCGCGGCCCTACGACTGGCGCGAGTTCCAGCGTCGCGCCCATGCAGGACCCGCCGCGGGCGCGCGCGTCGCGCGCATGCGCGCGCTGGCCGCCGTGGTCGTGGTCGGCCTGGCGGTGATGGCGACGGCCATCCGCCTGGGCGCAGGCCCGAGGCCGCAGCGCCCGCCCGCCACCGTCGCGGCGCAGGCCACGCCGGCGGAGGACGACTCTGCCGCCGAGCAGTGGCTCGAGACGCTGCCGCGGGAGCCGGCGCTGGTGCGGGTCGGCACCCGGGCGGCGATCGCGACGCTCGAGGACCACATCGCACAGGTCGATGACCTGCTGAGCAGCGAGAGCGCCTCGCGCGCCCCCGCGGCGCGCGTCAACGCTCTGCAGCAGGAGCGCGCCCAGCTCGTCAACTCGCTCGTGCAGGTTCGCTATGCAGAGACGCTCGCGAATGCCACGCGCTGAATACCCATCAAGGAGCTGCCTCATGAGCCGATATCCCGTGATTCTCACCGGCAGCGTGCTGCTCATGGCCGGTGCCGCAGCGGTGAGCTGCCGGCCGAGCATCGCGCTCGCCGAGCCGCCGGACGCCGCCAAGGCCTATGCCGACGGCTCGAAGGCCGAGAGCGACGCCGAACAGGCGAAGCTCGAGGAGCAGCTCGAGGCGGCGCGCAGGCAGCTCGAGGACGCGGCGCACCAGGTGGCCGAGCTCAGCGCGCAGTTGAGCCGGCCCGTGATCGAGAGCTTCGTGGACATGGAGGGCGAGCACGGCCGCGCGATCATCGGAGTACAGCTCGAGCCGGCTCCCGGCGGAGCGGGCGCGCGGGTGCGCGCGGTGAGTCCGGGCGGACCCGCGGCAGAGGCCGGCATGCGCGCCGGCGACGTGGTCGTCGCGGTGAACGGCACCGAAGTGAAGGGCGAGAACCCGGCGCGCCAGGTGATGAGGCTGATGCGCGCCGTCAAGCCCGACAGCAAGGTGAGCGTGCGCGTGCTGCGTGAGGGCTCGCCGCGCGACTTTACGGTCGTGACGCGCCGGAGTCCCGAATACTTCTACGCCAACTTTCCGCCCTTCACCGCGCCGCCGATCATCGGATCGGGACCGCTCCTGGTGCAGGGGCCGATGATGGATATGGAGCTCGCGACCCTGACGCCGCAGCTCGGGCGCTACTTCGGGAGCGAGGCGGGCGTGCTGGTGGTGCGCGCGCCGGCCGACGGCGCACTCAAGCTCGAGGACGGCGACGTCATTCTCGCCATCGACGGCCGTCAGCCGATGAGCGGCTCGCATGCGACGCGCATCCTCGCTTCCTACCAGCCCGGTGAGAAAGTGACGCTGCGCATCGTGCGCCAGCGCAAGACGCTCGACCTCGAGGCGACCGTCCCGGCGCGAGCGGGACATCGGCACGTCGCCACGGGTGAGAGCCGTCGGCCGCGGGTGCCGCCGCCGCCGACGCCGCAGGCCGCGCCGCTGCCTCAGGCGGCGCCGCTCCCGCCCCTGGCGCCGCTGCCGCCGCCGCCCGACAAGGTCGCGGTGCTGCGCGATGAGGCGTGAGGATCGCTTCGCGTCGCGTGTGTAACATGCGCGCGTGCGCCGCCAGGACTTCTCCTATCAACTGCCCCGGGAGCTGATCGCCCAGACACCGCTCGATGAGCGCTCGGCGAGCCGCATGCTGGTGCTCGATCCGGTTCGCGGCGCTCTCGAGGACGCCGCCGTGTCCGAGCTGCCAGCGCACCTGGCGCCGGGCGATCTGCTGGTCTTCAACGACACGCGCGTGGTGGCCGCACGCCTCAAGGGCGTCAAGCCCACCGGGGGCCAGGTCGAGATATTTCTCGAGCGCGCGCTCGAGGGCAAGGAGGCCCTCGCACAGATCTCCGCCAGCAAGCCGGTGCGCGCCGGGCTCGCGATCGCCACCGACGGCGGCGAGGTGCGTGTGCTCGCGCGGCAGGGGGACCTGTGGCGCATCGCGCTGCCCGGGAAGGCGCTCGATTTCTTCGAGCGCTGGGGCCAGGTGCCGCTGCCGCCCTATATCGAGCGCGCGCCGCTCGCGAGCGATCACGAGCGCTACCAGAGCCTGTTCGCGCGCGAGCGCGGCGCGGTGGCGGCGCCCACCGCGAGTCTGCATTTCGACGCCGCGCTCCTGGCGGCGCTCGAGGCACGCGGCGTCGAGCGCGCCTTCATCACGCTGCACGTCGGTGCCGGAACGTTTCAGCCCGTGCGGGTCGAGGATCTCGCCGCGCACGAGATGCACGCCGAGAGGGTAGTGGTGAGCCGCGCGACCTGCGAGGCCGTGGCGCGCACCCGCGCGCGCGGCGGCCGGGTGGTGCCGGTCGGCACGACGGCGCTGCGCGCGCTGGAGTCGAGCGCGCTCGCGGCCGGGAACGGCGCGCTCGCGGGGGAAGAGCCGCGCACGGCGCCGGCGCTGGTGCCCTGGAGCGGGGAGACGCGCCTGTTCATCACGCCGGGCTTCCGGTTCCGGGTGAGCGATGCGCTCCTCACGAACTTCCATCTGCCGGAGTCGACGCTGCTGATGCTGGTGTGCGCCTTTGCCGGGCGCGCGGCGGTGCTCGAGGCCTACCGGCATGCCATCGCCGCGCGCTACCGCTTCTTCAGCTACGGCGATGCCATGCTCATCACCGCGAGGGGCGCATGAGACCGGAATTCGCCGTCACGGCGCGCGCCGGCGCGGCCCGGCTCGGACGGCTCACCGCCGCCCACGGCGTGATCGAGACGCCGGCCTTCATGCCGGTCGGTACCTACGGCACGGTCAAGGCGATGACCCCCGAGGAGCTCGTCGGGCTCGGCGCCGAGATCGTGCTCGGCAACACCTTTCACCTGATGCTGCGGCCCGGGTCCGCGGTGATCGCCGCGCACGGCGGCCTGCACCGCTTCATGCACTGGGAGCGCCCGATACTCACCGACTCCGGCGGCTTCCAGGTGTTCAGTCTCGAGAGCCTGCGGCGCATCAGCGAGGAGGGGGTGCGCTTCCGCTCGCCGATCGACGGGCGCGAGGTGCGGCTCACCCCCGAGGACTCGATGGACGTGCAGCGCGCGCTGCGCTCCGACATCGCGATGGCGCTCGATGACTGCACGGCGCATCCGGCCACCGAGGCCGAGGCACGCGCCTCCATGGAGCGCTCGATGCGCTGGGCGGCGCGCAGCCACGCGCACTACCACCGTGCCGAGGCGGGCGCCCCGCCCGGAGGGCTGTTCGGCATCGTCCAGGGCGGCATGCATGTGCCGCTGCGGCTCGCCTCGCTCGAGACGCTGCTGCGGCTCGACTGGCCCGGGCTCGCGGTCGGCGGACTCGCGGTCGGGGAGCCGGAGGAGGAGCGGCTGCGGATCCTCGAAGGCCTCGTGCCGCACATGCCGGCCGACCGGCCCCGCTACCTGATGGGCGTCGGCCGGCCGGAGGACATCGTCGCGGCGGTGCTGCGCGGCATCGACCTGTTCGACTGCGTCATCCCGACACGCCACGCGCGCAACGGCCACCTGTTCACCTCGGCCGGGGTCATCAACATCCGCAATGCCATTCATCAGGACGACTTGGGTCCGGTCGATGCGGCCTGCGCCTGCTACACCTGCCGCAACTACACGCGCTCGTACCTGCGCCACCTCGATCGCTGCAACGAGATCCTGGGAGCACGACTTAACACCATCCACAACCTGCACTTCTATCTCACCCTGATGCGCTCCCTGCGCTCCGCCCTGGCGGCAGGGACTCTCGAGCACTGGGCGCGGGGGTTCCTGACGGCGCGCCAGACTGACGCCGACGCTATGGCATAATGCCGCCCTTTTCGCTTCCGGGATCCAAGCCATGAACCTGATTTCCGACGCCTGGGCGCAGGCCGCGCCGGGCCCGACCAGCCAGTTCGCGCCGCTCCTGATGATGGTGCTGTTCGTCGGCGTGTTCTATTTCCTGCTCATCCGGCCCCAGCAGAAGAAGGCGCGCGAGCACCAGGCACTGGTCTCCAAGCTCGCCGCGGGCGATGAGGTGGTCACCACCGGCGGCATGCTGGGCAAGGTCACCGACGTCGGCGATACCTTCGTCACGCTCGAGGTCGCCGAGGGGGTGCGCATCAAGGTGCAGCGCCACCAGATCGCGCAACTGATGCCCAAGGGCACGCTGAAAAGCGCCTGAGCCATGCTGGAATACGCCCGCTGGAAGTACATCCTGGTCGCAGCGGTGCTGCTGCTCGGGCTGCTGTTCGCGCTGCCCAATGTCTTCGGCGAGGACCCGGCCCTGCAGGTGGCGCGCAAGGATCACGCCGCGGTCGCCCCCGATGCGGCGCAGGCGGTCGAGACGTTCCTCAAGACCCACGGCGTGCGCTTCGGGAAGAGCTATCTCGATGCCGGCAGGCTGATGGTGCGCTTCGCCAGCGTGCCCGATCAGCTGGCGGCACGCGATGCAGTGAACGGCAACGAGGACTTCAAGAACACCTACATCACTGCACTGTCGTTCGCGCCACGCACCCCCGAGCTGCTGCGCCAGCTGGGACTCAAGCCCATGCCGCTCGGTCTCGACCTGCGCGGCGGGCTGTACCTCCTCTACCAGGTCGACGTGAGCTCCGCGGTCGCCCAGGCGCTCGACGGCTACGCGCAGGATGCGCGGCGGGCGCTCACCAGTGCCAACATCCCCTTCAAGGACGTCACGGTCGGGGCGGGCGGGGAGGCCAGCGTCATCCGCATCCAGCTCGCCCCCGGCGCGGACCTCGGCGCCGCGCGCAGCGCGCTCAACCAGCCGCTGCAGGGCTTGGGGCTGACTGCCTCGAGCAGCGCCGCGGGACCGCTGCTCGAGGCCGCGATGACCAGCGCGCAGATCCGCGAGCGCCAGGACTACGCGATCCAGCAGAACATCACCACCCTGCGCAATCGCGTGAACGAGCTCGGAGTCTCCGAGCCGATCGTGCAGCGCCAGGGAGTCGACCGCATCAACGTGCAGCTCCCCGGCGTGCAGAACTCCGCCGAGGTCAAGGACATCCTCGGCCGGGTGGCGACGCTCGAGTTCCGCCTCGAGGACATGCAGAACAGCGCGGTCGAGGCGGCGCAGCTCGGCCGCGCGCCGCTCGGCTCGAAGCTCTATACCCATACGCGCATCGGCCGGCCGATCCTGCTCAAGCGCGAGATCATCGCCACGGGCGATCAGCTCACCAACGCGACCACCGGCATGTCCCAGGAAGGCCCGGCGGTCAACGTGCGTCTCGATGCGCGCGCCGGCGAGAACATGCTGCGCACCACGCGCGCCAACCTCAACCGGCGCATGGCGGTAGTGCTGATCGAGAAGCGCCCCGAGACCGTCGAGATCGACGGCCAGAAGGTCACGCGCGAGGTGACCGACGAGGAGGTCATCAACGACGCCACCATTCGCGGCGTCTTCAGCAACAACTTCCAGATCACGGGGCTGCAGTCCGGAGAGGCGCGCGAGCTGGCGCTGCTGCTGCGCTCGGGGTCGCTCGCGACCGCCATCTACGTGGTGGAGGAGCGCGCCGTGGGTCCGAGCCTCGGGCGCGACAACATCGACAAGGGCGTGACCGCTCTCATCGTCGGCATGGCCGGCGTGTTCCTCTTCATGGCGCTCTACTACCAGACGTTCGGCGTGGTCGCCGATCTCGTGCTGCTCGCCAACGTGGTGCTGCTCACGGCGCTGCTCTCGATGATGCATCAGGTGCTGTCGCTGCCCGGCATTGCCGGCATCCTGCTCACGGTCGGCATGGCGGTGGATGCCAACGTGCTGATCTACGAGCGCATCCGCGAGGAGATCCGCAAGGGTGTGTCGCCGCAGGCGGCGATCCGCGCCGGTTTCGAGAAGGCCTTCTCGGCCATCGCCGACTCCAATATCACCACCCTGATCGCGGGCGTGGTGCTGTGGGTGCTCGGCACCGGTGCGATCCGCGGCTTCGCCGTGGTGCTCACCCTCGGCATCGCAACCTCCATGTTCACCTCCCTGATGGGGAGCCGGGCGCTGCTCACCCTCATGTACGGCGGCCGGCGCAGGCTCACGCACCTGGCGATCGGCTGAAGCCGCCGCGCCCGACCGCAAAGACCCGAGGATCAAACGTGGAATTCTTCAGCCATCAGACCAGCTACCCGTTCATGGCCACCCGCAAGGTGTGGTACACGCTGTCGGCGCTGCTCATGATCGTGTCGCTCGGCTCCTTCTTCCTGCGCGGCGTGAATCTCGCCATCGACTTCACCGGCGGAGTGAGCGCCGAAGCGAGCTTCCCCAAGGCCGCCGACGTCGACCTGGTGCGCGCGCGGCTCGCGGCCGCGGGCTTTCGCGAGCCGTCGGTGCAGAACTTCGGCTCCTCGCGCGACATCGCCATCCGCCTGCCGCCCGATCCCAGGCAGACGGCGGCCGGCATCCGCACCCAGCTCGAGACCACGCTGCGCGGCATCGACCCCGGCGCGCAGGTGATGCAGCTCGAGGTGGTGGGGCCGCAGGTGGGGGCGGAGCTGAAGAGGAGCGCGGCCTGGGCCCTGTTCTTCACGCTGCTGTTCATCTTCGGCTATCTCGCGGTGCGCTTCCACACCTGGAAGCTCTCGGCGGGCGCGATCCTCGCGGTGCTGCACGACCCGATCCTGGTGCTGGGATTCTTCTCCCTCACCCAGATGTCGTTCGATCTGGCGGTGGTGGCGGCCATCCTGGCCGTCATCGGCTACTCGCTCAATGACACCGTGGTGGTGTTCGACCGCATCCGCGAGCGCTTCGAGGGCAACCGCCGCTCGCCGCCGGACGTGGTGCTCGACCAGTCGATCAACCAGACGCTGTCACGCACCATCATGACCAAGGTGGTCACGTCCATCGTCGTGGTGGCGCTGCTGTTCCTCGGCGGCCCGGTGCTCAAGGGCTTCTCGGCGGCGCTCCTCATCGGCATCATCGCCGGCACCTATTCCTCGATCTACATCTCGAGCGCCATCGCCCTCGACCTCGGCCTCACCGCCGAGGACTTGTTCCCGACCGTCAAGAAGGCGGCCCTCGATCACCTGCCGTAGCGGAGCGCGGCCACGCTGATCGCCGACCCCAACGCCTGGCTGGCCTTCGTCGCGCTGGCGGCGCTCGAGATCGTGCTCGGCGTCGACAACCTGATCTTCCTCGCGATCCTGGTCGGCAGGCTGCCGCCGCAGCAGCAGCGCGGCGCGCGGCTCGGCGGGCTGGTACTGGCGATGGCGACCCGCATCGCGCTCCTGTTCTCGATCGTGTGGCTGACCCACCTCACGCAGCCGTGGCTCACGCTCGGCGGCCGCACGTTCTCGGCACGCGATGCGGTGCTGCTCGGCGGCGGGCTGTTCCTGCTCGGCAAGAGCGTGCTGGAGATTCACCACTCGCTCGAAGGTGCGGCGACGCTGCCGGCGGCTGCGCGGCCGCAGGCCTCGGTTGCGCTCACGATCGTGCAGATCGGTCTCATCGACATCGTGTTCTCGCTCGACTCGGTGTTCACCGCCGTGGGGCTCGCGCGCGATTTCACCATCATGGTGGCGGCCATCGTGGCGGCCATCCTGGTGATGATGTGGGTGTCGCGGCCGGTCGGCGCCTTCATCGAGCGCCATCCGACCATCAAGATGCTGGCGCTCTCGTTCCTCATCCTGATCGGCGTGGCGCTCACCGCCGAGGCGCTGCACTTCGAGATCCCGAAGGGCTACCTGTACTTCGCCATGGCGTTCGCGGTGGCCGTCGAGCTCATCAACCTGCGGCTGCGGCGCAGGACGGAGCGGCGCTGAGCGCGGCGGCGGCACCGCCGCCCGCACTGCGGGCGGACTTCAGCGGCTGGACGCGGCGGAGGCAGCCGGGCTGCCGTTGCCTTCCGCGAGCACCTTGCTGTGGCTGTAGCCGTAGAACACGTAGATCAGCGCCCCGATGATGGTCCATACGATGAGCCGCATCCAGGTGGCGGTCCCGAGGCCCAGCATCATCGCGAAGCACACCACGGCGCCCGCGATGCAGGTGAACCACGGCCACGGTGCCTTGAACGGCCGCGGCAGGTCGGGCCGGGTAC
>Ga0335085_10007962_pt1 | contig 16270 bp, 16 predicted proteins | sample Lox_Sample_45_FD_206712 | JGI IMG/M metagenome (GOLD analysis project Ga0335085, IMG submission 206712) | Soil microbial communities from Loxahatchee National Wildlife Refuge, Florida, United States - Lox_Sample_4.5 | ecosystem: Environmental > Terrestrial > Soil > Wetlands | place: USA...
CGGTAGCCGAGGTCGCCGGACCAGTACCAGCCGTTGCGACTGCGTTCCGACGTCGCGTCGTCGTTGTTGTAGTACCCCTCGAACACGAGCTGCGGGTCACGGCGCACGATCTCGCCGATGACCGCGCCGCCGCCCACGATGCTGCCGTTCTCGTCGACCTCCGCGCGCGGGCACTCGAGGCCGGTCGCGGGATCGACGACGGCGACGTCGCTGCCGGGCGTCGGGAGTCCGAGCGCGCCCGGTTTTCCGTCGCGGATCGGCGTGATGATGATCGCGCCCTCACTCGACCCGTATCCGCCGACGAGCGTTATCCCGAACCGTTTGCGGAACGCCGCGGCGTCGGTGGGAGACGACTCGGGTGCGAGCCCGAACTTCACGTGGTGGTTGCGGTCCTCGGGCGACGGCGGGGTCGCGAGCACGTACGACAGCGCGCGCCCGACAGTGTTGAAGTAGGTCGCGTCGTAGCGCCGGATGTCGTCGAAGAAGGCGGTCGCCGAGAACCGCCGGCGCAGCGCGATGGTCGCGCCGCACGTCAGCGCGGGCACGAAGTTCGACGCGAGCGCGTTGCCGTGGAAAAGTGGCATCGGGCAGTACAACACGTCGTCGGCGCCGAAAGGCATGCGGCTTCCTATCGCCGCGAACCGCCCCTGCGTTCCCCGCACCGCTTTCGGCGCGCCCGTGGAACCCGACGTGAAGATCAGGACGAACAGCGTCTCCGGTCCGGGGAGCTCGGCGGGAATGGTCGCGTCGCGATGTGCTTCCCGTGCCGCCGTCCATTCCTTCGATTCGATCGCGAGCACCCGATCGGGGCCGAGACCGGGGCCGAGGTCGAGACCTGCGAGCAGCGGGGCGTGCGCAGCTTCGGTCACGATCAGAAAGCAATCGCTGTGGCGGATGTCGTGCGCGAGCTCGGTACCGCGGCGGGTTGGGTTGATGCCGACGACCGCCGCTCCCGCAAGCGCGGCGCCGCCGAGCAGGAACACGTAATCGGGAACGTTGTCGAGAAGCACGCCGACGTGAAACGGCCGTCCGGACGCGGCCCGTTCGTACTCGGCGCGCAGCATCGCCGCACGCACGGCGCACTCGTGCGCGATCTCGGCCCACGTCCACGACGCGTCCTCGAATACCAGCCCGCGGTGCTCGTCGCCGGCGCGCGCCGCGACGAGCTCGGCGATCGTGTCGGTGCCCATGTCGGCAGCCGATCGCCGGCCTAGCGGCACACGACCGGCATCCGGGTCGCGCCGCGCACGAGCGTCGAGCGCGCCAGCTCCGGTTCGGTGGTCAGGGCGTAGTCGGGGAAGCGGGCGAGCAGCTCTTCGAGGAGGACGCGGCCTTCGAGCCGCGCGAGCGACGCGCCAATGCACAAGTGTTCGCCGAAGCCGAACGCGACATGCTGCGAGTCGACCGGCCGCGTGACGTCGAACTCGCCCGCGGTCGGGCCGAACGCGTTCTCGTCGCGGTTCGCCGATGCGTACAGCATCACGACGAAGTCGCCCTCGGGAATCGCGACGCCGCGCAGGTGGGAGTCGCGTGTCGCGGTGCGCCCGAACGCCTGCACGGGAGTCACCCAGCGCAGGCATTCTTCGACGGCATTGCCGATGCGCGCGGGTTCCCGCGCCAACAGAGCCCGCTGGTCCGGGTGGGCGGCAAGTGCCGCCGCGCTGCCGGAAACGAGGTGACGGGTCGTCTCGTTGCCCGCAACGAGCAGCGCGAGCAGATATCCAACCGCGTCGCGGGTGCTCAGCGGCTCGCCTTCGACTTCCGCGTGCACGACGGCGGACGCGATGTCTTCGCGCGGACGCGCGCGCCGGTCGATGACGTGACCGGCAAGGAACTCGAACAGCGCCGCGAGGTCGTCGAGTTGTTCTTCGGGGTGGTCCGGCGCCTCGATCGCGGCGTCGGACCAACGACGGAAGTTGTCGAGATCCTCGCCGTCGACGCCGAGCAGCTCGGCGATGACGAGTACCGGATACGGCGCCGCGACCGCGTCGACGAAGTCGATCTCCGCGCCGGCCGGAATCGTGTCGAGCACGGAGCGAGCCACTTCACGGATGCGGGCTTCGAGCCCGCTCACGGCCCGCGGCGTGAACCGCCGGGTCACGAGACCGCGCCAGGGTCCGTGGCGCGGCGGGTCCATGTGCAGGATCGAGCCGTCGATGCTTCCGCCGCCGTCGCGCAGCGGGTCGTGTACGAGCACGCCGCGGCCCGAACAGAAGCGGTCGGGGTCCCGGCTGACCTCGCGCACCTCGTCGTAGCAGGCGACCGTCCAGGAGTTGGGCGCGTACAGCTGCACCGGTTCCTCGCGGCGCAGGTACGCGAGCGTGTCGTAGTAGCCGGGGTCGGTGAAGCTCCCCGCGATCTCCGGGTTCAACGCGGCGGTGGGCGAGGCGGTCATCCGGCGGGCTCCCTTCAGGACGGCCCGGATGCTACGAGCTGCCGCCGCCGCTCGTGGGCACGAGACCCGACACAGGCGTCGGGTCCCGTGCCCGTTCGGTCCGGGTTCGGTCGCGTTGCGGTCTCGAACGAGGGTGCGGAATTGCGTTGTAGCGTCGGCCGCGTGGCGACGGGGGCTATCCGAGACGACGCGACGTTGGCCGCGGGCATCGGCGGATGGCTGCGCGAGCGGTATGCCGATCGTGTCGACCTGCGCGTCGACGGGTTGATCCGCCCGAAATCGGGTTGGTCGAACGAAACGGTGATCGTCGACACCTCGTGGGCCGCGGGTGCGGCCCCGGACCGCGACCGCAACCGCGAGCGCCTCGTCGTCCGCCTGCCGTTGGTCGCGCCTTCGTATCCGAGCTACGAGCTGCACAACCAGGCGGTCGTGCTCGACGTGTTGGAGGGTGCGGCCGTCCCCGCGCCGCATGCAGTCGCGGTCGAAGACGACCCGTCGTGGGTCGGCGCGCCCTTCCTCGTGATGACGTTCGCGGCCGGCGATCCCGTCGGCGAAGCGCCCGCGCTCGACCAGCGGCTGCTCACTCGTCCCGTCGAGGAGCAGCGCCGGATCCAGGAGGGGTTCCTGGACGCCCTCGCGGCCGTACACGGCATCGACACCGACGCGGCCGCGCCGCTCCGCGCGCTACGACACGGGGTGGCGGAGGAGATCGACTACTGGACCGCCTACGTGTCGTGGGCTGCCGACGGCGCGCCCGCGCGTGTTCTCGCGGACGCAATGCGCTGGTGCGCGGACACCATTCCCCGCGAACCCGTTCCGGACTCGCTGCTCTGGGGTGACGCCCGGCTCGGCAACGTGCTGTACGACGACGACGGGCGGGTCGTCGCGCTGCTCGACTGGGAGCTGGCGACGATCGGACCCGCGGAGATGGACCTCGGCTGGTACCTCGTCCTCGACGAGCTCACCACGGGCTTCGTCGGCCGGACGGTTCCCGGTTTCGTCGACCGGACCGGCGCGATCCGGCACTACGAACAGGTGCTCGGCCGCGACGTCGTACAACTCGAGTGGCACGAGATCTTCGCGCTCGCCCGCTCGATCGCGATCAACGACTGCCAGGCCCGGCTCGCGGCGGCGGCGGGCACGCCGTATCCCGGCGTCCCCGGCGACGCGAATCCGATCCTCGCCCATCTCGACAAGCGCATCGGCGCGTACGCCGCCTGACACCGCGGCCGCGTACGAACCCTCGACCGCATCAGGAGAGACCGTTGTTCGAAGCCAGTCCCGAGCACTCGCCGATGAGCGGCATCGACGAGTACCTCGTGCACAACTATCCGCATCCGGTGCGCGTGATGTGGACCACCGACGCACAGGCGTACGAACGAGTGTGGTTCACCGCGCAGGACGACGCGGGCGAACTGCTCGTCGTGTGCGGACTGGCGTTCTATCCGAATCTCGGTACCGCGGAGGCGTACGCGATCGTCAACTGCCGGGGGCAACACACGACGGTGCGCGCGCACCGGCTTCTCGGAGACGACCGGATGGACATGCGCGTCGGTCCGCTCGCGTTCCAGGTCGTCGCACCGTTTCGCGAGTGGCGGCTGACGCTCGATGAGAACGAATACGGCGTCAGCTACGACATCCGTTGGCAGGACACGAAGCGCGCCGTGTTCCGCAACCTCGGCGCAGGTGTGATCGCGGGCGGCAAGCCGTACGGCGGGACCGCGGGCTACGACGGCTTCGGCCGGCAGACCGGCTGGGTGCAGGTCGGCGCCGAGCGGTTCGAGCTCACGGCTGATCACTTCAACGGCACGCGCGACCACCACTGGGGGACGCGCGACGGCGTCGGCGGCCGCGGTCGTTGGTCGGGTTGGCAGCACGTGGTCTCGGGTCCGTTCGTCCAGTACGACGAGTGGTGCTTGTGGGTCGACCATCTGATGCGGAACCTCGGCGACCCGCGGCCCGGAAGCGACACGCTGCACCGCCGGAAGTACCGGCTCCGGTTCGAACCGGATACGAAACTGTTGCTCGGCGGCGAGGCGGACATCGAGCTGCGATCGGGCGAGACGAGGACGATGACGTTCGAACGCCTCGGCGATCAGATCGCGTTCCTGCGTTGCGGCATGTACGGCGGTCCGAACGGTGGGACGCCCGACGGTGACATCTGGCACGGGCAGTTCGTCGGTGACGGGGTCGTGACCGGCGAGACGTATGACGCGACGGATCCCGCCGTGCGGGCGCGCATCTGCGGTCTCGACCAACATCACATGCGTTTCGAATGCGACGGCGAGGTGAGCTACGGATTGTTCGAGGCGTACGACACGCTTTGCCACGACTCGGCGGTCAAAGGCCGGCAGGGCATGAGCGTGCTCCCGGAGGACTGACGATCGTCATGACCCACCCGCTCGAGCATCCCGACTGGGTCCGGCGCTTCAACCTGTTCGGCGACGTCGTCGGCGACGCCCGGTTGCTCGGCGGGCTCGACGCCGACGAGTTGCTCGCGACGGCGCGCGTGTCGACCGGGCTGCACGATCTCGGCGAGGACGAGTGGCCGGGTTGGACTGAGACGTACGAGCGAATGTTGCGCGCGATCGACGCCGAGGCGCGCCTGCACACGCTCGGCCGTATCGTCACGCGTGCCGAGGTGCTGCGGATCCTGCAGACCTGGCTGCGTCTGCAACAGGAATGGTCGGCGCGGCCCGCGATCCGCGCCGAGCCGGTCGAGGCGCCGTTGTTCGTCGTCGGTCCGCCGCGCACGGGCACGACGATCCTGCTCGAGCTGCTGGCGCTCGATCCGCAGCTGCGGGCGCCGCTCGCGTGGGAGGCCCTCCACCCGCTGGCCGCAGAAGGCGACGCCGAACGGCGCCGGGAGCTGTCGGAGTGCGAGCAGGAATTCTGGGCCGACGTGCATCCGGCGTTCATGACGATGCACGAGTTGCGCAGCGACCTCCCGTGCGAGTGCGTCAACTTCCTCGCGTACGACTTCGCGGGCCCGTATTTCTCGATGATGTACGACACGCCGAGCTTCACCGGCTGGCAGTTGGAGAATCTCGACACGCTTGCGCGCGTCTACCGGTTGCACCGGCGCATGCTGCAGACGTTCCAGTACGACGACGCGCGCCCCGGCGAGGCACCTCCGCGACGGTGGCTGCTGAAGTCGCCCGGACATCTGTCGACGCTCGCCGCGCTGTTCGCCGAGTATCCCGACGCCCGCGTCATTCACACGCACCGCGATCCTCGGCGATTCATCGCGTCGCTCGTGAGCCTGCTCGCGGTTCTGCGCTTCATGCGCAGCGACCGCGACGATCGGCTGGTGCTCGGCCCGGTGATGGAGATGACCTACCAGATGTTCCTCGAACAGGTCATCGCGCAACGCGAGGACGGCACCGTTCCCGACGACCAGATCGTCGACACGCACTATCTCGACCTCGTCTCCGACCCGGTCGGGATGCTGCGCAACGTGTACGACCGGCTCGGGTACCAATGGCCATCGGGGCACGACCGCGCGATCACCGGTTACCTCGAGAGCAAGCCCCGAGCGAAGCACGGCGCGCACACCTACGCCTACACCGATCTCGGGCTCGACGAGGACCACGTGCGCGCGAGCTTCGCCGGCTACGTCGCCCACTACGGCATCACCGAGGAATAGTCCCGAAAACCCTGCCAACAGTTGGTGGGGAAATCGGTCGCTCGCGCCGGAATTCCTGCCAACAGTTGGTGGGAAAATCGGTCGCTCGCGCCGGAATTCCTGCCAACAGTTGGTGGGAATGGGAACCGGGGATCTTTCGCGGACGTCGGATGCTGCAAATCCGACCACGGGGAGGATCACATGTCGCGGTTACGCCGGTCGCAACACCGGATCCGGATGTTCTCGCTCGTCGCGGGCCTCGCAGTCCCCGCGGTCGTCGTCGCACTGGCGATGCCCGCGGCCGCCTGCGGCGGCCTCGTCGGTGAGAACGGGACCATCCAGCTGACGCGAACGACGACGCTCGCCGCGTATCACGACGGCGTCGAGCGCTACGTCACGTCGTTCGAGTTCAGCGGTCAGGGCAAGGAGGTCGGCTCGATCGTCCCGCTGCCCGCGATCCCGACCAAGGTGGAGCGCGGCGGGAGCTGGACGCTGCAACGCCTCGAACGCGAGGTCGCGCCGCCCGACAAGGCCGTGTTCGCCGCCCGCGATGCCGCCATACCGGCGAATGCCCCGGCGCAGGTGATCCTGCAGACGCAGGTCGACGCGCTCGACATCACGATCCTGAAGGGCGGCGGGAACGCGGTAGGTGAGTGGGCCGTCGACCAGGGCTTCCTGCTCACGCCCGACGCGCCCGCGATGCTCGACTTCTACAGCCGTCGCAGCCCGATCTTCATGGCCGCGCGCTTCGACGCGACACGTGCACGCGCCCTCGGCCAGAACTCCGGTGACGGCACACCGATCATGCTCACGATTCCCGTCAAGGAACCGTGGGTGCCGCTGCACATCTTGAGCCTCGGCTTGAACAAGGCCAAGGTCGTCGACGCAGACGTGTTCCTGCTCACCGACACCCAGCCCAAGCTCCTCGCGGGCGGCACCGGTCTCCGCCTTGATCGCAACGAGGAGGCGTCGCCGCTCCTGCTCGACGACCTCCGTTCCGACAAGGGCATGGGTTGGGTGCCGCAACACATGTGGTTCACGTATCTGCGGCTCGAGGTTCCGGCCGGTCGCCTCGACTACGACCTGGCGATCTCCGACCAGCCGAACGAGGTGCCCCGCTTGATCGACACCGGCATCTCGGCCGTCGCGGCGCGCCCCGTCACCGTGCCCGACGGCGGTTGGGCGCTCTGGCCGCTCGTGCTCGCGGGCCTCGCCGGTGTGCTGACGTTCGGTGTCGTCGGCGCGGTGTCCGCCTCCCGGAAGCGCCGGCACGCGCTTGCGCCGTATCCCGGGCTGCCGTCATGAGACGGGGTCGGCGCGCCGCGCTGGCACTCGTCGTCGCGGGCCTGACCGCGTTCGCCGGCTACGCGATCAACGACGGCGCGCACGCGCAGACGACGACGAACAACGCGCTCCTCGGTCCCGGCCTCGTCACCGTCGACGTCGGGATCCGCTACAGCAAGTTTTCGATCTCGACGTTGCGAGTACACCGCGGGACGCTCGTGCGCTTCCTCGTGCACAACGACGATCCGATCCACCACGAATTCATCGTCGGCGACGCGAAGGTCCACCTTCGACACGAGCTCGGGACGGAGGCGACGCATCCACCCGTGCCGGGCGAGGTGTCGATCGCGCCGCTGGACGTGGGGGAGACCTTCTATCGCTTCGACCAACCGGGCCGGTTCCTCTTCGCGTGTCACCTGCCCGGCCACTTCGCGTACGGCATGAAGGGTTGGGTCATCGTCGAGGCGTGATCATCCGGTAGCGTCCGCGGCCGGTGCGCCACCCGGAGTTCGAACCGTCCGACGTACGCGCGGCGCGGCGAGTCTCGGAAGTGAGCATCGCGTGGACGCTGAGTGCCAGCACGTTGTCGATCGCGCTCGGCATCGCGTCTGCCAGTAGCGCGCTCGTTGCCTTCGGTTGCGTCGGTTATGTCGACCTCGCCGGTTCCGTCGCGCTCGTGCACCACTTCCGTCATGCGCTGCGAACCGACGCGCTCGAGGACCGGTTCGAGCGACGCGCGCACGCGATCGTCACCTTCGGGCTGCTCGCGATTGGCCTCGCCGCCATCGGGGTGAGCGCGTTCCGGCTCGCGACCGGCCGGCATCCGTCGACGTCGGATGCGGGAATCGTGGTGGCCGGCGCATCGTTCGTCGTGCTCGGCGTCCTCGCGGTGCTCAAGATCCGCATCGCCGGACGCGTGCCGAGCGCCGCGCTGCGCTCGGACGGTTTCCTCTCGGGCGTCGGTGCCGCCCAGGCGGCCGTCGTCCTGCTGGGCGCCGAGGCGACGAGCGTCCTTGCATGGCACTGGGCCGACTCGCTCGCCGCGATGGTCGTGGGCGCGATCGCGGTCGCGATCGCCGTCGCGACGATCGCGGGCGAGCATGAGCGTTCGGGTGTGCACCTCGACCATCTGATCCTGGCGGTGAACGACCGCGACGCGAGCGTCGCCTTCTTCACCGACGTCATGGGCTTCGCGTGCGAGGGCGAGGCGGGTCCGTTCACCGTCATACGCGTGAATCCCGATCTCACGCTGCAGTTGTCGCCTTGGGGCACCGAAGGGGGCGAGCACCTCGCCTTCGCGATGAGCGAGGCCGACTTCGACGCCACGTTCGGCCGGATCGTCGCGGCCGGCATCCCGTACGGCGACTCGTTCCACGACGTCGGCAACTTGCGCGGTCCCGGTACGGAGGCCGGCGCCCGCGGCGACGCGCCCTCGGTGTACGTCTTCGATCCCAACCAGCACCTCATCGAGATCCGCCACTACGGGAAATGAGGGCAGGTCAGGGAGTAGTCATCTTCGTGTAGCACAGCCGACACGCGCGCGACGCGAACGCGTCATGCGGAGCGAACGGAGCTGCAACAGGCGGCACTTACGTTCGCCAACATGATCACTACCTTGCGTGTCAATCTGAAAGATCGAGAACGTCAAAAGGCGTTCTGGGCCTATTTCAGCGGAAAGATGATCGGCCTCGGCATTGTGGTGCTGGGCCTGTGGGCGATCACCTGGTACTTCAGCACCAAGGCGGGCGCATCGATGCTCGGCCAGACGGCCCCGGCCGTCAAAGCCGAAGACATCGTCAACCCCGTGAACACCACGTGGACGCTGGTGACCGCGTTCCTCGTGTTCTTCATGCAGGCGGGCTTCATGTTCTTGGAGGCCGGGTTCGCGAGAACCCGTGAGGTCTCCAACGTCATGATCTCCTGCATCGCCGACACGTGTCTGTGCGCGCTGCTGTTCTGGGCGTTCGGCTTCGCGTTCATGTTCGGCAGCGGCAACGGTTGGATCGGGCACCAGTACTTCTTCCTGCACGGCGCGCCGACCACGTACGGCTCGACGGGCGTGGCGTTCCTGGCGTTCTTCTTGTTCCAGTACGCGTTCGCCGACACGTGCAGCACCGTCACGACAGGCTCGATGGTCGGTCGCACCGCCTTCGGCGGTGACCTGCTCTACAGCGTGATGGTGAGCGGGTTCATCTACCCGATCCTCGGACACTGGGTGTGGGGCCCGGACGGTTGGCTCGCGACGATGAAGACGCCGTTCCACGACTTCGCGGGATCGACGGTCGTTCACTCGATCGGTGGCTTCATCGCTCTTGCCGGTGCGATCGTCCTCGGGCCGCGCATCGGCCGGAAGTTCAAGCGGGACGGCGGCGGCATGCCACCCGGGCACGACATGGCGATCGCCGCGGTGGGCGGCGTCATCCTCTGGTTCGGGTGGTACGGCTTCAACCCCGGCTCCACGCTGTCGGCGATGGACTACCAGGGCATCGGCCGGGTCGCGGCGAACACGACGCTCGCGGCCGCAGCCGCGGGACTCGTCGCGATGTTCTTCGTCTATCCCAGAGCCCACAAGTGGGACACCGGCATCTCGATCAACGGGTTCTTAGCCGGCCTGGTCGCGATCACGTGTCCGTGTTACTGGGTGTCGCCGTTCGGCGCGATCTGTATCGGCGCGGTCGCCGGCGTGGTCGTGGTGCTCGGCGTCGATCTGCTCGAGCATCTACGCATCGACGATCCGATCGGCGCCTGGCCGGTCCACGGTCTAGCCGGCATGTGGGGAACCATGTCGCTCGGATTGTTCGCAACCGGCCAGTACGGTGCTGCAACATCCACCGGTCCCGACGCGTCTTCTGCGTTCAAGGGTCTGTTCTACGGCGGAGGTTTCCACCAGTTGCAGTTCCAGATATTCGGCAGTCTCGTAATTTGTACGTGCACATTCGTCATCGCGCTGGGCGTGATGTACGCCGTCAAAGCACTCGGTGTGCTGCGTATCTCGCCGGAGCACGAGCTCGAAGGTCTCGACATCGTCGAGCACGGTGCGCCGGCATACCACCCCGAGTACGCCTACATGGGCTACTCGCCGATCCCGAGCGGGAAGTCGCCGGGCGTCTCGCTCCCATCGGGCGCGGGCGCGCCGTCGATCAGCGTCGGGGAATAGGAGGGCGAGCAGATGCATCTCGTCACGGCCATCATCAAGGCCCATCGCGTCGAAGCAGTGACGGAGGCACTGAAGGACGCGGGCGTCAACGGAATGACCATCGCCGACGTCCAGGGCTTCGGTCGCCAACGTGGACACACCGAGGTGTACCGGGGTTCCGAGTACAACGTCGACTTCCTGCCGAAGGTGCGGATCGACGTGCTGTGCGACTCGGCCCAGGCCGACAAGATCACCGACGTCATCGCCGACGCGGCCCGCACGGGCAAGATCGGTGACGGCAAGGTCTGGGTCACCGAGATCCCCCGTGCGGTCCGGATCCGCACCGGCGAGACGGGAGAGGACGCCATCTGACGTCTCGGTGAGCCGAGGACGCGAACGGCGCCCGCGCTTCGACGAGGAAGTGCGGGCGCCGTCGCGCGGTTGGCGGCAATCGTGGGTTCGATGTCGTGGCGGACGGGCGCGCCGTCGGGCACGATCGGTGGATGCTGGAACTCCGTCCCGACTGCGAGAACTGCGCGGTCGAACTTCCGCCCGAGTCGACCGTCGCGATGATCTGCTCGTTCGAGTGCACGTTCTGTCGCGACTGTGTCGAGACGGTTCTCGGCAATGTGTGCCCGAACTGCGGAGGCGGGTTCTGTGCGCGCCCGATCCGGCCCGCGTCGAATTGGAAGGACGGGAACGACCGCATCAACTTCCCGGCCGTGACCGCGCGCCGTCACCGGCCTGTGGATCTCGCGGCGCACGCGGTCTTCGTCGAGAGGGTCGGATCGCTACCGCCGGAGCGTCGCTGACACGCACACCCGCGGCGTGGGATCGAGACCGTGGGCGGTCTCCTCGTCGCGCACGGCGAGGAGCCCGGGTCCGATCTCGGCTTCCGAGAGCACCGGAAACCCTGCTTCGCGTCGAAGGGTGCGTTCCAGGGGACGATTCTCTCCGTTCTCGGGTCGCTGGATAGCTCCCTTGATTACTGGACGTCCCGAGAACGGTTCTGTGGGGCCCGCGATCAACCGAACGTGAGCAACACGCCGTAGAAGGTCGCGCCGAGCGCGGCGAGGAGCGCGATCCCCGCCAGCGCACCGCCGACGGCGGGGTTGTGCCGCGTGACGACGACGTGCGCGGCCGCGGCGGCGGCCGAGACGCCGACGAGCAGCAGCTTGACGAGCAGCGTCGTCAGGTACTGGCTCGACTGGTCGCTCGCATGCACCGCGAAGAGATTCCAGATGCCGGTGACGAGCAGGAGCGCGAACGCGGGCCACGCGACGAGTTGGAAGCGGCGGGCGACGGCGCGCGCCGCGTCCCGCCCGCCGTGCGCCCGCACGACCGGGACGACGGCCGCGAGCGCGATCTGGCCACCGACCCACACGGTGGCGCCGAGGATGTGGAGAAACAGCCGGATGCTTGCCGCGTGGACGGGGAGCACAGCGGCGGCAGGGTACGCGGGAGCGGCGTCAGCCGGCGTCAGCCGGCGGCGGCCCGCGGCAGCTCGGGCTCGCGGGTCGCGACGCCCGTCTCGAGCGAGCGCAGCTCGATCTCGATCGCCCGGATAGACGCGCGGGGCGGCGAGGCGGCGCGGTCCTCGTTCCGGCGGGCGGCGGCGAGCCGCTGCCACTGCTCGTCGGAGACTCCGTGCAGCCGCAAACTCATGTGCGGAGCGTAAATCCGCGAGCGGCCGAGAGTGTGGATCCTCCGTCCGGTCAAGCCTCGGGTGAGAATGCTCCCCGGCCCATTTGCTCCCGGATGGTGACGACGGGCGGATTCGTCATCGACCGCCGCTGCCAGTTCGCGCCGTCGACCACGAGCGTGTGCCCGGAGATGAAGCGCGCGTAGGGCGATGCGAGGAACGTCGCTGCCCACCCGAGCTCCTGGCGGCGGCCGACCCGCAACGCAGGCTGGCACGCGTCCTTGTCGGAGGTTCGGTCGAGGTTGCCGCGGATGTCGGCGGTCATGTCCTCGTGCGGGAACAGGCCGGGCACGAGCGAGTTCACCTGGATGCCGTACGGACCCCACTCGACCGCGAGCGACTCGGTGAGGTTCTTCACACCCGCCTTGGCCGCGGCCGAGTGCACGAAGCCCGGCCCGCCGGTCCACGCGTACGACGCGCCGACGTTCACGATCGATCCGGGCGTGGCGGCGGCGATGTGGCGGCGGCCGAACTCGCGGCTGCAAAGGAACGTTCCGTTGAGCGTGATGTCGACGACGGTGCGCCACGCGTTCGGCGACATGTCCTCCGCCGGGACCGGGAAGTTCGCGGCCGCGTTGTTCACCAGTACGCCGGGTAGACCGAACCGCGCCTCGGCCGAGTCGAACGCCGCAGCGATCTGCTCGTGATCGCGGATGTCGCACGCGACGGTCAGCACCGGCGCGCCGATCTCCTCGATTGCGATCCGCCCCGCGTCGAGGTGCTCGGGCTTGCGACTCGCGATCACGATCGACGCCCCGGCGCGCGCGAATTCCGCGGCGATTGCCTTGCCGAGACCGGTGCCCGCGCCCGTCACGAGCACGGCGACCTCGTCGAAGGTGCCCGGGGGCAGCGCGCTCGCGCCCACCGCAGGCGGTTCCGGCAGTCCGATCAATCCGTCGGGCATCTCAGCTCCCCGTGTAGTTCGGCGGACGGTCGGCCTCGCGCGCGGCGCGCATCTCGGCGATGTCGTCACTGCGATTGATGAAGGTCTGGTAGATCATCTCGTCGTTCATCGACGTCCGGATCGCGGGTACTGCGAGGTGGCGGATCACCTCGCGAGCCATCTTCACCGTCACTGCCGGCGCCTTCGCGATCTGCTCGGCCATCTCTCGGACCGTCGCGTCGAGTTCGGCTTCAGGGACGACGCGCGACACGACGCCGTGGGCGAGCGCCTCTTCGGCGGAGAGGATCCGGCCGGTGAGGACCATGTCGCTGACGACGCCGTGCCCGCACATCTCGTACAGCACCGCGACGCCGCCGGTGTCGGGGATCACGCCGTACGTCACCTCCGGCAGCCGGAACCGCGCGCCCTCGGCCGCGACGCGTACGTCGCACAGCAGCGCGCGCTGGAACGACCCGCCCATCACCCATCCCTTGCACGCGACGATGACCGGCGCGTCGATGTCCCAGACGCGCTGGATGCCGCGGTGACCGCGGCGCATGAGCTCGTGATGAGAGAGCGGGACCTGCAGAGTGCCGATCGATCCGACGTCGCGACCCGACGAGAACGACTTGCCTTCGCCCCTCCAGATCACCGCGCGGATGTCGCGGCGCCGGGAGAGCTCGTCGAGGATCGCGAACAGCTGCGCGTCCATGTCGTCGTCGAACGCGTTGTGCTTCTCGGGATTGTCGTTGACGATCGTCGCGATCGTTCCGTCGATCTCGATCCAAACTGTGCCCGTCATAGGGGGATCAACATAGGCTGCGCAGCGCCTCTCGAACCAAGGAGCCGGCCGAGATGACGAATGCCCCCATGGGCCAAGGCGTCAACCAGCGCAACCAGATCAAGATGACGCCCGAGGAAGTCGACGCGTTCCTCGCCGAGCGCCATTCGATGACCATGTCGACCATCTCGGGCGACGGCAGCATTCACTCCGTCGCCATGTGGTACGGCTTCCTCGAAGGCGCGGTCGCCTTCGAGACGAAGGCGAAGGCCCAAAAGGTCGTGAACCTCCGGCGCGATCCCCGGCTCACGTGCCTCGTCGAGGCGGGCGAGACGTACGACCAACTGCGCGGGGTCACGCTCATCGGCCGGGGCGAGATCGTCGAAGAACCCGAGCGGATCTGGGAGCTCGGCGTCAGCGTCTTCGAGCGCTACAACGCGCCCTACACCGAAGAGATGAAGCCCTTCGTCGAAGTGATGCTCAACAAGCGTGTGGTCGTGAAACTGCACGTAGATCGCACGGTGACGTGGGACCACCGCAAGTTGGGGCTGCCGCCGATGTAGTCGCCGCGCACGGCGACGATCGTTGCTTGGTCGAATTCCTTCGCCCTGCGACGGAAATCGACCAACGAACTGGCGCGTACGGTGTTCAGCCGAGCAGTCCGTTCAGCCGCTCGGTCGTCGCGATCCACTCTTCGACCATGTCGAAGATGACGTCTTTCGTGGGTCGTACCTCGTTGAGACGGCCGACGATCTGACCGACCGGGAAACCGGTGAGCTCTTTGTTGTTCACGCGCATGAACCGACGCGCGGCCTCCTGGTGCAGGATGCCTTGGAGCGGCATCGGGAGCGTGCCGGGGCCGTCGGGGTCGTCGAACGCCTCGGTCCACGCGCTGCGGAGCTGACGCGCGGGCTTGCCCGTGTACGCGCGTGACCGCACCGTGTCGCGTGATGTCGCCGCGAGGAGCTTCTCCATGACGACGGGACCGGTGTTCGCCTCCGCGACCGTGAGCCACATCGAACCGGTCCACACACCTTGCGCGCCGAGCGCGAGCGCGGCGGTCATCTGGCGGCCGGTCGCGATCCCACCCGCCGCGAGCACCGGCACGTCGGGACGCACCGCGTCGACGACTTCGGGGATCAGCACCATCGTCGAGATCTCGCCGCAGTGGCCGCCCGCTTCGGTGCCTTGCGCGACCAGCACGTCGACGCCGATCGCGACCTGCCGCTCGGCGTGCGCCTTGGCCCCGACCAGAGCGCCGACGAGGAGTCCCTGCTCGTGGGCGAGGTTCACGATGTCCGGCGGGGGCGGGCCCAGCGCGTTGACGAGCATCCTGACGCCCGGGTGCGCGAGCGACACCTCGACCTGCCCGGGCGCTTCCTCGTCGACGTTCAGGCCCGCGGCCTTGATGACGCCTTCGTCGAGGTCCGCCGGCAGCGGCGGGACTTCGTACTTCTCCATCAGTTGCTCGACGAAGTCGCGGTGCCCCTGCGGGATCAGCGCGTCGAGGTTGTCGAACTTCGCCTCGTCGCCGCCGCCCTTGCCCATGTACTTCATGGGCATCACGATGTCGACGCCGTAGGGCTTGCCGTCGACGTGCTCGTCGATCCAGTTGAGCTCGATCTCGAGCTCGTCGGGCGTGAAGGCGAGCGCGCCCAGCACGCCGAACCCGCCGGCGCGGCTCACCGCGGCGATCACGTCGCGGCAGTGAGAGAACGCGAAGATCGGGAACTCGATGTCGAGCTGTTCGGCGATCGGTGTGCGCACGAGCGGAAACCTCTTCGTCAGTGCAACGCCGCCGCGGCGTCGGTGATCGGGATCACCTTGACCGCGTCGGCGATCATGTCGGCCTGCAGTCCGTTCTTCAGGAACGAGAACGAGATGCCGGTCGCGGGGTCGGCCCACGCCACCTGGCAGAAGGCACCGGCGTGGCCAAAGCTGCCGGGCGAGTTGTCCCGGCCGAAGAACGCATACCGCAGCTGGTGGAGGCCGTCGTCACCCGCGAGCACCAGGCCGAGCGACCGGTTTGCCGGCACGTTCATGAGCGGGTCCGGAAGCGTGCACCGCACGTTGGTCGTCGCGTCGCGCAGCACGTTCGCGTCCCACACGCCGTTCGGGTTGTGCAGGAGCGCCTGGTAGAAGCGCGCCATCGTCGCCGCGGTGGCGACCGCGCCGGCACCGGGAATGCCCGCGGCGCGCACGGCGGGATCGTTGAACACCGAGCCGTCGACGGCCATCGTGGCCGCGCCGTCGGGGCGCTCTCCCAGCGGAACGCATTCGGCGATGTCCTCCTGCTCCTCCTCGAGCAGCCCGAGCAACCGAGGCAACCGGTTCGGTGTGCACACGCGCTCGTCGACGAAGTCGCGGAAATCGGATCCGGTGCAGCGCTCGATCAGTTCCGCCAACACCCAGTGTGCGGACGTGCCGTGGTACTCGAATCGTGATCCCGGCTCCCACTCGAGCT
>Ga0335085_10007963_pt1 | contig 16269 bp, 10 predicted proteins | sample Lox_Sample_45_FD_206712 | JGI IMG/M metagenome (GOLD analysis project Ga0335085, IMG submission 206712) | Soil microbial communities from Loxahatchee National Wildlife Refuge, Florida, United States - Lox_Sample_4.5 | ecosystem: Environmental > Terrestrial > Soil > Wetlands | place: USA...
CCGTCCGGAAACATCGCGCGGCATTCCCGGCACGACCGTGTGGCCGGGCAGCCCGAAAGGCATTCTGACGCTAGAAGCCTTGAGGCGGTGCACCGCCCTCACAATCGGTCAATAGTTGTCCCGGGCGATTTTCGGTCACCGCCGGCCGATTCAGGGTTTCGGTCCGCAGGCGGGTTTGTCCCGTAATATCTCGGCCCTGAATGGGCTCCACCGGCCGAAGGCACCCACGCCGGCAGGCGAGACCTTCACCCTATGCTTGTTCAGCGTCGCAGCGATGTGTTCCTGACTCACGGCCTTCGCCCCTCAGATGACCAAAGGCTCAAGGAAGGAGCCAGCTCCTGCGGGCGTGCCGACCAGCCGTGTCGATTGGCACAATATTATCCGATTGTATGGGCTATAGAAGAACAACGCAAATGCGTATACTGCGTCACCACAATAGCGAAGCCGCATCGGAGCAGCAGCAGAGCAGTAGCGAAGCAATCGGCGCCTAACGGACGTTAGGGGTGGCGTGTGCATGGCTGTATAGGTAGAAGGTAGCGGCGGATGCCGCACATTGAGCATGTGGTAAGAATTTGAATTCGCAGTGGACTGTAGTCGAAATCAGGTGTTCGGGTACTGATAGCGGGTCTCAGTCAAGCTAAGGAGATCCGTTTGGTCTCGTAATCGTATGGGTTAATGGTATGGTCCCGGCATGGTCGGAGTCGATAAACCGGGCTTCTTCTTGAGGTGTGAAGTGGGGTGCTCCATTGAGCACAGGGGTTGGCGTGCCCTTCTGGCGATCCGTAGCTGGTTCGGGCTGGCTCGAGTGTTATCGGGGCTAATGTCGGCCGGGTTGGCGGGACAGGGGTGCGGACCGGTCCGCACCTGTGTGGGATAACTCTTGGACCGGGTTACCCACATTGCTCCTGGGCGGGTCACGCCGCCGATGTCCAGCGACGACCGAATGCGCTGGATCGGTGAATTGATTTGCAAAGGCATCCTCTGCTCGCCCGGCTTGCGCTTTGATCCGACAGGGGCGCCGGACCGCACCGGGGCGGCTATAGCGGAGCCTGAAGAGAGGATTCTGGCCTACCTGCGTCGCCACAAGGCGGCTTCGCCTTCCGAACTGCGCACGGTGATGAACCTGTCCCGGTCCAGAGCCTACCGGGCGTTGCAGCATCTGCTCTTGTCCGGCCAGATTGTCGCGAATGGCGGCCGGACCTCGGCGACGGCCTACCGGCTGGCGGATTTCGACCCTAGCCGGAATTGATGGACGCCGAAGTCCAGTCCGGCAGTCCGCCCACGGCGATGGTGCCGGTTGCCATCTATACCCGGGTGTCCACCGACAACCAAGTGGGCGGCCGGTTTGATTCGTGCGAGAGCCAACTTGCCGTGTGCCGGGATCATGTCCGCAAGAACGCCGCGCTGGGCTGGATCGAGGTCGGCCATTTCACCGACCCTGCATTTTCCGGCAGCACCATGAACCGGCCAGGACTCCGCTCTCTCATGCGCCGCATCGAGGCCGGCGGCGTCAAAGTCGTGCTCATCTTCAAGCTGGAGCGGATGTCGCGCAATATCGACGAATGGGGGCCGTTCCGGAACTTCCTCAAGGTGCACGGCTGCCGGCTGGAGAGTGCCACGGAGGACATTTCGGAAAATACGCCGTCGGGCCGGCTCAAGAACAACTTGATGCTGAGCTTCTCCCAGTATGAGCGGGAGAACACCGCGGAGAAGACCAAGATGAAGATGGTGCAGCAGGCGGTGCGCGGGTACTGGAACGGCGGGGCGCTGCCCTACGGGTACGCCTATGACAAGAATACACAGAGCCTGCTGCCGCACCCCGAAGAGGCGCCCGTGGTCCGGCGGGTCTTCGAGGACGCGGCCCGGTTGGTTTCCCTCGAAAAGATCGCTGACGCCCTCAACCGCGAAGGGCTGCGCACGCGGGACCGTCTCTTTCGGCGCCTCGACGGAACCGAGCATACCGTAGGTGCCAGGCGTTTCCGGTCCGACGGATTGCGCCTCTTGCTCAAGAATCCGATCTACCGCGGCGCGATCCGTTATGCTGGCAATGAATCTCCCGGCCGCCATGAGCCGTTGGTATCGGACGAGCTTTGGGAGAAAGCAAACGCAGCGGTGGTAAAGACGGTCCGACCTGCCCGGGAGGTGCTGAAGCTGGATCAAGACCGCCATTTCCACCTCCTCAAGGGATTGGTGCATTGTGGCTGCTGCAATCGTGCACTCGTGCCGCATGCCAGCGGGAACTGCGACGAGTCCGGACAACCCTACCGCTATTACTATTGCAGCCACCTGGTGAAAGAGCGCTCCGACTCCCGTTGTACCGTCCGCCGCCTGGCCGCCGGATCACTGGAGAGTGCGGTTGTCCAGTTCTTGAGTGAACTGGGCCGCCATCCCGACGTCATTGGGGCGGCGGTCGGCAGCTCCCAGACGCGTCGGCGGACCCGTCAGGAGGAGCTGAAGACGGAACTGGTGAAGCTGGATCGGGAATTGTCTGAGACAAACAAGGCCATCCGCAACTGCGTCGAATCAATCACGGCCGGTGGCAAACGCATCGCAGAGGAACTCGCCGATCAGGTTGCGACATTGAAGGACCAAAAACAGGAAAAGACGGTCCAGCGGGAGCGCTTGAGTCAGGAATTGACAGCCTGCGAGGGCGAGATTCTGAGCGAGGACCACGTCGTTCATGCGGTGGGGCGTTTTGGCGAGATTCTCAAGGGGCTATCCCCCGACGAGCAGAAGACGCTGGTCGGGCTATTTGTGGAGCGCATCGTCGTGAGGCCGTGCAAGGACGACGCTGGTGCGTCGGCGCCCTCGCCCGTGCGGCGGCTCGAGTTGGAGTTCAAACTGAACCTCCCGCGCCTGGTCGAAGGGATGGAGGATAAGGTGGTGGCTCAGCGAGCGATCAAGGGGCCAGTGATGCGCGGAGTGATCGTCACAGCCCAGGTCGCCCTCGGCCAACAGGGGCGAAGTAACCAAGCGGCAATCCTTACCCCTTTCCGCTACGGCGAGGAACCGCAATCGGGACCAGCCGCCCCGGCGCCACATCCAATACCAGCAAAGCTTCAGAATCCGCTCCTGCTGGCGCGGGCGTGGAAGCAGATGCTGGCGCTGGATCCGAAGCTAAGTCTCCGCGGTCTGGCGGCGCGCGAAGGCCTCGTTCCGCCAACGTTGGTACAGCATTTCAAGCTGCTCAAGCTCGCGCCTGAAATCCAACGACAGCTCGCCGTCATCCGTGGCGACGATGCCCTGCGCTTCTTCAGCCTTCGCCGGCTAATGTCGCTGGCTGAAATGAAGGCCCCTGAGCAGCGTCAGATCTTCCGAGAGTGGTGGTCCAAGTCGGGTCTCATTCGCGGGGCCACCGCCCATGGACCATCAGTTGCGACCGGTCAAGCGGGACGCCGTGGCCAGGTTGTGCGGCCATTCTGAAGTCACGCCAATGAAGCAATCGATTGACATGGGTTCAGGCAACCAAGGCCTCCTCCACGCCCTTGAATCGGGACCGTCAGGATGCAGGGCTGCGAGAACTCGTATTATCCGCGCAGTTGCCAACGTGATTGCTGGCGTTCGGTGCGGGTGGCGCCCGATCGCGCCCCGGCCATGGCTTGTCTTCGGGCTCCGGCATCCCTATCCTGATCCCATGACGGCAAGGAGCGATAGCTCAGCGCGTACACTGCAATCGAACCCTCGCCACATGGCAGGAGGTGGTTCCCAGACGCATGCAGCGCTGCTGGCAGAACTTGCCTCAAGATACCTATGGTGGCTGACGCCGGACGAGGCGGCCGCGATGCCTGCGCGGGTCATGGCTCAGGTCATGAATTTGGGCGATTACTCCGATGTCCAACGCCTGGCCGAGGCGGTAGGCGACGATCATTTGAGAGCGGTTTTGGCTGGGGCGGACGCCGGCTGGTTTGATGAACGATCCTGGGCCTACTGGCATTATCGGCTCGGACTCGCGGAGCCCGAACAAGTGCCGCCGTTGCCGCATCGGCAATTCGTCTGATGCACACGTTCGCACCCCATACGGATGTCTTGCCCGTTGAGCAGCGGCAGTTGCTGCTGCAGCTGCGTCCTACCCAGCCATTGGGATTTGTGCTCTACGGTGGCACCGCGATCGCTCTCCGGCTGGGTCATCGCCAGTCGGTCGATTTCGATTTTTTCTCCAGCCGGTCGTTGGACAAGGAGGCCATCAGGAAGGCACTTCCGTTTCTCGCTCGCGCCACGACGGTACAGGACCGTCCCGATACACTGACCGTTTTGACCAAGGCCAACGTCAAGGTCTCATTTTTTGGCTCGATCAATTTCGGTCACGTGGACGAACCAGAACAGACCAACGATCGATCAGTCTGCGTGGCCTCACTGCCCGACCTGCTGGCGACCAAACTCAAGGTGCTGCAGCAGCGGGTCGAAGCCAAGGACTATCAGGACGTGGCCGCCCTGCTCCGCGCGGGGGTCAGTCTCGACCTCAGCTTGGCTGCCGCCGCCAAGATGTTCGCCCCGGCCTTTCAGCCGGCGGAAGCGCTCAAAGCTCTCACGCATTTCCAGGGCGGGGATCTGCAACGCCTGACGACCGAGGAAAAGCAGTCGCTGATTCATGCCGCGAGCGCAGTGCGTCAACTACCTGCGGTGACGGTGCGTTCCGATCTGGGACTTGAGGTGGGTGCGCCCAGACAGTTGCAGAAACCGTCGGTCGCCACTCTGCCCCGGCCAAGCACTTCCGAAGCGAACAAGCCGCGCCAGGGCCCTCGCATGGGCATTTAGCCATCGGGTCTCTTGTGTCCCAATTCCACGCCGCACGCCGCGTGATCCGCAGTAGGAAGGTCCACTATCCGAATGAGGTAGGGATCTGAAGACATCGCCGGCCACATTCCACATTTCGATGGCGATGCACCGTTACGCCAATCTTGGTGCCTACCGCCGCCACCCCCAGCCAGAAGGAGAACGACCCTTTGGCTCGATGGTGCCGCGCTCCGCCCGAATTTGCCCACGCTGCAATGCCCCAAAGAGTCGCGATGCCCAACGACTCGCTTAGCCGGCTACAGTCATTTTACCACGACACAATGGAGCGCAGGCTTGGCGGCCGCCGGTTTGCCGGGCGCCGGCCTCTCGAATCCTATGAACTGGATCCCTCCGACCTTAGTCAACGTGTCCGAGTCATCGGCCCACCGCCGGCGGCCTTGCACCACCGGCAGGAAGGAACTCGATTCCGTCGACGTGCGGCCCGACGTAAATCTTGCCCATATCCCAGGCCGGATACCAGGCGGGTTTGTCCATCCGCCACGAAATCTCGCGGCCGTTGATCGTGAGGTTTTCGAAAGTGATGCGCTTGATCATGCGCGTGTCGTCGTAGCCTTCGATGATCGACATATTGGCGTGCGTGCCAGTGTAGCTGATGTTCTTGAAGGTCACGTCCTCGATGCCGCGGCCGGGCGCAGTGCAGTATTTTTTGTTGAACGCTACGCGTAGGTTTACGAGCTGGCCCTCCGTGAAATCGTCCACCCGGATGTCTTCAAAACGGATGTCGCGCGCGAGATTCTCGTCGGAGACGTTGATGCTCATGCAGCCCTGGTAATCGAGCTGCGGCTCGTTGTGCTCCAGGATGTCGATGTTGGAGAACACCAGGTGCTCGAGGGTCTCGGGCTTCGCGGGATTGCCGTGCGTGCCCATGTGGATGGGGTGCGCGACATCCGCCCAGAGCGTCGAGTTGCGGACGGTGACATTGCGCGTGTCGCCATAGAAATCCCAGCGGTGGTTGTAGAGCGCGACCGTGTCGTCGGAGTTACGGAGAAACACGCCGTCGATAAGCACATCGGTGCAACACATAAGGTCGATGCCGTCGCCGTTGCCTCGGCAACTAAACGCGCGGAGGTTGCGGATCGTGAGCCCGTGCACATCGCCGCCGAAAACGGTGTAGTGCTGCGAGTCGACAACGATGAGGTCGTCGATGGTCACGTTCTTCGAGTGCTCGACCTGCACTCCCTCGCGGCCTTCAAGGAGGATGCCGCGGCCACGAATGCGGACATTTTCGACACCGCGGCAGCGAATTGCGGCCTTCACGATTGCACCACCGGCGAGATAGAGCGTTTTGCCGCTCGGCACGTCGATCACGCTGGCGGCGACCGACTGCGTGCCGAACTGGCCGTTGACGACGCGATCAACGCCGACGTCGAGCGTGCCGGAGAACGTGTGCACGCCGGGCCCGACATAGATCACGTTGGGATCCCTAGGGTCGGGCACGTCGGTTTCAAGGGCATTGGTGAAAACATGGAGATTGTGGTAAACGTCGCCGTTTACCTCGACCGAGAGGTTGCACGGCTGGGCGAGAGTGAAGGTGAGTGTGTCGCCCTTCACGGTTGGGATGATGCCGGCGGAGAGCGGCCGGATGCGCGCGGTCTCGATGCGCCCGCGGTTGTTTTTGACCGACACTTCAGCGGCGCCAGAGAAGTCGAACGTGACCATCGACGCCGTGCGCACGTTTCGCATGTCCACCTGCACGGCATAAACGAAAGCATCCCGCCACGCGCCGCCGGGCGCGCGGACCCTGACAGTGAAGTCGTCGTTGTGCGGGACGCCTTCGGGCACCGGCCAAGTCACGATGTTGGGGCGCGCGCCCGCGACCAGCGCGCAGAATGCGAGGCATGGAAGTGAGACTCGATTCATGGTTATTCAGTGTTATGTCCCTCTTGGGCATTCGCTGCAAAGATGGCGGAGCGCTCAGCGAAAGCATGGCATTGGGCGGAGGCCGGGACACCTCTCTTAAGTTTCGCATCTAGCGATTCTGCCAACTTGGATACTCCGGCAAGCTGGCCTCAAATTCCGCAATCAGCCGACCCTGCTCCGGACCGGCATAGGTTCCGGCCAAGAACCGGTCGAGCATGTTGTCGCGCCAGTCGGCCCACGCCGCCGGTTCTCGCCCCGGCATGATGGGATAGAACAACGCATGACCAGCCCGCGCCGCCTGCAGGTCCCCCAAAGCGTCGCCAATCATGAGGACGTGTTCCGGTAGGTATTTGCCGCCCGTGGCCAACCGGAGGTGATCCGCCTTGCTGCCGAGCTCTTGACCGGCAAGGAGCCGGACATATCGCCGGAGATCGTGTTCCTCCCACTCGCGCACCAGTGTCGCAACCGGCGCTTGCGCGACGACCACGACGTCCGCACGCGCACTCATTGCCTTGAGTGCCTCCCGCACCCCGGGAAATGGTGGCACCCGGGCCACGGTGCATTCGACCGCCCGGTTCACCGCCTCGGACCAAGCAAGCACTGGCGCCAGCGCTTCGTTGCCACGATCGATCTCCATTTTTAGGGTCGCATTGCCCAGCCGGGACTCCCGTGCCACCCATCCGGCCAAAGCCGTCGCCTCTGGCACGGTGGCCCCCAAGGCCCGGACGGCGGGATGTTCGCGCAGCAACTGAAACGCCCGAAGCAGGGCCTGGAAGCGATTGGCTCCCCGCGTTCGGGAGCGCAGGTTAACGAACTCCCAGACCTCGCAGGCAGGGCCTGCGACCGCTTCAAGGCCGAATACCTCGATGAACATCGGCCCGAAGCATCGCCGGTGTTTGATTCCCATCGTGTCGAACACGCAGCCGTCCGAGTCGATCCCGATGAAGAACTCCTTCGTCGGGACGAAATCTCGCAACTGTTGCCCGGCGACACCCATGGAACGCACCGCCCGGTCCGGGCTAGAAGACGACCTGAGTGATCTCGTTGTCGCCCGCGGCCGTGATGCCGCCTTTGATTTTGACCGAGGAGGTCCCCTTGGACCGAGTTGGCTTTTCGTAGTGCTTGAGCATCCACTTTCCGCCGGGGCGCAAGTTGCCGAAGATCACTCGCGCCGCCGCTTTCAGGCTCTCCGGGGTCACGGAATAATTGCAGATCACGGTCGACGCCTCCGGCACCGCGCCCAATTCGTAGGGACAATTCGTCACGACGACGACCTTCTTGCCTTTGGCCAACAGCTTCTTGATCAGCTCCGTGTTGTTGGCCGGACACAGGCGCCAGTAATAGTTCGTCACGACGATGACATCCGCCTGGTCAACGTGCTGCATTAAGAATTCTTCGTCCTCCTTGGAGGCCTTAAATTTCGTATCGAGGCCGATGATGTTCATGGACTGCTCGTACATGGCCTCGTTGAACGTCTTGTTGTGGCAGCGGACGTCGAACCCGGAATAGCCGTCGAGCACCTGCTGCTCGATTACCATCACGGTTTGGCTCGGCTTAAGCGGCAGCAGGCGTCCCTCGTCGCGCAGCACGGTCACGCACTTCTCCGCCGTCCGCCGGGCAGTCGCCATAATCTGCGCATTGCGGATGGGGCGGCCGGCTTCAGCCGCGTCGACCTGACCATGGCGCTGCAGCAGCCCTAGGTTGTGTTTCATGGTCAGGATCCGCCGCACGGAGGCGTCCAGCTGCGCTTCCGGGATCTCCCCGTTCTCCACGAGGCGTTTGAGCTCGCAGATGCCCTGGTCCCGGAACTCGTCTTCTGTCTTGTTCAACACTAGGTCGCAGCCCGCTTTGATGGCCAAGGCGCAGGATTTGCCGACCCCGTATTTTTCCATGAGCGCGCCCATCGTGATGCTGTCTGTGGTGATCACACCGTCGAAGCCCAGCCGCTCGCGCAGCAATCCCGTGACGATCTTTCGGGAAACGGTGGAGATCTCCATGCTGGGATCGGCCGCCGGCACGGTGGTGTGCGCCAGCATGATGCTGGGTAGTCCGTGCGCGATCAGGTGACGATACGGTCGCAGCTCGACCTTCTCCAAGCGGTCCCAGGTACCGGAAACGGTGGGAACCGCGTAGTGGGCATCGATCTCCGAATCGCCGCGCCCCGGAAAATGTTTTGCCGTCGGAGCCAAGCCGCCGTCCATATATCCCCGAATCGACGCCAGGGCGTATTCGGCGACGATCTCCGGATCGTCACCGTAGGCCCGAATATTGATCTCGGGATTATTGGGATTGAGGTTTACGTCGAGGACCGGCGAATGGATGTTGGTGGCACCGATCGCGCTAAGCTGCCGAGCCACCGCCCGGCACGCCTCGTAGACCAGCTTCAAATCACCGGTCGCCGTAAGGCCCATGGCGGATGGGAACAGGTTGATCCCGCCCATGCAGTAATCGCGGCTGATGTCACCTTCCTGATCGATCGCGACATGCAGCGGGATACCCGGGCTGCGAGCACAAGCGATCGCCTGGAGTCGATTCAGGCGTTCCGCATAATCCTCCGGCGAAACGTAAACGGATGAGCCAGGGATGAACAGATTCTGCTTAATCCGCCGATAACCCTTGGGGTACTCGTAATCGTAGCTCAGGCTCTGATGATAGTGCTTCCCGCGGCGTGAGTTCTGCCCGAAGGGGGTCACCCGAATGCCTCCAATATGCAGGCGCTCGATCGCCTCCACCAAGTAGGGTGTGATCGTCGATCCGCCCCAGTGAATCGTGAAGCATTGACCGATCTTCTGATCGAGCGACATCCGGGCGATGATCCTGTCGATCACCTGATCCGGACGCTGTTTGTTGACGTTCGCATTTTGCATGAGAAGTGAGAATTGAAGGGTTGTCGCTGACCGGCGGAATGGTGCCCGCACGAGGCGCCGCGGGTTAGGAATTTTTCTGTGCCACGTCCACCTTCAGCCGCCGCACCGAGTCGAGTACTTTCCGGCCTTGGAAGGAAATCATTGAGGTCCGCGCGCCGAACCACTCCAAGAGGGAGCCCCGGCCGTCCAAGCGAGCGCAGAGGACCTCGCCATCGAAGAAAAAATCGGCGAACTTCGTCTCGGCTCCGTCCGCGAACATGACCAGCCACGAGCCTTCGGCATCGGCGATACGAAACACGTTGGAGGCCAAGGCTTCGGCGGAATAGGGGGGCAGCTCTTGTTTGAACGGCACCAGCAGCGTCGCCAGGCGAGTGGTCCGATTGTTTTTCCGGGTATACTTCACTACCGGCGCGGCGACCTTGACCGCATAGTCATAGGACACCCAACCCTGAATGGGTTCGGTGTTCCCGTGAAAGGTCGCAGCCTGCAACGCTTCGGTGAGGAGGGGTCGGACCACAATGCCGGCCCCGTTGGGATAGCGGCCCGCGAATGCGAGCTCGTTGAGAGACGCCAACTCCGCTGCGGCCGCGAAATGAAAATACTGGTCATACGTGTGGCGGGCTTCGGCCGCGAATTCATCGAGCACCAGCCAGAAGTGGGGCTTGACGAACAAGACGCGGCGCCGGTGGGTCACTGGATCCGCCAAGCGCTGGTAGCCATCGTGCTGTCCGTCCACGTAATCACAGCGGGAGGTCGTGGCCCAACAGTTAAGCCGGCTATTGGCCTTGGTTTTAAACATCCACTCGTCGGCCAGTTCCGACGAGTCTTGGCCGTCAACCGCAACCGTGTTGTGGGCGATCGTGCTTTTGAACCAGATCCGGTACGGACCCTCGTAGAGATACCGGCCGGGATCGATCAGCAACGTCTCTCCGTGGCCCGACACGTCCAAGCTCAGCGCGTCGGCATGCCCGTGGACACAATTCTGGTCCTGCACCCCCAGCTCGCCACAGGTGAAAACCGCATAGAGGTCGTCATGTTCCCAACCCGTGCGCATAACGAAGAAGCCCCCCTCGGGGCGCGCCACGGATCCGAGCGTGGGTTTTGCTCCGGCTTTTCCGTGGGTTGCGACGTAGAGCAGGTCCGGTCGCTTGAATATCCGCGCCGCCGTTTTAAGCACCCAGCGCAGGTCGTTGGCATCCTCGAGCATGTTGAGATTGTTGATGTCCTCCCACAGGCCATAGGAAGCTCGTGCGCCAAAGACGTCGCTCTCGTCGCCATCCTTCAGCATCGGGTAGACGCCGTGCGGCTTCATCACGCTCAGCACGAAGTCGGCCATCGACTCGACGACCCGCCGGTAGGTTTCGCTGACGCGAACCCCGTTGCGTTGGGCAAGGTCCAGAATCTGTAACAGACAGAACGTGCAAACCAAATGGTAGCCGGAGGCACGCTCCACTTGCATGCCGTCGGCGAGCACCTGCATCCGGGCTTGCTCCTCCAGACGCGACACCGCCTCGACCTGCCAGTCCATGGCTTCCCTGAACTCCGGAAACAGAATTCCCATGTGGGCCAGACCGTTAGCCTCCATCAGGCCCCAGTTGGGCGAGACGTTGAAGTAGCTTTTATGGCGCGTGTAGTACAGGCGCAGATGCCGGGCGTGCTCCACCATCGAGGTGAGCATCGTAATGAGAAACTCCGGCGTGAACTCGGGCGACGAGAGGAAGTGGTAGAAGCAGGGCACAAACGACGTGTAGAGCCGGATGCCGAGGGTGAGCGGCCGCCAGTTGCCCATCTTCATAAAATGCATGCGGCTGGTCTCGCTTGGCACCTGCAGCATCCACTCCAGATTCGGCATCGGGTTTTCCCGAATCCAATCCGACAGGATTCGCTTGAACGCCCGCGTGTATTTCTCATCGCCGGTGTACCAATACGCCCGGCCCAGCTCGGTCAGGTACTCGTGCCGATGAAGGCAGTACTTCCATTCGGGGTCGCCATGAGGGTTCGCCTGCCAGTCGATTTTCTTCCCCAGATCCTGCCCCACCAACCGGTGCCGGCAGATCTGATCGGCTTTGGTGGCATCGAATTTCGGGTTCAGCTTCCTTGTCTCCCAGCCGGCGTAGTAGCGCACGTTGTCCCGTGACCGGTAATACGACCGCAACGACTCGGCGGCGGCCTCCCACCGACCGATGGCCACGGCCGCCTTGACCGCCTCGAGGCCGGGGTGGTCCAAGTTGCACCAACTGAAAAAGCGACTGTGTTTGTTCATTCTGGGGGCGAAGGAGAATATTCCGAGACCACTGGTGGTCGCGGCACACGAACTGAACCGTGGGCGTCCATCAAGCTCGGCGCCCCGACCGGCGGAAAGCTGGCGAATGCCGCGAGCACAAACGGTGCGAAACGGCTATGCCGGCGCGGCGGCCGCTCCAATTCCAATCGTGGTTACACTGTAAACCCTGGCACGGCTGCCGCAAGATTCGCTCCCCATCACAGCCAATCCCTTCAAACCGCCGGAGCAATGCTCAGCGCGACCGTCTTCCGCGGAAGGCTGGTGCCGTCGACCCACAGGCCCTCGACGAGGATGCGGCGGCAATGCTCCGGAATGCCGCGTTCGTTCTGATAGATCAAACCCGCCAGCGTGCTCATCGCGACCCGTCCGATTTCGAACGGATCCTGATCCACTCCGCTGTCAAAATGTCCGTCGGCCACGCTCAAGGTGGCGACGGCGACATCCTCGGGCACCCGGTAGCCAGCTCCGGCCAGCAACTCGGGCAGGCAGCTGAGAGTGGAAATAATCGCATCAGGCGCGACCGATTTGATCCAGCGGCGCAAATTCCGGATCTCCTTCGGCGTGGGTGCCTCCTCCAAGAAAAGATCGGGCAGGTGCCTCCGGGTCGGCAGAAGCGCGTCCTGGCTGCTGAGGTAGCCGGCGCGGAAGTTCCCCTTGGTGTCGCGATCATAGCGCAACGAGCTTACGTACCCGATCCGCTGGTAACCACGTTCGTGAACCCGGGAGAAGGCCATGGCGGCACACTTGGTCTGGTCGCTGGTCACGATGTGCGCCCGCGGAATCTTGACCGAGGCGCCGAAGCGCACGATGGAGAAAAGGCTCCAGTCGAATCCCGGCAGATTCAACCCCATCGGATGCGGCGGAATCAGGATGCCGCGGACATTGCGCGTCAACAGGATGGATTGCATCCGGGCGGCCGTGAGGTCGGGCTTGAGCACAAATTCCTCGAGTCGGTAGCCCAGCCTTTCCGCCGCCGCCTTCGCTCCCTGCCAGTAGTTGTCGAACTCATGGAGTTTGCGCAATGCCTTGGGGTCGCGCCATTGGTTGAGCCAGGCGACCGTGGATCGGATCGTGACCGGACGCTTGGCCTGGCGGTAAGCGGACAGCGAGGCCAGCATCGGGTCGGGTTGATAACCCAGGTGCTTCGCGACGGACTCAACCTCCTGTTGACGGTCAGCCGATATTCGTGGGTCGTGCCGCAACGCCAAGGACACTGTGACGTGCGACACCCCCACGGCCCGCGCGACATCCCGCAGGGATACGCGCACATTTGAGCGGGGCGACTCCGGCGGCATCGATCCACCTATAACCCAGGGCTCGGCGCTGTTTCCAGTGTAAACTCTAAAGGTGTCGCTGCGGCCGGTCCGCGCGAAAGTCTCACGCCTGCGGCCACTCTTTGCGGCCTTCTCCCCATCCCGCGTTTCTGGTATCGACATCCATGTTCTCCGCTCTGGCTGTTCCACCCCGCCCTATCGCCAGAGCGCCAATCGTGATGCGTCAGCCTCTCCGATCATTCTTCCAGGAGCGTCGGCAACCACGACGCGACCATTCCGTCTCCGCCTCCCAGCGATGATGGTTACCCTTCCTCTGTTCCTGGCCCAGGCGGCAGGTTCCGCCCACGGTTCCGTCAAGAATATCACCGGATTCGACTACGGAGTCATCGCCTTCTACATGGCGTTCATGCTCAGCGTCGGTCTCGCCTTCCGCCGGCTGAGCAAGAACACCTCGGACTATTTTCGATGCGGCGGGGCGATGCCCTGGTGGATCACCGGCACGTCGGCTTGGGTGGCCACCTTCTCGGCTTGGGCGTTCGTGGGAGCGGCCTCGGAGGTCTACCGCTCCGGCTTGACGGTCCTGCTGCTTTTCTACGCCTCCATTCCGGCCTTGATCGGCGTGGCATTAATCACCTGCGTGCGCTTCCGCCGCCTGCGGGTGGTGACCTGGATGGAGGCCGTGCGCGAGCGATTCGGCCCGGGTTCCGAGCAGTTCTACACCTGGATCAAGGTGCCGATCGAACTCATCAAGGCCGGCATCTACCTCATGACGATCAGCGTGTTCATGGCCGCGGTGCTGCAAATGAAGATCAATGCGGTGATCGCCGTCCTCGGTGTCACAATCACAATCGTGGCATTCGCCGGGGGAGCCTTCGCGGTGTTGGCGAGCGACTTCATTCAGATGTTCCTTGTCATGACCATCACACTGGTGACGCTGTTTCTGACCGTGCGCCAGCCGGACATCGGCGGGCTGCGCGGCCTGATCGACAAGGTGAGTCAGGCCCATCCCGCCCACTTCCGCTGGTGGCTAGCCTGGCGCCCCTCGATCCTGCTGGGTTGGGGCCTGGCCTTCACCTGGGTGAAGTTCGCCGAGCTCAACAGCATGGAGTTCTCGACCATGTACCTGATGGCCAAGAGCGAGAAGCATGCGCGGTGGATGGTGCTGATCCCCTTGGTCGGGGGGATCATTGGGCCGCTGATTTGGATCGTCCCCCCGCTGGCCGCAACCGTCTGGTTCCCGAACTTGGGAAGCATTTTCCCCGACCTGTCGATGCCCACCGAGGGGGCGTTTGTGGCGGTGGCGCTGAAGATCATGCCGGTGGGGCTGCTCGGGCTGCTGATGTGCGCGATGTTCGGGGCGACCCTCACCAGCATGGACGCCGGAGTGAACAAGGCGGTGGGCGTGTTCGTCCGCAGCTTCTACCGGCCAGTGCTTCGCCCCGACGCCCCCGAGAGCCACCTGCTGATCGCCGGCAAGGTGTGTACGCTCTCGTTCGGCGCGATCATCATCACGCTGTCGCTGCTCATCAACACCTACCGGCAAACCGACGTGTTCACCCTGTTGAATCAGGTGATGGTGAGTCTCGGCATCCCTCTCACGATTCCGATCTTTCTCGGCCTGTTCTACCGGCGGACGCCGCCCTGGTCGGCTTGGGGCACCGCTTTGGCATGCTTTGGCTACTCAGCCTGGGCCAACTTCGGGTTCGCCAGGCAGCTGGAGGACCCGGGCTTTCTCTCCCGGCTCCCGGTCGTCGTGCAGCATCTGATTGGCAGCGCAGGGACGCCTCTGTCAGCCGCCGAGAAAAGCGATTTGCTTTTGGTGGTGACCGTGCTGGGCACTTCGCTGGTCGGCCTCCTCGGCTTCTTCGGCTCGTCCCTGTTCTACCGGAGGAGCACGCCGGCCCATTTCGAGCGCGTCAATCGCCTGTTCACCCAGCTGCGCGTGCCCGTGCTGGCGCCGGAAGACGCGCACGCCACCGACGAACCTGTCTATCGGCTGCTGGGCCTGCTTTGCATGGTGTACGGGACATTCATCCTCTGCCTGATGTTGATCCCCAACAATGCCATCGGCCGCTTCTGCTTCCTGTTTGTCGGCGGCATTGTGGCGGCAATCGGCGTCATCCTTTACTCGGTCGCCAACCGCAAACGCCGGGGTCGTACGTCCGGCGGTGCTCCCGCACCCGCGGCCGGCCCGGTCCCCTCCTGACGCCGTTCGTTGTCCAGCCACAGCGCGACGGGCCTTCGGTTCGCCTCACGCCGGGGAGCCACGATGGGTTACCAGTGTAAGCTACGGGATGTTTGAAAACACCGATGGGCGCCGAATATGGCATTCAATCACCAAGGTTGCACCCCCGCTCCGCCGCGATCGGCGAGCGACCGTGTGACTCTGGTGATTCGAACCCCTGCCGGTTCCCCGCCTCCAACCCCGCTCTGCCGACCGCCATGGTCCTGCCGCCCGCGATCCTCGCAGCCCCAAGCACCGATCCGCTGCGTCCCGTGGGTCCATTTTGACCTGCTCATGCCATTCGTCCGCACTTACGGCCAACGTTCTTTCCGCAATCGCTCGGCGACGGCCGGCGATCCTTCGCTCCAAGTCCCCTCCTCCTCTCCGGTTCAACCCATCCGACCACCTGCCATGAACACACCAAGTATCGCCTCGCGCCCGCTCGCCGTCCTTGCCGGACTCGTGCTTGCCTCGGTCCCGACATTCGCGCAGCGCGCCGCCACCCCGCCCGCAGCCGCCGCGGCGCCCAGCGCCCGATCGGAAGAAGTTGTTAAGATGTCGCCCTTCGTGGTGAACACCGACAAGGACACCGGCTTTGCCGTTACGAGTGCGCTCGCGGGCGGCCGGCTGGCCACCGACCTGAAGGACACCCCCATCGCCTATTCGGTCATCAATCGCGACCTGATCGACGCGCTGAACATCACCGACCTGAATCAGGCCGCGAACTGGACCACCAACAGTTTCCAGTTCTGGGACGGCCAGGGCGGGGGCGCCACGTTCAACATCACCAGTCCCATCGCCGTGCGTGGCATCTCCGGCAACAACCCGCTGCGCCAACGCAACTTTTTCCCGTATTACACCACCGGCGACACCTTCGACGTGGAGCGCTTTGATTTCGGCCGGGGTCCCAATCAGATTCTGTTCGGCAACGGCACCGCGGGTGGCACGCAGATTACGATGACGAAA
>Ga0335085_10007964_pt1 | contig 16268 bp, 14 predicted proteins | sample Lox_Sample_45_FD_206712 | JGI IMG/M metagenome (GOLD analysis project Ga0335085, IMG submission 206712) | Soil microbial communities from Loxahatchee National Wildlife Refuge, Florida, United States - Lox_Sample_4.5 | ecosystem: Environmental > Terrestrial > Soil > Wetlands | place: USA...
ATTTCGTGCGCGATCGCCGCCGCCAGTTCCGCTTCGTTACCGGAGAGCTCAAACAGCCCGCTGTTGATGAAGACGTATCCGCCGGGCAGCGTGAACGCGTTGATCTCATCGGACTGGATCAGCTTGAATGTCACCGGGAACTTCACATCGGAATTGCGCGCCAGATTCTGGCCTACCCGGTTGATGTACTCGGATACGATCGGATCGTCAATGATTTTCGTCTGCCGCTGGACTTCGATCGAGAGCTGTTTGCCCAGCGCCAGTTCCTGCTCGAGCGAATAGAAGTTGAGACCTTTGGAGACGTTCCGCTCGCCGATGGCCGACGGGTCCTTCTTCTTGTCACCGGCGAACGCGCCCATGTGCAGCGACAGCGCTGCGATCAGAAGGATTGCCGTCCGGCGGGCCATGTCTAGTTATAACCCAAGCCAGCGGGCAAGGTTGTGCCTTTGGGAATCGGTGGTATCGGGCCGGACTTCCAGTGCCCAGCGTTTGGGTTCTTCGCCCAGGGTCAGGTCGACGCGCATAAGCACGTCCCGCCGCGCCAGGAGCATGGAAACCCGCTCGCCCGGCTTGTAGCATTCGAGGCGTTTCGAAAGCTGATCCGCGCGCACACGGAAATCGCCGATCGCCAGTATCTCGTCGTCCGCATTGATGCCCGCTGCCGCTGCGGGAGCATCGCGCGGCACCTTCGTCACGATCAGGCGGCCATGATCCACCCGCGTGGCGCAGCCGATTGACGCTTTGCTATCCGGCTCCGGATCTTTGAATCGCAGACCGAACCATTCCAGGGCGGCGGCGTAATCCAGTTCTTCGGTGGATTCGACGGCGGATCGGAAAAATTCGTCGAGTGAAACGCCGGCAATTTCGCTTGCCAGGGCCTTGAATTGCCCGGTCTCAAATCCGCGCTCCCCGGAATAACGCGAGTAAGCGGCCTGCATCACATCGTCCAGCGATTTTTCGCCGCCCGTTGCATGGCGGATCGCCGCATCCAGCAGCCATCCGACCACAGCGCCTTTTGTGTAATAGCTGATCGTGCTGTTGATCGAGTTCTCATCGGGTCGATAGAGCTTGATCCATGCATCCCAGGACGCCTGTTCCGCCGATTGCGCGAACCGGCCCGGAGTCGACTGCAGTGTGTTGATGTCTTCCGAGAGATCTGCCAGAAATTCCTCTGTGGTTGAGAGCCCCGCGCGCCGCACCGTCAGCGGCGTGTAATAAGCGGTGAGGCCCTCGGCGATCCACAGACTGCGCGTGTAATTTTCCGCCTCGTAATTGAATGGGCCGAGTTCCGCCGGACGCAGCCGCTTCACGTTCCAGACGTGAAAGAATTCGTGCGAAACCAGATTGAGCCAGCTCAGGTAGGACTTGCGCGATCGCGCAGCCCAGCGGCTCGTCATCAGAACCGTGGAGTTGCGGTGCTCCAGCCCGCCCGATGCCTCGGTGAGCAGATTCAGGAACAGGTATTTCGAGTAGGGCAGGCATCCCCACATTTCGCGATACTGCCGCACGATTTTTTCGGCGTCCGCGGCCGAACGCGGGCCATCCCACACGCCATGATCCCCTTCATTCGCCAGGAAATGCGGAATCTCATCCACTCTGAATTCATAGAGCGAGGGATTGCCGCAGAGAATGGGTGAATCGACCAGAGCGTCATAATTCTCCGCCCGAAAACAATGCCGCCCGGTTTCGGTCAGACCGCTGACTGCGGTCTTCCAGTGGGGCGGCAGTTCGAGCTGCACATCGTGCGGAACGTCGAGCCATCGCGCGGAAGTGATAAACGTGGGCGCGCCGTTTATCAGGGCGAACGAATCTTCCGCCCAGTTGGTCCGAACCGACATTTCCCGGCAATACACGCGATAGCTGAAGACCACCACGCCGGCATCGTTGGCTTTCACTCGCCAGCGGTTCTTGCTGGTTTTGGAAAAGCCGCCCGGGGGCGAAATGGGTTCGATATTGCGCGCGTATTCGCGGATCAGATACGATCCAGGAGTCCAGACCGGCAGGAAAAGCTCCGCCTCGGCTTCGCCATCAGAGGGAAAGCGGGCGTCGACCGTCAGATAATGAGTTGCCCGGTCGGTAAAGCGAACCGCATACTGCACGGGTGGGCGATTCCGGGCGGACTGGTGGTTTTCAACCATCTCGGGATGCCCTATCATAGCGGAAAGTCTCCCAGAATCAGCATTTAAGCTTTGGAATGGTGATTGCCCGTACAGCTTGGGGAAGGAGCCCGGAGGGGAGGGGTGTGTGCGCGGTACAGCCATATTAACGTTCCTGGCCACCACTTCCGCGCTTTTCGCTCAGCAACCGTATCCACCGCAGCCGGGTCCGGAGCCTGCTGACCAGCCCGGGCAGGCCGTCGCCCGGTTGGGAGTGATCAACGGCGAGGCCTCGGCGCGCCGCGGCGATTCCGGAGACTGGGTTGCCGCCGTGGTAAACGCTCCTTTGATGGCCGGAGATTCGGTCTCGACAGCCCCGGGCGGCAGCGTTGAAATTCAGCTCGATTATTCCGACTTTCTGCGCGTCGGAGGCGATTCGGAGATTCGCATTTCTCAGCTCGACTACGGCCGCCAGCAGATTCAGGTGGCGCGCGGGCTGCTCACCTGGCGCGTACTGCGTGAACCCAACGGCGCCAGCCCGCAGCCGGAAATCAGTACGCCCCAGGTGGCGGTTCATCCGCAGCGGCTTTCGGAGATACGGGTGGAAGTGGCTTCCGATGGCTCGACACGAATCATCTCCCGCCGCGGCGATGCTGAGGTGACCACACCGCGCGGATCCGATCGCGTGCATGAAGGCAGCATGATGCTCGTCCGCGGAGGCCAGGGCGATCCCGAATATCAGATCGTTTACGCTCCGGCCAGAGATGGGTGGGACACCTTTAACGATCAGCGCGATGCTTATCTCGACCGCGCGCAGGCGAATGTGGGCCGTTACGTGAGCCCGGACATCAACGGCGCGGAGGATCTCAGCGCCAACGGTACCTGGGGGTATGATCCTGCCTATGGCAACGTCTGGACTCCCTCAGGCCTTGCGCCGGGCTGGGCGCCTTATCAGAACGGGCAGTGGGTGTGGGAAGACTACTACGGCTGGACCTGGATTCCGTATGACAACTGGGGCTGGGCGCCATTTCACTACGGCTGGTGGTATGTGCGCCCGGGCTTCGGTTGGACGTGGTTTCCCGGTCCGCGTTATGGCCGCCTCTGGTATCGCCCGGCGATGGTCAGTTTCTTCGGATTCGGCGGTCCTGCGTTCGGCGTGGGATTCGGCTTTGGCAATGTGGGCTGGGTAGCGCTGGCGCCTTACGAGGTATTTCATCCGTGGTATGGTCCGGGCTGGTATGGCGGCGGGCGCTTTGGTATCCGCAACGAAGTTCTCTACAACACGAACATCATGAATGCCTATCGCAATGCCCGCGTCAGCGGCGGCGTGGTTGCGGTGTCGGCCGCCGATTTCGAGCGCGGGGCTTTTCGCAATCAGATTGCAGTGAATCGCGCGCAGCTGCTCCAGGGTTCTTTGGTGCGCGGCGCGCTTCCGGTGACGCCGACTGCCGGCAACCTCAGATTCAGCGATCGGCCGCTCAGCGCCGCCGCGGTACCGCGCAATGAATCCGCCGGACAGCGCTTTTTCAGCCGGATGCCCGCGCCCGCGGCCGCGCAGCGGACGCCGTTCGTCCAGCAGCAGGCGGCGATTCGGTCGACGTTTGGCGCGGCGGCAGGTGGACCGGGCCCGAGAGCGGCGGCGCCGTCCGCAGGCTGGAGCCGTTTTGGAACGCCTTCGAGCAACGGTTTAGCCGAGCCGCAGCGTCCTCTGAATTCCGGTGGCAATCCCGCCGGAACTGGATGGGACCGTTTCGGTGCGCCCCAGCGCCAGAGCGCCCCGCCGCCCGCAATTCGGCCCGACGTCACTTATAGTGGCGGGAACCAGAATGCGCGGCAAGTGCAGGTCGCGCCGCAGATTGTGCAGCCGCGGTTGACTCCCGCGCCCAGCTATCGAAACACACCGCCGCCGGGCAACAGAAGTGCGCCGCCTCCAAGCCGTTCCGCAGGCGGCCATTCCAATGGCGGACATGGCGGAGGGGGTGGCCGCCGCTGAGCGCGATGCGGATTACGCCCGAAATCGGCCGATGTTAATATGGTTTTACTCCTCGCGGCGGCTGTAGCTCAGCTGGTAGTAGCGCCAGATTGTGGTTCTGGATGTCGAGGGTTCGAATCCCTCCAGCCGCCCCAGAACGCAGGTCTAAGTCCTATCAATTCAATAGAATAACCTGAAGTTAGTAATCAAAAGGCAACCTTGATTGGAATGTCCCGCCCTCGTAAAGTCAAAACCAGGTTTTTCGTCAGAAACAAATTCCGCTCGTTACGCACGAAAGTACCAGGACAACGCAGATGGCAGTGATATTTTTCATGGGGGTACAGTCGCGTTGAGAGGACTGAATTTCCAACACCGTTTCGCGGGGTTACAATTTTCAGAGGGCCCTCATCAGCATGCGCCGAAGCCTGCGTAACGCGCCCGGACGCAGAAACAATCCGCTGCGCGAACTGTTTGCCGAGCAACGGCGGGCGGCTGAACTGGCGCGCAGCCGCGAACGAGCCGAACACCTCAAGGCGAACCTGCCTTCAATGATTGAAGACCAGGTCGGCGAACACCTGCAGAAACTGGAGACGAAACTCCTCAGGGAATTTCAGGAGATCGGCCAAAAGGCGATCGATCAAAGCACGGCAGTTCTCAGCGATCAACTGAGCGATCGCATCGAAACACTGGAGCAGATTTCATCCATCCAGTCGCGCACGATCACGGATCTGCGTGATTCCTCCAAAGCGGCGGACCAGAAAGTCAGTTCGGTTGTCGACAGCATCGAAAAAACTCTGTCGACCGCGGTGCCGGGTTTCCAGCTCGAGCCGGCACATTATCCGCAGCCGCAGATCGGATCGAGTACCGCGCTGGTCAAACTCGAACGGGACGAGCTCGAGGACGTCAGCGGCAAGGTTTTCTGTCCCAACTGCACCTCTACCGACGTGCGCCGGGCCTATCGAAAAGGCATCTGGGAAGAGATTCTGCGGGTTTTCTTCCTCGCGCCTTTCCGCTGCCGCGCCTGCCGGCATAAGTTTTACCGCTTCTGAATCGCCCAGACCAGAACCGCTGCGCCTGCGAGAATCCGATAAACGGCAAATGGGGTGAAGCCCCGGTTGCGCACCCAATTCATGAACCACGCGACGACCGCATAAGCCACAACAAAAGAGATCACGAATCCGATGGCGAGAAGCACCCAGCCGTGGGAGTCGATGTGCACGCTGTCCGGTCCTTTGAGAGCCTTCAGCAGATCATAGCCGGTCGCGGCCGCCATGGTCGGAATCGAGAGCAGGAACGAGAACTCGAGCGCTGCGGTGCGGGAGAGGCCGGAGATCTGTCCGGCGGCGATGGTGGCCATGGAGCGCGAAGTGCCAGGGAAGACCGGCGCGAGAGTCTGGCACAGACCGATCCAGATTGCCTGGGGCACGGTCATGCGCTCGACCTCTTCGGCGGCGGCAACTTCGAACGCGGCGCCCTTGTGTGAGCCGTAGATCGCGTCGACGATCCACATCACGACGCCGCCGATCAGCAGCGCGCTGCCCATGACATAAAGGCTTTCGAGATTCTTACCGATCAGCTTGACCAGCGGCAGCGACGTGGCCGAGGTGAAAACGAATGCAATGAGCGTCAGCGCGAGTGGATGCGTGATCGCCGTCTTGTCGCCCTTCTTTCCAGCGGGATATGTGGCGAGGAAACTCGTAATGCGGTTCCAGAAATAGATGGGCAGGCAGAGAATGGCGCCGAGCTGGATCACGATGGAAAACATTTTCCAGTAGCCGTCGCCGAGATTGACGCCGAGAATGGCTTCGGAAATCCGCAGATGCGCGGTGGAGCTGACGGGCAGGAACTCTGTGAGTCCTTCGATGACGCCGAGAATTGTGGAAAGAAGATAGTCGTTCAAACATCGTCATGTTAGCGCGCCGTGCTGTACAGATTGTGAAGATAGTGTACGGAGATGAACAATCCGGCGCCAGGACGGATGGTGGATATCGGCGGGCGCAGACTGCACGTGAACATGGCGGGCCAGGGAAGTCCGTGCGTGGTGCTCGAAGCGGGAATCGCGGCCAGTTCACTGAGCTGGGTGCTGGTAGCGAAAAAAGTGGCTGAGTTCGCAACGGTGATGACTTACGATCGCGCGGGATTTGGCTGGAGCGATGCGGCGCCGCATCGGTGCACCGCGCTCGATTCGGCGCGCGATCTGGCGCTCCTGCTGGAGAAGGCTGAAGTGAGCGGTGCGGTGCTGCTGGTGGGGCATTCTTTCGGCGGACTGATTGCGCGGATCTTTCAGCAGATGCATCCCGAGCGTGTGAGTGGCATGGTGCTGGTCGATCCTGTATGCCGCAGCGAGTGGCGGGAAGCTGATGAGGGGCGAAAGCGAATGCTCGCACGCGGGGTGATGCTGTCGCGCCGCGGTGAATGGCTGGCGCGTTTGGGTGTGGTTCGGCTGGCCCTGTGGCTGTTGATGAGCGGTTCGCGCGCGATTCCGAAGCTGCTGGCGCGGGCCTCGGCAGGAAGAGCGGCGGGTGTGACCGAACGGTTAACGGGCGAGGTGCGCAAGATGCCGAAGGAACTTTGGCCGCAAGCAGCGGCGCATTGGAGCCGGGCGCGGAGCTTTCACGCGATGGCTGATGCCCTGGAAAATCTTCCGCTCAGCGTTACGCAGATCGACGAGAAGCGATCCCTGGGTAATTCGCCGGTAGCTGTTCTCTCCGCGGCGAGCGCCAATGCCGTGGAACTGCGGGAACACGCGCACGATGCCGCACTCTCGACTAGCGGCAGCCATCGCGTGGTTCCGGAGTGCGGGCACTGGATGCAGCTCGATGCGCCGGATGCGATTGTGGAAGCGGTTCGCGCACTAATCCAGACGCCGGATGCGCACGTGAACGCCGCCCTTCGGGCGCAGGGTGATGTAGGGCTGCAGGCCGATCGGCTGTCGTGAAAGAAGGTCGAGCGAGATGTGGGGGGCGATGGTGGAGAGGATGATCTGGCCTTCCATGAGCGCGAATTGATTGCCGATGCAGATTCTTCTGCCGCCGCCGAAGGGAAAGTAGGCGAAGCGCGGCAATGCGGCCTCGCGGTCCGGGAGGAAACGATCGGGATCGAAGCGCAGGGGGTCGTTGAAGAGGCGGGCATCATGGTGCAGCAGCCACTGCGACATCAGAATCAGTTCGCCTTTGCGCACGGGGAATCCGCCGATGGATGTGTCCTGCAGGGCTGAGCGTGCCATGACGAACGCGGGCGGATAGAGCCGCATGGCTTCTTTCATCACCTGCAAAGCGAATGGCATGCCTTCACTGCGCAGGCGCGCAAACTGTTCGGGGTGCTGCGCGAGCAGATACCAGGACCAGGCCATCGCCTGCGCGGTCGTTTCGTGTCCGGCAACGAAGAGGGTCATGGCTTCGTCGCGAACCTGATCGTCGGTGAGATGCCGGCCGGTTTCCTCGTCCTGCGACAGCAGGAGCATGGAGAGCAGATCGCCTTTATCGACGCCACTGGCGCGACGGTCGCGAATGAGCGCGTAGATGGTTTCGTTCAGGCGTTTCAGCGCGCCTGCGGGCGCCGGAAACCGGGGGATTTTGAACGGCACGCGCATCTGGCGCACGACCCAGGCCTGCAAAGTGGTGATGTCGCGGCCCAGCGTGTCGGCGCGGTCAAGCAGATCGACATCGAACAGCGTGCGGCCAACGATGCCGAGCGTGAGCCGCATCATCGCCTGCGCCATGTCGATGCTTTCGCCGTCACGCCAGGCGGCCTGTGCGGCTTCGGAGTGCCGGTACATGACTTCGGCGTATTTCGAGACGCGCTGGTGCGCGAAAGCCGGCGCAACCAGGCGGCGGCGCTGGAGATGCTGCTCGCCTTCGCTGTTGAGAAGACCGTCGCCGAGCAGCGGGCGGGAGAACACTTTGAGGACCGGGCCTTTTTCGAATTCATCGTTGCGGTCGACGAGAAGTTCCTGCACAAGATCGGGCGAGTTGATGAGGATGATGTTGACGCGCCCGAAGCCGGCGCGCCCGATGCGGGGAATTTCCGCGCCCAGCCGCTCCAGCATGCGGACGCGGTTACCGAACAGGGCGCGGATGAGCTGGGTCAGGCCGGGCATGAAAGTACCATGCTAGCTGGCGTGGATTTTGGGGTGGGCGGGTCCTATATTGCGCGTGGAGGCAATGTGACTGGTTCTTTCGTTTTGCAAACGGGGCGCCGATTTGACCAATCGGCCGCTGGTTGACTGATCCATTAAAGGCAGACGGCAAAATACGATCGTCTGCCCACCCGGGCCGCGGCTTCAGGGATTGCCGGCCGGGCTGGGAGGCTCGGGCGGGGCGGGAGCGACACTGCGATGCTGAATCGTTTTGTCGTGATCGTCGCAGAAGGCTTCGATGAGTTCCGTGTCCGGATGCAGGATTAACTGCGTGTTCACGGTCCAGGGTTTCACGTAAGCTTTCGGATCGTCGATTGTGATGGCGAAGTCGATGTGACCGAAATCGGTGCGGTGAAGCCGCTCGATGACATGCAGAGCATCGCTGTTCGGATGAGCCTTTGCAGTATCGATCCAGCCACCGTCACGGAATCCGGTTGAATCGACGACGAAGGTGTCATGGTCCCAGCGGCCCGTGGAGTAGCCGAGCCAGGTGGGATTGTCGGTTTGCGGCGTGGGCCGCCCGTCGGTGAAAACCTGGCGGAAGAGCATGCCGACGAGGGTTTCGTAGAGGAAGGCTGTTTCGGTTGGCGTCTGAAGAATGCGGAAGGGGCCGCCACCGAAATCGATGCGAGGAACGCCGGGCGGCATGCAGAATCCGTAGGGATCATCGACGTGCTGGCGCTTCTCGCGCTGCGCCGAAACTGCTGCGGCCCACGGGGTCATCTGCACGTCGTCGGGTTTGAGATCGCGCGCGAGGTTGAAGAAGAGGCTGCGTACGAAACACGGATTGCCGTCGTAGATGGCGCAATCGGCAGCCCAGACGCCGGAGAGATCGGGCTTGCCGTCGGGAAGGCGCGGCGCCGGAGCCACGAGGTTTGGCTTGCCGTCGGGAAGACGCGGGATGCCGGGTGTCTTATAGTTCAGCCATTGCGCCGACGCACCGAAGGCAAACACCGTAATGAGGATGAGGACGCGCACGGCCTGATTCTATGACAAAATTGGCGGGTATATGGAAGCGATCATTTCGAATCTGGTAGGCCGGTTTGAGCGGGGCGCGTTGTCGCGGCGCGAATTGGTGCAGGGTCTGGCGATGCTGGCCGCGGCGGGCGGCGCGGCGTCGGCGCAGGAGACGACAGCTGGACTGAAAGCGACCAAGATCGATCACGTCAGCATTCAGGTGACCGATTTGCCGCGGGCGGTCGCGTTTTATGAGAAAGTCTTCAGGCTGACGGTGGTCGGCGAGGACAAGCCGAATGAAATCGTGCGCCTCGGAATGGACCGGCACGCACTGGTTTCGCTGCACCATAAGAATCCGACGGGAATCGTGGATCACTTTGCGATCAGCGTACAGGGATTCAATCGCGATGCGGTGACGGCACAGCTCAAGGCTTTTGGGATCACGCCGACGAACAATCTGGACGCCGGGTTCCATATCGTGGACCCTGAGGGGATGAACGTTCAGATCATGCCTTGAGGGCAGAAACGCGGCTGGCGCCGCGTGCACTACTGGAACTGAATCTGGGCGATGTAGAGTCCGGGCATGGCTTGATTCCAACTGTCCGGAATATCGTCGAAGGCCAGCCGAAAGGGTTTCGTCACGCCGGGCGCTAACGGCGCCGACACGATCACCACACGTTCGCGAAGCACTTCCTTGCCGTAATAATCGCTGAAGACGCACGTCACCTGAGCCAGCCTGACTGTGCGTTCACCGATGTTTTTGATGTCTCCAAGAATCTCGACGACGCGCTGATTCACCATGCTCTCGGCGGACTGCATGTGGACATTGCTGAGCGGAAGCTTAGGCAGATAGGCTTTGGCCTCCGATGTCAGCACGGGCGGCGGAGGAGATGCGGGCTTTGGACCGAAGGTGAGCCAGCTGAAGACGCCGAGAATCAGAATCAGCGCGAGTCCGATGACAATGCTGGCGGGCGAGATTTTAACGTCCGCCAACGGTCATCTCTCCGATCATCAGCGTGGGCGCGGAGACGGAGGTTACAAATTCCAGATCGGAGCCGATTTCGGCGATTCCGTTCAGCATCTCCTGCAGGGTGCTCGCAATAGTCACTTCCGACACCGGGAAAGCCAGCTCTCCATCGCGGATCCAGATTCCCACCGCGCCGCGCGAATAATCGCCCGTAACAATATTGACACCGGTACCGATCAGCTCGGTCACAAAAAAACCGTTCTTAACGGTACGAATGATTTCTTCCGCGCCTTTGGTTCCCGGTTCGAGAAAGAAATTTCCGTGGCCGATGCCGGCGTTGCCGGTGATGCCGCGGGAAGCGTTGCCGGTGGTCTTGAGGTTCAGTTTGCGGGCGGTGTAGCTGTTGAGGAGATAACTTTTCAGAACGCCGCGCTCGATGACCGGAGTGCGGCGCGTGGGGACGCCTTCGTCGTCGAAGGGTGACGAGCCGAAGAGGCCGGGAATGGTGCCGTCGTCAATGATGGTGATGCGTTCGTCGGCAATTTTTTCGCCGAGTTTGCCGGCGAGAAACGAAGCTCTCCGATAAACGGCTGTGCCGCTGACGGCGTCGCAGATGCTGCTGAGAAGAGTACGCGCGGTCCGGGGCTCGAAAACGACGGGAACTTTCTGGGTTTCGACTTTCACGGAACCCAGACGGCGGATCGCGCGTTCCGCGGCTTTGCGGCCGACGGATTCAGGACTATCGAGCGAATGGTAGTCGCGGGCGTAGGAATACCAGTAGTCGCGCTCCATGCCGCCGTCTTTGGTCGCGACAGGCATGACGGTGATCGAACAACTGCTGCTGCGATAGGAGCCGAGGAATCCGCGGGAGTTGGCGAAGATCCGGCCGCCAACGTTGGAATCGAAAGAACCGCCTTCGGAGTTGGTAATGCGCGGATCGAACGCGAGCGCAGCGGCTTCACCGCGTTTCGCCATGGCGATGCGCTCTTCGGTCGGGAGCTTCGCGGTTTCGTCGGAGAACAAATGCAGATCGGCGGCAATGGAGCCGAGTTCGTCGGGTTCGGGTAAACCGGCGAACGGATCTTCCGTGGTGAGCGCGGCGAGATCGACGGCGGAATGCACCATCTGTCGGATGCCGTCGGGCGTGAGGTCCGATGTATAGGACGCGCCCATGCGCTTGCCGATCAGCACGCGGAGCCCGGCGCCCCGCGAGCCCGCGTCTTTCAGAGTTTCGAGCTCGCCCATGCGGACGCTGGCGGAAAACTCGTCGCCTTCGGAGATGGTGCACTCGGCGTCGGTAGCGCCCGCGGCGATAGCCTGGTTTATGATGTCGCGGGCGAGTTCGGGCAGGTTTTCACGGGAAACCAGCGCGGCGCTCAAGCGGTTCCCCCGACGGTCATGCGATCGATGCGGACTGTCGGAATACCCACGCCAACCGGCACGCTTTGGCCTTCTTTGCCGCAGATGCCGATGCCTTCGTCGAGCTTGAGATCGTTGCCGACGCGGCTGACGTACTTCATGGCTTCGGGTCCATTGCCGATCAGGGTCGCGTTGCGCACGGGACGGGTGAGCTTGCCGTCTTCGATGAGATAACTTTCCGAAGCAGAGAAGACGAAATTGCCGCTGGTGATATCGACGCTGCCGCCGCCGAAGTTGGCGCAATAAAGGCCACGCGGGACGGAGCGGATGATTTCCTCGGGATCGTCCTCGCCGGCGAGCATGAAGGTGTTGGTCATGCGGGGCATGGGGATGTGTTCGTAGCTTTCGCGGCGACCGCTGCCGGTGGCCATGGCCTTCGTGATTCGGCTGGAAAGCTTGTCCTGCAGATAGCCGCGCAGGATGCCGTTTTCGATGAGAACGTTGCGCTGCGTTTCGTTGCCTTCGTCGTCGACATTGAGAGAACCCCGCTTGCCGCCGATGGTGCCGTCGTCGATAACAGTGCAGAGTTCGCTCGCGACTTTCTGGCCGATGCGCCCGGAGAAGGCGGAGACGCCTTTGCGATTGAAATCGGCTTCGAGGCCGTGACCGACGGCTTCGTGCAGCAGGACGCCGGGCCAGCCGGGACCGAGAACGACAGTTTGCTCGCCGGCGGGGGCTTCGACGGCGTCGAGCTGAACGATAGCCTGGCGCGCGGCTTCTTTGGCGAAGTATTCGGGAGTGCGTTCGGTTTTGAAAAAGTCGAGCTCGTAGCGGCCGCCGCCGCCGGCATGGCCCTGCTGGGGAGGGCCGCCGTCCTGACGAGCGAGCACGAAGACGCTCATGCGCGCGAGAGGCTGGCGATCGAAATTGAGAACGCCGTCGCTGGTGGCGACAAGGACGTGGCGGAGGTTGTCGGCGTACATCACCTGGACTTGAAAAACGCGCGGGTCGTAAGCGCGGGCGGCAATGTCGGCTCGCTGGGCGAGCTCGACGCGCTGTTTGAATTCGGTTTCGTTAGGTGCGGTGATGACGGGGTAGAGATTGCGCTTGCGGCCTTCTTCGAGAGGCGTCTGCTCGACTTTCGCCGGACCGGAGGCGATGAGGGCGGCGACCTGGGCGGCGTGGCGGATTTTTTCGGGACTGAGGTCGTCGCTGTAGGCGTAGCCGGTGCGTTCACCGGAAATGACACGAACGCCGACGCCGAGGGAGACGCCCTGGGTCGCGCTTTTGACGATGGATTCGTCAATACTGATGGAACTGGTGGCGAGGTATTCGAAGTAGAGGTCGGCATAGTCGCCGCCGCGGCCCAGAGCCTCGGAAAGATAGTTCTCCAGATCGTGCCGCGTGATGCCGAACTTCGCGGCAAAAAAGGATTCGGAAAAGTTCATTTAATTACCTTGTACCATTGCGCCGGGCGGAGGCCCGGCCGGCGGCTTGAGAGCCTTGCCCCACAACGTTACCTAGTCCTGGCCGGATGACAACTCCGATTTCATCTTTTGGGCGTCGGATTTCGTGATCCAGCGGGCCTTCAGCATTTCGTTTACGGAGGCCGCCATTCTGGCTTCGTACTTCTTATGATTCCCGTAAGCGGCGTCGAGCTTCGCGGAATCCCACGGGGTCGATGTGCCGAGCTCGCGGCAGGTACCCGGGCCGGGACTGGTGAACGTGTACGTCGCGGCCGGCACGTCTACATATGGACTGCGGACACCGCCTTCGTTGCCGGTGATGCGGGGGGCTTTCGGAGCGGGAGTACCCTTGCCGGCCCAGGTTTCGAGATTCACGAATGCGCCGTCAATGACATACTTCAGCAGCGGATGCGACTGCAGCGGAATCTCGGGATCGCATTTGACGTTGAACGGCCATGCGGGATTGCCCTGGCCCGGAGCGCCGGTGGCCTTGAGCTGGTCCTCCATGATCGGCATATCGAGGTAAGCCCACTTGTCGATGTGAGCCGCGCCGGCGACTTCGTAGATGCGGAACGGATCTTTGGGATCGTCGCTGTCGGGGCGCTGGTAGTCGGGGCCGATCTCGCCCTGCGCGACGATTTCGATGACGGGCACACCGATGTTGTGGACAGTCTGGCGCGGGTCGCCTTTCGGCACAGCGGCGCCGCAGCGGCGAATGCGGCTGACACCGCCCGGCGTTTTTATGAGGAAGCCGTCGTAGACGCCGGCGTGGGTCTGGATGGCGGCAGCGTAGGTGAGAACGTCAGCGCCCTGAGAGGTCATATATAGGTAGCGCGCGTTGAGGTTCGCGCCGGATTTCAGAGCGGCGCCAACCTGGCTGAGCATGTCCCAGCGCAGGCCGTCTTCCTGGTCGGAGGTGCTGGCGCCGCCGCGCCCCGCGACGCAGCTTTCGGTGGGGTTGGGATTGGCGAAACCGAGATCCGGATAGCGCGCCGGATTGAATTTGTGGAGCGACGCGACCGAAGCCGGCATCGTGACTCCGACCCAGGCATCGCCGTGTTCGATCAAAGAATCGCGGGCATAGCCGGACATCATGGCCCAGTCGAAGCGACGGGCGGGGTTCATGAGCTCGACGATGGCGTGGCCGCTGAAACGCGCGCGGTCGGCGGGACGGCGGATGAGAATGCGCGTGGAGTACGGCGCGCCGGCGGATTTAACGCTGAGCGAGCCGTCGGCATTCCAGTCGTAGACGTTGGCCGTGCCGCTGACGATGAATTCCTCTTCGACAAAGCCGGCTTTTTTGAGATCGAGCGGGGTGAAGACGCGATTGGCGGCGAGGAAGGGGTAGGAGTCGGCGGTGACTGGGATGGGGCCGGTGAGTTTGGCGGGGGCGGTGGCGGTGGCGGCGGAGGCGATGGCGGTGATGGAAAGGATGGCGATCGCTGCAGTGAGCTTGTGCATGCAGGCTAATTCTATCGTGGGCCGCGCGGGGGCGGCAGCGTTCGCAGAATTTAAGGGTTGAGTCGCCTGTCTCCGAAATGGACGCGAAAATAGAAGTATTATGGAGTGCGAAATGGCCAGGTTTGTTCTGTTCCTTGCATGTCTGCCGGCGATGGCACAGTTGCCTAATGGCAAGCCGGATCTGAGCGGCGTATGGGACCATCCGCGCACTGTGGATCTCACGCGCGCGACGAATGAATGCGGCAGTATCACCAAGGGCTGTAAACATGTGCCGCCGGCGTCGATTTCGTTTACACCTCTGGGCCTCGCGAAGTGGAACGACAAAGAAAGCCACGTCGACTGGACGGCGCGCTGTCTGCCGTGGGGCCTGACGCGATCCTGGGGCACAGAGTATCCCGTCGAGATTGTGCAGACTCCGCAGCGGCTCGCCATCATGTTCGAGTCCAACAACGTTTATAAGATCGTGCCGACGGATGGAACGCCGATGCCGAAGTCGATTGAACCGTCGTGGTGGGGAGTTTCGCGCGGCCACTGGGAGGGCGACACGATGGTGGTCGAGACGAAGGGATTTAACTCGATGACTTATCTCGACACGGCGGAACACCAGCATGGGGAACAACTACAGGTGGTGGAGCGGTTCCGCCTGATCGATAAAGATCGCATGACGCGCGAAGTGACCATCACCGATCCCGAGTATTACGAGAAACCCTTCACGTACACGGGAACGCTGGCGCGCATGAAGGCAGGGACGGAGCTGATGGAGTTTGTCTGCATGGAAAACAATAAATGGATCCAGCGGCACTACGATGCGGGCGCACGGTAGGGTCGCAGCCAGGTTTGTTCCGGCGTGCGGCGGGGAGGTGAATGTGAGAATGCCAGGGATGTTTGTGTTGATTGCGCTGCTTGTGGCGCCGGGCATCGGAATCGCTCAGGTGGACGATGCGCCCAGTCTCGCAGGCGTCATCGACATCCATGCGCACGTCGCGCCGGAAACGGCGATGCTCAATTTCAAACGCGCCTATGACGCGATCGAAGCGGCACAGATCGCGCGCATTTACGGCATGCGCGGGCTGGTATTGAAGGAGCACAACACTGAAACCGCATCGTGGGCCTATCTGACGTCGCAGGTGGTGCCGGGTGTAGAGGTTTTCGGGGGCATCGTGCTGAATAAAGCTGTTGGCGGCATCAATCCCGTGGCTGTGGAATCGATGGCGCTGACGCGCGGCAGGCTGGGACGCGTGGTTTATATGCCAACGATGGATGCCGAAGTGCGGCTTCCCAGGGGTTCGCCCAGAGCAGTGGCAGTCTCGCGCAACGGTCAACTGCTGCCGGAAGTGCTGGAAGTCCTCAAGGTGATCGCGAAGTACGATCTCGCTTTGTCGACCGGACACGTCAGCGCCGAGGAAGCGCTGATGGTGGTCCGGGCGGCGAAAGACGCCGGAGTGAAGAAGATGTATGTGCAGCATCCGAATCACGGGGGAATCGTGATGTCGATGGCGCAGATGAAACAGGCAGTGGGGCTGGGCGCTTTCATCGAGATCGTGCTCAGCGGAGAAGGCTTCACGGGTGGAACGCCGAGGGCGATCAATCACGACAATCCGGTGATGGACTACGGACCCCAGAAGCTGGCGGACATGCGCGAGCTGGGCCCGGCCAACATCATCATCAGCACCGATCTGGGACAGCCCGGCAGAGTCAACTACGCGCAGGCATTTCAGATGGGGATGGCTGTGTTGGCGAAGTCGGGATTCAGCCAGGCCGAGATCGACATGATGACGAAACAGAATCCGGCGCGGCTGCTGGGTCTGAAGTAGCGGGACGAGCGGCGCTTCGACGCGTCGCGTGTGCCTGT
>Ga0335085_10007965_pt1 | contig 16265 bp, 14 predicted proteins | sample Lox_Sample_45_FD_206712 | JGI IMG/M metagenome (GOLD analysis project Ga0335085, IMG submission 206712) | Soil microbial communities from Loxahatchee National Wildlife Refuge, Florida, United States - Lox_Sample_4.5 | ecosystem: Environmental > Terrestrial > Soil > Wetlands | place: USA...
CGCCGCGCTCGCCGTCGCGGGCTTCGCCGAAGCCGGGGAGGTGTGGCGGCACCACACCGACGCGCTGCTCGTTGCGCTGCGTTGATCGGTCACGCCAGCGCCGCCGCGAACTCTCGCGGGGCGAGGTCGCACCAAGAGTCGCACGCAAGCGCAAGATGCGACGATCCGCGGCGACTAGCGACAAGCCGAATCGGTCCACCACACGGAATCCCGCCTGTGTCGACCCTCCTCACGTTCATGGGAAGGAGGGGGTCGACGGTTCGAGTCCGTCAGAGGGCTTCAAACGCCCGCCATGAACCCGGGCTCTTCACGGTGGTAAGTGGCGCTCCCGAACCCCAGGATCGGGATGAAGATGAAGCCGAGTAGCCAGAGTCCCACTCCGAACCCGTTCCCCTTCCCGAACCTCTTCGCCAGGTCGAGACAGACGATCAGGGAGATGACGATGTTCACGAGCGGGATGAGGAGAAGGATGATCCACCACAACGGCCGCCCGACGATCCTGAGCAGCACGATGATGTTCCAGATCGGGATGATCGATTTCCAGCCGGCTTCGCCCGCCTTCGTGAACACCTGCCAGAAGCCGGCGATGACCAGGACGACGATCGCGACATAGATGAGGATGACGACGTCGCTCATTTCCCACCTCTCCGTTGAGTCTGCCCACCGATGGGGTCAGAGCGTGACAGGTCACTCGGACGCGAACGATTCCGATTCGGCACGCGGCCGGCAGCAGTGATGCTGATCGCGGCTCCTCAGGCTGCCTCGCCGCTCAGTGTCTTGTGGATGGGATGGATCCGCGGCTCGACAGGACCGAACCCGGCCTGCTCGCCGGCCGGAGCGATCTGGCTCTGCGCGAACGCCGCAAACGCCTCCGGGGACTCCCAGACGTCGACGACGACGATACTGCCGTTCGGCTTGACTGCGGCGATGTGCGTGACCGCCGGATGGCTGTTGCCTTCGGCGTGCGCCTCCATGTTCGCCGTCATCTGGTCGTACATGTCCGGAGTGAAATCGTCGACGTCGATGATCACGAGCGTGCCGGGCTCGCTGCCCGTGCCGTCGGTGTGATTGTGGACCTGGGCGTACGCCGGCTGCGCCTCCGGCATCCCGACCTCGGCGAGTGCGGGGGCGGCCAGTTCGCTGAAGAACCGCTCGAAGTCCTCCTCGGAGCGCCAGACGTCGGCGATCACGATCCCGTCGTCGGAGAGCCCGGCGACGTGGTAGAGCAGTCCGTCGGGCGCATCGTCGTCGCCGGCGATCCCCATGATCTCGTTCGCCCGCTCGTACTGCTCGATCGTCCCTCCGGGAACCTCGAGCGTCATCAACACAGACATTTGTACCTCCTCGCCGGATGACCGGCCTCGTCGGCGTACACGCGAAGGCCGTTCGCGGAGAATATGACCTCGCCGACGGCCGAGACACCCGTACCTATTTCGGGGCCACAAAGGCTTAAAGGCGCGGTCGCGAACGGCCGATAGAGCGGCCATGGCATCTGCGGCCCCCCGGCGTGCTGCTCTGAGCGCGCCTTCCGACCGTTCGGCGTGGATCGATCGCTGGCTCTCGAGCGTCGCCGACCTCGCCGAGTTGAGCCGCTCGAACCCGATGTCCGACGCGGTCATCGACGAGATCCAAGGCCGCAGGATCCGGATCGGCGAACACTGGCTCTCCGACTTTGCCTCGTGCAACTACCTCGGCTTCGACCTCGACCGCGAGATCGCAGCGGCGATTCCCGCGCAGGTCGAGCGGTGGGGCACGCATCCGAGCTGGTCGCGCCTGCTCGGCAGCCCCACGCTCTACACCGAGATCGAGGAGCGGCTGACGGAGCTGCTCGGCTGCGAGGACACGCTCGTCCTCCCGACGATCACGCTGATCCATCTCTCCGTGATCCCCGTGCTCGCCGGCGGCGGAACGATCTTCGTCGACCGGCGGGCACACAAGACGATCTATGAGGGCTGCCAGTTCGCATCGATTCGCGGCGCCCGCGTCGAGCGCTACGAGCACGACGACGCCGACGACCTCGAGCGGCTGCTCCGCAAGGATCGCTCGAGGACGCGCCTGATCTGCATGGACGGCGTGAACAGCATGACCGGGAACGCCCCCGACCTGCGCGTCTTCGCCGAGCTCGCACGGCGCTACGACGCCGTCCTCTACGTCGACGACGCCCACGGCTTCGGCGTGATCGGCGAGCGCGGGGTCGACGAGTTGAGCCCCTACGGGATGCGCGGGAACAGCATCGTCCGCTACTTCGGCGAGAGCTACGACCACATCGTCTTCGTCGGCGGGCTGTCGAAGGCCTACTCCTCGCTCGCGGCGTTCGTCGCCTGCCCGCCGCAGCTGAAGCAGCTGCTGAAGACGGCGGCGCCGCCGTATCTCTATTCGGGACCGTCCCCGGTCGCGTCGTTGGCGACCGTCCTCGCCGGACTCGACGTCAACGAGCAGCGGGGCGACGCGCTCCGCGCGGGTCTGTGGCAGAAGACGCAACGGGTTCTGAGTGCACTCGACGAGCTGGGCGTCTACACGCCGAACACCTCTGGCTTCCCGATCATCGAGGTGCCGCTCGCGCACCCCGAGGACATCGCGAACGTCGGGCGGTTCCTGTTCGCCGAGGGCATCTACGTCACGCTCGCCGCCTACCCGCTCGTCCCCAGGCACGAGGTCGGGTTCCGGATCCAGATCACGGCGGCGAACAAGGACGCTGAGATCGAGCAGCTCGTCGAAGCCCTCGCGAAGCTCGCCGCAAACTTCGACCTCCAGCCGGTCGAGGCGACCGCGGCATGAAACGGCGCCTGCTGAGCAGGGAGGGCCTCTGGGTCTGGTACCTGGCGGCGATGGCCGCCTTGACGGTCCTGTACGTGTTCGTGCCCCCGTTCAAGGGCTACGCCGCTCTGATCAACCTGATCGGTGTCTGCTCGCCCTTCGCGATCGCAGCCGGGATCTGGATCCACCGCCCGCGGGCGACAGCGGCCTGGTTGCTGATTCTCGCCGGGCAGTCGCTGTACTTCGCCGGGGACTTCTACACCTACAGCTACCCCGACCTGCTCGGCGGCCACGTCGGCTTCCCCTCCGCCGGCGACGCGATGTACCTGCTGGTCTATCCGTTCCTCGTGGTCGGCCTGCTGCTGCTGGTGCGGCGGCGGAACCCGAAGGGCGACAAGGCGGCGGTGATCGACTCGCTCATTCTCACCGTCGGCTTTGCCGCGCTGTCCTGGGTCTTCCTGATCGCCCCCAACGTCCATCTCTCGGGCCTCGACTGGCTGGCGAAGGGCGTCTCGGTCGCGTACCCGGTAGGAGACGTCCTGCTGCTCGCCGCGGCGATCCGGCTGGCCGTGAACTCCGGCAGGCGCGTGCCGGCCTTCTACTTCCTGTTCGCAGGCATCGTTGCGCTGCTCGCGACCGACTGCGCCTACAACTACGCGCTTCTGGTGGGCAGCTACAACCACCAGCTCATCTACGACGTCGGCTGGATCACGTACCTCGCGCTCTGGGGCGCAGCCGCCCTGCACCCGTCGATGCGGGCCCTCGAAGAGCCTGTCGAATCGGAGACGAGGCTCACCCGGACCCGCCTCCTGCTCCTGACCGTCGCCTGCCTGATCGCGCCGTCCGTCCGCTTCTGGGACGAGATCCACAACCCCGACGTGCTGGTCGTGGTTGCGGCGTCCGGGGCTCTCTTCCTGCTCGTCGTCGCCCGCATGGCGGGCCTCGTGCGCGACGAGGAGCGCCGCACCGCGCACGAGCACGCGCTCCGACGCGCCGGCGTGCGGCTCGCCGCAACCGAGGGAGACCGCGTCTACGAGTCGGTCATCGCGGCGGTGCGCGAAGTCCTCGCGGACAAGAAGGCGCAGATCCGGCTGGTCGTGTGCACGGGCGAGCGTCCGACGCTCGCGGCCTCGAGCGAGCCGCTGCGGAGAGCTCGCGACTTCGATGCCGACGCCGCCGGCTGGCTCCACTCCACCCTGAAGGAGCTCGTCTCGCTGCAGGTGCCCGCCGTCCCGCCGTCGGTTCGCGAGACTCTCGAGCTCGACACGTCCGCGTACGCACTCTTCTCGCCGTTGACGATCCGCACCGAGACGAGCGGCGCGCTCGTGCTCGGCACCGAGCACCCGGTTCCCGCCGACGAACGGGACCTGCTCGCGTCCCTGGCGACGCACATCTCGCTCTCGCTCGAGAGCGCCGCCCTTGCCGCCGAGGCGCACAGGCAGAAGAGCGAGGCCCGCTTCCGCTCGCTCGTGGCCAATGCGAGCGACATGATCACCGTGCTCGACGCCGACGGTGTCGTCACCTATCAGAGCCCGTCGATCGAGCATGTCCTCGGCTACGCGGCCGAGGAGACCGAGGGATCCCGCTTCGACCGCCTGCTCGCCGACGCCGACCGTCCTCGCCTCGCCCAGATTCTCGACGGCCACGCGGAGCGGTCCGAGACGATCTCGATCGAGTGCTCACTCCAGCACGCCGACGGGCGCTGGCTCCAGTTCGAGGTGCAGTACACGGACCTCCTCGACGACGAGCACGTGAGCGGTCTCGTTCTCAACAGCCGCGACATCAGCGAGCGCAAGGCGTTCGAGGACCAGCTCTCGCACCAGGCATTCCATGACCCCGTCACCGGTCTCGCGAACCGCGCCCTCTTCGCCGACCGCGTCGGTCACGCCCTCGTCGGCACGCATCGCACCGGCGTGCAGCTCGCCGTCATGTTCATCGACCTCGACGACTTCAAGACCGTGAACGACAGCCTCGGCCATCAGGCCGGAGACGCCGTCCTCGTCGAGGTGGCCCAGCGCCTCGAGCAGGCGGTGCGGCCCGAAGACACCGTCGCGCGCTTCGGAGGCGACGAGTTCGCGATCCTGCTCGACGAGGTCGCCTCGAGCGACGAGGCCGCGATGATCGCGGACCGCGTGCTCCGTGCCCTCGAGCGGCCGGTCGCGCTCGAAGGGAAGGACGTCTACCCGCGCGCGAGCATCGGCATCTGCATGAGCGACGAGGATCTACGCGCCCAGGACGCGGAGGAGTTCCTCCGCAACGCCGATCTCGCCATGTACATGGCCAAGCGGGACAGCAAGGGCAGTTACCGGATGTTCGAGCCGACGATGCACGAGCGCGTCGTCGAGCGCCTGGAGCTCCGTGCGGAGTTGCAGCGCGCGCTCGACCTCGGCCAGTTCGAGGTCTACTACCAGCCCGTCGTCCACCTCGATCAGCGCACCGACTACGGCGTCGAGGCGCTGCTGCGCTGGAACCATCCGCAGCGCGGCCAGATCTCGCCCGCACAGTTCATTCCGCTCGCCGAGGAGACCGGCCTGATCGTCCCGATCGGGCGCTGGGTGCTCCTCGAAGCCTGCCGACAGGCAACGCTCCTCCACCGGCGCTTCCAGCGCGATCCTGCCCTGACGATGAGCGTCAACCTGTCGGTCAAGCAGCTCCAGTCGGACTCGATCGTCAGGGACGTGGACGAGGCGCTGCGGCTGTCGGGCATCGACCCGCCGACCCTCGTCCTCGAGATCACCGAAACCGTGATGATGGCCGATCCGGACACGGCCTCCGCCCGCCTCGACGAGCTGAAGTCACTCGGCGTGCGGATCGCGATGGACGACTTCGGGACCGGGTACTCGTCCCTGAGCTATCTCAGCCGGCTGCCGGTCGACATCCTCAAGATGGACCGCTCATTCCTCGGAGCCGGGAACACCGACTCGGGCCTCGCGGCGGCGATCATCGCAATCGGCGAGCGCCTCGGGCTCGAGGTCGTCGCAGAAGGGATCGAAGAGCCGGAGCAGATCGGCACGCTCCGCGACCTCGGCTGCGAGCTGGGCCAGGGCTTCCTGTTCGCCCGCCCGATGTCACAGCCGGCGCTCGTCTCCTACCTCGACGAGGAAATGGACGGCGAGGACGAACTCGAGGCGACCGACGGGCGTGCCTCGAGTGCAGCCTAGCTTCGAGGCGCTCGACCGCCCCGGAGGCCTGGCCCGCGTCGGACTGCTTCGCCCCCTCCGGGCATCCCGCGACTTCCGCGTCCTCTGGGCAGGAATGGCCGTCTCGCTCGTCGGTGACGGCATCTTCCTCATCGCGGTCGCCTGGACGGCGTTCAAGCTCTGGAACGCGCCCGGGGCGCTCGCCGTCATCGGCATCGCCATGACGGTGCCGACGATCTGTTGCCTGCTCGCCGGAGGGGCGGTCAGTGACCGCTTCGACCGGCGCCGCGTCCTGATCTGTTCCGACGTCGCCCGCGCGGCCTGTGTCGCGGCGATCGCGGCGCTCGGCTTCGCAGGCGCCCTCACCTTCCCGTTGCTCGCGCTGCTCGCTGGTCTCTACAGCGCAGCGGGGGCGTTCTTCACCCCGGCCTTCGAGGCGATCATCCCGAGCCTCGTCGAGACCGAAGATCTCGCTGCCGCGAACTCGCTCGACCAGTTCGTCCGCCCGATCGCTCTTCGCCTCGCGGGCCCGGCGCTCGGCGGGGTGATCGTCGCGGCCCTCGGAGCCTCCACGGCATTCGCGCTCGACGCCGTCTCGTTCGCGGCGTCGACCCTCGCCGTCGTCGCCGTGCACACATCTCTCCGGGTGGAATCGCCGGCCGCCTCGACGCGCGCGGCGATCCGCGAAGGATTCCGATTCGTCCGCCGGCATGTCTGGCTCTGGGGCACGCTCGCCTCCGCCGCAATCGCCTACCTCGCCTTTCTCGGTCCGACCGAGGTTCTCGTCCCCTACCTCGTCAAGAACGAGCTGCACGGCTCGGCGGCCGATCTCGGCATCGTCTTCGCCGCGGGCGGAGTCGGCGCGCTGGCAGCCGCCGCGGTCATGGCGCAGCACGGCCAGCCGCGCCGTGACCTCACCTTCATGTACGGGTGCTGGATCGCGGCGACCCTCACGGTGGCCGGCTACGCACTCGCCCGTTCGACCGTCCAGCTGGCCTTCGTCTGCCTCGCCTTCAACGGCCTCGAGGCGGCGGGCACGGTCGTCTGGGCCACGATCAAGCAGCATCACGTGCCCGGCAGGCTCCTCGGGCGCGTCTCCAGTTTGGACTGGCTGATCTCGATCGGGCTGCTTCCCGTCTCCTACGCGCTCACCGCGCCCGCCGTCGCACTGGTCGGCGTGAAGGCCACGCTGATCGGCGCGTCGTTGATCGGCAGCGCCGCAACGGCAGGTGCGTTGCTCCTACCAGGAATGCGAGAGATCGAAGGGGAGTGCCGCCGGGAGGACCCCGAGCACCTCGCGACCGTCTAGCGTTCGCGCCGTGCTCACGAATCGTTCTGCTCCGCCCGCGACGGTCACGCCCGTCCTCGTCTATCCGGATGTGCGGGCGGCGGTGGCCTGGCTGGAGGCCGCCCTCGGGTTCGAGGAGCGGGTGCGCATCGGTGACTCGCACCGTGCGCAGCTGCGCGTCGGTCCGGACGCGGCCGTGGTGGTCGCCGACGTCGGCTCCGACCGCGTCGCGCCCGACGGCGCCGGTATGACCCACCTGCTCAAGCTGCGCGTGCCGGATGTCGACGCTGCCTTCGCGCGCGCCTGTGACCACGGCGCGCGCATCATCGAGGAGCCGACGACGTTCGAGTACGGCGAGCGCTCGGGCGTCCTCGAGGACCCGGGAGGGCATCGCTGGGAGCTGACCCAGACGGTGCGCGACGTCGCCCCCGAGGAATGGGGCGGGACGACGGTCGCTCCCTGGTGATCGCTACCCGCGCCGGCGGCTACTGCTCGTAGCGCTCGACCACCTCCGGCGGCCGGAGTCCGGCGCCGTCCGGGTTCTGCCCGGCATCGCGGCGCGCACGCCGCTGCCGCAAGAGGTCCCAACACTGGTCGAGCGACGTCCGCAGTCCCTCGAGCCGCTGCCGGTCCGCGTCGGTTGCCTCACCCGCCGCCTCTCGCTCCCAGAGCTCGTGCTCCTCGGCGACCATCTGGTCGATCGCGCCGTGAATCTGTGGGTCGTCCACTTGAGCCTCCTGTCGTGCGACGTGTTCTGCCTCGCGGAGATTCTGCCTTCAGCGGCCACGACTCCGTAACCCCCGGGCCGTCGCTCGTGGAGTAGTTTCTCCGCCGTGAGTCAGAGCCGCTACCGCGTGCTCACCGCGATGATCTTCGCGGTCGCGATGATGTCGATCGACCAGACGATCGTCTCGATCGCGGCGCCGACGATCCAGCGCGACCTGGGCTTGACCTCGACGGGGTTGCAGTGGGTGATCAACGGCTACCTGCTCGCGCTCGCCGCGTTCTTCGCGCTCGGCGGGAAGGTGAGCGACGTCCTCGGCCATCGGCGGATGGTGCTCGTCGGCACGGTCGGGTTCGCACTCGCCTCGGTGCTGTGCGGCGCAACCCCGACGGGCTCGGCTGCCCAGGGATGGCTGATCGCGTCGCGGATCCTGCAGGGAACGTTCGGGGCTTTGCTGTTCCCCGCCGCGCTGGCGATCGTCTTCGACGCCTTCGCCGCCCGCGAGCGCGGCAAAGCGCTGGCGCTCTTCTTCGGGATAACCGGCGCGCTGACGTCGATCGGCCCGATCGCCGGCAGCTTTCTGCTGCCGTGGACGTGGCGGGCGATCTTCTTCATCAACGTGCCCGTCGCACTCGTCGCGCTCTGGCTCACGTGGCTGGCGAAGCCGGGAGAGACACGGCGGCCGGTTCCGATCGACTGGCGCGGCGCGATCCTCGTCTCCGCCGGCATGGGCCTGACCGTACTCGGGTTGCAGCAATCGCAGCACTGGGGCTGGACCTCGGTCGCGACGCTGATCTGCCTCATCGCCGGTGTCCTGCTGCTCGCGGTCTTCGTCCGCTTCGAGCTGCGCCAGTCGGATCCGCTGATCGCGTGCGAGATCTTCAGACACCGCGGATTCGCGGCCGACAACGTCGTGATGGGGCTCGCCTACGCGAGCTTCCTGCCGCTGTTCTTCTTCGCGTCGGTCTACGCGCAGGTCGTGCTCGGCTACAACGCGGGCAAGACGGGCTTGTACATCCTCGTGATCTTCATCGGCTTCGCCACGGCGACGCAGCTCGGCGGCCGGATCCTCGACCGCCGTGGAGCACGGCCGGCAGCCGTCCTCGGCTCGGCACTCGGAGCCGTCGGCTTCTACCTGTGGGCCGGACACCTGCACGACCCGTTGAGCTCCCAATGGCCGTGGATCATCATGGCCGGCGCCGGCATCGGCTTCGTCCTCACCCCGGTCACCACCGACGCCGTCAACCGCGCACCACGCGGCAGCTACGGAGAAGTGACCGGCGTCACCCAGACCGTCCGCTACTTCGCCGCCAGCCTCAGCCTCGCCATCCTTGGCAGCGTGCTGATCCACCAGACCCGCTCGCACGCAAAGGCCTCGCTCGCCCACCTGCACATCCCGCAGGCGATCGCGAACAGGATCGTCGCTTCGATCAACACCGGCGCCGGCACGACGCCGCCGCACGGTGGCGGAACGGCCTCGACGGTCTACGCCGCGATCCAGGGCGACTTCGCCGACGCGACGCGGATCGTCTACCTGGCGATGGCCGGGATCATGGCGGCGAGTTTCCTGATCGCCGTCCGCCGCATGGAACGCGGTATCCCCACCGAGGTCAGCGAAGCCGTCGAGGCAGAGGCCGCCCCCGAGCCCGCCCCCTAACCGGTCCTGGGGATAGCCCCAGGGTGAGACGCCGGGGCCCGCCATGGTGTGGCGCGGTCGGCACCGGCAGCCTCAAGTCGTGAAGGCAAATGCGACCAGGAGGCCCACATGAACCTCGCTGCACGCGCGGGCCGGTGGAGCGCCGCGCACTGGAAGACCGCCACCTTCGGGTGGCTCGCGTTCGTCGCCCTCGCGGTCGTGCTCGGCTCGCTGCACGGCACGATCAGCCAGACGGACGCCGAACAGACGAACGGCCAGGCCGCGCAGGCCGAGCAGATGCTCTCGGCCGCGCACGTCAAGAACGTCGCGAGCGAGAACGTGCTCGTCCACTCGCGCACCCTCACCGCGTCGGCTCCCGCGTTCCGGCGGACGGTGGCGGACGTCCGCACAACGCTGAAGCGAACCGCGGACGTCCGCCACGTCCGCCTCGGCGCAGTGTCGAAGGACGGTCACCTCGCACTCGTCGGGTTCGACATCTCCGGTGACGGCGACACGGCGGACGCGCGCGTCCAACCTGCACTGGACGCCACGACCAGGCTCGCGGCGGCACACCGGGGCTTCGCGATCGCCGAGGTCGGCGACGCGAGCGTCTCGAAGGCGATGAACGGCGTCGTCTCGGGCGGGTTGTCGCACGCCGAGAAGCTCTCGCTGCCGATCACGTTCGCGATCCTGCTGCTCGCGTTCGGCGCGTTCCTCGCGGCCGGGATCCCGGTACTGCTCGCGTTCACGGCGGTGCTCGCCGCGCTCGGGCTCACGCATCTCTCGAGCTCGTTCGTCCACGAGGCCGACCCGACCGCCAGCGTCATCCTCCTCATGGGCATGGCCGTCGGCGTCGACTACTCGCTCTTCTACCTGAAGCGCGAGCGCGAGGAACGTCTCCGCGGCGCGAGCCGCGAGGAGGCGCTGCAGCGCGCCGCGGCCACGTCGGGGCGCGCGGTGCTCGTCTCCGGCCTGACCGTCATGACGGCGGCAGGCGGACTGATGCTCTCCGGCAACAGCGTCTTCACCTCGCTCGGGCTGGGGACGATCCTCGTGGTACTCGTCGCGGTGCTGGGCTCGCTCACGGTGCTGCCCGCGCTCCTCTCGAAGCTCGGCTACCGCGTCGAATGGGGACGGCTGCCGTACCGGCGCGCGAACCGCGAATCCCGGCTGTGGCGGACGGTGCTTCGTCCGGCTCTGCGTTATCCGAAGGTCACGGTGGTGGGCGCAGTCGCCCTCCTGTTGGCGATCGCCTCGCCGGCGCTGCACATGCACACGCGCGACGACGGCGTCTCCGATGCGCCGCAGGGTCTCGCGGTCGTGAAGGCCTACGACCAGGAGACGAAGGCGTTCGGCACGACGAGCGCGCCGGCAGTCGTGGTCGTACACGCCCCGAACCTCGACGCACCGCGCGTCCGCTCCGGGACCGCCGCGTTCCGGAAGGCGGTGCACCGGCAGGTGAAGCTGACGCGCTACGCCGACAACACGGGCGAGCTCGACGTCCCGCTAGCAGGCGACGGAGCCGACGCAACCTCGATGCGGGCGCTGCACACGCTGCGCTCGCAGATCATCCCGGCGACGATCGGCGCGGTGCCCGGCGTGTCGGTCGCCGTGACGGGCGAGACGGCGGGCAGCGCCGACTTCACGTCGACGATCGACCATCACATGCCCTTGATCCTCGGCTTCGTGCTGCTCCTGACGATGGCGTTGATGCTGCTCTGCTTCCGCTCGCTCACCGTCGCACTGACGGCGATCGCGCTCAACGCGCTCTCGGTCGCAGCCGCCTACGGTGCGATGACGTGGGTCTTCCAGGACGGCCACCTGCACGGTCTCCTCGGCTTCCACTCGAGCGGCGCGATCGTGCCGTGGGTACCGCTGTTCCTGTTCGCCGTCCTGTTCGGTCTCTCGATGGACTACCACGTGTTCATCGTCAGCAGGATCCGCGAGCTCGTCGACCGCGGCTACTCGACACGGGACGCCGTCGACCGCGGCATCCGCTCGACAGCGTCGACCGTGACGAGCGCGGCGATGGTGATGGTCGGCGTGTTCGCGATCTTCGCCACCCTCGGCCTGCTCTCGCTGAAGCAGATGGGCTTCGGTCTCGCGGTTGCGGTGCTGCTCGACGCGACCGTGATCCGTGCGCTCCTGCTCCCGGCGACGATGACGCTGCTGGGCGAGCGCAACTGGTGGCTCCCCCAGGCTCTCGACCGACTCCCGCGGCTCGACCTCGCCGCCGAGGGAGCGTGACCGACAATGTGGCCATGATCGTTCGGCTGCGGGGGACGGCCCGCGCGTGGGTGTGGGCAGTACTGCTCTTCGACCTCTTCGTCCTCGTCGTCTGGGCGGCGAGCGGCGGCGGCTCGTTCTGGCCGATCTGGGTGTGGCTGCCGACCGGGCTCGCCGTCGCCTCGGCCTGGTGGGCAGGCGCGGCACCGACCCGCTTTGCGCGGCAGGCGGGGGAGGCCGTCCTCGTCTCGCTGTTCCTGATCGGCATCTGGGCGGCGGCGGGCGGCGGCTCGTTCTGGCCGGTCTGGCCGATCGCGGTCCTCGCGCTCGGGATGGGGCTGCAGGCCGTCACACGCAGGGCGAAGAGCGAGGAGCGCGTCGAGGAACTCACCCAGAGCCGCGCCGGCGCGGTCGAGGCCGCGGAGTCGCAGCTGCGGCGCATCGAGCGCGACCTGCACGACGGTGCGCAGGCGCGGCTCGTGGCCCTCGGTATGAACCTCGGGCTGGCCGAGCAGCAGCTCGGCAAGGATCCCGAGAAGGCGCAGGCGCACCTGACCGAGGCGCGCGCGGCGGCGGCCGCGGCCCTGCAGGAGCTCCGCGATCTCGCGCGCGGCATCCACCCACCGATCCTGGCCGACCGCGGTCTCGAAGCGGCGATCGGCGCGCTGGCGACGCACTCCGGCGTGCCCGTCACCGTCCACGTCGAGCTGTCCGGGCGACCGCCCGAGACGGTCGAGACGGCGGCCTACTTCGTCGCCGCGGAAGGGCTCGCGAACGCGCTCAAGCACGCGCACGCTTCGCGCATCGACATCGACGTGCACGAGCGCGAGGATGCGATCGCCGTGCGCGTTCTCGACGACGGCCGTGGCGGCGCAGCCGAGAGCAGCGGTGGGCTCCACGGACTCAGGCAGCGCGTCGAGGCACTCGATGGATCGCTGCGCATCGCCAGCCCGGACGGCGGCCCGACCGTGATCGAGGCGGTGCTTCCGTGCGTGCGGTGATCGCCGAGGATCTCGCGCTGCTGCGCGACGGACTGACCCGGCTGCTCCGCGACAACGAGATCGAGGTCGTCGATGCAGTCGGAGACGGCGATGCACTCGTCCTGGCCGTGCTGCGCGAGCGTCCCGACATCGCGATCGTCGACATTCGCATGCCGCCCACCTTCCGCGACGAGGGTCTGCGCGCGGCGCTCGCACTGCGCGAGCGCGTGCCCGAGACGGCGATCCTCATCATCTCGCAATACGTCGAGGGCACGTACGCGCGCGAGCTGCTCGCCGACGGTCGCGGCGGCGTCGGCTATCTGCTCAAGGATCGAGTGATGGACGTCGACGCCTTCGTCGAGGCCGTGCGCCGGGTCGCAGACGGCGGCACCGCGCTCGATCCGGAGGTCGTCGCGCACTTCGTGGGCCGGAAGGACCGCCTCGCCGACCTGACGCCGCGCGAGACCGAGGTGCTCGCCCTGATGGCGGAGGGCCGCTCGAACGCAGGCATCGCCGAATCGCTCGTGCTCACCGTCGGCGCCGTCGAGAAGCACGTCGCCTCGATCCTGCAGAAGCTGCGGCTGCCTCCTTCCCAGGAGACGCATCGCCGCGTCCTTGCGGTCCTCGCCTACCTCGACTCGGGTCCGTAGCCGGCGGTGCCTCGTTCAGGCAGCGTCGGCTGATCGGTGGGATAGACGCCGACCGCGAACCCGTACACCGTGTCGCCCGACCGCGGAAGCCGGTCGAACTCCGTCACCAGCGCTGCCATCCGCTCCCAGAACTCCGACACCTGCGTCTCCGCGATCCGTGCGTGCCGGATGAATCCCCACAGCTTCCCGTCGCGGAAGGCGGCCGTCGATTCCGCGGCCGCCACCTCGAAGTCGTTGAAGTCCCGGGGCATCTCGTCGCCCTCGGGGCCGCGCTCCACCCCGACGTAGAAGAGACGCGCCGTGCGGCCGTAGAAGCGCTCCTCGACCGCCCGCACCCGGCGTGTTCGCACGACCTGCAGCAGTCCGGCCTCGGTGAGCACCTTCACGTGGTGGGCCACCGTGCTCTTCGGCCGCTCGAGCGCGACGGCCAGCTCGGTCACCGTCGCCGCCCGCTCGTGGAGCAGGTGGAGGATGGTCGTGCGGGCCGGGTGACTCAACGCCTTCACCTGAGCAGGCTCGGTGAGCGCGATCCGGTCGGCGAGCTCGTAGTCGGGAGGCGAAGGCTTGTCGGTCATCGATCCGGAGATATAGTACGTTCCACGTTTACGGATCGAGTAACGCAGGAGGATCGGATGACCGAGGTAGTGCTGTACCACCACGTTCAGGGGCTGACAGACGGAGTGCGGTCGTTCGCCGACGAGCTCCGGCACGCGGGCCACACCGTCCACACGCCCGATCTGTTCGACGGGCGCACATTCGAGACGATCGAGGACGGCATCGCCTTCGCGCACGAGGAGGGATTCGGGGCCCTCGTCGAGCGCGGCGTGGCGGCAGCCGACGGGATCGCGCCGGGAGCCGTCTACGCGGGCTTCTCGTTCGGGGTCATGCCCGCCCAGCAGCTCGCGCAGACCCGGCCTGGTGCGCGCGGCGCCCTGCTCATGTACTCGTGCCTGCCGGTCTCGGAGTTCGGGGAGGCGTGGCCCGAGGGCGTCCCGGTGGAAGTGCACGGCAAGGAGGACGACCCGTTCTTCGCCGAGGATCTCGAGGCTGCGCAGACGCTCGTCGCGGAGACCGACCACGCCGAGCTCTTCCTCTACCCCGGCGCGGAGCACCTCTTCGCCGACTCGTCCCTCCCGGCGTACGACGCCGACGCGGCCGCGCTGCTCATGGAACGCGTGAAGGCGTTCCTCGTCGCGGTCTAGTTCCGGCGCGGGTCGCCGTCGACCATGCCGTGCGGCTCGCCGTAGTCGGCGAGGAGGTCGAGGAACGGGTCGGGCGGGAACGCCTCGGGGCCGAGCACGCCCTTGCCCTGCCAGGTGCCGCTCGCGAGGAGCTCGAGGGCGACGACCGGGTTGATCGCGGTCTGGAGGACGACGGCCTGGTGCCCGTACTCGCGCATCGTCCGCTCGTTGTCGGCCACGTGGTAGAGGTAGACGGCTCCCTCCCCGCCTCCCTTGCGCTTGCCCGTGACGAGCGTTCCCGCGCAGGTCTTGCCGCGCATCCTGTCGCCCAGCGTCGCAGGGTCGGGCAGCGCGGCCGCGACGAGATCTCGCGGCGCGACCTCGACGCCGCGCACCTTCACGGGCTCGGTGGAGTCGAGCCCCAGCTTGTGCAGCGTCTTCAGGACGTCGATGAACTCGGTGCCCAGGCCGTACTTGAAGGTGACGCGGCGGCAGTCGATCTCCCGCGGCACGAGCACGACCTCCTCGTGCTCGACGTTGACGCACTCGGTCACACCGATCCCTTCCGGGAACTCGAACAGCTCAGGCTCCGAGAACGGCTCGGTGGTGAAGAAGCCGCGCTCCTTCTCCCAGACGAGCGGCGGATTCAAGCACTCCTCGATCGTCGTCCAGATCGAGAAGGTCGGCGCGAAGTCGTAGCCCTCGACGACGAGGTCGGCGCCGTCGCGAACCCCCACCTCGTCGATCTCGTCGAAGAGGTGGTCGGCGGCGTAGCGCGCAAAGACGTCTGCGAGGCCGGGCTCGACGCCGATCCCGACCAGGGCGAGCAGGCCGCGCTCCTCCCAGCTCTCCGCGGCGGCGAACTGCATGTCGCCGAGAAGGACACCTGGGCTCGAGAGCGTCATGGCCATGTCGAGATACGTGCAGCCGTACTCGAACGCGGCCTCGAAGATCGGCGGGTTGAAGCGCGGATCAGCTGCATTCAGGATCGCATCGGCGCCGGTCTCGTGGAGGAGGCCGACGATGGCCGCACGATCGCTCGCGTCGACCTGAGCCGCGGCGAAGCGATCGTCGCCCTCACGCTCGACGAGTGCTTGGGGACGGGCCGGATCGAGGTCGGCGAACGTCATCCGCTCGAAGAAGCCTCGCCGCTTGGCGACCGCGGCGACTGCACCGCCCACCCCGCCCGTGCCGACGACGAGGACCTTCATCGCGTACGGCGGATCAGGGTCACGCCCTCCCGGAACGGAAGGAGGACCGACTCGACGCGATCGTCCTGCAGGACGTGCTCGTTGAAGCGGGAGATCGCCTCCGCGTTCCCGCCGTTGTTCTCGCGGTCGTAGGCGAAGCCGAAGAGCGTGTTGTCGGCGGCGATCACGCCGCGAGGCGAGAGCTTCGGGAGCACGGCCTCGTAGTAGTCGACGTAGCCGCCCTTGTCGGCATCGATGAAGACGAGGTCGAACGGCCCCTCGAGCGTGGCGAGGGTCTCGAGCCCCGGCCCGAGCCTGTAGTCGATCCGGTCGGCGACGCCCGCCTCCTCGGCGTAGCGGCGGGCGACGGACGTCGTCTCCGGATTGACGTCGCAGGTGATGATCCGCCCGTCCGGCGGCAGCGCGCGTGCCATCTCGATGGACGACCACCCGGTGAAGGTGCCGAGCTCGAGGACCCGCTTGGCGTTCGTCA
>Ga0335085_10007966_pt1 | contig 16263 bp, 19 predicted proteins | sample Lox_Sample_45_FD_206712 | JGI IMG/M metagenome (GOLD analysis project Ga0335085, IMG submission 206712) | Soil microbial communities from Loxahatchee National Wildlife Refuge, Florida, United States - Lox_Sample_4.5 | ecosystem: Environmental > Terrestrial > Soil > Wetlands | place: USA...
GAAATCGCTCGTCGCTTTCTTCATAAATCAGCGTATCCGGTTCCGTCGACCCGGCAATATGGCGATAAAGCCGATGCGACCGTTTTGTCGTCTCATCCTCAACCGTATAGAAGAGCGTTCTGCTGTCTGCCGCCCAGGCAGCGCTGGTGACGCGTTCGATCGCTTCCGGAAGAACTTCTCCGCTTTGCAGAATCTTTATGTGCAACGTGTACTGCCGGAATCCAGTGGCATCGATCGCGTAGGCCAGTAGCTGATTGTCTGGGCTTACGTCGAAAACGCCGAGGCCCAGAAACGAATGGCCCTCCGCCAGGCGGTTCAGGTCCAAGAGCACCTCATCCAGCGAACCGCTCGCATCAACGCGCCTGCAATGGATTGGATACTGCTTGCCTTGCTCCGTGTACGTGAAATAGAGATAGCCGCGCAGACGGTAGGGAACGGTGAGGTCGGTCTGCAAGATTCGTCCCAGCATTTCCTGATACAGCGTGTCTTGAAGCTGCTCCGTGGACCGCAGCATTGCGTCCGTGTAGGCGTTTTCCGCCTCAAGATAGGCGATCACTTCGGGGTTTTCTTTCTGGCGAAGCCATCCGTAGTGATCTATTCGGCGATCTTCGTGCAAAACTGTTTCGATCGGTTCGCGCCGGGCTAGCGGCGGTGTAACGGGATGCGCGCCTGCCGAATCGATTGAAAATGGAGCTGCTGCCGTTTTGGCGTTAGGATTCATGAGTTTCTTGATCTGGTGCGCTCGGCGCGCGGTCGTCGAGCGCTCGCCGGGTTCAGCCGGCTGCACACTGACTAAGGCGAAATACGTTCGTCCGCTATACTAGCGGAAGTCTCCGGCAGGAGAAAGCCGGGGCAATTAGCGTCAAGGGTCTCGATGCCGCAGGAAATCGAAATCAAGCTGAAAATCGACGACGTGAAGACGCTCAGGCGTGCGTTGAAGCGGCTCGGTGCACGTCCCGTTGGCTCCGCCTCAGGTCGCGCGCATCAATGGAACGTCATCTTTGACACGCCCGATGGCGGGCTTGCCAAGCATGGGCAATTACTCCGCATTCGCACGGAAACGCCGCAGCCTGCCGGCAGACGGCTCAAATCGAATAAAAAGCAGCGCACCCTCCTTACCTTCAAAAGGCCCGTTTCCTCTGGAAAAGCGCATTCCGGCAGCGCCAGAGAAAACCATCGCCACAAAGTACGGGAAGAACTTGAACTAGAGTTCGCCGACCCGGTTACCCTCACCAGAATTCTCGAGGGCCTCGGTATGCGAGGCTGGTTTCGCTACGAAAAGTACCGCACTACGTACCGCTTGCCTGCGTCGTCGGCGTGGGCAAGAGGTCTGCTCATCGAATTGGATGAAACCCCGATCGGTGTATACGTCGAACTCGAGGGCCCCTCGACAGCCATCGATCGGGCGGCCCAGGAACTCGGCTTCTCCCGGCACGAGTACATTCTAAAAAACTATCTCGTGCTTTATGTCGAAGCTTGCCGCAAGCAGGGCAAAGAACCTCACGACATGGTCTTCGCGCCCGAAGATTAGCCCTTGCCCAGGAAAAAACAAAAAAAATCGTCCGCAAGTCCATTCTGCACTTGACTTTGAAACGCAGCCAGCTTATCACTTCACCTGCGGTTGCTAATTGGCACTGTAATTGCCTATTTGGTGGCCGAGTTTCACGCGGCCCATGTCCGGCTGAATCGTTTGAGGTGAATTCTCTTCCGATGAGTTTGTCCAACGAAATGGAGCCTGGCCCTAGTCGCCTGACCAACGCGCGAATCTTTGGGCAAGTGCTGGAGACCAGCGGTTGGGCAGCTTCGCGCGAGGCGACAAGCTTCTCGCCAGCGGCAGGGTGGGGAGGGTTCGCCACCGGTTGAAGGTAAGTCCATTCTTCTTAGGCACTTGCCCGCAGCCGAGGTTATATCGGTACGCGGGCTTTTTTATTGAAGTTCGCTGCACTGGCCTGCCGCGGGCAATCATCATTTGGGCCCCCGTTGGCCGATCTGGCAACACTTGACGGATTTGAAGAGGAAGCATTATGGAAATCTACGCAACTGAGCTAATGGGCGCGGAAGCTTACGACGCCCAGGGAAATTTCGTAGGGCGCGTCCGCGAGTTCTTTATCGAGCCGGCGCAGGCGACCAACCGTCTCTCGCATTTCCTTTTGTCGCGAGGCCGCTTCCAGCCTCTTATTGCCCGTTACGATCAAATCGCCACCGTGGCCCCGGGAACGATGAGACTGAGCGTCAGCGAACGCGCTCTGCAACTCTATGAACCGAACGAGTCCTTGCTCGCAGTGCGCAAAGACTTGCTCGACCAGCAAATCATCGACACGCGCGGACGCAAAGTCGTTCGCGTGAATGACGTGGACCTGGCGGAGCTACGCACCAACGGCAACGTGGAACTGCGCGTCACGCAGGTTGACGTGGGCTTGCCGGGGGCGGTGCGCAGACTTCTGCAGGGCGTGGTTTCCCCCGGCATGATCCGCAAGCTGCAACGCAAGCTGCCGCAAAAGGCCATCCGCTGGGAATTCGTGAACCTGATCGAATCAGACCCTCTTCGGCGCGTCAAACTGCGCATCACACACGAGAAACTGGAAGACCTGCACCCCGCGGACCTGGCCGAAATTATCGAACACCTGTCTGCGGCCGAACGACAGAGCATCATCGCTTCGCTCGATGAAGAGATGGCGGCATCGGTTCTAGCCGAGCTGGATGAACGGTTGACGACACAGATCGTCGAGAAGCTGGATCCCGAGAAGGCAGCCGACATTCTGGAAGAGATGGCGCCCGATGCCGCGGCTGACCTTTTGGCCGACCTGCCGAAGGAAACATCAGAGGAACTGCTGGAAGAGATGCCCGGGCAGGAAGCCGATGAAGTCCGCGAGCTGCTCGCATTTGATCCTTCGACGGCTGGCGGGATGATGAATCCGGAGTTTGTTTTTGCCGGCGAAGGGTCACGGCGAGAAGAGGTGCTCGCGTGGATTCGCGGCCTCGAACTAAACCTCGAGCAGCTCGATACGATTGTGCTGCTCGACAGCGAAGCCGAGTATTCCGGGACCGTCTCCGTCGCCAGATTGCTGCTCGCCTATCCTGAGCAGAAGATGTCGGACCTCCGCAGTGAACCGCTCTTGAGCGTCCCGTCCGATGCCGATGAAAAAGAAGTCTTCGAATTGTTCGACAAATACAATTTGAGAATGCTGACGGTAATCGATGAAGAGAAGCACCCCATCGGGACGGTCACGGTGGACGATGTGGTTTCTCGGCTGGTGAACAAATAAGAGGAATTCGGAATCGGCGCATGAACTGGGCGTCTCTCAAATCGAGTTTTGAAGGCCTGCAATCGCGGGGTTCGGATTTGCAGCACAAGATCCGCAGCTTGCGCCACCGCTTGACCCTGTTGCTCGCCGTCATCGGTCCCGGGCTGATTACCTCCAACGTCGATAACGACGCCGGTGGCATCGCCACGTATTCTCAAGCGGGCGCGCAGTATGGTTATGCGCTGCTGTGGTCCCTGATTCCCATGACCATCGCACTCTATGTAACGGAGGAGATGTGCGCGCGCATGGGCGTCATCACCGGCAAAGGGTTATCCGATCTGATTCGCGAAGAGTTCGGCTTCCGCCCCACGTTTTTTGTGATGATCACGGGCTTCTTCGTCGATTTGGCCAACGTCGTGGCGGAATTTGCCGGCGTAGCAGCCTCAATGGAAATGTTTCACATCACCAGGTACATTGCCGTGCCGGTTGCTGCAATCTTGGTCTGGATTCTGGTGATGCGCGGAACTTATCGCCAGGTTGAAGTCATCTTCCTGGTGGCTTGCGGTTTCTACGTTACGTACATCGTTTCCGCGGTTCTGGCCAAACCAAACTGGCTGGTGGCGGCGCAGCACGTTGTCGTTCCGAATCTCCATTTCAATTCGGGTTATCTGCTCACGCTGACGGCGCTGGTGGGCACGACGATCGCACCGTGGCAGTTTTTCTATCTGCAAGCGGGATTCGTGGAGAAGAAAGTCGGTCCCCGGCAGTATCCGCAGGCACGAGCCGATGTTTTGGTCGGGAGCATCAGTTGCATGGTGATCGTGTTTTTCATTATCGTCGCGACGGCCGCGACTTTGTATGTCTCAGGGCAACGCAACATTAATGACGCCGTGGATGCGGCGCGAGCATTGATTCCGCTGGCAGGGAAGTGGGCAGGATTTACGTTTGCGTTCGGTCTTTTGAATGCTTCTCTTTTTGCGGCTACGATTTTGCCGCTTTCCACTGCGCACGTAATATGCGAAGGGCTGGGTTTTGAAGCTGGGATTGATCACAAGTTCAACGATGCGAAAATTTTCTACAGCCTTTACACCCTCCTGATCGTCATTGGAGCGGGAATCATTCTGATTCCGCACGTTCCGCTGTGGAAGATTTTTATTTTCTCGCAGGTCGGTAACGGAATCTGGCTGCCGGTCGTCGTTATTTTCATCCTGCTGCTGGTCAATCGGCGGGATCTGATGGGCGAGCACGTAAATACCCTCACCTTCAACATCGTGGCGTGGGTAACGGCCATTGCGATGATTATCCTCACGCTGGTGCTCGTCTACACGTCGCTTTTTTCAGCCTCACCCACTCCCGGCGGATGATCCCCAACGCGAACGCATAAGGAACGGGGATGCTCAACACGGCAACCCGGCATTGCGCCGTCCCCGAATCGTATGTTAACTTTGCGGCGTAAAGAAGAATCGTCCAGAAACGCCATGTCACAAACTCACGCACACAAAACACTTCAAGTTTCCGCCTCCCGCGCTCTGGGTCCGCTGACTCCCGAGGAAGCTCTGCTCTTTGAAAAGCTTGATCTGAAGCGCCTGCCGCGGCATGTGGCCGTCATTATGGACGGCAATGGACGATGGGCTCAGCAGCGGCATCTGCCGCGAGTGGCAGGACATCGCTCTGGCACCTCGACGGCGCGTTCCACGATTGAGACCTGTGCGCGGCTGAAAATTGAAGCGCTCACGCTCTACGCGTTTTCGGTCGAGAATTGGCGGCGTCCGAAAACAGAAATCGACTTCCTGATGCAATTGCTTCGCGAATATTTGCGCCGGGAAATGCCGCTCTTGCAGAAAAACAATATCCGCATGCGGTTTTTGGGGCGCACGGATGAGTTGCCGAGAGGCGTGCAGGACGACGTTCGCGACGCCATGGAACGAACGGCCGGCAACCAGGGCATGGTGCTTTGCGTTGCGCTGAACTATGGTGGCCGCGCGGAAATCGTGGATGCCGTGAATTCCATTCTGGCCGAGCAGAAAGCTCACGCGAGCCGGACGGGGATCACGGAAGAGATGCTCGCCAGACACATGTACACGAGCGGCTTGCCGGATCCCGATCTGCTGATTCGCACGAGCGGCGAGATGCGCGTCAGCAACTTTCTCTTGTGGCAAATCGCTTACGCGGAAATATTCGTGACGGAAACGCTCTGGCCCGATTTTAATCGCGCGCGTTTGCTGGAAGCGCTCGTCGAATTCCAGAAACGCGAGCGCCGCTACGGCGGAATCCGCGAAGGCCAGCCCGTAACGGAAAATCCCGCTCGCGTTGTCGGCGAGTGATGTCGGCTTCTCCTTGGACCCCAACCGCGTCTACTCATCTTCGGAAACCTTCCTGCCGAAATTGTGACTCCGCCTCGTGATTTATTCCTCTCGATATGATGAGATGGAAGGATTGCTTCATCAGGGGATGGCAGTTCTATGACTTGGAAGCGCGTCGCGACGGCGGCCTTGTTGATTCCGTGCGTGGTCGGCCTGGTGTTGTGGGGCTCGACAGAGGTTGTGGCCGTCGCGCTTGCAATGATTATCCTGCTGGCCCTTTTTGAATATTTCGCGTTGGGCGATGCCATCGGCCATCGCGCCTACCGTTTCTGGACGGCGACATGTGCGTTGCTGCTTGTGTTTGTGCAGTGGTGGGCAGTGCGAGGCCCGCAATTCGGCTATCTGGGGACGCCGCGCAAGTGGCTCCCCGTGCCTCAATCCATTGACCGCTATGCTCAACTCACCGCGGTTTTCCCGCCGAGTGTTGGGGATGTATTTTTTGTTTTTTTGCTCGGGATCGCAGCGCTGACGCTCTGGACGAAAAGGCCCATGGTCGAGGCCTTGCCCGCCGCCGGAATGAGTTCCAGCGGACTGATTCTGGTGGCGCTCCCGTTGACGTTTGCCATCCGTTTGCACGGGTTCTCCCTGCAAGGCCCCGCGATTCTGTTCTTCGTCCTGGTGATAACCTGGGTTGGGGACTCAGCCGCGTATTTCGTTGGAAGAGCTATCGGAAAACACAAGCTTGCGCCAGTTTTGAGTCCGAATAAATCCTGGGAAGGCACTGCCGCGAGCCTTGTCGGCGCGCTTCTCGTTGCATTTGTTTTTTCCAAGTATGCGAACGTGCCATTGCCGCACCTCCTTGCGATGGCTTTTGTCGGCAATCTCGCTGGCCAGGCGGGCGATCTACTCGAGTCGGCCTATAAGCGAAGCGCCGGAGTCAAGGACTCGGGCTCTCTTTTGCCGGGGCACGGGGGTGTGCTTGACCGGATCGACGCCTTGATTCTGGCAATCCCGGTTGTCTGGTACTATTGGATTTGGATTTACCTTCCCAACCGGTAGGTCCACAGGTCCTTCCACTCATGGGGCGTGAGACGGACAAGAGCGTCTGTCCCACCAGTTCGACGAAAAGCGGAGAAGAGATTCGTCCTTGAAGCAGCTTGCTATTTTGGGATCGACGGGTTCGATTGGGCGGCAGTGCCTTTCTGTTGTGGAAGCGCTGCCCGAGCGCTTTGGTGTCGTTGCGCTGGCCGCCGGCGGTAATCTTGAGGAACTCATCGGCCAGATCAGACGGCATCGCCCTGAACTGGTCTCCGTAAGTGATGAGATAAAAGCGGATGAACTTGCGTCCATGCTTCGCGCCACGGGAATTTCCCCCCTGCCGGCCATTCATCACGGCCGCGAGGGAATGCTCGCAGTCGGAACGCATCGTGGAGCCGAAATTGTGGTTTCCGCTGCCGTCGGTGTTGTGGGCCTCGAGGCCACCTACGAAGCCGTCAAGCTTGGCAAGACCGTGGCGCTCTCCAACAAGGAAGTCCTGGTGGCAGCCGGCGAACTGGTGATGGCCGCCGCCAAACAAGCCGGGCGCGAAGTGCTCCCTGTGGATAGCGAGCACAACGCCGTTCATCAGTGTTTGCGCGGCGGCACGCACGGCGAAGTGAAGCGCATCGTGCTCACCGCGAGTGGTGGCCCGTTCCGGAAGACGCCGCTTGCCGATCTGGAGCACGTGTCCCCGGAGCGGGCGCTCGCGCATCCAAATTGGAAGATGGGCAACCGCATCACGATTGACTCTGCGACGATGATGAACAAGGGTTTCGAGGTCATTGAAGCGCGCTGGCTGTTTGGCGTCCGGCCCGATCAGATCGACGTCGTGATTCATCCACAGTCCACGATTCACTCCATGGTGGAATACGTGGACGGTTCGGTTTTGGCGCAACTCGGTCCAACGGATATGCGGATGCCCATCCAATATGCGTTAACCTATCCGGAGCGAGTAGCGTCTAATCAGGTAGCCCTGGATTGGCCCAAGCTGCGGCGGTTGGATTTCCAGAAAGTTTCCACCCGGCGTTTCCCCTGCCTTCGTCTGGCGCGCGAAGCGATGAAGAAGGGCGGGGCGCTGCCCTGCGCGCTGAACGCCGCGGACGAAGTTGCCGTGGCTGCATTTTTGGAGCGGCGGCTGCCGTTCCGGGGAATCGCGGAAGTGATTGAACGCGTGCTGGCGCGAACGCCGCGAGTGCGCTTTGAAAAGATGGACGATGTGCTGGCGGCAGATGCGGAAGCGCGGCGCATGGCAAAAGAAGAAACAAGTCGTTTGGGCATGGCGGCGGTAGCGGTTTCATAAGGCTGTAAGAAGGGGAAAAGACAGACATGGGAGCGGTTTACCTTATCGTTGGCATTAGCCTCGTGCTCGGCGTAATGGTTCTCATTCACGAATGGGGACATTTCATCGTCGCGCGGATGTGCGGCGTGCGCGTGGACGTCTTCTCCATCGGATTCGGACCGCGGCTCTTTGGATGGAAAAAAGGGCCGACGGACTATCGCGTGAGCGCGCTGCCCCTTGGCGGGTATGTTCGAATGGCTGGCCAAGACCTTTCCGAAGTCGATTCGGGAGATAAACCACCGACCGGTGCGCCCGACGAGTTGATGAGCAAGGCGCGGTGGCAGCGGGCGCTGATTTCCTTTGCGGGCCCGGCGGTCAATCTGATTTTTCCCATCTTTTTGCTTACCGGCCTCTACGTCGCCGTAGGCGTCCCTTATTCCGCCTATCTCGACGCCCCCGTGCGCGTCAACCAACTTCCCGACACCAAAGCCGCCGCCTCCAATCCTCTCAAGCCGGGCGACCTCGTTCTTTCCATCGACGGCACTCCCACCCGTGATTGGGAGCAAGCTCTCGTGGCCCTCAGCCAAGTCGCTCCTGGCGCGAAACTCACCATGCAGATCGACGCCTCCGGTAAGCGCCAGACCGTCGACTTCACCTCCAAAGACTACTCCGACTACACCCAAATCCTGGGATTCGCGCCGATTCGTCCAATCATCGATCAAATTGCGCCCGGGACTCCGGCTGAACGTTCTGGCCTGCACGAAGGCGACCTCATCACCGCGGTGAACGGAAAGCCGATCCAGTATTGGGACCAATTCCGCGAGGCCGCGCAATCTTCCAAGGGCCAGCCCATGACCCTCGACGTCGACCGCAAGGGCCAGACCGTCCGCGTCGTGGTCACCCCCAAAAAAGGCGCCGCCGACGCCGACGACAATACCTATCAAATCGGCGTTCTTCGCGCCGACGTCCCCGCCTACAAGAGAGTTTCCTTCAGTGAAAGTGTCCGTTTCGCCGGCCTCAAGACTTACGACACGATCTCGCAGACCGTCGACGTCGTAGGCAAGCTCTTCAGCGGCCGCGTCTCCATCAAACAACTCCAGGGTCCCGTCGGCATTTCGCACATGGCCGGCCAAGCCGTCAAGCGCGGCCCGCTCGACGTCATCTTCCTCATGGTTCTCATCAGCGTAAATCTCGGTATTCTGAATCTTCTGCCCATTCCCATCCTGGACGGCGGCAATATTCTGCTCCTGGCCATTGAAGGAATTATGCGCCGCGACCTAAGCCTCAGCTTCAAAGAGCGCTTCGTTCAGGTCGGTCTCGTCTTCCTCTTGGTCATCTTCGCCGTCGTCATGTACAATGACATTTTGCGGCGGATTACCAGCCATTCCTAGCCGCTCTGCTCCGCCCCGCAGGAGGGCGTCCATGTCCGTATCGCCGACCCACCGCGTCTCGACCGGCGAGCGCCTCAACACCGCGGAAACCACCGGAAAACTCCAGCAGTCTATCCGCGAGCGCAAAATTCGCCTCACGCGCCAGCGCCGCGTCATCCTTGAAGTCATGGACGCCGCTGAGCAGCACCTGGACGTGGACCAAATCCTCGAACGCGCCCAGAAAATCGATTCCGGCGTTCACCTCGTCACCGTCTACCGCACCATCGACCTCCTCAAAAAGGAAGGTCTCATCGACGAACTCGACCTCCTCCATCTCCGCGGCGACCGCCACTATTACGAAAGCCACGGCCCACGCGACCACATCCACGTCGCCTGCCTCCGCTGCGGCAAAGTCCGCGAATTCGAAAGCCGCCTCTACGAGCAGCTCAAGCAGCAAATTGCCCGCGACTTCAAAATGAAAGTCACCGTCTCCCGCACCGAAGTCGGCGGCTACTGCGAAGACTGCCTCGCCAAAATGCCATCGTGATTCTCCCCGCTTCTTCACTCCCCATTTCTTAACTCGCTACTTTTGTCCCTCTCCCCGCGTCTCCGCGCCAGACGCTCTGAACTCCCCGCCTACATCCACGTCATCCGCTGACAAGTCCCTCCCTCAGGAAACGCTGGCCCACCGGCCACGAAAACGGCGCCATTGCGCTACTTTTTGCGCTAAACTATGAGATTAGGACAAACAAATGTCACTCGATTGGTCGCAATGCCCAGCTGTCGAGAGCGTTCCGGGAAAAATGAGCGGTGCCTGGGTTCTTCGCGGCACGCGTATGCCAGTCTCCGTCATTTTTGAAAATTTGGGAGCTGGCGCAAACATCGATGACATCATGCAGTGGTTTGAAGGGCTAGACCGCCAACAGATAAAAGCCGTGATCGAATTTGCCGCCCGCAGCCTCGACCCTGCCCCCCCTCTCCGCGCGTGCGCGTCTCCGCGCGAGACACGCTGAAAGGATTGGCCATCGAGCAGTTGGAGTTTCTACTTTCAGGACCGGTGAAATCCAGAAAGTCCGTGCGGATACGATTGCTTCCCATGAATTTGCTGATCGACGAGAGAGAACCCGAACCCAAGACCCGCCCTTAAAAACCGAGGACGGCGCACCTTCGCATAACTAAGAGTCCGGGCCACCCGTCCTGGGCACACTTACGGCAAACGGTATCCTCAATTACTTGGTTTAGCGGGCGCTGAATCTGACTCGGTTTCTGGCCGCCCGATTGGATTCTTTCTGATGGCTGTCAATGCCACGTCAATGCTGTACGCGTAAATGATGCCCGGATTAAGAATGACGACCTGATGCTTTTCGGTTTTCTTTCTTGGCTGGGCCGATTGCCCCGACTGCATAGAAGTCGGCGCGGTTTCTGGCACAGGTATCTCCACCGTTTGCACCTCACTCAACTCCGGCCTGAAGCCTGAAATAACCGCGATAACACGTTGCTGTGGCCCAGTGCCGTACAAGACTGGACCGCCCGAGAATCCGAAGTTGTTAATGCCATCGAGCACATACATCGCGGGCGGACCCGACAGAATTGCCGAAATGTAACAATGCTTCATGTATGGCAGTCTGAAAGCCGCAGAACTGTCCTTGAACTTGACAACGTAGGATTCAGCAAAAGGAAACCCGAGAAAAGAACACTCTCCACCCAAGAATACTGATCCGTTCGAGTCCATTATCGACAGACTTCTGGATGAGAAACCGGGCATCGGCAATCTCGGCGCTAGGACAACTACGTCGGCGTTCTCGTCGCCGGGGTCAATGACATCAAACTCGTACGGCTTCCACTGAATGTTCCCAGAGTCCGGGATCATAACTTCTAAAGTAGAAGTTTTGGCTGTGATTCTGCCGTACGGGGGGCCAGTCTTAGCCCCAGTCAGTAGATGTCTTGCGGTCACCCAGTATTGGCGGCCATCAACGTGAACTGCAAACATCGTACCCTGTTCACCGTTCATCTTAATCATGAATGTTCGCGACAAGGCTCCCGCTGTAGGCATTGCTGATTGGCCGTAACTGCACGCGGATGCAACCAACGAGAAAGCGAGGACTAGGAATGGGTTTCTCATATTCTTCCTACTGAACGAGCCCACAAGAATCAAAGAAGTGTATCAGTCTTAGCGTCTTCGGTTATCGACTCCGTCGCTAAATGCGAGGTACCTTGGACGGGTGGCCCGGACTCTTAGTTATGCGGAGGGTGCCCCGTCCTCGGTTTTTGAGGGCGGGTCTTGGGTCTAGACTTTCTCTTTCGAAAACGAGAACTCCAGAGCTGCCTCAAGCAGGCGGCCGGGTGCGCCACTCTCAATCAAAAACTTTGTGCCCGTCTCCTCGGATGGAATATGGCACCAGCGCATTAAGGTCGCGGCGAGTTCGGCGAAACAGATTTAAGTGGAGGAAATAGGTTCCCGTGCTCGTTCTCCACAAACACCGTAACTGGTGGCTTCCCGGTGCCGGGGTACTCATACGTGTGACTCGTATTTCCATCAATATAGTAAGCCACTATGTTAACCAGTTCATAAGTGCCAGTCGCACATTCGCTGACCTTCCCGCGCACGCTAAACGTGCCCGGCCCATTCGGCTTGTCGAAGTCCGACGTTATTGTGAACTGCGTGGGCATGTTTTGCTGATCAGGCTTCGCTGCTCCTTGCAAGCGAAACTGTAACCTCACTTGGCTAAATTTGGGGTCGTCGCCGAATTTGACGTAGTAACTGAGAGGGTCGCCGGGCTTGATACGCTGCAAGACACTCGGTGCCTGCGCAAACACGCCTGTCGGTAGCGCAAAAGCCACCACGAGAATCAGCCTCTTTAGCACGTCCATTGTCATCCTCCGTTTTGACCACAGCCACTCCTCACCGACATCCTACCCCTCGGCGAACAAAAAGCAAAGAATAATTGTGTCGTTTCGGCCGAATAATAGGCGGGTGGGCGACCCTTAGCGCGCCGAGACAATTTTGAGTTTGTCTTTTTCCGGGGTGGCCCATCCTCGAAATACGTGGACAGGAACCTGTGAAAAAATTAAAATCGGACTTTTCCGAGTTGCGAAAAACAGCCAACCCGTCCCGGATAATCGCTCATATCGCCCTGTATTGCCTTTTTTTCGGGACGAACCAAGCTCGGTCTCCGCGAGCCAATTTTTTCACAGGTTCCAGTCCCCAAGTTTCCGGCGCGTGGGGATTTATTCGGTTTCGGCCTTCTGCTCGTCGTCACGCACGAGCTTATCAAATGCTTCCGCTGAGTATTCCTTGCCCCTGTAAACGAACCGCGTAGCTTTCGCCTCGATGAGGGCGTGTGCGTCTAATTTGCCGCTCTTGAGCAGAGAGAGCTTTGCGCCTCTTCCCGGTTTTATGTCAACCCTCTGTCCGTTTCTCCTAACGAACCGGGATACGTCACCATAATTCAAAGCCATCGCTATCACCCTCTAGTCCGGTCAGCTCCGGTCACGTGTGAAGTAGTAGGTGACTGCCGCGCCCGCAAGCCCGGACAAAACAGGGAGCCAAACATGGAGCACATCTTCAAGGATGCTCACTCCATACTCGCGGCGCAGAAGAATAAGAATCATGACGCAGACGTAGTGAACAACTATCGTGCCCGCCAGAATCGCAATCAGCCAGAACGAAAGTGTTTTTGCGGTTTCGACGTGCGTCTTTTTCAGCGAGTCAGAAAGCGTCGGCGCTGCCAATCCACCGGGCGCTATCGGCGCAGGTGAGGCTTGCACGGATTCCTGAATCGGGTTATCAGGGGCTGCCAATGCTGGTCACCCTACAGGGCCATGATGAAAAGGGGGAACCACAGAAGTCTGAACTAACTGTTGGCCCCGAATAACCCAGCCTTGTGGTCTCTGCGGGATGGGCGCTTCAAGGGTCCATGAAATGTTCGGCGCGCGCACCGCAACGAAACGATAATAGTTTTCGGCTTCAGCCTGCGTCGTGAAAATAGTCGCATCCGTCGCGCGGTTCACCAACATCAGCACTTGGTCTGTAGCACCCGTCTGCGTGTTGAAAATAACATTCGCAGCTATCCAGAATTGATTAATTATTGTCCCCATATTCTCGGCGCACAGTGTATCACCGAACCATAAGTCGTTTCGAGACTACTGGCGGGTGGGCGACACTCAGTGCGCCGATGCGATTGTGACATTGTCTTTTTCCAGGGGGGCCCATCCTTTGCGGTTTTTGCAAAGGGTGGCGACGAGCGGCAAATGTCTATGCGGCGGAAACGAGGATGCGTGAAGGTTTCTTGGAACGGGATCCGGGCCGAAGCCGTACGACGATCTCAATTTCGCAGCCCAGGCGGTTGAGAAAGTGCATCAGCCGCTCGACGGAGAAGCCATCCAGCCGATAGCGCGAAAGCGCCGATACTTTGGGCTGGTTGATTCCGAGCTCGCGCGCAGCGCGCGCTTGGGAAAGACGGCGCTCCGCAAGGATGTGGTTAATGGCCACGGCGAGCCGCACCTTGGTCTGTTTCTCCTCGGGGTTCGCAAGGCCCAGATCGGCGAAAACATTACCGGAACCCTTGAGGATCCGAATCTTACTTTTTTTTCCGGGCATAACGTACTCGATAGTCCGTCCGGGTGGCGACTAATGGCATCATCCCAAAAGTGGGATATCTAGACAAGGGCCCAACGCGGCGAGTAGCGGCGCCTGGAGACGGCGAAAAGCAAAAATTACGCAACCAGCAGAGCTTTAGGATTTTTCCTGGCGATGGCAAGGAGTTTGAGCGCGGCTTGCCGAGGCCGCCGAGTGCCTTGTTCCCAGCTTCGCACCGCGTTAGGGCTCACGTTCAGGTAGCTGGCGAAAAGCGATTGGCTGGCATTCAACGCTTCCCGAATGTGGCGCACCTCTTTGGGAGAAATCGGCTTCGGCCGTGAAGGGACGCGTGTGACGCGCAGATTGACCGGCTCTCCGCGCTCGTACGCCGCCGCGCCCTTCAGCGCCGCTTTCATGTCCTCAAAAATGTTCACTTTGATTTTCTTCGCCATTTTTAACCTCACAACTCACGTTTAACTTCCGCAGCCCACTGTCGAATCTGTCTACGCTGCTCCTCCGTGGCATCTTCTTGTTCATTCTTGTCCAGTAAGAGCAGCAGGTGAATGTGTTGGCGCGTTTGCAAGTACAAATACAAATAACGGTACCCGCCACGCTTTCCTTTGCCACGTCCAGGATTCGCGATGCGCGCTTTACGTACGCCGCCAAGGCCAGGAACCACCGCCCCTCTCTCGGGCTTCCTCTCAAGGTCGTCCTGGATCGCCCTCAGCACTGCGTCGGCGCCATCGCCGGCAATCCGGTGAAGCTTCCGCGTGAACGGCTGCGATTCAATGAACTCCACAATGTGATACTACCACAATGTGATAGCCAGCGGCAATGCCGGGTGGCCCGGACTCTTAGTTATGCGGAGGGTGCGCCGTCTTCGGTTTTTGAGGGCGGGTCCTGGGTCTAGACCCAAGGATTGATAACGACAATGTCGCAATCGGTAAAGTCGGGGCCGTTGCCTGTCGCAAGCCTGGCTCCATGCGCCTGAGTCGTGGCCGCAATCTGGGCGTCCGCGTGGCTAATAGGCCTTCCGAGCGCACGACGGCGTGCCGCAATCGCGGCAAAGTGGCGTGCAGATTCGCCTTCGAATCCCAGAATACGTCCGGCGAAGTCTTCCGTAAACATTTCCTCCGCCGCAGCCAGCAGGCTGTCGCGTCGCTTGCCTTTGGCGAGCAATTCGATTCCGTAAAAGATTTCCGCCTCGGTGATCGCGGTTGTAAAGAGCTCTGCTGCCGGTTGCAGGGCGATCCAGGCCACCACTTGGGCGGAAGGTTTTGGCCTCATGAGTTCTGACAACACATTCGTATCGAGGACGATCATTCCTCGAATCCAGGGGGCCTGCGCAAGGCGTCACGCTTTGGCAAGGAAAGCTCGATCCCACCCAATGGAGCAAACCGCCGCCGAATCTTCTCGGCTAGGTTTCCGTTGCTCCGCGAGGAAGCGGTCAAAGCCGAGCGTAAAATCTCGCGCGCCTCCGCTTCCATCGAGCGTCCGTGGTTGGCGGCGCGAACCCTCAAGCGCGACTTGGTTTTCTGGTCCAGCTGCCGAATCGTGAGTGTGGCCATGACAGCAATGATAGCATTGCTGTCATCGGATGCAAAGCGATTCTTCAGCGGCCTTCTGAGACCGCCCGGTCACGGCAGGCGGCGCGCTCCTACTTGAGTCCCGCAGAATATCCCGAACAAGACACTTGGAGTGCGGCAGCCTTGCTGCCGCTTTTCCGAGTGGCTCCCACGCCTCTATATTTGGCGAGGCTCAAGAGGGCTGGCGGGTGGGGATGGCCTGGCCGTTCGAACGGAGGGTGCGGAGGCGGGTGAAGAAATTGTTGGCCGTGGCGATGTCACGGGCGATCTGCGCTCGCAGTTCTTCGGGGTTGTTGAATTTTGTTTCCTCGCGCAGCCGCTTCCAGAAATGAACCTCGATGCGCGCCCGCGTGATTTCAGAAATGGGTTCAAGAATATGCGTTTCGATGCTCAGCGCCGACCCGTTAAACGTCGGGCGCACGCCAACGTTGGTGACCGATCGCCGCGTACGCGTTTCGCCTTCCAGCAGCGTCCGCGTGACGTACACGCCCCGCGCTGGCAAAAGTTCCTGCTCCGCCGCGAGATTCAGCGTCGGAAACGTAAATCGCCGACCCGTCCCCGTTCCCGAGACGACGTTTCCGCTTACCACGAACGGCCGTCCAAGAAGGCGCGCCGCGTGCGCCACGTCGCCGCACGCAATTTCGCGCCGAATGATGGTGCTCGAAACGACTTCGTCCCTGTACAGTACCGGCGGCAGCACAAACACCTCGAAGCCGCGTTCCGCCGCGAGCCGAATCAACAGTTGCGCGTCGCCGGCTTGCTTGTGCCCGAAGCGGAAATTTTCGCCGATAAACACCGCGCGAACATACAGGTCGCGAACCAGAATTTTCTCCACAAATTCCCGCGGAGAAAGTTTCGCGAGC
>Ga0335085_10007967_pt1 | contig 16263 bp, 10 predicted proteins | sample Lox_Sample_45_FD_206712 | JGI IMG/M metagenome (GOLD analysis project Ga0335085, IMG submission 206712) | Soil microbial communities from Loxahatchee National Wildlife Refuge, Florida, United States - Lox_Sample_4.5 | ecosystem: Environmental > Terrestrial > Soil > Wetlands | place: USA...
CTGCGTACGCCCATTAGTTGCAGATGCTAACTGGAATGCCGTTAACTGTCCAGCCAAATGGTTAGGACATTACGAGGCGTGCCCATTCTGCTATTTGCGACGCCCCTGGTCTCAAATGCGGTCACGCTACACTTTTTTCACACTTTTGACTTGTTTTCCTATAAGCACGGTCCGTTTTTCTATGGGCCGTCCCCGCCCCTCTATGCGACACTGGAACTCTCGCAAGCCCGGGCATGAACAGCTGTCGGCGGCGGAACACAAGCCCCTGCCCGACGAGGCGTCTTTTCCTGCGCAAGACGACCGAGCCCGCAGAGTCCGAGACATTTTGTCGCGCAAACAGTTAAGCTTGTTGCAGGTGTCCGTCGCTTCAGCGCAAATCTTTGGCGCGGGCACGCCGTACCACGTTCCCCACAATCTCTATTACGATTTGCGGAACCGGCGATTCACTCCGAATCTCCATCAGTTCATCGCGCTCAGCTCTGTTTCCGGCTACAGCCTTTACGACTGGCTTTCGACCTTCGGCATACGCCTGGACAACATTGTTCGTTTGCAGATGCAGCTGCCATTCCCGAAAACAATCCTCCTGGACGCTAACGAGTACGACCTCCATGCGTTTATCCCGTGGTTCGAGCAGAAAGACCGCACCGTTGAGCCTATTGCTCCGTTCAATCGACTCTTCTTGCAAACCGCGTTGGAACCGGTCGACATGCTTCTGCGCAACAACAGGAAGAGCTTTCTTTATGCCAAGCTCGGTAGTGAGGACACGCTGCCCTTTCCCGAGCTATTGCCGGGCAGCGTCGTGCGCGTTGAGCCGCTGGGTGATCAGACTCGGCTGCCGGACGTCGCGGGTGGCGTTTCGCGACATCTTTATTTGTTGGAGCACTCCGGGGGTCTGAGCTGCAGCCGCGTACGACAAATCGCGCCAGGTCGCCTTGTGCTTGTCCCCTCGCATCGAAACGGGTCCGATGTCGAACTTCGACTGGGGAGTGAGGTCAGAGTACTTGGAGCTATCGACATCGAGGTTCGTCGCTTCCAGAATCTGGTGTTTTTCCCCAGGTCTCGGGTACGGACCAAGTGGAGGCCAGAGGACCTCCCGCCGCCCGGGCACGCGGCCTCGGACCTCGGCCACTTAATCTCGTCTCGACGCCAACGAAATGGCCTCTCGTTCCGGCAGGCATCAACGATGAGTAACCTCATTGCGGCGAAACTTGGCGATGAGCAGTATTCCGCCGCCTTCGGTTCCCTTTCCGACTACGAAACCATCAATACTTCACCTCGCCATGTACAAAAGGTTTTGTCGCTGTGCATCCTCTACTCCATAGATTTTTGGGAGTTTCTCCGATCCGCAAAACTCGCAATCGACAAACTGGGCAGTGAACCAATTTCCGACGATCTAGCAGTACATCCGGGATCTGCGCTGGGCCCGAAACATGACCGCGGAAAAACACGCGACGATGGCACGATCCATAACAACTTGGTCGATCAGTTCGCAGAGATACCATACTTCCTACACCACGCATTGTCAGAATTGTGCGGTATGTCGCGAATCTCGATGCGTGACATCTTTTGGATTGGGAATAACGGACTGAATTTCCAATGGCCGCTGCGTGGTGCCGTTCTCCTGGTTGTGAACCGTCGCATCAAAAGACCAGTCGTGCAGGAATCCGAAGCTGACGAAAGGCGGCATGTCTACCTGTTCACGCGTCGCGACGGATCGTTTGTCTGCGGACGATTCCGTCGGGACCGCCAGATCATCTTGGTGCACGAGACAACCGATGCGACTGCTCGAGCAACGATGAAGCTCAGTTCTGATGCCGAGATCGTGGGGAAGATCATTGCCTGCGTTCGCCGGGTCTAGTCTTTGGGCTGAGCCTCTTCCGAACACCAAAGGGGATCTCCTCATTTCGCATTCCTCCGTGTTTACAAGAGCTTGTCGGCCAATTTGTCGCAGTTTCGAACCATTCGTTTTTTGCCTGGCTGTGTACCGAATCCCGTCTTAGCTTGGATCATTACCGAACCCGGACGACGGTTCGGACGCATGCGGACCTTTCTCCCTGACGAGTTGCGATGGCTATATCGGAGAATCCGGCCGCTGCTTGGCTGGCACATCGCTAGCTTCGGTCTTCTGACTGTCGCGAGTATTTTTGCATTGCTCAATCCTCTGGCTCTTATGTGGGTAGTGGACCGCGCGATTCCGCACCGGAACACGACACTGCTCATTTGTGCAGTTGCCGCAATCTTCGCAAGTTCGCAGCTGCGGAGCATGCTCACGAGTTTCGGCGGCCTTTTCACGCTCCGAGCATCGCAACGAACTGCTCTCGACATTCGCATGGAAATCTTCCGAAAACTCGATTCGCTGTCGGCTGAATATCACGAGAGGACTCCCTCGGGAGAGAGGCTCTACGCTCTTCGGGAGCCGATCGAGGAAGTAGCTTATTTCGGCTCGACTTTAGTCCCGAGCATACTCCGGACACTCCTGATTACCTCGTTCACGCTCTGTGCCATGTTGGCCTTGAGTCCTCAACTTACCATGTTGGTGCTGCCATCAATCCCTGTCTTTCTAGCGGTCCGACACCGTTTTCGCAAACTGCTCCGGGAACGGTCCGAAAACGTACATGCCACAAGGGCAAAGTCGAGCGCTTTTCTCGATGAACACATCACCTCACTGGTTCAGATCCAACAACTACAGCTCGAAAAAAGACAGGAACGGCGTGCGTTCCACCTTTTCTCTGATGTCGTTCGCAGTCAGGTCAAGTTGGCTGTAGGGAACGTTCAATTCACAAGCTGGACGAATCTTCCGATCGCTGCGGCTGGAGCCACAATCATCGGCTTTGGAGCGTGGGCGGCACTTCGCGGCGCCATGACGGTCGGCGCCCTAGTTGCCTTCTATGGCTACGTGTTTCAGTTGTTCGAACCACTAGCTGGCGCAGTCGAATCCTATGCCCAAGCACAGCGTACGTTTTCCAGTATCCGGTATCTTCGATCAATCTTAGCGTTGCGGCCCTTCGTCTCGGACCAGCCCGGCTTGGAGATACAGCATCTATCGCACTGCGATATCGCCTTTATGGGTGTGTCTTTCGGTTATGAACGGCAGAAGGGATTCTTGACAGTCCCGCAGCTTTTCATTCGGGAAGGTCAACGTGTTGCGATCGTAGGTGAAAACGGTGCCGGCAAGAGCACTTTCGCAAAATTAGCGGCGAGAATCTACGATTCTGATTCCGGCACAATTTCTCTTGGGGGTGCTCCCTTCACGCGGCTCCCGTTAAGGCAACTTCGGGCTTTGGTTTCGTATCTTCCCGCTGTTCCCCTCCTCTTGGATGCAACGCTCGTCGACAATCTACGGCTTGGGAAACAGTATGCAGATGCTGAATTGATCGACACGGTGATCGAGTTAGTCGAACTTCGATCGTTCATCGCCTCTCTTCCTAGGGGATTGTCGCAGCCCATTGGACCGGCGGGTTGCCTGCTCTCAGAAGGCCAACGACAACGGCTGGCTCTGGCTCGCGCGCTGCTTCGCAACCCAAGAGTCCTGATCCTCGACGAGGCTACCTCCGCAATTGAGCCTGCAAGCGAGCTTTCGATACTACAAACAATCCCTCGTTTGCTGCCGGGAGTAACTCTCCTCTTCGTGTCTCACCGAATTGCCAACCTTCCCTCGTTGGACCGCGTCATTGTCTTCCGGCAAGGAAGGATCGCAGAAGACGGCTCTCACGACGACCTGAATTCTGCGGGTAAACTCCATCGGATGTTCCAACAAAGATCCTCGAACTCCTCCGAATCTTCTTTCGACAACAATGCTCTCCCTCGGTTCAAGAGAGATGACCCATTTCCGAACAAAGACCCAAGAACCTAAGCAAGCTCCTTCGTCGCTAACATCCTTCCTCCGAACGCCTTGCAATCCGAGGCTCCTAGTTTTCGAACATATGAATCTTCTTGTGGATGTCTGATACAGGACAGTGGCACTGTCCGATTCATATTCCCTACGGTCTTCAGTGCGGCCAGAAAGGAAAGTGCCTTGCTACGAATTGCGGAAGGAGTGCGCGCGACTCACGATGCCGATGGAGGCATCATCCTGGACATCCATCACGGTCACATGTTCACCCTCAACATCGTGGGATCCCAAATCCTCGGAATGCTGAAACTCAGCTGGCCCGAACTCAAAATCATCGATGAAATCAGTAGCCGTTACGGAATTCGGTCCGATATCGTCGAGCGCGATGTACGAGAGTTCCTGGAATGTCTCCAGAAACACAACCTTGTTGAGTACAAACCACGGACGTCCGCGACGTGAGCCACCATTCGAGAGCACTGTGAGCGCCGAACAACAAATCGAACAGGAAGTCTACAGTCTTGTCATCACTCGAAGTGACGCATCGGAGGTTTTGTGTGTGCAGGATGGCGCCTATTGCGCGTTGCCTTTAGTTGAAATTCCCCGTTGGGAAAGGGTCGCACCGCAAATCAATTCCGTCGTGCACCGGCGGTTCAGAATCGAGGCATATTGTCTGTCAGCCCATTTTTCAGATTTAGCGTCAGGTACCGACGAAGCGGGCCGTTTCTGCGCGATGGAATTCCTGCAAGCCGAGGCTGTGCTGTCGCCCGGGCTCTACTGGGTCTCCGTGAGTTCCTTGAATGAAACAACATTCAGGACGCGGACAACGCTCGCCAATGTCCAACGTATTTTGTCGACAATCCGCTCGAAACGGATTGGAGAAAACGGTGAAGGCTTTGGAACAACTGGGGCGCTGCGTAACGTCACCAATTGGGTGCAGAGCCAGGTTGAATCGCTAGGCCTTCGTCTTACAGGACAATTCCGACAACTCACCGCCAGTCCGACGTTTAGCCTTTTGCGCTTCGAAACCAATGGCCCACCACTTTGGTTCAAAGCCGTCGGTAGTCCGAACATTCGAGAATTTGCAATTACGCGCACCCTCTCGGAATTCTTCCCCGATTTTCTCCCACGTGTCGTTGCGTTCCGCCCCCAGTGGCATGCATGGCTAATGACCGAGGCGGGCGGCATCGCTCCCGATGCCAGTTCCAAGTTTGCCGTTTGGCAAGCGGTCATAAAGCGTCTCGCGGAGTTGCAAATCGCGTCGATCTGCCATACCAAAGAGATCCTAGCAGCAGGCGCTCGAGACGCCACGTCTGGATCGCTTCTTGAACGCGTAGACGAGTTTCTCGCGGTCATGCAAGAACTCATGACGCGGCAAGTTGCAGCATCTCCAACCGCTCTTACCTGCAAGGAGGTCTCGGCGCTATCAAATCCATTGAAACAGGCATTGTCCAAACTCGCCGAAGGAGTTCTTCCAGAAGCTCTAAATCATCTAGATTTCAATCCCGGCAACATCCTCGTCTCCGGTGATCAATGCGTCTTCCTCGACTGGGCCGAGGCCGCCGTCGGCCCTCCTGTGCTGACATTCGAATACCTAATGGCGTATTTCCGGCGTTCCTGTACGACAGCTTCCCACCGAAGGGCTGAACTAGCGGCGCAGTATGAAGATCATTGGAGATCCTACGTCGCGAATGGCTCGCTCTCGGAGTATTTGGCATTCTCACCACTTGTCGCCATCCTCGCTTACGCCCTTTCGAACGACGCTTGGCAAGATTCGAAATGTCTCGCTAATCCACAGACAGCCGGTTACTTTCGAGCGCTGACCCGACGAATGAAGCACGAGGCCGACATCCTGGCCCAAAGGACTTTGCAATGCCCCTGCCAATAATGCCTCCACCGTTTTCTGAGAAGGAACCCGTGACAGATTTCTTGCACGGAGTACGCATCACTGATCCCTATCGCTGGCTCGAAGACCCGGAGTCTCAACGCACTCAGTCCTGGATTCAACAGCAGGCTCTGTACGCCCGAAACTACCTCGATGGCATCCCAGGACGGAACACAATTCGTAAACGCGTCTGCGAGCTGGCGGACATCGAGACATACGACTCTATACTCAAAAACAAGGAGCGTTATTTTTTCCGCAAGCGGCACACGGGACAAGAACAACCCTGCGTCTACATGCGGGACGGTGCAAATGGCGAAGATCAGCTCCTGATCGACCCTCGAAAAAGAACCGGTAGTAAATATGTTGCCGTAAGACCGCTAAAAATCTCACCGGACGGCCGACTCTTGCTTTACGAAGTGAAGGAGGGGGGTGAGAGAAGCGGAATATTTGAACTGCTCGAAGTCAATACGCGAACTCGCCTCGTCGACTTTCTGCCTAGAGGGTACCTGCGCGGATTTGCCTTCGCACCGGATAGCCAGAGCTTTTATTACGTACATGAGCCTTTGGACAATCGGCAGCCTGTTGCCCGTGCCGCATACCGCCATGTGCTGGGAACCCGGTGCGCCGAAGACGAAATGGTCTTTTCTCCGAAGCAAGATGCAAACATTCGACTAAGCCTGACTTCTGACCAAACAAGAATCGCCTATCTCATTTATCGCTTCCTCGACAAGATAGTCACCGATATCTACCTGGGATCGTTCGGAAGCCCCTCGTCACCGAAACTTCTCATTAGAGACGCAGATTTTCAACTTGGACTGTGCCTCGTCGCCGGCAAGATGCTTGCCATCACGGACCGCGATGCAATAAACCGGCGCATCGTGGAAATCCAAGTGGACAAAAATGGGGCAACTGTCTGGCGCGACCTCGTCCCTGAGGCGGATGTTCCAATCCAAAACTGGCTTGTCGCCGGCAGACGTATCTTTGTCTCCTATTATCGGGGCCGAGTACAGCAAATCCGTGTCTTCGATCTCTTTGGGAAAGCGCTCGCCGAACTGCCCACAAACATCGATGAAACGATACGCATCGTCTGTGGTTCACCAGAAGAAGATGAGCTCTTTCTTGAACTGGAATCATTCACGAAGCCCACCGCAATCTTCCGCCAGCCCACGAGAGGCAAAAGACGCATTCTCTGGGCGCGGAAAACATTGCCATTCGCTCGTGAGAACTATGCCCACCGGTGTGAATGGTTTAGCTCGAAGGATGGAACGCAGGTACCAATATATCTTGTAGCGCAGCGTCGCGTCCTCGAGAAACGGGCCAATCCCACGATCATGACGTCCTACGGCGGATTTGGCGTGCCCGTGACCCCGCAGTTTAGCGTCTTTGTGGCCGTGCTCATGGAACTGGGCTGCCTTTTTGCCCTGCCGAACATCCGCGGTGGTTCGGAGTTTGGGCCCGATTGGCACAATGCGGGCAAACGCCGCAGTCGCCAAACAGCGTACGACGACTTCCTTAGTGCCGCGGAATGGCTCCTCGGCACCGGAAGAACAGCTGCGGATAAGCTCGCAATTTTCGGTGGATCGAATTCCGGTTTGCTTGTGGGTGCGGCTCTGACACAGAGGCCCGACTTGTTTCGCGCCGCAATTTGCATGGTTCCCGTCCTCGACATGTTGCGTTATCACTTGTTCGACAACGCCCTAGCATGGAAAGAAGAGTTTGGGACGGCGGACAACCTGGAAGACTTTATCGCTCTGGCCAAATACTCGCCCTATCATCAGGTGCGAGAAGGCGTCGCCTATCCCGCCACAATGTTCGTATCCGGCGAAGTTGACGGGAATTGTAATCCTCTCCACGCCCGGAAGATGACAGCTCGGCTACAAACCGCCAATTTTTCTGGCAATCCAATTATTCTTGAGTACAACCGCTTTCGTGGCCATTCACCCGTGCTACCTCTGAGCGATCGGCTCGAAGCCCTGACGGATCGCGTGGCGTTCCTGAGTGATCACTTACAACTGCCTCCGTTATACGAGGAGTCTTTATGAAGTCGCTTGTGTTCGAAGCTTATCTCGAACTGATTCGGTTCGACCTCTTTCTCTCGCTGGGTAACTTCACGGCGCTTCACTCGAAGGTTCGCCATTGTCCCGTGTCGACATCAGCACGACAACGACGCACGGTCGAGGAGATTTGTTCGGCCGTGGACCTTGCCAGTATTTGGTATTGGAAGGAAGCGCTCTGCTTGCAACGGTCTGCCGCCACCGCATCTCTGTTGAAAAAACATGGCGTCCCCGCGCAAATGGTTCTTGGTGCACGAGCGTTGCCTTTCAAAGCCCATGCCTGGGTAGAAGTCGCAGGAAGCGTGGTAAACGATAAACCTTACACTCCACAAATCTATGCAGTTTTGGACCGCTGCTAAAGCGCCGTGCTCCAAATCGCAGAAAGGACAAAACTCGTGAGCGTTCAATTTGGAAGATGGAACGTAAACGGCAAAGCGATAGATCAAGACTACCTTAAAAGAGTGAAAGCATGTATCGCTGCTTATGGACCTGATGATGCCAGAGTCTACGCTTCGTCCAACCTCGCAATTCTTTTTCACGCATTTCACACTACGAAGGAGTCGCGGCGAGAGTTGCAACCGCAAGTCACACAGTTTGGACTCATCATCACTTGGGATGGCCGCCTCGATAATCGCGTAGATCTTATCCTACAGCTAGGAAACGGCCTCACTCTCGATTCGACTGATCTTTCGATCGTTGTCGCCGCCTACGAAAAATTCGGTACCGATTGCTTCGCCAAGTTCATCGGAGACTGGGCCATCTCCATAGTCGATCTCAAAGAGCGCGCTCTGATCCTAGCCAAAGATCCCATCGGTACGCGTCCTCTTTACTATTCCATGACCACAGATCGAGTCACCTGGAGCACTATCCTTGATCCTCTCGTCCTGTTTGCTGACAAATCCTTTGCACTCTCTGAAGAGTACATCGCTGGCTGGCTCTCGTTCTTCCCGGCCACCCACCTGACGCCCTACGTCGGAATCCACGCCGTGCCCCCTTGTTTTTTTGCGTTGGTACGAGATGGAAGGTGCAGTGTAAGAAGGTACTGGGATTTCAATCCCCGTCGCCAAGTCCGCTACGCCACAAATGCCGAGTACGAGGAGCATTTCCGCTTGGCATTCGAGGAATCAGTCCGGCGCCGACTCCGCTGCGACACTCCGATAGTCGCTGAATTGAGCGGAGGCATGGACTCTTCTGCCATCGTTTGCATGGCTGATCACATCATCGCCCGCGGAGCTACAGAGGCACCCCGCCTCGACACCATCTCCTACTACGACCAGTCTGAGCCCAATTGGGATGAACGCCCATACTTCACCAAGGTCGAGGAAAAGCGTGGCCGCAAAGGTACGCACATTGACATGGGCAATCAAGGCCTCTTCTGGTTGGAATTCGATCCTTATCGCTTCGACGCAAGCCCGGGATCCTGCAACTGTATTCTCTCCGAACCCGATCGCCGAATTGAGGCGTCCCTGGACGCACATGGAAACCGGGTAGTCCTCTCCGGTACAGGCGGTGACGAGGTCACTGGAGGAGTTCCAACTCCTGATTTGGAATTGCAGGACCTTCTTGCAAGAGGCGAGTTCACGTCCCTGGCCCATCAGTTAAAGGCCTGGGCCCTTAACAAACGCAAGCCGTGGTTCCACTTATTGCTCGGTGCTGCTCGAGAATTTCTTCCGCCAATTGTCTTTCCCGTCGCAAGACACAAAGTCCCTCCTCCGTGGCTGGACCCATCCTTTGTCAAACGGAACCGCATTGCGCTCACCGGTTACGAGCGTCGCGTGAGATTCTTTGGTACTCTCCCCAGCTTTCAAGGAAATTTGAGTACTTTAGATGCGGTTCGAAGACAGCTCACTTGCCTGTCACCTAATGTAGGCCGAGAGAAGCGGTATCCCTACCTCGATCGTGATTTACTAGAATTCATCTACAGCATCCCGCGCGAACAATTGGTCCGGCCTGGCCAACGCCGCTCTCTCATGCGCCGCGCGCTTGCTGGCATCGTTCCTGCCGAACTTTTGAATCGCAAGAGAAAGGCTTTCGTAGTGCGAGGCCCGTCTTCATCCATCGCAAAAGAATGGAGTCGTCTGCAGGAACTAGGCCGGCAGATGCTGCTGAGTTCCGTTGGCATAGTCGATTCCACACGCTTTATGAAAGTACTGCAGATGGCCAGGCAAGGCGCAGAAGTTCCCATCGTCGGTGTAATGCGCGCGCTCCGCATTGAGATTTGGCTCCGGACTATTGCCGGGAGACACATCTTGGACGGGATCACACAGAGCCAAGAACCCGCAAGCCTTTGCACCAACAAGGCCAACTACATAAAAAGAATCCATCGGGATCTCAGCTGAGAAACTCAGAACAGAAAGGAGGTGAAATCAATGAACTATACCAAGCCAGAAATCATGCTGTCCGCGTCTGCGAACTCTGTGATTCAGTCCAGCACACAAAAAAGCGTGAGCGTAAAGGACAACACCGAGCCAATTCAGACACCCGCTGCGTATGAGGCAGACGAGTAGGCCCTGGAACAGAGTCTCACGATGTTGAGATTCGTTGTTCCCGTATGCCACCCGTTTAGCGAATCGCCCATTCAGTCAAACTCTGGGTCATCAACAAGGTGGCTTGGAAAGGAGGCAATCAATGAGCTACGTGAAACCGGAGGTTAACATCCTTCCTTCCGCAGTCCTCATTATTCACGGCGGGACCAGCAAAAGTACGTCTACGATGTCTGACAGCACGGAGAAGTACTTCCTAACTCCTCCCGCGTATGAGGCCGACGAGTAACCAACAGGCAGAGAGGCTCAGGCGCCGAGCCTCCTGCATTCTCACCGCCATCGACAATCCGCCACTCCGATGGGGGCTCGCGCTCCTGTGAAAGCGACCCCGACCTGCGAGCAGCAAGTCTGTTGTTGAGGCGGCGTGCTGCTCGGCAATGCCCCTAAAAGGCTGCTGCGCTCACACCCGTCGACTGCGCTTGCTGCCGCCGCATTTGACGCCAGCGCCGGTACTGTTCGGTTTTGGCTGGATCAGGGCTCTCCTCGGATTTTAGCCAAAATGTGAACCAATCCAAATTCCGTTCGTATATTTGGTAGCGATGCTTTGGTTGGTTTACGACGTGAAGTTCGTTCGGGTAGATAAACAATTCCACTGGCTTCCCGAGCTCTCGAAGAGACGTATATAAAGCTAGGTCTGCTAGGAATTCCGAATCCGGGTCATTGTTTAGTACGGCAGCAGAGATCAGGTCTGCATTCAACTCCGGGGCCCTCTTTTTCCAGTTCTCACGGGAATGCCCCTCGGGCCATCCTCCCAGACCTTCCTTCGCAAAGTCTTCCTGTAGACTCCTCTTAGCCATGTAATAGAAATACGGACTGTAATCTCCAGCGGCACCGCTCACAGCTCGAAACCGATTTGTATGCGTGATTTCGTACGACACAATTTCGGTACCTCGGCTGTACCCCGTCAGGCCTACCCTTGTTGTGTCGGCGATTCCTAGATCTGCAGCTCGCTGAATAGCCATCTCCAGGCTGGCATCCACCGATTTGAACCACGATAAATATCGCTCGAAATCTCCAGGGTCGTTGTCATAATCTCTCTTCCCGAAATCGAAGCTCAAGACTGCAAACCCGTGGGCAGCATAGACATGAACCGGATTCTCATCTCCTGAGGCGCCGCGGAGGAATTCGTGTGTCCTATATGTCGTCACAATCAACGGATACTTCCTGCCGGGTTCAAAATTTAGGGGTTTCACCAAGTGCGCCCACCAACGATCACCGAACCTGTTGACTCCTTCCAACCGAACCGTATCCCCAAGCTCCAGGTTCGCAAAATCAGGATTCAAGTCGAGGATCGTTCGCATTACCCCACTTGCGATGTCTCCCAAAACAAGTTGCGATGGTGAATGACTAGTCTCGCTTACGCACACCACGAAACGGAGGTCCTTGTCAGGGTTGCAAAAGTGGAGTGAGCGCTCGGTCTCAAACACTTGGCTCGCCCGTCCGCCTTCCGCGGGGACGACCATCAACGTGTTGGACTGACCGTCTCCCAAATTCTGTTCGAAGTAGATCTTCGTGCTATCAGGTGACCACCAGTAGTTTCCGACCAAATAGACCCCAGGGGCTAAGTCGAGCGGCATTCCACCCCGAACAGGCTTGGCAAAAAATTGGTAAAGAGCCCCCGTTGTCCCGAAAGAATCGGCGACCATGCGATACGCAACCCTCCGCCCATCAGGTGAAACTTTGGAATCAAGCAAATGGTGACCCACAAGAGTTGTCCCGTCGAAATATGTTTCCCCGATGTCGCTGAACCACAAACCTGCGGCGTCCGAGCCAGCCTTCGCCTCCCGTGTCTCTTCACCTGTAGCAAGATCGTGAATCCATGCTTCAGTTTCTCTGGGCTTCGCCGCGAGGACTTCATCGACTACTGGCCGGCCTCCTGAGGCCTTGAAACTCCCGTCGTAGAGGATTCCATCTTCCGAAATCTTCTGTATTTGCGCGGCGTCCTTCGGTTCCTCAGCAATCACATGCAGTTTCCAGCTGCCAGGAGTCCACTGGTAACTCTGGACACTCCCTGGCACATTTGTTAGCTCTGTCGGAGGCCCACCACTCACGTTCCATCGCCACACTTGCCAGTTGGCCGTCGGGTCCATCTTGCTTGTGTAGGTGATGTATCGGCTATCAGGCGACCACTGCGGGGACTCGGTAACCCACTGGTTAATTGAGTCCCATCGAATGGCGCCTGCGCTGCCAAGACATGTGGGGGCTTTGCCTTTTGCGGTCTCAATCGTGTATAACGCTGTACGATAAGCGTTAGTTTTGTACACAGCTTGCACCACTACGAACGCCACATATTTGCCGTCCGGAGAGATGCTTGCTCCCCTCACATCTCGGATCGCCAGCAAGTCCATGCTGGTTACCGGACGCGAAGGGCTGTTTTCAATAGATGAAATTCGAACGGGTGTCGGATCAAAGCCGACAGGATCTCGGTCTTGAGCGCCACAGGATAAAATCCCGCTCGCCAGCGCAACACATAGTGCGCTCACACCGCGCACGTACCTCATCCAAATCATCAAGAGCATCAGATGACTCAACTTCGGATCACTAGAAAGGGCCAGCCTGTTGTCGGCCCCTAATCAAAACAGTAGTCTCAGTGAGAGTTGTAGGGACCGAGGTCCACCTTCTTGAAATAGCGGATTCAATCCACCCAAGCCTTTGTTTAGCATCGATTGAGATAAGAGTGCGGACGGGTTACTCAACCCAGCAAGGGGATTTGTGAAGTTGGGGTGGTTGAGAACGTTGAACGCGTCTGCGCGGAATTGCATATTCAGCCGCTCATTGATCGGAATTTTTCGGCCGACCGATAGATCGACTTGCGTAAGGCCAAAGCCAGCGATCGCATTGCGACCGAGGTTCCCTTGCCGGGTCTCGGCGACTGGATTGGTTGTGTCAAAGGCAGCCGGATTTAGCGCCATGCCACCGGGACAGTTTTGGCCGGCCTCCAGAACCCCATTTCCACCTTCAGAAATGGGTCCAAAAACTTTCGCACACGTAGTGCCGTATAGCAGGAACGGCTGACCGGGCACCACATCGGGGCGGATGTAGCTAGCACCAAGGGACGACGGAGCCGGGATTGTCGCGTTGATGGGAAATCCCGTTCTCGCAACAATCACCGTGTCAACCGACCAGTCTTTCGTTAGGACCTCCAATATTCGTTTCCCCTTGGCGGACGGCACCTCAAATGTGAGTGCCGCAGAAAAACTATGCCTCACATCAAAATCCGATGATGCATAGTCATTAGCACCCGAGATGACCGTGTTCGACAATCCAGCCAGGATGTCATTCGAAGCATTGTCCAACGAATGAGAATAGGTATAGTTGACAAGCGCTTGAACTCGAGAGTTCAAAGGTTTGCGATACTGAAGTTGCAGGGCATTATAGTTTGAGCGCGCGCCGTTTCCTGTCAGGCCAAAGGCGCTTGAGAAGTTTGCGTTTGGTTGATAGAGCGCCTCTGTCCGTAACAGGTTGCGCCCTGCTTGTCCTACGTACGTGGCGGAGAATGCTTGGTGGCCGCTAAACGATTTCTCCAACGCGACATTCCACTGGTATGACCGAGGAAGTTTCAAGTTCGGATCGAATCCATTGCTCGACGGATACGGAGGCGTCGCTGAAACTGTCGGCGCAAACGACTCAATGTTAGGGACAGGTACCGTCTGGAAAAAATACGGGGCAGTCGCACCGTTCGGAAATGAGCCGCTCAGGTTTGCTGCCGCACCCACGCCGAGATCGTAGAAGACCCCTACGCCGCCCCTAAGCACTAAGCTATTTCTCTGGTCCAGGGTGTAGGCAGCGCCTACACGAGGGCCGAAGTTGCCGTACGTCGTGTGCCACAGGGGTGTTCCCGCAGGTGCCAGAGCGAGCGCAGAGGGATTGTTTACATTCAACCAAGAAGCCAATCTCGTTGAACCTAGCCCCTCAGGTGCGGGAGTTAGCTCCCAACGAATGCCGTATGTCAACACAAGCCTACGCGATGCTTTCCACGTGTCCTGTGCGTAGAGCGAGGTCGATTGCGAGAGTATCCGCGCGGGTAGCACAGTTTCTGGAATAAACAGGAGAACCTGCTCAGTTGAAATCAAGTTCTGGATGCTCGTGGGTGCGTAGACAAAATTGTTCTTATAAGGAACGTTGTCCAGAAATATGGCCCGCCAATCTCCTCCAAACTTTAGCTGGTGTGCACCTAGGGTAAAACTGAAGTCATCCACAAGATTCGGCTGTTTGGTCGTGTTATTGGCATTCGTGCCTATACTATATTGCGCCACCCCATCAGATAAGGAGACAAAGAAGGCAGCGCTCCGGTCAGCGGGAAGCGTGCCGAAGAATATACTCGCAGGTGGCACCGTGGCACCTCCATAAGAGTCGAGGCTCTGAATTAGACTCCCTCTCTGCGTAGAATAGTTCCCCCGCAATGCGTTGAATGCTCTATTGCTCAGACTCATGTTTATTCCGACGGTTAACGTCTTCGTATCAACAACCGTCGTATCAACTTCCGAAAGGTTGTTCGTACGATTTGCGAGATAGGAAGGAGCATCATTAAACCGTCCGAAAATTGAGAAACGCTCGTTGAACTTATGGTCAACGCGCAAACTACCTGCATCGAGCCTAGCTTTGTTGGCAAATGACCCAGTGAATTGCCCGGTGCAGGTCGCCAATGACACCGGACCGTTGGGTTTGGGGTAAGCATCGAGAAAAGGAGCAATGGCTGCAGGCGGGGAACAAGACGGGATCGAGGAGCCAATATACGGCACTTGGATTATTTGCGTAGAAGGCAGGTCCAATCGAGCGCCTTCATAAGAGGCAAAGAAAAACGTTCGGTCTCGCCAAATGGGACCGCCGACCACTCCCCCAAAATCATTGTGATGTTCAGGCGCCTTCGGGATACGCGGGTTGCTGTCATCGTTGAACCAATTGTTCGCATCCATGACCGTGTTTCGAAAATAATCGAACGCAGATCCATGAAACTCATTCGTTCCCGAACGGCTTGTGAGAATCACCTGTCCCCCCGGTGTCCTTCCAAACTCAGGAGCGAACGATGAAGTCTCGATTCTGAATTCCTGTAAAGCATCAACTGAGACAAGACTGCTTGTTCCGCCAAAAGCGCTAAACGCCTGAGCCGTCCCTGTTCCCGACTGTCCAAGATTTGCCGTTGGACCCGTGCCAAAGTTGGCTGAAACGCCGTCGACCGAAAAACCATTTGCGTCTGTCCTCTGGCCGGCGATGCTGAATTGTCCATACTGAAAACCGTTGGAATTTGCGATTGGCGCAATAACAACGCCCGGCGTCAGCTGCAGAAGTGTGTTGAAACTGCGTCCGTTCAGTGGCAGACGCTCGACAAAATTGCGGTCAATCACGGTGCTCACGGAAGCGTTTTCGGTGTTCAAGCTTAGTGAGCCAGCCTCAACCGTCACAATCTCGGAAGCAGCTCCGATGGGTAACGTGAAGTTTATTGCCAGCGCATCCTGAACATGGACAACGATGTCGGGCTTGATGATTGTCTTAAAACCACTGTTGGAGACCTGAATGTGATAGGTTCCCGGAGGAACATTGGGAACCACATAATAACCCTCGGTATTCGCTTTCCCGGAATATTGGATACCAGTTGCGTCGCTGATGATCAAGACGTCCGCGCCGATAATGACGCCCCCGGAAGGATCGAGGATGATGCCGCTTACGGTACCGTTCGGCGACTGCGCTGGGGCGGACAAGATGACCAAACCAAGGACTATGAAGCACAGAACAGTCACTCTCACGCGCACGCGGCATCTCCTCGAAGCGAGTGGTCGCACCCGCTTTCCATGTTTTCGCAGGAGACAACACAGTCGTACCAATGCGCACGGAAAGAGACTGCAGAAAGAGAGAGGCCCATTTTTCCTACGGATGGTTCGGTGCCACCTTTAAGTAGGCAAAGAGGAAGGGTTTTCCACTCGGTTTCTGACTGCCACCGTCCGGCTCGACAGT
>Ga0335085_10007969_pt1 | contig 16261 bp, 15 predicted proteins | sample Lox_Sample_45_FD_206712 | JGI IMG/M metagenome (GOLD analysis project Ga0335085, IMG submission 206712) | Soil microbial communities from Loxahatchee National Wildlife Refuge, Florida, United States - Lox_Sample_4.5 | ecosystem: Environmental > Terrestrial > Soil > Wetlands | place: USA...
CGCATTCGTCGCTTATAACCCGAATCGGTTCGTGTTTCTCGGCCGCCGGGCTGCGATCAAGGCGCGCAAAAATTTTCTCCAGCCGGTAAATGTGACCTTTGGTTTCGACCAGATGGAAATCGAGCGCCTGCTTCAGGTCCTGTGACGTAGCGGCTTCCACCATCTTCGGAAGCTGCTTCACCAGAATGTGTTCCCCGTCCCAGGCGTATTCCAGACCGCGCTGGAACAGGTCGGATAAGTTATCGAGCAACATGATATGCGGCTCCTTGCACAATCATGTGCACGCCGCATGCCAGGTTCAAACGGTTCGTTTCAGCGGCCAGAGCTTAAAGAATTCGGCGTGGAAAATCAGCAGCGGGAAGGTCACGCCCAGCAGCGCCGAGGCGATCCAGAGCTCGAAATCGTAACTCGGCGGTCCCGGTTTCAGAGCACCGATGATGTGTCCGGACAAGGCTCCATAGAGTTCGAACAGCAGTGCGCCCACGGCAATCACCGCAACCGCATTGAGCACGCCTTTCAGCGGCTGGGCCAGCCTGCTGAAGAGCGACCCCTGCAGCATGTTCAGCACGATGATCGTTCCGAAGATCAGGACAATCGGGCCGCGCACCATGAACGCGACCACGTCCATCCGGAGCACGTGAACGCCGATGTAAAAAGCCACATATCCCAGCACGAGGCAGATGATGCTCCAGACGATCCCGAGCACGGGCTGCTTCATGATGGCCGGAAATTTCGTCAGCGGCCACAGATCGAAACTCAGCATCAGGAACATCACCGCGATCACGGTCACGTAGTAAACCACGGCGCTCCACGCGTTGAACAGGCCGTGCGGATCGAGCGCCGCATCGTAGACCGGCGCGCCCTGCATGAATCCGTAATTGAAGAACACGTGAAAGATGATGTAGTTCAGGACGTAGCACGTTGCCAGCATCGTGAGCCCGGCGGCGACGGGACTCCTGATCATGTTCATGAACGGCCACCCGCCCCAGATGATGGAGGCTGAGAATGTCGTCAGTACCAGAATGACCGTGAACATGCCGAGGAACGGCGTCGGCGCTTTGATGCCGCCATTAATCAGTTCGAGGAACAGAACGACGGTAATGACGCCCGCCACAATGCTGATCAGCGCCAGCAATATGCCTTTCATCGGCTGCGCGCGCGTGGCGGCGAACTGCGGATGCTTGGTGGCCCAGGTGATGCCGATCACGATCTGCATCGGGATCATGCATTCAATGCAGTAAGCTACCCATCCGGTGAAGGTGGAAAGCTCGAACAGGGAAATAAAGGCCAGCGAAATGGCCATGATGATGATGGTCGCCAGGATGCCTGCGGCGGGTTGTTTGGTGTCAGCCATGGTTCAGCGGCGTAGCATATCATGTTTCTTGCATTCCGTAGGTTCCCCTGAGAGAGGTTCCGCATGATCGCGATTAACGAAAACAGCATTACCGATGTTGCCATCGCGCAGATGGCTACGACGAAGGATCAGCGCTTCAGGCAGATCATGGAGGCCGTTGTCCGCCACCTGCATGCCTGCGTGCGCGAAGTGGACCTCACACCCGAAGAATGGCTCGCGGCAATTTCGTTCCTGACCAAAACCGGCCAGGCCTGCACGCCGTTCCGGCAGGAATTCATTCTGCTCTCCGACACCCTCGGACTGAGCAGCCTCGTGAATTCGCTGCATGATAAGCGCGCCACCGAATCGAGCACCAAGTCGAGCCTGCTCGGCCCGTTCTACCGGCAGGATTCCCCCGTCATGAAGCTGGGCGAATCCATCGCGAAGAATATGCCCGGCCCGCCCATCGGTCTGTATGGGCGCGTAGTGGACGCAAACGGGAAGGGAATCCCGCACGCCTCGATCGAAATCTGGCAGCCGGACGAAGAAGGCTACTACGATCTGCAGAAGCATGATCCCAAGGAGATGGATCTGCGCGGCCGTTTCTACACCGACGACGAAGGTAAGTACCACCTGCGGACGATTCGGCCCACCGGCTACATGATTCCGATGGACGGTCCGGTCGGCGACATGATACGCGCCCAGGGGCGGCATGGCTACCGTCCGGCGCACATTCACTTCCTGATCGGCGCGCCCGGATATCGCGAAGTGGTGACCGCGCTCTACATCGAAGGCGACGACCACATCGACTCCGATACCGTATTTGGCGTAACCGATTCGCTGGTTGCCTACGTGAAGGACAAGGACACGAATTCCCCCTTCACCGATGTGCCCAGCATCAAATTCGACTTCCAGCTGGCCGCCGCGAAAGACGCGCTCTCCGGCCGCGTGGGCGCCGATCCGTCACAGATCGTGAAAAACGGCCACTAGCCTCGTGTACACATGACGTCGGCTGGCCCTGACTGCGTCAAACAGCCGGTTCTTTCAATCTGCGTGCGTTTGCTGTGCGCATTTGTGGCTGAAAAATTTTCGCGTCGTGCGCTCTGATCCTTAACCATCGAACTCGTCCCGCTCTGCCGCGATACAATCTCTTCTTATGTTTCAAGGAGTGGAGCACCTGGCGATCGCCTCGCCCGACCCCGAAAAACTGGCTCACTGGTACGTCGATCATCTCGGCTTTCATATCAATTTTGCGTACGCCGGCAACTGGTTCGTCAGAGCGCCTGACGGATCGCTGATCGAAATCATTCCGGCCGACGCGCCGCAGCCCGCAGCCCAGAACATGGCTGACAACAAAAAGGCCGGTATTCGGCACATCGCCATCTCGGTCAGCGATTTCGCCGCCGCGCATGACCACCTGAAAAAACTCAACGTCAACTTCCTTGGCGAGCCGTTCGATCTTGGAACCAATCGCCTGGTGTTTTTCAACGACGGCGACGGAAACCTCGTCCATCTGATCCGGCGCGAGAAACCGCTTCCCTGACCTTTTCATCCAAACAGCTTGATCCGGCGCACATTCAAGGCTTTTCAGTACCGCGACTTCCGCCTGCTCTGGGCGGGCGCGTTCACGTCCACAACAGGCACGTGGATGCAGGAAATTGCGCAGAACTGGCTGGTTCTCGAACTCACCAACTCGGCACGAATGCTGGCGCTGGACGCCTTCCTCGGAGACATCCCGATTTTTCTGTTCTCCCTGATCGGCGGCGTGTTTGCCGATCGCATGGATCGCCGTAAGCTCCTGCTTATGTCGCAGGTCGTTCAGATGACCAGCGCTCTCACCCTCGCCGTGCTGTTCGGCACGCACCATATACACAAACCGCAGATCTGGATTATTCTGCTTTCATCGTTCGTAGTCGGCACGGCGCAGGCATTCGGCGGGCCCGCGTATTCCGCGCTGGTGCCGAGCCTCGTCGAAAAAGAAGATCTGCCGAACGCTATCGCGCTGAATTCGATTCAGTTCAATCTGGCGCGCATTATCGGTCCGGTGATCGGCGGATTCGCACTGAAGTACGTCGGCGCGGCCTGGTGCTTCGGCCTCAACGGGCTCTCGTTCGTGGCTGTCATTTACTCGCTGCTGGCCCTGCGCATCAATTTCAATCCGCCGCGAACCGGCGATTCCATTCTGACCGGCGTCAAACAGGGCTTCGGTTTTATTCGCAAACAGGGCGCCATGGAGACGCTCGTCGGCATCGCTTTCTGCATGACCGCCCTTGCCATCCCGATGATCACGTTCCTGCCTGTCTTCGCAAGAAACATCTTTCATCGCGATGAGATCACATACACGTGGTTCCTCGCGGCTTCCGGCGCGGGCGCGATTACGGGCGCATTGACCGTCGCGACTCTCGGCAACATCCCGAATAAGGGGCGAATTGCGCTCTCGATGCTCATGCTGCTGGGCGCGGGCATCGCCGGATTCGCGCTGTCGCATTCCATCGCCGCCAGCTGCATACTCCTGTTCATCTCGGGCGCGGTGATGATGTGCGCGTTCGCCATGATTGCGTCACTGGTGCAGTTGATCACACCCAACGATATGCGCGGCCGCGTGATGAGCGTATACAACGTGGCCTTCCGCGGCGGGATGCCCTTTGGCAGCATAGCCACCGGATGGCTTGTACCGATTTTCACCGCGCCGGCCGTCCTTTCTGTGAATGGGCTTTTACTGTTCAGCCTCGGTGCATATTTTCTGTTTGTTCAGAGAAGGGTAGCCGCGCTGTAATGGGTAACATGCGAAAGCGAATCGTGGGTGGGTTCGTTGCCGTAATGTGCCTTGCGTCAGCTGCCTTTGCCGCCGACGATCTGGAAAGAATGCGCGACCGCCAGGACCGCGCCGGGCTTGAGGCGCGCGCCTCGGCCCTCCACGCCGCCGCCGACAAAAGTCCGAACAACGCCAACGGCTGGTATCGCGCGGCAATCGCCTACTCCTTTGCCGCCGAAGTCGCCATGGAAGTGAAAGACAAAAACGGCGCGCAGAAAAACGCTGAAGCCGGCGCTGCCGATGCCGAAAAAGCCATCTCGCTGAACGGCGGAGTAGCGGACTACTACCGCGTCCTCGGAACGCTCTGCGGCGAAGTGATCCCGGCCAATCCGATCGCCGGCATCCTTTCCTACGGCAAGCGCGCCAAAGAAGCTCTCGATAAGGCCATTCAAATGGATCCGAAATCTTCGAAAGCATTTCTGGCACACGGCGTCGGGTATTACTACCTGCCCGCCAACTTCGGCGGCGGTCCGGACAATGCCATCAAGGATTTCCACCAGGCGATCACGCTGGATGCGAAGGCGGCTGATGCGTGGCTGTGGCTGGGCATCGCGTTCCGGAAGGAACATCAGAACGCCCGCGCGCGCAATGCGTTTACGAAGGCACTACAGCTGGATCCGGATCGGGCGTGGACCAAAGAGCAGCTCGAAAAAACGCCTCCCCAATAAACGCCCGTGACCAGAGAAGAAGCTGAGCGGCTCCTCGAGGACTTCGATCCACAAGGTGACGGTCTCGCCGCCAAAAGCCGGGAGCTGACGCTGGCCATGCTGCGGCAGACGAGCGCTCCGTTTTCGCGGAAGCAATTCACCCCCGGCCATGTGACCTGTACAGCGCTGGTATTCCATCCGGACGAGCCGGAGGTGCTGTTCATGCATCACCATCGCCTGAAGCGATGGCTGCTGCCCGGCGGGCACGTTGAAAAATCAGACCCGACGCTGGCGGACACCGCGGCCCGCGAAGCGGAGGAAGAGACGCACGTACGGATCGACCTGTCTTCGACGCCTCGCCTCGCCGGCATCGACGTACACGGAATTCCGGCGAAAAAAGCCGAACCGTTCCACCTGCATCACGACCTGATCTGGTGTTTCCGTGCGCAATCGGCGGAGATCACCGTTACTTCGGAAGCTCCCGCGGTCCTGTGGGCGCAGAAAGACGATTGGGATCGCCTGCAGGTCGCCGAGAGCATCCGGAACAGCATCCTGCGCGTCATGCGCGCCTGAACCCGTCCGGTTAGAATCTCAACCGCCCGCGCCTTCAGCCGGGCGGCACAATCCGGCTCAGGTCAGCAATCCGCCGTGGCCCAGGCACGAGACTTCCCACGTTGACACCCGATACCGCGCGAGGAGTGGCGGCAGCATCAGGTCGATGACGTTCGGCTTCAGAGACCGGAAACACCCGGGCGCCGACATCACCGGAACATCATCCTTGTAACCGATGAGCAGCAGGTTGCCCGGTTCCACCGGCGCCAGAAATCGTTCGATCGGGCAGCCGATTCGGTTCATTGCCTGGCCCACGACATCGCCGGGCCCCGCTGGCGCTGTCGTCGACGCCACCAGAGTGACGGAGGGCCGGCTGTGCAGCAGTTGCTGGAGACCGCGCGAAACATGTTCTTCGTTTTCCAGCGTTGCCAGGCTGCAGTGGCTGCGAATGCCAAACCGCTCCAGCTTCTGGCGGATCACGGGTTCGAAAAGACTGCGCGCGCGCTCGCCGTTGACCGGATCGCAGTACAGCACCGAAACCGAAGCTCCTGCCACCGGCCGAGCCTGCATTATCGGGCCGCGGTCGCGCAGCATGCCGATCAGTCCATCGAAATCCGATTTGGGCACCGCAAACGGCGCGCTCTTCACGGTGGCGATTCTTTGCCCCGTCAAAGCAAAACTGAAATTCATGCTGGTCGCGATGACGACGCCGGAGGTGCAGTTCACCTGCCGCAGCAGTTCGTCATCCACCAGCACGCAGCAGTTCCCCGTTGCAATCACATTGGCGCGGCCTCCCGCAGCCAGGTTGATCTCATAGGACCCGCACGCCATCTCGCCCGCTACGGCGCACACCGCCTCATCTTCGGACACCTCATCTTCTTCAAGTTCGGTGACCCAGATACGTTCCATCCCTTCGAGCTGGAGAATGCGGACATCCTCCTCCCGCAGAATATGACCTTTTGCCATCAACTTCTTGCCGCCGGGCCGGAAAATCGCCGAGGATAATACGCGTCCCGCGGACGCCTGAATGTCTATCGTTTGCGCTCTCATTCGAACAGCCGCTCCTGTCTTTTCACGCGTTCAATCCGTTTTCCATGCCCGCGTGGTCTGTGCGTTAAATCACAGAAGTATTTGTTCTAAGTTACTGCGAAATTCTCACAGTTTAAGCACAATTTCTGATCAGGTTTTTACGTACGCTGGGCAGAGTATGCCTGTGTCGATTCGCCAACCCAGGAGACTCGCGGCGTTAAGCCGCGGGCGGGGCTTCGGGGGGATGAAATTCGCGCCTGTATTTGCAACCTTCGGCTGTGCACTGCAGAAACGCGCCGGCTTTGAGATATTTCTCAACCAGATAGGGGCTTCCGCAGTCGGGACACTTTTCCGCGACCGGCCGTGACCACGCTACGAAATTGCAATCCGGGTAGCGATTGCACCCGTAAAACGTCTTGCCCCGTTTGGAGCGCCGTTCCACAACTTCGCCTTCCGTGCATTCCGGGCATTTTACGCCAATTGTCTTCTGTTTGACGTATTTGCACGAAGGATAATTGCTGCAGGCGGTAAACTCACCGTACCTACCGTACTTCTGGACCAGATTATTTCCGCATTGCGGGCATTTTTCATCCAGCGGGACATCCGCCTTCTTCTGTGCTCCGCCGATTTGCTTTGTGGTCTTGCAGTCGGGATATCCGCTGCAGGCAAAAAACGTCCCGAAGCGGCCCTTCTTGAGGACCATGGGGCGTCCGCAGTTCTGGCAGTACTCCTCGTCTCCCTGTTCCGCGAGGTCCGCGCTGTCGACGTCGGGCAGATCGACCGCCAGTTCGCGCGTATAGGTGCACTCCGGATACCCGGTGCAGGCCAGAAAACTGCCGTGCTTGCCCCATTTGATGACCAGCGGCTTACCGCACTTGTCGCACGTCAAGTCGGTGGGTTTTTCCATCCGCTTGATGTTGGTCATATTCTCTTCGGCGTTTTCCAGGTCTTTCGTGAAACGCTCGTAGAACTCGCCCATCGCCTCGCGCCAGTCGAGGTGTCCTTCTTCTATTTCGTCGAGGTCCTGCTCCATGCGCGCGGTATAGCGCACATCGAAAATGTCGTTGAAGCTTTCCAGCAACAGATCGGTAACGACCATGCCCAGTTCGGTCGGCTTGAACTTTCCGCCCTCTTTGGTCACGTATTCCCGTTCCTGAATGGTGGAAAGGATCGACGCGTAGGTAGACGGCCTGCCCACGCCGTCGGATTCGAGCTTCTTCACCAGCGTGGCTTCCGTATAACGCGGCGGCGGCTCGGTGAAGTGCTGCTCCGGCTTCAGCTCCTTCAGCTTCAGCTCTTCGCCTTCAGTCACCGCCGGCAGCTTGTGTTTCAGTTCGTCGTCTTCCTCGTCCTTCGCGTCTTTTCCTTCTTCGTAAACGGCAAGGAATCCGTCGAACTTCATGACGGACCCGGTGGCGCGGAAAGTGTAATCGACGCCGCTCGCGCCTTTGGTGCTGATGTCGATGGTGGTCTGATCGAGAATTGCCGGGTTCATCTGTGAGGCGATGAATCGCATCCAGATGAGCCGATAAAGCTTGAGCTGATCCTCGGCAAGATACTTGGCCACGTCATCCGGCGTTCGCATCGCGGAGCTGGGCCGCACGGCCTCGTGCGCATCCTGCGCCTCTTTTTTGGATTTGTAAACGTTCGGCGTCGCCGGAATGTAGTTGGGCCCGAATTTGGATCCGATCAACTCGCGCGCCTCGGTCACGGCATCGTCAGAAACGCGGGTCGAGTCGGTGCGCATATACGTGATAAGGCCGACTGCGCCCTCAGTACCCAGCTCCACGCCTTCGTAGAGCTGCTGAGCCAGCATCATGGTGCGTTTCACGCTGAACCGCAGCTTGCGGGAAGATTCCTGCTGCAGAGTCGAGGTGATAAATGGCGCCACCGGATTGCGGCGCTTCTCCTTCGTGCCGACCGATTTGACGACGTACTTCGCGGTCCCCAGATCGGCCACCAACGCATCCGCGGCGGCCTGATTGGGAATCTCGGGCGCCTCTTCTCCTTTGCGGAAAAGGCGGGCATCGAAGTCAGGTTTCTTTTTCGCGGTGAAGCCGGCGTCGAGAGTCCAGTATTCCTGTTTCTGAAACGCGCGGATCTCGCGTTCCCGCTCCACGATCACGCGGACGGCCACGGTCTGCACGCGGCCCGCAGAGAGTCCGCGCCGGACTTTGTCCCACAGCAGCGGCGAAATCTTGTATCCGACCAGCCGGTCGAGCACGCGCCGAGCCTGCTGAGCGTCCACCAGGTTCACGTTCACCTGCGCCGGCTTCAGAAATGCCTGATCGATCGACTTCTTCGTGATCTCGTTGAACATCACCCGGAAGAATTTCGGACCGCCATTGGCGGCCGCCTTCTTCCCTTTGGCTTTGGTGGTCCCGCCGCCAAGCTCTTCCTGCAGATGCCAGCAGATGGCTTCGCCCTCGCGGTCAGGGTCGGCTGCCAGGTAGACCGATTCCACCTTCTGGGCCGCATCCTTCAGCTCCTGCATGAGCTTCTTCTTGCCCTCAATGACCTCATATTTGGGGCGAAACCCGTGATCGACGTCGACCGCGAGGTCTTTCTTGGGAAGGTCTTTGATGTGCCCCAGCGAGGCTTTCACCACGTACTGCTTGCCGAGGTATTTGTTGATTGTCTTGGCCTTCGCCGGCGACTCAACGATGACTAGTGCCTTTGCCATATCTCCCGCGTCCGCTTCAGGCGGACCAAACCAATTAAGAATAAACTACGCCTTCACGCGCACCGGCTCGTCCCGGTGCGATCGGCTACCACACTTTAACAAAGTTCCTGCCGGGCAGCTGTTTAGCGAGGCCGAGGATCTCCAGTTCGAACAGCGCCGCAATGATCTCCGAAGGCGATGCGTTTTCGACCGAATCCACCAGCGCATCCAGATGTACGGCCTGGTCGGCTTTCAGGTTCGCAAGTACCCGGCGGGCCACCTGCTGATTCGGTTCGTTCAGTTGGCCGGCTTCATTCCGGGCCGGGGATTGAGATGCCTCTGCCCCGCCGGAAGTTTCAGGGGAGTCTGCAAGTCCTTGATCCATAATGCGTTGCCGCCCCTGATCGATCAGCCGCCGCTGCGCCGCCTGAGGCAGGTCGACCACGACGTCGTTCCAGTCCTGCACCAGTTTTGCGCCCTGTTTGATCAGCAGGTTCGGCCCCCAGCTCATCTTCGAAGTGATGTTGCCCGGGACGGCGAAGACCTCCCGCCCCTGGTCAATCGCCAGCCGCGCTGTGATTGCCGAACCGCTGTATTGGGCACCCTCGACCACCAGAATCCCGCAGCTCAGACCGCTGATGATGCGGTTGCGGATAGGAAAATTCTGTGGGAATGCCGCGGACTCCATCGGAAATTCCGACAGGATCAGCCCTTTGACCGCAATCTCGGCGGCGAGTTTGCGGTTCTCCGACGGATAAACGATGTCGACTCCGCAGCCGAGCACGGCAATCGTGGCCCCTTCAGCGGCGAGCGCGGCTTTGTGCGCGGCAGTGTCGATCCCCCGCGCCATGCCGGAGATGATGGTAACTCCCGCCCGCGCCAGGTCGCCGGAAACCCGTTCCGCAGCAGCGACGCCGTAGGGGGTTGGATGCCGGGTGCCGACAACGCCGACGGCTATCGAAGACAGCAGCTCAATCCGCCCGCGGGCGAACAGCACCGGAGGCGGATCGAAGATGCTGCGAAGCTGATCGGGGTAGCGCGCATCGCCCAGCGTGATCAGCTGAGCCCCCGCTTCGCGTAGCTTTTGCTGCTGGCTGGCGCCGTCTTCGAAACTGCAGCCGCTGCTGATCGAGCGTGCGAGCGCACCCATGACACCGGCGGCTTCGAGCTCGCTTTGCGACGCCCGGAAGATCGCCTGAGGACTGCGCAGACGGTCGAGAAGCTGGCCGATCCGCCGGGTGCCGAGCCCGGGGACCATGCGCAGGGCGAGCCAACAGAGTTCTTCTTCGTTGGTTAAAGGCGGAGCGGCCGTCATACGATAATGTGGGCTTCCGCAGGAAGAATTCTCAGCGTGAAAAAGGAAGCCAATTACTTCGAGGGCGTCGAACCCGAACTGATCTTCGTTGCCAGGCGCCTCGCCGACGCCATGAGGCTGGAAGGCGTTCTCGACGCGGCAGGAATCGACTACGGCGTCGAACCCGATGAATATGAAGGCGGCATCATCTTTAAATCACGCCGCGTGGGCGCTTTTTTCTACGTGCGTCCGGAGTGCCGGGAATCGGCGGTTTCGGCGATGCTCGACAACGGCTACATCCCCGCCCGTTGAAGCAAATCACAAGCGGTCCGGTGGGGCGGCCATTCGAGGTTGCGGACCCGCTTTCCAGCGGCGTCCATCTGTCGAAGTCCGACTTTGTTTGACATGCGATTTCGTCGGCGTCGGACTCCGAGCCCTCGCATCTTCATCTCCTGACATACAATGAAGACGGAGGTTTATCTCTTCACACATGGGTCCGCTAGGTCCAGAGGAATTGGTCGCGATCTTCATCCTGGCGCTCCTGCTGTTTGGTCCCAAGGAATTGCCCAAACTTGGCAGGACGATCGGGAAAGCCATGACCGAATTCCGTCGCGCGCAGTCGGAACTGAAAACGACGTTCAACCGCGAAATGCAGAATCTGGAGCGGGAAACCGGAATTAAGGAATTGTCGGAAACCACCTTCAATTCCAACAGCTACAACTATGATCAGTCGACATACGACACCACGTATTACGACAGTTCTTACAATTCCACCGCCACAACCGAGGCAAACGGCGCATCCGCAACTCAGGGCGCCGCGTCCACAGCGCTGCAAATTGAAGCGGCGGCCGGCACCATAGCCAACGGCCACCTGGATTCCCAGGCCGGGTATGAAAACGCCTGGGCTCCATACAATCCCGCCGATCCGGCAGCAGCTGCACACGGATCTCCCGACAAGCCCGCGGAGACCGAGCAGAAGACGGTTCACGGCTAAAAGCAGGTAATGGCATCTTCCGACGATCCGAAGGGAGTTGGGACTCCCGGCGGCGAAATTGCGCAGGCACCGCCTGAGCAGGCGCCGCCCGATAAAGACAAAGCATCGTTCAGCGAAGCCTGGTCCACGCCAGGCTCCGCTGTCGATCGCATGGCAGCGGTAGTCGAGACAGCGGCAGCAAGGCTCGCCGCTGCTGGTGGAGGCGGAAAGCCTCCAAGACCGCCGGACACCTCCGGCGAAGAGGGCGACGAAGAAGAGGGAATGGCCCGCATGAGCTTCCTCGAGCATCTCGAGGAGCTTCGCAAGCGGATTCTTCTGGCTATCGGCGGCGTCGGCGTCGCCTTTTTCCTTTGTCTGTTTTTCAGCGACGAGCTCTGGCAGTTTGTGGTGACCCCCGCCACCGCCGCGCTGGTTCACCTGCATGTCAATCCGCCCACCCTCAAGCAGATCAGTCCGATGGACAGTTTCCGCATCATGTGGATGGAACTGCCCATTCTGGCGGCGGTTTTCATTTCGTCGCCGTGGATCATGTATCAGGTCTGGTCTTTTATTGCGCCGGGCCTGTACAAGCGCGAGCGCCGCTGGGCCGGACCGTTTGTAATCGCCAGCGCCGGCCTGTTCATCCTGGGCGGTCTTTTCGCTTATTTCGTCGCTTTCCGCTATGGCCTCGAATTCCTGATGGGCCTCGCCATTGGCAAAGGCGTCGATCCCGGCATCAGCATGACCGAGTATTACGACCTGTTTGTGGATGTCATGCTCGGCGTGGGTATCATTTTCGAAATCCCGGTCATATTATTTCTGCTGACGCTCATTCGCGTCGTCAATCCGGGATTTCTGGTACGGCACAGCCGCTACGCCATCCTGATTATTGTTTTCCTCGCGGCGGTAATCACCCCGACAGGTGACGTATTTAATCTGGCGCTGTTTGCCACTCCCATGATCATTTTGTTCTACGTCGGAATTTTCGCCAGCTGGATTCTGGTGCTCCGGCGCGAGGAGCGAAGGTTCCCGTGGCGGTCGTTCCTGAAGTGGCTCGGCATCGCCATAGTGGTTGTCGGTCTGATCGCGTGGTTGCTGGCTAAGCATTACGGCTATCACTTTGTGCCGGCCTGGCCGCCTTTGGTCAAATAACGCCGCTCTTCAGTAAGCCCCGCCCCCCGGTCCGGCCCGCCGGGGGGGTACTATAGTTAACATTTTGTAGCTTCGAGGCCCATTTTCGTTCGATAATCCGATATAACCGGAAGGTGGGTTTGCTTTTGATTCCGCTCGACGATGGGAAATATGGACCTCTATCGGATTATTCGCGAATTAGTGCTGGAGAGAGACCGCCTGCAGAGAATTATCGACTCTTTGGAAGAGATGAAACAGTCTCCCCCGGCGGCGCGGACCGAAGTGATCAGGCGGAGGGGCAGGAAGTCCATGGACCGCGCCGCGCGCGATGAGGTTTCGCAGCGGATGAAGAAGTATTGGGCACAGCGCAAGGCGGAGCGGTCTGGTTCCGCCCAGTCACTGGCTGCTGACGCCGCCGACCCGCCGGAAAACCGATAGCACAGCGGTCCGGCAATGCGCGTTGGGCAGTCCGGACCATTTGCTATATTTGATGTTGAAATCCGCCGAAGTGGGCGACTAGCTCAGTTGGGAGAGCACCGCGTTCGCAACGCGGGGGTCGTGGGTTCGAGTCCCATGTCGTCCACCAAAAAACGAAATTTCCCCTCATCGCGGGCCTTTAGACTGCCGATAGTTCAGTGCGTGTGCTTAACGCACTCGTCCGGCAGAGGAACCGAACGCTCAGTTTGCGCTACGATTCCTCTGCCACCTCTGACGCAGCGGCGTTCTGTCCGTGAGTGCACCCGGATTCCGGCGAAGGGTTATCCCCGGTTAGCCGGGAGAACCATAACCTTCCGGAAAAAGTTAACCAACGTGAATCGGACCCCCATTACCAAGCCTATGGATGAGGGCTGGCGTGCGCGGTTAGAATCGGTTTGTAGAAAGGAGCTTGACCGACATGCCGAAGCATAACGATCCGGCCCCCCATGTAGATCTCACCGTATCCAGTACGGTGTGGGGCTCCTCTCCCGTCAAAGCAGCCGCCTGATGCGCCTGTAGCACCCCAGCAAGCGCACAGGCCGGCTGGTCCGCTGTGCGCCCTGCGAAGGCCGCTTCTGAATTTCCTGTAACCTAATTGGCATGAGTGACCATCCGCGAATCGGCTTCGTCGGTTTTGGCGAAGCCGGATTCCATATCGCCGGTGGACTGCGCGCCGCCGGCGTCTCCCGCATTACTGCCTTCGATATCAATGCGAACACCCCGGGCCTCGGCGAAAAAATCCGTTCCCGCGCCGCCGAGACCGGCGTCCGGCTGGCCGAATCGAACCCCGAACTAACCAGCTCCGCCGACATCGTGATATCGGTCGTGACGGCGAATCAGGCGCTCGAAGCCGCGCGTCAGAACGCTCCCGGCCTGCGTCCGGAGCAGCTTTACGCCGATCTGAATTCTGTCTCCCCGGCGCTCAAACAAACTATCGATCGTGTAATCTCCGGCACCGGCGCCCAATTCGTGGAAGTGGCCGTCATGGCTCCGGCGCCGCCCTACGGACATAAGGTCCCGATGCTGGTGGGCGGCGCCGGTGGCGCGGAGTTTATCGACCGCCTGCGTCCATTCGGGATGCAGATGGAATTTACCTCCACCCGGGTCGGCGAAGCCGCCGCCACCAAAATGTGCCGCAGCATCATCGTCAAGGGCATGGAAGCCCTGCTGACCGAATGCGTCCTCGGCGCCAGCCGTTACGGGGCGGAAGAGCGCGTCTTTGCGTCGCTCACTGAGACGTTTCCCGGCATCAACTGGTCCGAGATGGCGACTTATATGGTTGGCCGCGTCGTCGTGCATGGCGAGCGCCGTGCGCGCGAAATGGAAGAGGTCGCCGAAACGCTGCGCTCGTGCGGCGTCGATCCGATCATGGCTGAAGCCACCGTGCGCCGCATGGACTGGAGCGCGCACCTCGGGCTGAAGAAGCTTTTCGGCGGCGAAGCGCCGTCCACTCACCGCGAATTCGCCGACAAAGTCGCCGAACTCGACAAAGCTCACGCGTAACGCCGGCGTGCCACCCGGTTCCTGCTCAGCTATGCGCCATAATCGCGCGCGGCCGGTAAAGCTCCGTCAGTGATTTTCTCTCGGCATCATCGAGCCTGATCTTCAGCGCCGCGACGGCATCTTCCAGTTGCCCCGGCTTGCTCGCACCCACAATCGGCGCGGTCACGCCCGGTTGCTGCGCCACCCATGCCAGCGCGATCTGCGCATTGTTCACGCCGCGATTCTTCGCCACCTGCGTGATGCGGTCCACAATAGCGAAATCCGTATCGCTGTAATACTGCCGCCGCGAGAACTCGTCCGTCTTCGCGCGCACGGTCTCCCCATAATCCTGCTTTGTGCGGTTGCCAACCACGAATCCACGCGCCAGCGGACTGAACGGAATTACCCCGATTCCTTCCGCCCGGCACAGCGGCAGCATCTCGCGCTCTTCTTCGCGATAGACCAGGTTGTAATAATTCTGCATCGTCACAAAGCGCGCGACCCCGAGTTTGTCCGAAGTCGCGAGCATTTTCATGAACTGCCACGCAAACATCGCCGACGCCCCGATATACCGCACCTTGCCCGCGCGCACCAGATCGTTGAGCGCGATCAGCGTTTCTTCGATCGGCGTATCGTAATCGAAACGGTGAATCTGGTAGAGATCGACATAGTCGGTTCCGAGGCGGCGCAGGCTGGCGTCGATGGCATTGAAAATGTGCTTGCGCGAGAGCCCGCGGTCGTTCGGATCGTCGCTCATCGGATTGTAGAGCTTGGTCGCGATGACCAGCCTGTCGCGCCCCGGACCGAAATCCTTCAGCGCGCGCCCCAGCACTTCCTCGCTCGCGCCGACTGAATACATGTCCGCGCTATCGAAGAAATTGAACCCAAGCTCAATCGCCTGGCGGATGAACGGCCGGGCCTGGTCCTCATTCAGTACCCACTCCCGCCACTTTTTTGAGCCATAAGTCATGGCGCCCAGACAGAGGCGCGAAACCTTCATTCCGGTGGTTCCCAGACGCGTGTATTCCATCGTTTTTCAAGAATATAGGACCGTACACCCCCAGCGGGAAACGACGCACCATTTTGGGGCAAAGGACGCATAAAAGAGGGGGAAAGCCGCCAAACCACCCGGTTTCAGACCTGTCCCGCGGCCAGGCAAGTGCATATTTTGCAGTGTGATCCCGAGCGCGGGAGTAATCGAAGCCGTGCGCGGCAGCGTTGTCGACGCCGCGTTTCCGGGGGAGATTCCGTCGCTCTTCCACGTCCTGAGGGCAGGCGATGACGGCCAGGTCACTATTGAAGTCCAGGCCCATCTCGATGCGCATACCGTCCGCGGTGTCGCCCTGAACGCCACGCGCGGACTGGCCCGCGGCGCTGCGGTCGTCGATACCCACGAACCACTCAAAGTCCCCGTCGGCGAGCGTGTGCTCGGCCGCATGTTCGATGTCTTCGGACGCACTATCGACGATCTGCCGCCCATCGAAGGCGGCGAATGGCGCTCCGTGCATGCCGCGCCCGTTCCGCTGATGCGCCGCACCACAACCTCCGAAGTCTTCGAAACCGGCATCAAAGCCATCGACGTTCTCTCGCCGCTTGAACGTGGCGGCAAAAGCGGGCTGTTCGGCGGCGCGGGTGTCGGCAAGACGGTACTGATCACTGAACTGATCCACAACGTCATCGGACATCACAGCGGAGTCAGCGTCTTTTGCGGCATCGGCGAGCGCTGCCGCGAAGGCGAGGAACTCTATCGCGAAGTCAAAGGCGCAGGCGTGCTGCCGCGCAGCGTGCTCGTTTTCGGACAGATGAATGAATCGCCCGGCGCGCGCTTCCGCACCGGACACGCCGCGCTCACCATGGCCGAATACC
>Ga0335085_10007970_pt1 | contig 16260 bp, 13 predicted proteins | sample Lox_Sample_45_FD_206712 | JGI IMG/M metagenome (GOLD analysis project Ga0335085, IMG submission 206712) | Soil microbial communities from Loxahatchee National Wildlife Refuge, Florida, United States - Lox_Sample_4.5 | ecosystem: Environmental > Terrestrial > Soil > Wetlands | place: USA...
ACGCCACGGGAACGTGCAGTTGTGTTCGACATTCGCGACATATCGATCTACTACGGCGAGAGCCGGGCCCTGGCGGGGACGTCGCTGAAGATCTACCGCAACCTGGTGACCGCGGTGATCGGTCCCTCCGGGTGCGGCAAGTCGACGTTCATCCGCAGCCTCAACCGGATGAACGACTCGATCCCAGGTTTCCGCATCACCGGCCAGGTTCTCTACCACGGTCACGACCTGTACGACGGCCGGGCCAACCGCGTGGAGGTGCGCCGGCGGATCGGGATGGTGTTCCAGAAGCCCAACCCGTTCCCGAAGTCGATCTACGACAACGTCGCCTGGGCACCCCGGAACCTGGGGATGAAGGATCGCCTGGACGATCGCGTCGAGCAGGCACTCCGCCAGGCGGCTCTGTGGGAGGAGGTCAAGGACCGCCTCAAGAGCAGTGCGCTCGGCCTCTCGGGCGGGCAGCAGCAGCGCCTGTGCATCGCTCGCGCGATCGCCATCGAGCCCGACGTGTTGCTGCTCGACGAGCCGGCCTCGGCTCTCGACCCGGTCGCGACCGCCTCGATCGAGGATCTGATGCACAACCTCAAGCATCGGTTCACGATCGTGATAGTCACCCACAACATGCAGCAGGCGGCGCGGGTCGCCGACCGTACGGCGTTCTTCAGCCTCGACACCACCGGCCCTGTTCGGGTCGGAACGTTGATCGAGTACGGCGACACTCCGACGATCTTCAGGAGCGCGGCCGATCCGCGCACGCGCGATTACGTCGCGGGCAAGTTCGGCTAGCGAAGCGACACGCGGCCGCGGCGCGACCTCAGCGGAAGATGTGGTCGCTCGAGACCTGTTGCAGGATCGGCTGGCCGCACTGCCAGCAGTACGACGCGCCGGTGCTGTGGGGTGCCCCGCACGAGACACACACACCGGCCGTCGCGCTGTGCTCGAGTCGCAGGATGCGCTCGATCTCCGAAAGCTCGGAATCGGCGTCCTGTAGGAGCGCCGCCCGCTTGACGAGCACGTCGACGTGAATCCGATCGCGGATCGCCATCTCATACACGAGACCACCGAGATCCCACTGCATCTCGGCCACGCGCGCCTTCAGCGTGTCACGCCGACGCTCGAGGTCGATGACCTGACTCTCCGTCGGGGGCGCGCCTGGCGTTCCCGGCGGGGGCGGCGCGACCGGCGCACCTGAGCCAGAGGCCGCGGGGGAGCTCGCGGTGGGATGGGAAGCCGGCGCGGCGCCGGTCCCGCGTTTACGCAATAGCGCCATCAATGCGTCCTTTCACTGGCCGCCGCCGAAGAAGTTTCCGGTGAACTTGTTGCCCTGGCATCCGGCCTCGCTGTTGGTACAGGAACCGCCGACCTTTTGCGTCGGCGGAGCCAGGTTGCTGTTGTTGCCCAGAACCTTGCCGGCGGCCTGGGTGGCCTTTTTCGCAGCCGCCTTGGACGGTGGCGCCGTGTTCTCCGCGGCGGCCTTCAACTTGCCGGTCAAGCCCTTGGGCGCCTTGTGCGCGGCGGCCGTGGTCCTGGTCGTCGTCGGCGTCGTGGAGGCGGCGGCGGTACTTGCCGTGCCGCCTCCACCCTGAACGGTCACGACCTGGACCGGAGGAGCACTCGCCTTCTGGTTGGAGCTGTTGTTGTGACCGAGCCGCCCGATCAAGACACCGAGGCCGATCGCGAGCAGCAGGACTCCCACTCCCGCTACCACAGTGGTCCCGGACGACACGCGCTGGGCGCGCGGAGCCCGACCCGAGCGAGCTCGACTCGCCTGGGTGTCGGCCGGCGGCTGCGCCTGCGGCAACCGTGATTGGCCGCGGCGCTCCCCGCACTCGACGCAGTAGCGCTGGTCATGCGAGAGCGGCGCTCCGCACGCGCTGCATCGGTCCTCCGACCCCGCCGCGGGGACGGTCGACAACTCGCGGGTCGGAGCCTCCGAGCCGGCCTCCGCGGGTCTGCTCGCGCCTTCGCCGCTCTCTAGATCGGTCGCCAGTGGTTCGTCTCCGTCTCAGTGGTTCGGGTGGTCACCACGCGCGCTCCAGTATCCGGCGCGGCGATGTCAGAATTGTGAACGAGGTGTGACCGAGATCACCCGACTCGACCGAAGCCTAGGGCGGGTTGCTCGGTCTCAAGATGTTCACAACTAAGGCGGTTACGGATACCACACTGGCGGGCCGGCAATGAGCATTTCGGGACCATAAGGCGGGCGAGCCGAGCAGCATGCTCCGATGCTCAGAGTGCAGTGCGGGCCTAGCCCACGACCAGCGCTATTGCGTGGAATGCGGGACCCGTCGCGGTCCGCAGCCGGCGGAGATCGCGGCGTTGATCGGCGCGATCCGCGAGCAGGGACCGGAGCCGGATCTGCCTCCGGGAACGCCGCTCGCCGGTTCGCTCGCTGATACCGATCGCAGACCCGCGGCGTTCGGCTTCGCGATGCCCGGACCTCGTGCCGCGGCTGCGGCCGTGATGTGCATGCTCGGCTTCGGCGTGATCGTCGGCTCGCTGGTCGGCGGAACGAGCGTCGCGACGCTGGCTAGCGCGCCGCTGATCGTTGTCGGCATGGACCATCCTTCGACCACGCCCGTGGCACAGACCGTGGCGCCGTCGCAGGCCGCCGGATCGGACAGCGGCGGCGGGGCGCCCGCGAGCGGCGGCAGCGCCGCGGCGGCGCAGTCAGACGCGCAGGCCTCCGCGTCGCCGAGCACGTCGCCGGCCTCTACGACCGGTACCGACACCACCTCGACGGGCCTCAACGGCCTTCCGCCGGTCAAGCACGTGTTCATGATCGTGCTCTCGGACCGCGGCTACAGCCAGTCCTTCGGTGCTTCGCACGGATATCTCAGCGGCGCACTGCGCCGCCAGGGAGAAATCGTCTTGAACTACTACGCGGTGGCGGGCGCGCCGCTCGCGAACGAGATCGCGCTCATCAGCGGACAGGGGCCGACCGTGCAGACCGCCACGGACTGCCCGACCTACTCGCGCATCAAGCCGGCGACCAAGGCCGCGCGCGGGCAGGTGCTCGGCAGCGGGTGTTCGTATCCGACGAGCACCAAGACGCTCGCGAGCGAGCTTACCGCCGCCGGCGACACGTGGAAGGCGTACGTACAGGGGGTCCCGTCCGGTGCCAAGTCCGCGTGCCGGGTCCCGAAGGCTGGAAGCAAGGCCCCTCAGACGGCGCCTTCCAAGAACGCCTACGTCGCCTGGCGGAACCCGTTCCTCTACTTCCGCTCGCTGACCAGCAGGTCGGCGTGTCACGACGACGAGGTCGGCCTCAGCCGTCTCAAGACCGATCTGAAGAGCGCGAGCACCACGCCGTCGCTCGCCTACATCATCCCGGCGCCGTGCGCGGACGGAAGCGAGGCGCCGTGCAAGCCGCACGCGACACCGGGGCTCGCCGCCGCCAATACGTTCCTGAAGACGATCGTGCCCGAGATCAAGAAGTCGCCGGCCTACAAAGACGGGGGCATGATCGCGGTCACGTTTGACCAGGCGCCGCAGACAGGAGAGTACGCCGACCCGAGTGCCTGCTGTGCGAGCCCGGCGTCGTATCCGAACCTACGCGGCCTCCCGCCCGGAACGCCGGCGGCTCCGGCTGGGGCGACGGGACCCGCGGTGCCGGGAACGGCGACCGTGATGACGGCGGCCGACACGACAACGAACGACACGACAACGACCGACACGACAACGACCGACACGACAACGACCGACACGACCACGACCGATACGACGACCACCGACACGACCACGAGCGATACGACAACAACGGGGTCCACCACAACCACGGGTACGACCACGACGGGACCAACGACGGCCGCGGGCACGACCACCACCGCCACGACGCCGCCGGCGCCGACGACGACCGGCGCACCGGCGACGACCACCACCCCAACGAGCACGACGCCACTCTCGCTGGGGTCCGGCGAGACCACGCCGACCGGCGGCGGTGGCCACGTCGGGCTGTTGCTGATCTCGCGCTACGTCAAGCCGAACAGCTTCGACGCCGTCGACTATTTCAACCACTTCTCGCTGCTCGCCACGATCGAGAACCTGTTCGGGCTGAAGCGCCTGGGCTACGCCGGTGCCCCCGGGCTACCGCTGTTCAGCACCTCCGTGTTCAACAACTACGAGGGGTAGCGCCGGCGGGCCGTTTCCGGGTTTTGGCGCACTCGCGGCCCGAGTCTGATGTGAACGGCGATTCACTCGGTTGGGCACGGAGAACGGGACACTCGCGCCCGGCCACGGCGCGAGTGCGACGTTGTCCGGGTTGGCCCGCGTTAGGCGAGATCGATCGACGTGATCACCGGCGGGTCGACCGGGCGGTCGCCCGCACCGGTCTCGACGCCCTCGATCGCGTCGACCGCGTCCATGCCGTCGGTGACCTGGCCGAACACGGTGTGCTTGCCGTCCAGCCACGGCGCGGCCTGGGTGGTGACGATGAAGAACTGCGAGCCGTTCGTGTTGGGTCCGGCGTTCGCCATCGCGAGTGCGCCGCGGACGACCTTGTGGTCGTTGAACTCGTCCTTGAAGGTGTAGCCGGGGCCGCCGCGCCCGGTTCCCTCGGGGTCGCCTCCCTGGATCATGAAGTCCGGGATGATGCGGTGGAAGATGACCCCGTCGTAGAAGCCGTCGCCGGCGAGCTTGCGGAAATTGGCGACAGTCTCGGGCGCGTCCTCGTCGAACAGCTCGAACGAGATCGTGCCGTGGCTTGTGTTCATCTGAGCAGTGGACATGGCCCGCAGCCTACTGGGGCCGGCGCTTTAGCTGTTGCTCGCGGTCTGGATCGCGCTGATCGTCGCGTCGACGGCAACCGCCGGCGCCGGCGAGGCGGGCGTGGCCGAGTCCGTGCAGGTGACCGTGGCGGTCTGCGCGCCGGTCGGCGAGGACACCACCGGCAGAGCAAGCGGTATCGACCCGGCCAGCGTGTGCGAGTCGGCGCCGAGGTCCACGGCGAGATCCTCGTTGATCGATTCGTTGGCACCCGGCACCGCGAGGGTGCAGTCGACCTCGACCTCCTGGGTGCTCGTCGGGGTCCCGGACACGACCGCGTGTGGATAGGCGAGCAGCAGGTACGAGGAGCGGGCCGGAAGGGACTTGCTCAGGATCTGGGTCGCCGGACCCGCAGACAGAGAGACCGCACCCTGGGTGGCCGCGCCGTACTCGTTCGACAGCACGGGCGTGCATGTCACGTCGCCCGACTCGCTGATCGACTGCATCGCGCCGGCCGTGCACGGACCAGCGACCCGCACCTGGACCTGGCTCGAGTTCACCTGCGGGGCGCCGACCGAGCCCGGGATGATCTTGCCGGCGCTGACCGAGTTCGGCCGGAGTTTCGCGTTGCCGACCGAGAAGTTCTGTAGCTGGGCGTTGCCGACGCTACGTGCCGGCAAGTGGATCGCCGCCCACCCGGCCCCGGTGAGCGAGATGAACAGAGCAAGGAACGACACCACGAGCGATGCAGACGGGCGCGGTAGACGCATGTGCGTGACCTCCAGATCTGCGATTCCGGCCGCGACCGGCCGGCTTTCCCCGGTGAGCCTATCCCCTGCGACCGGCCTCGACGCCCGTGTCGAGGCCGGTCGCTGCCCCCTGGGACGGGAAGGCGTCAGTTGTTGCTGGCGGTCTGGATCGCGCTCATCGTCGTGTCGACCGTCACCGTCGGAGCGGACGTGGCCGGGTTGGTCGTCGTCTGCGTGCAGTTGACGGTCGCGGGCTGGACGCTGGTCGATGATGCGACTGGCAGCACCAGCGGGATCGTCCCTGCCAGCGAGTGCCCGTTCGAGTCGACATCGACCGCAAGACTCTTGGTCGTCGTCGTCGGGTTGGCCAGCGGCGGCGTGCCCGAGCCCACCGGGACCGACAGCGTGCACGCCACCTCGACGTGCTGTCCCGACGCCCCGCTCCCGATGACGACGTGCGGGTACGCCATCACGAGGTACGAGGACCCGGCGGCAAGCGACTGCGTCGCGACCTGCGTCGCGCTCGCGCCGAGCGACGTTGCCGCCGTGTTCGACCCGTACTCGTTGCCGACGGTCGGAGTGCAGGTGACGGTCCCGGACAGTCCGAGGGCCGAGATCGCGCCGGTCGAGCACGAGTTCGCGACCCGCAGCTGCACCTGGCTCGAGTCCACCTGCTTGGCCCCGACCGACCCGTTGATGATCTTCCTCGCCCCGACGGCGTTCGACTTCAGCTTCCAGTTGCCGACGCTGCCGTTCTGGAGTTGCGCGTTCCCGACGCTGTTTCTCGGCAGGCTCACGGCCGCGTAGCCGGCGCCCCCGAGCGAGACGAACAGGGCGATGAACGAGACCACCAGCGGCGCCGAGGGACGCCGTCGGACGAGCGATTTCACACGCAAGATCCGTACCTCCAAGTGTTAGGTGCCCGGCCTAACGGCCGGCCCACACACCGCAACACATCTGCGCGACCCGAAGTCGCGCTCGACCGTTCGCGAACTGACGGAGACCTGACAGCCGGCTACGTGGCCGCAGGCTCGAGCTGGACGGCCTGGCCGAGCAGCTCGGTGCCGCTGACGCGGTCGACCACGCGGTCGACATCCTGCTCGGGCACCTCGAGGAGCGTGAACCGCTCGAGCACGCGGACATTGCGGACGTGCTCGCCGTCGAGGCCGGTCGCCGCGGTGATCGCGTGGATGATGTCCGAGGGCTCGAGTCCGGCGGACCGGCCCATCGAGACGATCACCTTGCGCGCACGGCCGTCGCCGTCGGAGGGATCGTGCGGCTTGGAGTGCCGGCGCGGCTTCGTCTTCACCGCGGTCGGAGCGACGTGAGCATCCTCGACCCACGGCGCGAGCGTCACACCGGCGTGGTTCTCGATCGCGCGCAGCTCGCGCTTCTGTTGGGGCTCGAAGAAGGTGATCGCGCGACCGCTGCGTCCGACGCGACCGGTGCGGCCGATCCGGTGGACGTACACGTCCGGGGAGGTCGGGACGTCGTAGTTGATCACGTGCGAGACGCCGGATATGTCGAGCCCGCGAGCGGCGACATCGGTCGCGATCAGCAGCGGCAGCCGGCCGTCCTTGAACGAGATCATCACGCCGTCGCGGGCACCCTGGGTCATGTCGCCGTGGAGCGCCTTGACGTTCATCCCGCGGTCGCGAAGCGTCCGGTAGAGCTGCTCGGTGCGCACCTTCGTCCGCACGAACACGATCGCCTGCTCCGGGTGTTCGGCGGCGAGGACCTTCACCAGCTCGTCGGCCTTCTCGCGCGGGCGGACCTCAAGCGCGAATTGCTCGACGGTCTCGACGGTCAGCGTCGCGGTCTGGACCCGCACGGTCACCGGGTCGTACAGGTACTGATCGGCTAGCCGCCTGATCTCGGGCGGCATCGTCGCCGAGAACAGCGCCGTCTGGCGGCTCGACGGAGTCAGCGACAGGATCCGCTCGACATCCTCGAGGAAGCCGAGGTCGAGCATCTCGTCGGCCTCGTCGAGCACGATGAAGCGACATCCGTGAAGCATGAGCGAATGGCGGGAGATCAGGTCCTTGACGCGACCGACCGTGCCGACGACGACGTGCCCGCCGGCCCGGAGCTGCGCCTGCTGAGAGCGGATAGGCGCTCCGCCGAACACCGCCACCACGTCGACGCCCTTGCGCCGGCCGTAGGCGCGCAGCGCCTGAGTCACCTGGATGCACAGCTCGCGGGTCGGCGTCAGCACAAGCCCCTGGACGTCATGCTCGGCCGGATTGACGTACTGAAGCATCGGCAATCCGAACGCCGCCGTCTTCCCCGATCCGGTCTGCGCCTGCCCGATCACGTCGTGCCCCTGGAGCAGCGGTGGGATCGCCTCCTCTTGAATCGGGCTCGGGGACTCGTATCCCACGTCATGGACGGCCTCGAGGATGTCGGGCTCGAGGCCAAGATCGGCAAAACTCGCCATCACCAGTGAAGATAGACGGCTATCGCCGATCACCAGTGTTTGCCGCGCATCGGAGGCCTTGACAAGCAATCATTCGGAGCCTAATGTTTCGGATCCTATGGATTCCGCGCGGACCGGCGGCGCCGGCGATCCGATCAGCGCACACGTCTGGCGCACGAGCGCGGTCGTCGTCATCGGATCGATCATGTCGATCCTCGACACGACGATTGTCAACGTCGCGCTGGACACGCTGAGCCGCGAGCTCCACTCGACGATCGCCGAGATCCAGTGGGTCGTGACCGGGTACATGCTGTCGCTGGCGGCGGTGATCCCCGTCAGCGGCTGGGCGGCCCGGCGGTTCGGGGCCAAGCAGGTGTACCTGGTCTCGGTGATCCTGTTCACGCTGGGATCCGCGCTGTGCGGCCTGGCCACCTCGACCACCGAGCTGATCCTGTTCCGGGTCCTCCAGGGCATCGGCGGCGGCATGATCCTGCCCGTCGGCCAGCTGATGATGGCGGAGGCGGCGGGGCCGAAGCGGATGGGCCGCGTGATGAGCATCGTCGCTGTCCCCGCGATGCTGGCGCCGATCCTCGGCCCCACGATCGGCGGACTGATCATCCAGAACACGAGCTGGCGCTGGATCTTCTATGTGAACGTCCCGATCGGCGTCATCGCCGTGGTGACCGCGCTTCGGTATCTGCCCACGATCAAGCCCGAGAAGACCGACAAGCTCGACGTCCGCGGGCTGATCTTGATGGCGACCGGCCTTCCTCTCATCACCTACGGACTGGCCGAGATCGGCGTCACCGGAAGCTTCACCTCGGCCAAGGTGATCGTCCCGATCATCCTCGGCATCGTGCTGGTCGCGGTGTTCGTGCTGCATGCGCTGAAGATCCCCAAGCCGCTGCTCGACATGCGCCTGTACCGGCGGCCGACGTTCGCCTCGGCCTCTTTCGCGATGTTCTGTCTCGGCGCCGCGCTGTTCGGCGGGATGATCCTGCTGCCGCTCTACTGGCAGGGCGTCCGCCTCGAGAGCGTCGTCGACACGGGACTCTTGGTTGCTCCGCAGGGACTAGGGGCGGCGTTCGCGATGCCGATCGCCGGCAAGCTGAGCGACCGCTACGGCGGCGGCGGACTCGCGCTTTTCGGCGTGACGCTGTGCACGGTCGCGACGATCCCGTTCGGCCTGATCGGCGCTCACACGTCGATCGTGTGGCTGTCGGTGTGGATGTTCGTGCGCGGCATCGGGATCGGCTTCGGCTTCCTGCCGGCGATGACGGCGGCGTTCGCGTCGCTCGAGCGCTCGGAGCTGTCAAGCGCCACGCCCCAGCTCAACGTGCTGCAACGCGTGGGCGGATCGATCGGCACGGCCGTGCTCGCGGTTGTGCTCCAGCGCGCGCTCACCGGCGCGCACACACCGAGCGCCGAGGCCGCCGCGTACGGCACGGCGTTCTGGTTCTCGGCGGGAATGACGGCCCTCGCGATCATCCCGTGCGTGATCCTGATGCGCGCGGAGCGCAAGGCCCGCGCCCGCAAGGGATCGGCGACACCGCCCTCGGAGGAGACGGTCGCGGAGGCGATGGCGGCGTGACCACCACCGCCGGCGAGAAGCTAGACGCGCTTGGAAACGTGGTAAGCGAGCGCGAGCAGAGCGACGCCGCCCAGCACCTGGCCCGATCGTTCAAGGGTGCGATGGCCGCGGTGCGACGGCTGCGCGGACGCGAGACCCACCGTCCGGGCGAACTCACCGACGCGCAGTACAGCCTTCTGTTCTGCCTTCGGGACGAGAGTGAGATGTCGGTCCGCGACCTCGCGGTCGCCGCCGACCTGAGTCCGGCGAGCGTCACGGAGATGCTCGAAGGGCTCGCGGCGGCCGGCCTGGTTGAGCGGCACCGCTCCGACCGCGACCGGCGCGTGGTGCTGACCTCGCTCACCGACGGTGGCCGCGTACTGGTCGAGGAGCGCCGCGCGCGTTTCGAGCCCCGCCTGCGGGCCGCACTCGAGCCGTTCAGCGAACAGGACCTCCTCGTCGCGGCCGACGTTCTCGACCGGTTGCGCGACATGTTCGACGAGATTGCGGAGGAGCGGCTCGTCGATCCGGCCAGCTGACGCCGCCGGCTCGCCGCCGATCTCGATCAGGTCATCCAGCAGGCCGAGCATCGACCGGTGCTCGTCGTCGGACCAGCTGCCGCGACGCTTCTCGCGGCCGCTCAACGCACCGACCACGTACCAGCCGATCTCGTCCCGCCGCCCCTCGGGGTCGGGCGGCGCCGGGAGCTTGCCGCCGCGGCCACGGTAGCGGCCCACCGCCCAGCCGAGCGCGGCATCGGCCCGGAGGCGCTGGGCGCGGTAGTCGCGCCGGGTGTCGACAGCGTCGGCGGCGAACCGGTAGAGGTCCTGCCGGCGGCACTCGTCGACGTTGTCGTTGTACGCGCGCAGGATCGCCCCAATCACGGGACAGACGCACGCCGGCCGGTCGCCGAACCGCGCGCCGGCGAGCATCGAGGCGAGCTCCATCACGCACACGACCTTGCCCGGGCGGGGGTGGCGACCCGGTCCGAGGCGGACGTTCTGATGCGAGATCGCCTGTGGGCAGGCCATTGCCCCCGGTTATCGGCCACCTGCGCGAGTCTTTAGGAGAAGGTGACGCGCCCGTCGAGGTGCGATTTGCCGTTCCGCGGGTCACGGACACCGAAGTCGATGCCGCCGGCGTTCGCGGCCTCGCAGTAGTCGACCGTGCCGGGCAGCAGGATCGGCCGCTTGAAGGCGACCGCGACCGTGAACGTCTCCGGGAGTCTCGGCTCGAGCGCGGCCAGGCAGCGCGCCTTGGTCCACATCCCGTGCGCGATCGCGGACGGGAACCCGAACAGACGGGCACTGACGGGATGGATGTGGATCGGGTTGTAGTCGCCGGACACCGACGCGTAGCGACGTCCGAGATCTCCCGGGAGCTGCCACGCCCCGGTCACGGGCAGATCACCGGCGCTCGGCAACCCGCCGGCGTCCGACCCTGACCCTGAGCCTGACCCTCGCTTCAGGTTGGTCGAGACCTCCTCCCAGACGAGCTCATCCCCGACCCGGACCTCCGAGAGGAGCGAGAACTGCTTGCCTCGGGGATGGTTCTCGACGGGGGTGGCCCACACGTCGACCTGCAGACGCTCGCCGCGCCGGATCGGGCGGTGCTGCGTGATCCGGTTGGCGATGTGCACGAGCCCGATCGCCCGAAACGGGAAACTCGGCTCGGTCATCAACGAGAGCTGCAGCGGGAACGCGAGCATGTGCGGGTACGTGGCCGGGAGCGTGTCTCTGAGCGCGAACCCACAGACCCCGTCGTAGTCCGCGAGCCTCACGCCGTCTACCGCGACACCGCGCAGGCGCAGCCTCAGGTCGGGCATGTCGCGGCCACCACCGCTCACCATTGGCCCGACGAACGGCAGCAGCGACGCACCCGGGATCATCGATATGCCGGCGCGCGCGAACAGCGGCAGCATCTTCGGCGGGTGGGTCAGTTCGCGCGTGGCCACGTCAGGCGCCGATCAGGCTCTGGCCACAGACCCGGACGATGTTGCCGTTGACGCCACCGCTCGCCGGGCTCGCGAGCCAGGCGATCGTCTCGGCGACATCGACCGGCAGGCCTCCCTGCGCCAGGCTGTTCATGCGCCGGCCCGCCTCCCGGGTGGCGATCGGCATCGCTGCCGTCATCTGCGTCTCGATGAACCCGGGCGCCACGGCGTTGATCGTGAGTCCCTGCTTGGCCACCAGCGTCGCCATCGATTCCACCATCCCGATCACGCCGGCCTTGGACGTGGCGTAGTTGGTCTGGCCCGCGTTGCCGGCGATTCCGCTCATCGATGACACGCACACGATCCGCCCGTTCTGGCGAATCGACTCGCGCGCGAGCAGTTCGTCGTCGATCCGCTCCTGCGCGGTCAGGTTGATTCCGAGCACCAGGTTCCAGCCGTCCTCGTCCATCCGCCCGAGCGTCTTGTCGCGCGTCACACCCGCATTGTGGACGACCACGTCGACGCCGCCATGATCCTCGAGCAGGTATGTGGCGATCCGCGCGGGAGCGTCGTCGTCGGTGATGTCGAGCACCAACGTCGACCCGCCGAGATCGCCGATCGTCTCCTCGAGCTCACGTTGGAGGCCCGGCACGTCGAGCCCGATCACGTGCGCGCCGTCGCGCGCGAGCACCTTCGCGATCGCCTTGCCGATGCCCCTCGAGGCGCCGGTGACGAGCGCGAACTTGCCGGCGAGCGGGAGTTGCCAGTCGATCCCGTCGGCCGTGAGCGGGCTCGCGCCGATGCGCACCACCTGCCCGGATACGTACGCGGACTTCGGTGACAGGTAGAACCGGAGCGTCGAGGAGAGCTGCGACTCGGCCTTCGCGCCGACGTAGATGAGTTGCGCAGTGGCGCCCCTGCGGACCTCCTTGCCGACCGACCGCACGAAGCCCTCGAGCGCCCGCTGGGCGGTCGCCTGGCGCGGGTGCTTGCAGTCCGCGGGCGTCGTCCCGAGCACGATCACGCGGCCCGAGGCGCGAACCCTGCGGATCGTCGGGCTGAAGAACGCCTGGAGCTCGCGAAGCTGCTCGCTGTTCTCGATCCCGCTGGCGTCGAACACGAGCGCCTTGAACGTCTGCTCCTCGAGCGCGGCGTCCGGGCTCCACACCTTCGCCTCGAGGCTCGCGTCGGCAACGGCGGTCCGCACGTGCTCGTCAAGTGGGGTGTGGACGTCGGCGTCGATCGCGGCGAGCACCTTCGCCGCCTGAGCAACGAGCTTTCCGCCGGGCGACGCGCCGAGCAGGACCGGGCCGCTGATGACAGGCTGACCGTGCTCGTAGCGCTCGAGCTTGACCGGATTCGGGAGGCCGATCTGCTTGGTGACGATCTTGCCGATCGGAGTGTTGACCAGTTGTTGGTAGCGGTCGCTCATGCTGCTGCCTCCATGACCGCAGTGACGCCGAGGCCGCCGGCCGCGCAGATCGAGATGAGTCCCCGGCCGGAGCCGTGTTGGTGGAGCGTCTTTGCCAGGGTCGCGACGATCCGGCCGCCGGTGGCGCCGAACGGATGGCCCGCCGCGAGCGAGCCGCCCTGGGTGTTGAGCTTGTCGACGTCGATCTCTCCGAGCGGCCCGTCGAGCCCGAGCCGCTCGCGGCAGTAGACCGGGTCCTCCCACGCCTTGAGCGTGCACAGCACCTGGGACGCGAACGCCTCGTGGATCTCGTAGAAGTCGAAGTCGTCCAGCTTGAGGTTGTTGCGCTCGAGCAACCGCGGCACCGCGTACGTGGGCGCCATCAGCAGCCCTTCGCGCTTGTGCACGTGATCGACCGCGGCCGTCTGGGCGTCGACGATGTACGCCAGCACCGGAAGGTCGTGCGCTGCCGCCCACTCCTCGCTGGCGAGCAGCACCACCGAGGCGCCGTCGCTGAGCGGAGTCGAATTGCCGGCGGTCATGGTGCCCTGCTCCCCTCCGAACACGGGCTTCAAGCGCGCCAGCTTCTCGACGCTCGTGTCGGGCCGGAGATTCTGGTCGCGCTCGAGCCCGAGGAACGGGACCACGAGCTCGTCGAGAAACCCGGTGTCGTAGGCGGCGGCGAGGTTCTTGTGGCTGCGGACCGTGAGCTCATCCTGCTCCTCGCGGGTGATCCCCCACTCCGTGGCCATGATCGCGGCGTGCTCGCCCATCGAGAGACCAGTACGCGGCTCGGCATTTTGCGGGATCTGCGGGACGATCTGCTGCGGGCGGAGTCTGGTCAGAGCCTTCAGCCGGCTCGCGTTGCTCCCCGAACGGTTGAACTGCAGCAGCACGCCGCGCAGGTCCTCGTTGATCGCGATCGGCGCGTCCGAGGTCGTGTCGAAACCGCCGGCGATGCCGGACTCGATCTGCCCGAGCGCGATCTTGTTCGCGACGAGGATCGCGGCTTCGAGCCCCGTGCCGCATGCCTGCTGGAGGTCGTAGGCGGGCGTATGCGGGTTCAGGCGTGTGCCGAGCACGGACTCGCGCGTCAGGTTGAAGTCGCGGCTGTGCTTGAGCACGCCGCCCGCGGCGACCTCGCCGAGCGTCTCGTCCTCGAGCGAGAACTTTCCGACGAGCGCCTCGAGCGTGGCGGTCAGCATGTCCTGGTTCGAGGCCCGCGCATAGGACGAGTTCTGCCGCGCGAACGGGATTCTGATACCGCCGAGCACTGCCACCCGGCGGGCGCTTGCATTCATGGGTTTGGTTACTCCCCTGGATTGAAATTGCTACACCTGTGTAGCTTAGTCCTGCCCGTCTGCTCCCGTCGCAGGCGTGAAGGCCTTGCCCGCGGTCGCGCGCCGGACCAGACGGGGCGCGAGGATCCGCGCGGCGGCCGCGATCCAGTACGGGCTCGGCGCGTAACGCTCGGCCTTGCCGCCCAGTCCGCACTCAACGATCGCCTCGGCCACGATCTCTGGCTTGGACACGATCCACCGCAGCAACGGGTGAGCGACCAGCTCGGCCTGCGGAAAGCCCTCGGTGCTGACGAAGCCGGGTAGGACCAGGCCGACGTGCACGCCGTACGGGCGCTCCTCGGCGGCCAGCGAGTCACTCCACCCGGCAAGGGCGAACTTGCTGGCCGAGTAACCGCCGGTGCCCCGCCGCGCGACGCGCCCCGAAGTGCTCGAGACGTTGACGATCGAGACGGGGCGGGCGCGCTTCTTCGCGGTCGAACGCAGAAGCGGGAGCAGGGTCTCGGTGAGCCTGACCGGGGCGTCGAAGTTGACCTTCATATGTCGCGCCACGTTCTCCCATCCGGTCTCGGCGAACTCGCCGGCCCACCGGGCGCCGGCGTTGTTGACCAGCAGGTGAAGCTCGCCGTGCGCCCGCGCCACCGCGGCCAACACCTCCGCCGGCGCGTCGGGGGCGGTCAGATCGACGGCGACCACGGTCGCGCCACCGATCTCGCGGGCGAGCGCTTCGAGCCGGTCCCGACGGCGTGCGACGAGTACGAGCTTCGCGCCCGGCTCGCGCGCCAACCGGCGGGCGGTCGCATCGCCGATGCCGCTCGACGCTCCGGTGACGATCGCTACGAATGGGTCTGCCAAGGCGCCGCAAGGCTACCCTGCCGGCGCGGGTTCTCGATGCCGACGACCGAAATCACGCCACCGAGGATCACCAACAACCCGGCGATCGTGACGCCGATCCGGAACGCGTGGACCGAGGCGTCGACGAGAGCCTCGTGCGGGAGACCGGGAGTGCTGGTCACTAGCGGTCGCGTGCGGGCTGTGCTGAGCGCGGTGCGTGCTTGCCGGGTGAGCGGTTCGTGGGCGACGTTGTGGTCGAGCCTGGCGGCAAAGGTCGTCGACACGACGGCGCCGACCGCGGCGATCGCGACCAGACCGGCGATCCGCGCGACCGCATTGTTGGCCCCGCTGGCGAGCCCGGAATGTCCGGGCTCGACCGATCCGAGGACGGTCGCAGTGAGCGGCGCCACCGTCGCCGCCAGGCCGAGCGCGAACACGAGTACGCCGGGCAGGATTGCCGTGACGTAGTCCGGGTGAGCCGTTATGCGACTCAGCACGAGCAAGCCGACGCCGGCGACGGCCGGGCCGACCGACATGAACACGCGCGGACCGATCCGATCGGCGAGCGCGCCGGCGCGCCGGGACAGCGCGAATATGACGAGCGTGATCGGGAGCAGCGCCAGGCCCGCCTCGAGCGGCGTGTAGCCCGCCACCTGCTGGAGGAACAAGACGAGGAAGAACGTCGCGACCGCGAGACCGCCGTACATCGCTAGCGTGGTGACGTTTCCGACCGCGAAGTTGCGAACCGCGAACAGCTGGAGCGGCATCATCGGCTCGGGCGTGCGCCTTTCCCACGCTAGGAACGCCACGAGCAGGATTAGCCCGGCGATCAGCGGCACGAACACGCGAGGATCGCCCCACCCGTAGAGCGAATGCTCGATCAGCCCGAATACCGTGCCGCCGAGGCCGAACACGCACAGCAGGCCTCCGATCCAGTCGACGTGACCCGGGGCACGCCGGTCCGGCGGCAGCCGGCGGAGCAGCATCACGGTGATCGCCACCGGGATCGGGTTGATCAGGAAGATCCAGCGCCACGAGGCCGCCTGTACGAGCAGGCCGCCTCCCAGTGGGCCGATCACGGTTGCGACTCCCGTCCACGCCGTCCACGTTCCAATCGCCGCCGCGCGCTCGCCCTCGCCGAACGTATCGAGGATCAGCGCGAGCGAGCTCGGCACGAGAAGCGCGCCGGCAACCCCCTGCACGCCGCGCGCCAGGATGAGCACCTCGCTGCTCGGCGCCGCCGCGCACACGAGCGAGCACACCCCGAATCCCAGCAGGCCGGCCTGGAACACCCGTCGGCGGCCGAGCACGTCCCCGAGCGACCCGCCGAGGAGCAACAGCGAGG